>ENA-UOJC01000626-UOJC01000626.1-human-gut-metagenome-genome-assembly--contig:-C104-NODE-626-length-60246-cov-7.409546_pt1 | contig 60246 bp, 63 predicted proteins | sample MGYA00242339_ERZ723886 | MGnify/ENA metagenome assembly ERZ723886 | reverse complement strand
TTCGAACTCGCGACCCCTTGCACCCCATGCAAGTGCGCTACCAGGCTGCGCTACACGCCGACAAGACCTAGATTATATGCCGAAAAAACGCCTAATGAAAATTCAAGCAGGAAATTTTCGGATTCTGGCCAACATGCCCAGTCGTGGCGTACAAGCCAGTGCGCTGGACAAGCTGTTTATTTTACTGGAGATGGCAGAGCCTGAGCGGATGGTCTGGGGTGAATTGTCTGCTTCTTGATAGGAGTCAAGACAAACTTTGGCATGGTGTGTAGTGGGGTGCAAAGCCCGTAGTATGTAAAGCCAAGACACAGTGTCTGGCACATGAACTGCACGGCTGGCTGCAGTCGATACCGGTAAGGAGCATAGATATGGCAATGATGAAGGCAGCTGCCTTTTTGGAAAAAGGTCGCATCGAAATCGTCGAGAAACCCATCCCTGACGTTGGGCCCAATGATGCGCTGATCCGCATCACTACCACGACCATCTGCGGCACAGACGTGCACATCCTCAAGGGCGAATACCCTGTGGAAAAAGGTCTGACTGTGGGGCACGAGCCTGTGGGCGTGATTGAAAAGCTGGGCAGCGCAGTGCAGGGTTACCAGGAAGGCCAGCGCGTGATTGCTGGTGCGATTTGCCCCAACTTCAACAGCTACGCTGCGCAAGATGGCTATCCCAGCCAGGATGGCAGCTATCTGGTGCCACGCGGGCTGTGCGGTTGCCATGGCTACAAGGCCACGGCAGGCTGGCGCTTCGGTAACCTGATTGATGGCACCCAGGCGGAATATGTGCTCGTGCCTGATGCGCAGGCCAACCTGGCACCTATCCCTGATGGTTTGACTGACGAGCAGGTGCTGATGTGCCCTGACATCATGTCTACCGGTTTTGTCGGTGCAGAAAACGCCAACATCAAGATTGGCGACACCGTGGTGGTGTTTGCGCAAGGTCCTATTGGTTTGTGTGCAACAGCTGGTGCACGCCTGCTGGGCGCAACCACCATCATTGCTGTGGACGGCAATGACCACCGTCTGGATATTGCGAAAAAAATGGGCGCAGATGTGACGCTGAACTTCCGCAATGTGGATGTGATCAGCGAAGTCATGAAACTGACGGGTGGTAAGGGCGCGGACAGCTCCATCGAAGCGCTGGGCACACAGGCTACGTTTGAGCAGGCCATGAAGGTGATCAAGCCCGGTGGCACGCTGTCCAGCCTGGGGGTGTATTCCGAAGATGTGAAGATTCCGCTGTCTGCCTTTGCAGCGGGGCTGGGCGACCACACCATCCGTACCGCCCTGTGCCCCGGCGGCAAAGAGCGTATGCGCCGCCTGATGAATGTGATTCAGGGCAACCGGCTCGACTTGGGTGTGCTGGTCACGCACCAGCGCAAGCTCGACGACATCGTGGAGGCCTACGATCTGTTTGCCAACCAGCGCGATGGCGTGCTCAAGATCGCCATCAAGCCCTGATGCAGTAACGGCTCCAGCAAGAACGCCACCTTCGGGTGGCGTTCTTGTTATGCGACGCTTTGTGCTCTGTAGATTTAGATATCTTCCAGCAGCGCGTAGGGCAGGGACTGGACCGTCAAAGCAATGCCCTCAGGGCTGCCTGCCGTCAGTGCTTCCTGTGCCGACTGAATCTGCATGCTGACAATGGCATCCCAGCCGCCCTGTGGGGCAGGGGCGGCCTGCACCACGGTGCCTGTGGCCTGTTCGGCGTCGCTGGCCGCAAACACTTCCTGGCCTGCGTTCAATGGTTGGTCTGCATGCACGATGTAGGCGCGGCGCTTGAGCGTGCCACGGAACTGGCTGCGAGCCACCACTTCCTGGCCGGGGTAGCAGCCTTTCTTGAAATTCACGCCACCTACGGATTCGTAGTTCAGCATCTGTGGCACGAACAGCTCAAATACGGGCTCGGACACCATGGCGATGCCACTGGCTACCTCGGTCCACAGCCACTGCTCGGATGTCAGCGCTGTACCTTGCGGCGCAGGTGTGCCCACGGGAGCTACCAGCAGGGCGCGAGGCTGTCCGGCTGCAGGGTAGAGGTGTACCAGATGGCTGCCATCAGCCTGTGTGTGCAGCGTCCAGGGGGCTTCGGTCGCTGGAACCGCGTTGCCGATCAGGCCGAACAGCTGAAAGTCGGCGCTGGCATCCGTGAGCTTGGCCTTGACGCGCAGCACAAACATGGAAAGGCGCTTGAGCGTGCGTGCCAGCAGGTCCTGGCTGCAGATCAGCAGAATGTCGTCTGGCGCGCGCTTGAAGCCAATAAAGCTGGCCTGCATACGGCCTTTGGCCGAACAGAAGGCGGCCAGACGGGCGTGCTGCTGGTCCAGCAGCACGAAGTCGTTGGTCAGCTGGCCATGGAGGAAACTGGCAGCATCATCACCTTGCACACGGATGATGCCCAGATGCGAAATAGGAGCAATGCCTTGAAGGGTCTCGGTCATGGGTGAATTATGATGCCCGATCTTTTTCTATGGACGCAAAAAGGTTGTGCGACGTTTACTCGTAGTTTTCTTGGTGGTGGTGGCTTTGGTGGCCATGGGGGGCGGCGCAGCTGCATGGTGGCTGGGGCAACCCTTGAAACTGGCTCAGTCCACGGTGGAGTTGGACATTGAAGCAGGCACTTCTCCGCGTGGTGTGGCGCAGGCCGTAGTCGCTGCTGGGGTGGATACCGATGCACGCCTGCTGTACTACTGGTTCCGGGTCTCTGGCCAGGATCGCCAGATTCGCGCTGGTAACTATGAGCTGGAGGCAGGCGTGACGCCACGCTCTTTGCTGCAAAAGCTGGTGCGCGGAGAAGAAAGCCTGCGCGCCATTACTTTTGTGGAAGGCTGGACCTTCCGTCAGATGCGCGCCCAGATCGCCAGAGACGAGTTTCTCAAGCATGACACGCAAGGAATGACGGATGCTGAACTGATGGCGGCTCTGGGCAAGCCCGGCGTGGCGCCAGAGGGCATGTTCTTTCCCGACACCTATACCTATGCCAAAGGCAGCAGTGAGCTGGCAGTACTGCGCCGTGCCATGCATGCCATGGAGCGACGCCTGAACGAAGTCTGGGCACAGCGCAGTGCGGATTCGCCCCTGAAGACGCCGTATGAGGCACTGATTCTTGCCAGCATCGTAGAAAAAGAAACTGGGCTTGAGAGCGACCGCGGTCAGATTGCCGGGGTGTTCAGCAACCGCCTGCGTATTGGCATGCGCCTGCAGACCGACCCCTCTGTGATTTATGGACTGGGCGAAAAGTTTGATGGCAATCTGCGTAAACGTGACCTGCAGACGGACACGCCCTGGAACACGTACACCCGTGCTGGGCTGCCACCCACGCCGATTGCCATGCCCGGTATGGCGTCGCTGATGGCTGCCGTGCAGCCTGAACCGACCAAGGCTTATTATTTTGTGGCGCGCGGTGATGGCACGAGCTACTTCAGCGCGACACTGGACGAGCACAACCGTGCCGTCAACCGCTATCAGCGCGGTGGTAAGTAATTGCACGGGTAGAGGCACTACCGGCTGGCAGCATGTGCCAGCCTTTCTGAATCTGAGACTCTGTTTTGACACATACACAAGCAACCGGCCTGTTTATCAGTTTTGAAGGCATTGATGGCGCCGGCAAGTCTTCGCATATTGCAGCGCTGGCGCAGGCTTTCCGTGACGCGGGGCGCACGGTCACGCTCACGCGTGAACCCGGTGGCACGCCGCTGGCCGAAAAGCTGCGTGCGCTGCTGCTGCACGAGGCCATGGACCCACTGACCGAAGCGCTGGTCGCCTTTGCTGCACGCCGCGACCATCTGGTGCAGGTGATAGAGCCTGCGCTGGCACGCGGGGAGGTGGTGGTCAGCGACCGCTTTACCGATGCCACCTTTGCCTACCAGGGCGCAGGCCGTGGTTTTGACTGGGAAAAGCTCCAAATTCTGGAGCGTATGGCGCAGATGGGATGCGCCCCGCAAGCAGATTTGATGCGTGAGCCTGATTTGACCATCTGGTTTGATCTGCCTGCTGCCGTAGCTGCTGGGCGGCTGGCAGGTGCACGCGTGCCTGATAAGTTTGAGGCGCAGCCTCAGGACTTTTTTGCGGCAGTGGCTGATGGCTATGCCCGCCGCTGTGCGGCTGCTCCCCAGCGCTTTGCGCGCATTGATGCCAATTGCAGCCGTGAAGCGGTCTGGCAGCAGGTGGCCGATGTGCTGGTGGCGCGTGGCTATCTGCCCGGAGAGTCAGGAGCTGCAGCGTGAGCGCAGCCGCCAGCACACTCGCTCCCTGGCTGGCACAGCAGCGCCAGAGTCTGTTGGCGCAGCGCGGTCATGCATGGCTGCTGCAGGGACCATCCGGCATGGGGCAGTTTGAACTGGGCATGGCGCTGGTGCGTGCTTGGCTGTGCGAGCAGCCGGGTGCCGATGGCGCTGCGTGTGGTCATTGCGCAAGCTGTCACAGCATCGATGTGCATGCCCATGCTGACCTCTTTGTGCTGATGCCCGAGGTGGACATGATGGCGCGCGGCTGGCCTTTGAGTGAAAAGGCGCAGTCTGAAATTGACGACAAGAAGCGCAAGCCCAGCAAGGAAATTCGCGTCGATGCCATGCGCGATGCCGTGGAGTTCACGCAGCGCACTTCGGCGCGAGGGTGCGGCAAGGCGGTGCTGGTCTACCCAGCCGAGCAGATGAATGCGGTCACGGCCAATGCCTTGCTCAAGACGCTGGAGGAGCCGCCGGGCGATGTGCGCTTTGTGCTGGCAACGGAAGCGGCGCACCAGTTGCTGCCCACCATCCGCAGCCGCTGTCTGGCCCACACCATGCTCTGGCCACAGCAGGCGCAGATGCTGCAGTGGCTGCAGGAGCAGGGCGTTTCGCAGCAGGATGTCGAGGTCTGCCTGCGTGCGGCAGGTGGTCGGCCTTTTGATGCCTGGCAGATGGCGCAGTCCGGCAAAGGCATGGGCATTTTTGCACGTCTGCCCAAGGCAGTGGCCAGCGGGGATGTGGCCGTGTTTGCGGAGATGTCGCCGCCTGAAGTGGTGCAGTGGCTGCAAAAGCTCTGCCATGACCTGATGTGTGTGGCACAGGGCGCGGCCCCACGTTACTTTGCTGCGCAGGACTTGCCGCGCGCGCCTTCCGTGATGGTGCTGGCGCGCTGGGCCAAGTCGCTGGCGCAGGAAGCGCGCACGGCGGAGCACCCATTTAATGCCAATCTCATGACTGAAGCCCTTGTGGCGCAGGCGTGCACGGTTCTAAACTCCAAGTATTAACCTGTTGTTGCACACTTTATGAATATGCAGTCGTCGCCACCTCGCCCCAGTGTTCTGCAGCTTGCCCTGAAGGAAAAAGGGGCTTTGTATGCAGCGTATATCCCGCTGTTTGCCAATGGCGGTATCTTTGTGGCGACCAACCGCCAGTTCCGTCTGGGCGACGATGTCTATGTGTTGCTGACCCTGCCAGATGACCCTCAGCGCTACCCCATTGCTGGCAAGGTCTGCTGGGTAACGCCTGCAGGTGCTGCAGGCAACCGCGCGCAGGGCATTGGTGTGTGCTTTCCCAAGGACGACAAGTCTGTCCAGCTCAAGGCCAAGATTGAGCAGATGCTGGGCACATCCCTGGGCTCTGACCGGGCGACGCAGACGGTGTAAGCCATTTCTCTTTCCGATGCCGGCCAGGGGGACCCTCGGCCGGCATTGTTTTTTGTGCCTTTGATTTCTCATGTTTACTGACTCTCACTGTCATCTGAATTTCCCAGAACTGTCTGCCAATCTGCCTGCGATTCAAGAAGCCATGGCACAGTCGCAGGTCACGCGTGCGCTGTGCATTTCCTGCACCATGGAAGAGTTCCCGGATGTGCATGCCCTGGCCACCACGCATGACAATCTGTGGTGTACCGTCGGCGTGCACCCTGATACCGAACACATGACCGAGCCCAGTGTGGACGATCTGGTCAAGTTGGCAGGGCTGCCTCGTGTGGTGGGCATTGGTGAGACAGGGCTGGACTACTACGGCATGGAAGACCGCAAGGGCGGGCGCACGATTGCGGATATGGAGTGGCAGCGTGAGCGCTTTCGCACCCACATCCGTGCGGCGCAGCAGGCACAGAAACCGCTGGTGATTCACACCCGCGCGGCGCAGGAAGACACCATCCGCATCCTCAAGGAAGAGGGCGAAGACGGCTCTGCAGGCAGCGCAGGTGGCGTGTTCCACTGCTTTACTGAAAGCATGGAAGTGGCTAAGCAGGCGCTGGATCTGGGTTTTTACATTTCGTTTTCTGGGATCGTCACCTTCAAGAGTGCGCAATACCTGCGTGAAGTGGCAGCCTATGTGCCTGCAGACCGTATCCTGATTGAAACCGACAGTCCTTATCTGGCGCCTGTACCTTTCCGCGGCAAGACCAATACCCCTGCTTATGTCCCCTATGTGGGCAAGCAGGTCGCTGAAGTGCGCGGCATGACGGTGGAAGCCGTGGCAGCATTGACCAGTAGGAACTTTGACCAACTCTTTCAAGGTGTGGTGACGGAATGAAACGCAGAACCCTGCTGCAGGCACTGAGTGCCAGTGTGTGGATAGGTGCAATGCCATGGGTGCAGGCGGCCGATCTGGGCTCGCATTTGCACACCTTGGTCATTCGTGATGACTATCTGGGCATGCGCGACTTGCTGCGGCAGGGGTTGGATCCGAACACACGAGACCGCCAGGGCGTGCCCATGCTGGTCAAGGCTATGCAGCAGGAGTCTCTGCGTGTGGCGGATGAATTGCTCAATTCCCCCAAGATCAAGGTCGATCTGGCCAGCCCTTCAGGCGAAACCGCGCTGATGTACGCCAGCATCAAGGGCAATCTGGCGCTGGTGCAGCGGCTGCTGGCCATGGGGGCTTCGGTCAACCAGCCAGGCTGGACGCCGCTGCACTATGCCGCCAGCGCCAACCACGAGCACAGCACGGAAATTGTGCGCCTGCTGCTGGAAAACCATGCCTACATCGATGCGGAGTCCCCCAACAAGAGCACGCCGCTGATGCTGGCTGCGCAGTATGGCTCGGAGGGCATGGTCAAGCTGCTGCTGGATGAGGGCGCTGATGTACAGCTGCGCAACCAGCAGGGGCTGAGCGCCGTGGACTTTGCCCGCCGCTCCGAGCGGGAATTCATGGTCAAGATGCTGGATGAGGCCTACCAGGCCACACGCCGCTCCAAGGCCAGCTGGTAAGCACTGCAGGGCCAGAGCAAAAGCTTAAGCTCAAACTCTATAAAAAAATAGCGCCTTGCGCTGATCCAGAGGCACTTTCAGATAGTTTTCATATTGAAAGTGGCTTGCAATCAGCGCAAGGCGCTTTGATTTTCAGAGCTGTCTTTAGTTGCCTTGGCTGCCCGTGTGTGCCTGCAGTCGGGCGTACAGACCGCCCATGGCCATCAGTTCGGCGTGGGTGCCTTGCTCGGCAATGTGGCCACGTTCCATGACCACGACACGGTTGGCATGTTCAATGGTGGACAGGCGGTGGGCAATCACCAGGGTGGTGCGGCCCTGCATCAGGGTCTGCAAGGCCTGCTGCACCAGACGCTCGGACTCGGTATCGAGCGCAGAGGTGGCCTCGTCCAGAATCAGAATCGGCGCATTCTTGTACAGCGCGCGTGCAATGGCCAGGCGCTGACGCTGACCGCCTGAGAGCTGCGTGGCGTTGTGGCCCACTTCGGTGTGGATGCCGTTGGGCATCTGGCGCACATGCTCGGCCAGATTGGCGGCCTCCAGGCAGGACCAGACGCGGGTTTCATCCACCTCCAGCCCCAGAGCCACGTTGGCGGCCACAGTGTCATTGAACATCACCACATCCTGGCTGACCATGGCGAACTGCTGGCGCAGATAGTTCAGGTCCCACTGCGGCAGGGCTAGCCCATCCATGCGCACTTCGCCCGCAGTAGGGTTGAGAAAGCGTGGCAGCAGATTGACCAGCGTGGTCTTGCCCGCACCGGACGGACCAACCAGCGCCACGACTTCACCAGGGTGAACGGTCAGGTTTACGCGGCTGAGTGCGGGGGCCTTGTCTTCGCCAAAAGAGACGCTGACATCACACAGCTCAATCTTGCCTTTGACGCTGGCTGGGCGCTGCGAGCCGCCTTGCTCGGCGGTGCTGTCTTCCATCAGCGCCAGGCCGCGCTCCAGGGCAGCCACGCCACGCGTGATGGGGTTGGCCACATCGGCCATACGGCGCAGCGGCGCAATCAGCATCAGCATGGCGCTGATGAAAGCCACAAAGCTGCCGACGGTAACGTCTTCATTGCGCCCCTGCCACAAGGCGATGCAGATCACCGCAGACAGGGCAACGGCCGCCATCAGCTGGGTGGTCGGTGTCATGGCTGCCGAGGCGATGGTGGACTTGATATTGAGCTTGCGCAGCTGGCGGCTGAGTTCCACAAAACGGTTGGTCTGGGACTGCTGTGCACCATGCAGGCGCACCATGCGGTGGGCCAGCACATTTTCTTCCACCACATAGGCCAGTGCATCGGTAGCCTGCTGGCTGCTCTTGGTGATGCGGTACAGGCGGCGCGACAGGGTCTTCATGATCCAGCCCACGGTGGGAACGATGAAGGTTACAGCCAGCGTAAGCTGCCAGTTCAGATACAGCAGATAGCCCAGCAGCGCGATCAGCGTGAAACCATCGCGTGAAATGGCCAGAAATGCCTGCACCAGCTGCGTAGCGCCGGTTTGCACCTCATACACCACGGTATTGGACAGGGCGCTGGCCGACTGCTTGGAGAACAAGTCCATCTGCGCCACCTGCACGCGCTCGAACAAATCCTTGCGCAGGCGCAGCATGCCTTCATTGGCAATGCGCGAGAGTGCATATTGACCGGCAAACTGGGCCAGCCCACGAATGAAAAAAAGCCCGATGATGAATACGGGCACCAGCCACAGGTTGAGCGTGCCCTTGGTAAAGCCGCTGTCCAGCAGTGGTTGCAGCAGGGCGGGAATCAAGGGCTCTGTCGCTGAGCCAACCAGGGTGGCAATGATGGCCAGACTCCACGCCATGCGCTGATTGCCAAAGTAGGGCGCAACGCGAGCCAGGCGCTGGCGCAGGGGCAAATCAGTGGAGGCAGGGGCTGCCATGCGGATATGGGGGGAATTGCTTTGCATGTCGCCGCCGATTCTACGTGCGCTCTCTCGGGTGCTTACGCAGTCATACACATTGACACAGCAATGGTTTGCTCGCGGGCACTGAACTGTGTGTAACATTCCCACATTACACCGGGAGCCTAATCCGGCACATGATGGCTGCGCATGAATACTGAATACCCATTCCAAGCTTTTATCTCCAGTGCAAGCACTGCACTTGCATCGCGTCGATCCATGCTCGGGGCTTTGGCGGCTGTGCCGGCCATGCCAGCGCTGGCGCAATTCCGTGTCGAAGTCAGTGGCGTTGGTCTGACGCAGATTCCGATTGCCTTGCCAGCATTCCGTGGCGAAGAGGGCGTGTCGCAGAAGATCTCTGAGATCGTTCGCGCCGACCTGGAACGCAGTGGCCTGTTTCGCAATATCCCGGCTACGGGACAGGCACTGGATGAAACCTCGCGTCCTGACATGGCAGAGTGGCGCCAGCGTGGCGCTGATGCCCTGGCAACGGGCAGCGTGACACGCCTGACCGATGGCCGCTATGACGTACGCTTCCGCCTGTGGGATGTGGTCAAGGCCCAGGACTTGGGCGGGCAGGGCTTTGTCGTGGTGCAGGGTGATCTGCGTTTGGTGGCGCACCGCATTGCTGACTTCATCTATGAAAAGCTGACGGGTGAGAAAGGCATCTTCTCCACCCGCATTGCCTACGTTACCAAGGCGGGCAAGCGCTATGTGCTGTGGGTGGCCGATGCAGATGGCGAGAATGCCCAGTCTGCGTTGTCGAGCACTGAGCCCATTATTTCTCCGGCCTGGTCGCCCAACGGTGCCGAGTTGGCCTATGTGTCCTTTGAGGCACGCAAGCCCGTGATCTATGTGCACGAAGTGGCAACGGGCCGCCGCCGTCTGGTGGCGAACTTCCGTGGCTCCAACAGTGCGCCAGCCTGGTCGCCCGATGGCAAGACACTGGCTGTGACGTTGACGCGCGATGGCCTGTCCCAGCTCTACACCATCAGCTCGCATGGTGGTGAGCCCAAGCGTCTGACCCAGAGCAATGGCATCGATACCGAGCCTGCATTCTCGGCAGATGGCCAGACGATTTTCTTTGTCAGCGACCGCGGCGGCTCTCCCCAGATCTACAAGGTGCCCGTCAGTGGTGGCAGCGCGCAGCGCGTCACATTCAGCGGTAACTACAACATTTCGCCTGCGGTCAGCCCCGATGGCCGCTGGCTGGCGTACATCTCGCGTGTGGGTGGAGCTTTCAAGCTGCACGTCATGGATCTGGAAAACGGTCAGCTGTCTGCGATCACCGATACCTCCGAGGATGAAAGCCCCAGCTTCGCGCCTAACAGCCGCCTGATTGTGTATGCGACCAAGCAAGGCGGTCGTGAAGCATTGATGACGACCACACTGGACGGCAAGATCAAAGCACGTCTGGCAGGCAAAGGCGGCGAAATCCGAGAGCCTGACTGGGGTCCTTATCAAAAATATTGATTGCGACAGGTAAACCTTTGTCATCGCGCCGCGTTACAAGACTTACCTAGCATTCCTAGGAGAGGAAAAAATGATGTTTACTTTTAAACGTGTTTCTATTGCACTGTCTGTTGCGGCTTTGCTGGCCGGTTGCTCGTCCGGCGTGAAGCTGGATGAAAACGCGAACGGTGCCAACGGCAGCGACACCACTTCCGGCGCAGCCAGCGGCGTGACCGGTGTGGATCTGACCGGTATGCAAATCGACGCAGACGGTGGCCCTAAGGGCGTAGGCCGTGTGGTGTACTTCGACTTTGACAGCTTTGTCGTCAAGCCCGAAGACCAGGCACTGGTGGAAGGCAATGCCCGCTTCATCAAGGCTGATCCTGCGCGCAAGGTGACCGTTGAAGGTCACACCGACGAACGCGGTGGTCGTGAATACAACCTGGCGCTGGGCCAAAAGCGTGCCGAAGCTGTGCGTCGTTCGCTGAACCTGCTGGGCGTGAGCGACAGCCAGGTGGAAGCCGTCAGCTATGGTGAAGAAAAGCCTGCTTCCGTGGGCCATGACGAATCTGCTTACTCGCAGAACCGTCGTGCTGAAATCTCCTACCGTTAAAGCATGAACATTCGCAATCTCACTTTGCGAATGGGTGTCCGTGCACTGGCTGCCGCCAGCCTGTGCACGGCATTCATGACGCCTGCACATGCATTTCTGGAAGATGCAGAAGCTCGTCGTGCGATTCTGGAGCTGCGTCAGCGTTTCGATGCCAATGCCGAAGAAACGGCAGCCATGCGCCGAGGCATGCTGGATCTGCAGGCGCAGATCGAGTCCATGCGACGCGATATTGCGCAGCTCACAGGCACCAAGGAACAGCTGGAACGTGAAATCTCCGAGCTGCAGCGCCGTCAGAAAGATCTGGCCACAGGGCTGGATGAGCGTCTGAGCAAGTTTGAGCCTGTACAGGTGCAGATGGACGGCCTGGAATTCTCGGCAGACCCTGCAGAAAAGCGCGATTTTGATGCTGCGCTGGAAAAGTTCCGCGCCGGTGACTTTGCAGACGCGCGCAAGGCTTTTGCGAATTTTGTCAATACCTATCCAGGTAGTGGCTACATGCCTTCGGCGCGCTTCTGGCTGGGCAATACCCAGTATGCAGGACGTGACTATAAGGAAGCCATTGCCAACTTCAGGTCCATGCTCAGAGCTGCCCCTCAGCATGAGCGCGCCGCAGACGCAACGCTGTCGATTGCGAACTGCCAGCTGGAGCTGAAAGACACCAAGGGTGCTATCCAGACGCTAGGGGAAGTGGTCAAGAACTACCCCGGCACCGAGGCCGCAACCGTGGCCAAAGAGCGTCTGCAACGTTTGAAGTAATGAGTTCCACAGAACATTCGAATGCTTCTGTCGCCAGTTCTGCTGGCGACAGTTTTTTAGAGGGTGCAGACTTGCAGCGCCGCTTCGGCGGGCTGGAACGCCTGTACGGCAGAGATGGTGCAGCACGCATCCGTGGTGCGCATGTCGCTGTGATCGGGGTAGGGGGCGTGGGCTCCTGGGCGGCAGAAGCACTGGCACGCAGTGGCGTTGGCAGTCTCACGCTGATTGATCTGGACAATGTGGCCGAGTCCAATGTGAATCGCCAGATCCATGCGCTTACTGACACACTGGGCAAGGCCAAGGTAGAGGCCATGCGTGAGCGCATTGCACAGATCAACCCAGCCTGTGTCGTGCATTGCATTGAAGATTTTGTGGAGCCTGAGAACTGGCCGCAGATCCTGCCCGCGGGTGTAGATGCGGTGATTGATGCCTGTGACCAGGTCAAGGCCAAGCTGGCCATGGCCCAGTGGGCACGCAGAAACAAGCGCATGTTGATTACGGTGGGTGCAGCCGGCGGCAAGCGTCTGGCCCACAAGGTAGAGGTCGATGATCTGTCTCAGGTCACGCATGACCCATTGCTGGCCCAGCTGCGCTATCGCCTGCGCAAGGAATTCAACGCTCCCCGCGATGGCAAGAAGATGGGGGTTGTGACCGTCTTCAGCCGCGAGACCGTGATGCAGCCCGATGCATCGTGCCAGATGTCTGGGGCAGACGGCACACTCAACTGCAGCGGCTATGGCTCGGTGGTGTCTGTGACCGCCACCTTTGGCATGTGCGCCGTGGGATGGGTGTTGGATGAGATTGCGAAGAACCCGAAAAAGTAGCACGTTTTTTCAAAAACACCAAAAAAGTGCTGCTACAATTCATGCATTCGCTGATCAGCACAGCTTGCTGTTCTGATTAGCAGGTCGGGTCTTTAGCTCAGTCGGTAGAGCAGCGGACTTTTAATCCGTTGGTCGAGGGTTCGAATCCCTCAGGACCCACCAAAAGATTTGTAGCCCTGCTACTGTAAAAATAGCAGGGCTTTGTTATTCAGTTGAAAGTTTCGGGCGGGTCTTTAGCTCAGTCGGTAGAGCAGCGGACTTTTAATCCGTTGGTCGAGGGTTCGAATCCCTCAGGACCCACCACCATCAAGCGCCATAGCTCCAAGAGCTGTGGCGCTTTTTTGTTTTTTCTGTGCTTTGTCACGCTGGACGAGGGTACAGTGGGAGCCGCAGCTCCCCTCCGCAGAGTCGTGCAGCAATTAGCTGTTGCTCACCAGCAAGCCCTGTTTTTCGATAAACGCAATCACTTCCTCTAGCCCATCCAAAGTCTTCAGATTGGTCATCACAAAGGGCTTGAGACCCTTGGGTGTGGTGCGCTGCTTGATGGTGTCGCTGCGCATGATGTCCAGATTGGCGCCCACGTGCGGCGCCAGATCGATCTTGTTGATGACGAACAGGTCGCTCTTGGTAATGCCGGGGCCGCCTTTGCGTGGAATTTTTTCACCAGCGGCTACGTCGATCACGTAGATGGTCAGATCGGACAGCTCGGGGCTGAAGGTTGCTGCCAGGTTGTCACCGCCCGATTCGATAAAGATGATGTCTGCATTCGGAAAATCCACCAGCATGCGGTTGATGGCTTCCAGATTGATGGAGGCGTCTTCACGGATGGCTGTGTGCGGGCAGCCACCGGTTTCCACACCCATGATGCGCTCGGGCGGAAGGGCACCGCTGATGGTCAGCAGGCGCTGGTCTTCCTTGGTGTAGATGTCATTGGTGATGGCAATCAGATCCCACTTCTCGCGCATGGCCTTGCACAGCATTTCGAGGATGGTGGTTTTGCCGGAGCCGACAGGGCCGCCAATGCCTACGCGCAGTGGTGGCAGTTTCTTGGTACGGTTGGGAATGTGATGCAGTGCAGTGCTCATGAACGAAAGAGGCGTGAGTATTGGTGTTCATGCCGTGCCGAAAGAATGGCCAGCATGGGCGAAAAAGCTTGTCGTGCTCCGTCGGGCAGGGTGAGGGCATGCTCAACGGCGGCAGGAATTTCGTGGGTCAGCCGTGCCAGGATGCGCTGGCCAGCGCTCTGGCCCAGTGGCACGGCCTTGATGGCCGCCTGCGTCATGTTCTCGGCCCAGCCAAAGGCATAGGCCAGCAGGGCATCGCGTGTCGTGGCACCGGCCAGCATGGCGGCCAGTGAGAAGGCCAGTGGGTAGCTGGCGTCCTGCGCGCCCAGCCATTGCACGCGCTCCAGCGTTTCGGGCGTATCGGCGTAGCGGGTCTTGAGCCATTCGATGAGCGAGCGGCCCATTTGCTCGGTCTGCAGGCGCAGTTCACTGCTCTCGCGTGTGGTACGTACCCAGGTGTTCAGTGCTTGCAGGCGTGTGTGGTCATCCGTGGCCCAGGCAGGCATGGCCTGGGCAATGGCTGCCATATCGCCACGTGACTGGGTGAGGTGCAGTTGATCGACCAGCCAGCGCGCCGCTTCATCTTCTGTAGTGATCAGGGCAGCATTGATCGCTGCTTCCAGGCCTTCTGAATAGGAGAATCCTCCAATGGGCAGCGCCGGAGAGGCCAGCCACATCAGCTGCAGAAAGCTGCCTGAGGTCAGGTGCAAAGGGGTCAGTGGCATGTCTCAGTCTCCGCGCAGGCTGAGGAACTTCAGTCCCACAATGCCCATGATGATCAAACCAAAGCAGGCCATGCGGGCCACGCTGCGGTCTTCGTCCAGAACCAGCATGCCGTAGGCTGCAGTGCCAACGGCACCAATGCCCACCCAGACCGCATAGGCCGTGCCCACCGGAATGCTGCGTGTGGCCAGCGACAGCAAATACATGCTGGCCGCAATAAAGGCAAAGCAGAACAGGCTGGGCCACAGACGCGTGAAACCTTCCGTGCGTGGCATGGCAGCCGCATAGAAGATTTCACACAGACCGGCAGCGATCAGAAAGACCCAGCTCATCCACCACAACCTTTGCCGTGGGAGTGGTCGCAGCAGTGACCGTGTTCATGCTCATGCGGATGCGCATGGTGATGGCCATGGCCGCAGCAGCCTTCGTCATGGGCGTGTTGGTGTTGTGCATGTCCGTGGTCATGCCCATGGCCGTGATCGTGTGTGTGGCTGTGATGGTGGTGGCTGTGACCATCATTGGTCACATGGCCGCCATAGGCGCCGCCTTCGGGCTCAAACGGCAGATCAGCCTCAACCACCGTCATGTGCATGCTGCGCAGCATGTCGGCCAGCACGTGGTCGGGTTCAATCTTGAGGTGGTCGGGCTGCAGCTCAATGGGTACATGGCGGTTGCCCAGGTGGTAGGCCGCGCGCATCAGGTCAAAGGCTGTGCCGTGTTCGGCGCAGGCCGTGATCTTGAGCACCTTTTGCGGTGCGGCAATCACGCGCACCATGGAGCCATCTTCGGCGACCAGCACATCGCCGCCGCGCACGGCCTGGCCGCGTGGCAGAAAGATGGCCAGTTCACGGCCCTGGCTGTCGGTGGCGGCAAAGCGCGATTTCTGGCGCACATCCCAGTCCAGCTCCACGGTGGCAGCACGCTGGAGCAGCACGCGGGCCAGGCCCTGGCCCTGGGGAAGGAGTTTGTTGATGGTCAACATAGGTTGCTTACTTTCAAAAGGGGAGCTACAAACTGGCGCGAATCGTGCATCTCGCACGGTTTTCATCACTTGATAGCATGACAGACATGTCAACCCCTTTTGCACTTTCTTCGGTGGCTGCAACGGACTGGCAGCCTTGTGGTGTGGGCCATGTGGCGGTGTACGGGACCTTGCGTGCCGGTGGCATCAACGACATTGCACGGTTGCGTCCGGGCATTGCCTGCATAGGGCGCACCACGCTCACAGGCACTTTGCATGATCTGGGCTACTACCCGGGCCTGCAGCTGGTAGGCACGCAGCAGGTGCTGGCAGAGGTGTATCCGCTTGATGCGGCGCTGGAACAGGCCCTCGATGGCATCGAAGGCCTGTGGCCCACCGATGTGGGCGAATACACCAAACGCATTCTGACCGTGCCTGTAGCGCTGACCGGTGGCGGCACACAGATGATGGCCGTGCTGGTCTATGAAGCCTTGCCCACCACGGTGCAGCATGCGCCTGTGGTGCCTGCCAGCGACTGGCTGGCCTGGTATGCGGGCAAGGGTGTTCAGCATCCTGGTACGGCCTTTACGCTCAACACACTTCAGAACAGGAAGTAGCGCTGGGCCATGGGCAGGCTCCTTGCTGGTTCACAGGTCAGCAGCTGCCCGTCTGCACGCACGGCATAAGTCTGTGCATCCACTTCCATGCGTGGCGCCAGATCGTTGTGGATCATGTGCTGCTTTTGCACGCCGCGAATGCCTTTGACGGCGGACAGCGTTTTGTGCAGCCCAAAGCGTTCCCTAATGCCTGCGGCCAAACCAGCTTGCGAAACAAACGTCAGCGAGGTCTTGGCAATGGCGCCACCGAATGCACCAAACATGGGACGGTAGTGCACAGGCTGGGGCGTGGGAATGGAGGCATTCGGATCACCCATGGCGGCCATGGCGATGAAGCCACCCTTGAGAATGCAAAAGGGCTTGACGCCAAAAAACGCTGGCTTCCAGATCACGAGATCGGCCCACTTGCCCACTTCAATGCTGCCTACTTCGTGGCTGATGCCGTGGGCGATTGCGGGGTTGATGGTGTACTTGGCGATGTAGCGCTTGACGCGGAAGTTGTCGTGGCGATGGCTATCACCTTGCAGTTGCCCGCGCTGCTGCTTCATCTTGTGGGCGGTTTGCCAGGTGCGCAGAATCACTTCCCCCACACGGCCCATGGCCTGGCTGTCGGAGCTGAACATGCTGATGGCACCAATGTCGTGCAGGATGTCTTCGGCCGCAATCGTTTCCTTGCGGATACGGCTTTCGGCAAAGGCCAGGTCTTCGGCAATGCTGGCGTCCAGGTGGTGGCAGACCATCAGCATGTCCACGTGCTCGTCCAGCGTGTTGATGGTGTAGGGGCGCGTGGGGTTGGTTGAAGACGGTAGCACATTGGCTTCACCCACCACTTTCAGAATGTCCGGTGCATGGCCGCCGCCCGCGCCTTCGGTGTGGAAGGTGTGGATGGTGCGGCCCTTGAACGCTGCCACCGTGTCTTCCACAAAGCCAGACTCATTGAGCGTGTCGGTGTGGATGGCCACCTGGGTGTCGGTTTCCTCAGCCACATCCAGACAGTTGCTGATGGCCGCAGGCGTGCTGCCCCAGTCTTCGTGGAGTTTGAGGCCAATGGCACCGGCGGCAATCTGCTCATGCAGCCCTGCTGGCAGCGCCGCATTGCCCTTGCCCAGAAAACCCAGGTTCATGGGGAAGGCGTCCGCGGCCTGCAGCATGCGCTCCATATTCCAGGGGCCAGGCGTGCAGGTGGTGGCAAAAGTACCTGTGGCCGGGCCCGTGCCGCCGCCGATCATGGTGGTTACACCACTGGTGAGCGCTTCTTCAATCTGCTGGGGTGCGATGAAGTGGATGTGGGTGTCTATGCCACCGGCGGTGACGATGTTGCCCTCGCAGGAGATGATTTCCGTGCCCGGGCCAATGATGATGTCCACGCCCGGCTGCGTGTCAGGATTGCCGGCCTTGCCAATGGCTGCAATGCGCCCGTCCTTCAAGCCGATGTCGGCTTTGACAATGCCCCAGTGGTCCACGATCAGCGCATTGGTCAGTACCGTGTCCATGGCGCCTTGTTCCCGTGAGCGCTGGCTTTGTGCCATGCCATCGCGAATGGTCTTGCCGCCGCCAAACTTCACTTCCTCGCCATAGCCGCCCGCGTTCAGGGTGAAGTCTTTCTCCACTTCGATCAGCAAGTCGGTATCTGCCAGCCGCACGCGGTCGCCCACGGTGGGGCCAAAGGTTTCGGCGTAGGCGCGTCGGTCCATGCTTGCCATCACAAATCTCCTTGCACCAGGCCGTGAAAGCCATAGGCCTTGCGGTCGCCTGCCAGATCAATCAGTTCCACCGTGCGCTGCTGGCCCGGCTCAAAGCGCACGGCCATGCCGCTGGCAATGTTCAGGCGCTTGCCGTGGGCCGCGGCACGGTCAAATTCGAGCCCCGCATTGGTCTCGGCAAAGTGGTAGTGCGAGCCGACCTGGATCGGCCGGTCGCTGGCGTTTTTCACCACCAGCGTGATGGCTGCACGACCGGGGTTGAGGACGTGTACGCCCTCATCGACCAAGATTTCTCCGGGAATCATGGCAAGCCCTTTCTTCAAGCCAGACGGGTCAGCATGAAGGCGCCCAGCGCAGCGGTCAGGCCGCCAGCCACTTTGGCCAAAGTCTGAAAGCGCTGCATGACTTGGTGGCCCACTGCCATGCCAGCCAGGTGCAAGATGGCAGAGCCTGCGGCCATGCCCACGATGACGCCCGCTGCAGGGGCCAAGGACTCTTCAAATAGCTCATAGCCGTGGGCTGCGCCGTGGAAGAAGGCAAACACGCCCACCAGGCCAGCTGCCGCACCTGCGGCCATCTTCTGCTGCACCATCACGAGCAGCCCCAGCACCAGCACGGAGGCAGCAATCATGGGCTCGATCGCAGGGATTTGCAGACCAGCAAAACCTGCCAGGCAGCCTGCAACCAAGAGTGCCACAAAGCCTGCAGGCGCGGCCCAGGCCTTGCCGGACTTGCCAAAGGCCAGTGCACTCCAGGCACCGACTGCCAGCATGGCGGCCAGGTGGTCGGCACCGCCAAAGGGGTGGGCAATGGCGTGGGTGAAGCTGTCCAGAAAAGTATGGTGACCGCCGCCATCACTGCCCACATGGGCGAGGGCGGTCAGAGGCAGGGCTGCAGCTGTGGCAACGGAAGCGGCAATCAGGTGTTTAGTTTTCATAGCTGTTAGCGCAGATGGGATAAGGGCTGGAGGCCAAAAAGGCTTGTAATCAAACAATGGGTTCGTGCACCGTGACCAGCTTGGTGCCGTCTGGGAAGGTGGCTTCGATCTGGATGTCGGGAATCATTTCAGGCACACCGTCCATGACGTCCTCACGCGTCAGCACGGTGCGGCCTTCACTCATGAGTTGGGCTACGGTCTTGCCATCGCGTGCGCCTTCCATCACAAAGGCGCTGATCAGGGCCACGGCTTCGGGGTAGTTCAGCTTCAGGCCTCGGGCCTTGCGGCGTTCGGCCAGCAGGGCTGCGGTAAAGATCAGCAGCTTGTCTTTTTCTCTTGGCGTCAATTCCATTACAGCTTCCTTAATGGGTCCGAGCAGTCGGCTGCGCCGACTGACCGCGGGGAGTTAATTCCATCGTTTCGATTCCCTCGTCGGTAGACGTATTGGTATGGGGCATCTGTGCCCCTTGCTATGCAATCTGCAAGAGGCGTGCCAAGCGCTGTTGTGGTGCGTGGCGTTGTCTTTTTTGGTGCCATGACTGGACGCGCTCTGGATGTGCCCGTGGCGCAGTTGGTGCGTCTGCGTTCTGTTGTGGTGCATCGCTGGATGGGGTGCACCAATAGCGTGAATTGCATGGATTGGACTGAAAATGGCACACCGCTTGCTTTGAAGTGCAGCAAGCTGGTCAGGGAGGCCAGCGAATACTTCATACAGCCCATTGAGGAGCACTTTCCATGACCCAGCGTCGTTTCACTTTGAAGTCTTTGGCTGCTGCTGCAGCTGTTGCAGGTTTGGGTTTTACCGGTCTGGCTGCACAGGCGGCAGACACCATCAAGGTGGGTGTGCTGCATGCACTGTCGGGCACCATGGCCATTTCGGAAACTGCGCTCAAGGACATGGCCCTGATGACCATTGAGGAAATCAACGCAAAGGGTGGTGTGCTGGGCAAGAAGCTGGAGCCTGTGGTGATTGACACCGCCTCCAACTGGCCGCTGGCGGCAGAAAAGGCCAAGCAGCTGATCAGCCAGGACAAGGTGGCTGTGACCTTTGGCTGCTGGACTTCGGTGTGCCGCAAGTCCGTGCTGCCCGTCTATGAAGAAAACAACGCCCTGCTGTTCTACCCCGTGCAGTACGAAGGCGAAGAGCTGAGCAAGAACGTGTTCTACACCGGCGCAGCGCCCAACCAGCAGGCCATTCCCGCCGTGGAATACCTGATGAGCGAAGACGGTGGTGCTGCCAAGCGCTGGGTGCTGCTGGGCACAGACTATGTCTACCCCCGCACAGCCAACAAGATCCTGCGTGCCTTCCTGAAGTCCAAGGGTGTGGATGACAAGGACATCATGGAGGCCTACACCCCCTTCGGCCACAGCGACTACCAGACCATCGTGGCGGACATCAAGAAGTTCTCTGCCGGTGGCAAGACAGCGGTGATCTCCACCATCAATGGCGACTCCAACGTGCCTTTCTACAAGGAACTGGGCAATGCGGGCCTGAAGGCCACCGATGTACCCGTGGTGGCTTTCTCCGTGGGTGAGGAAGAGCTGCGCGGTCTGGACCCCAAGCCGCTGGTGGGTCATCTGGCTTCGTGGAACTACTTCATGAGCGTGAAGAACCCCACCAACGAAGCCTGGATCAAGCAGTGGAGCGACTACGCCAAGGCCAAGAACCTGCCTGGCCAGTCCACCAAGCCTCTGACCAATGACCCCATGGAAGCCACCTACGTGGGCATCAACATGTGGAAGCAGGCCGTGGAAAAGGCCAAGAGCACCGATCCGGACAAGGTGATTGCCGCCATGGCGGGCCAGACCTTCCAGGCACCCAGCGGCTATGTGCTGACCATGGACCCCAAGAACCACCACCTGCACAAGCCTGTGCTGATTGGCGAGATCAAGGCTGACGGCCAGTTTGACGTGGTGTGGCAGACCAAAGGCCCGATCAAGGCCCAGCCCTGGAGCCCTTTCATTGAAGGCAACGACAAGAAGAAGGACGAGCCAGAGAAAAAGTAAGCGCTGCAAACACCGAATCTGGCACAGCTGTTGCGAGGCAGTGCCAGACCCGGAATCTCTGTTGCAAGGGCCCGTCCGGTGTGACGGGCTTTTTGTTGATTGGACTGCTTATGTTTTTACCTCTCTTGCGCCTTATCAGGCCCTGGCTGGGAGCTGCCATAGCGGCTGCCGCCATGAGCCAGCTGCCGGCCCATGCGCTCACGGCAGAACAAGCCCTGGCCATGGCCGATGGCGACAACAACAGCCGTATTGCGGCCATGCAAGACGCTGTCGCCCATGGTGACGCTGCCCGCGTGGCGCAGTTTCTGAATGCCCTGCGCGATGGTGAAGTACAGCATGGCGAAGGCCGCGCCTTCATCGTGCGCGGTGGTGCGGCGATCGATCCGGTCAGCGGAGCGGCCACCAGCCTGCCTGCGGCAGTGGAAGATGCGCGCACCAACAACCGTCTGCGCCGCGAGATTGCCAATGCGCTGGCAGAACTGAATTTGTGGGTGGGCACAGACAGCGAGCGCCTGGAAGCTGCGCGCGCCATGCTCAAGGGCGCCAACCCGGATCGCCTTGCCACGCTGGAAAAGGCGCTGGCACAGGAAAAACATGAAGCGGTGCGTGCAGAGCTGGAACTGGCACGCTCTGCCGCCTTGCTGGGCAGTGCCGACGCAGCGCAGCGCATGGCAGCGGCCGTGCAGCTGGCGCAAAAAGCCTCACCGCAGACACGCCTGTTGCTCAACGAACAGTTATCCAGCGAGCAGGATGACAAGGTCAAGGCAGTCCTCAAGCGTGCGCTGGCTGAAGTAGAAGACAAGCTGGCCTGGGGCGAGCGCCTTGGGGTTGCTTTCACCGGCGTGAGTCTGGGCTCCATCTTGCTGCTGGTGGCGCTGGGGTTGGCCATCACCTACGGCCTGATGGGTGTGATCAACATGGCCCACGGCGAGCTGATGATGATTGGCGCCTATGCCACCTTTGTGGTGCAGGGCGTATTCCGCAGCTATCTGCCCGATTTTTTTGACTGGTACTTGCTGGCGGCTGTGCCTGTGGCCTTCATGGCTTCTGCCCTGGTGGGCGCGGTGCTGGAGCGTGGCGTGCTGCGTTTCCTCTACGGCCGTCCGCTGGAGACGCTGCTGGCCACCTGGGGCATTTCGCTGGTGCTGATGCAGCTGGTGCGCAGCGTCTTTGGCGCCCAAAACGTGGCCGTGGAAAACCCCGTGTGGATGAGCGGCGGCTGGCAGGTGCTGCCCAATCTGACATTGCCGTTCAACCGCCTGATCATCATTGCCTTTGCCTTTGCGGTGCTGGCAGGGGTGGCCTACATCATCGCCAGAACACGCATGGGTCTGTTTGTGCGCGGTGTGACGCAAAACCGCCCGATTGCCTCGTGCATGGGCGTGAACACCGCACGCGTGGACACCATGGCCTTCGCACTGGGCAGCGGCATTGCCGGGCTGGCTGGCTGCGCGCTGAGCCAGGTGGGCAATGTGGGGCCGGACCTGGGGCAGAGCTACATCGTGGACTCGTTCATGGTGGTGGTGCTCGGCGGCGTGGGCCAGCTGGCTGGCACGGTGTATGCCGCGCTGGGACTAGGCATTCTCAACAAGTTCCTCGAAGGCTGGACCGGTGCGGTGCTGGCCAAGATCGCGGTGCTGGTTTTCATCATTGCTTTCATCCAGAAGCGTCCTCAGGGCATTTTTGCAATGAAAGGCCGCAGCGCGGAAACATGAAACACCCCCTGAATCGCTTTGCCCACGTGCAGCCACCAGAGGCGGCTGCTCTTCGTTGCCGTCCAAGCCTGCGCAGGCAGGCTTGGAGCCGCGGCACTCAGCCCCCTTTCTCGCTGTGCGAGAAGCGGAACGAAAGCCTCGCTGCGGGGCGGCCCTTGCTCGCTGTCTCTGGCGAATGTGGGTGTCGTTATGCGCATGCTGAAGGAACCAAGTTATGAATGCTTCAACAACATTAAAGAGCAGCGTATTTGTGCCGGTGGAATTGCCCGATCGCAAGCCGCTGCTGAGCAAGGCGGGCTGGTCCGCCTTTATGGTGGCGCTGATCGTGGTCTGCGCTGTAGCGCCGGTGCTCAACCTCTGGGTGCCAGAGGGCAGTGCGCTCCACCTGTCTGACTATGCCGTGCGGCTGCTGGGCAAGATCATGTGCTTTGCCATCTGCGCACTGGCCATGGACTTGATCTGGGGCTACACCGGCATTCTGAGTCTGGGCCACGGCCTGTTCTTTGCGCTGGGTGGCTATGTGATGGGCATGTACCTGAGCCGCCAGTCGGCCGGGCCGGATGCGCTGCCTGCCTTCATGACGTTTCTGGCATGGAAGGCGCTGCCCTGGTTCTGGGCGCTGTCCGACAGCTTTATCGCCACCTTCATCCTGATCTTTGCCGTGCCCGGCCTCGTGGCCTTTGTGTTCGGCTGGTTTGCCTTCCGCTCGCGCATCAAGGGGGTGTATTTCTCCATCATCACGCAGGCGCTGACCTATGCGGCCATGCTGCTGTTTTTTCGCAATGAGACCGGCTTTGGCGGCAACAACGGCTTTACCGACTTCAAAAGCATCCTCGGCATGCCGCTGGCTACGCAGGAAATGCGCATGGCGCTGTTCGTCATCACCGGCTGCACGCTGCTGGGCTTTTTCCTGCTGGCGCGCTGGCTGGTGCGCAGCAAGTTTGGCCGCGTGCTGCAGGCCATCCGCGATGCCGAGTCGCGCGTGATGTTCTCGGGCTACTCGCCCCTGCCGTACAAGCTGACCATTTGGGTCATCAGCGCCATGATGTGCGGTGTGGCAGGTGCGCTCTATGTGCCGCAGGTGGGCATCATCAACCCCGTGGAAATGTCACCCGCCAACTCCATCGAGATCGCGGTGTGGACGGCCGTGGGCGGCCGCGCCAGCCTGATTGGCCCCATCGTCGGTGCCTTTGCCGTCAATGGTGCCAAGAGCTGGCTGACGGTGGCAGCGCCTGAGATCTGGCTGTACTTCCTCGGCGCGCTGTTCATTGCCGTGACGCTGTGGATGCCCGATGGCATCGTCGGTCTGGTGCGCAAGCTGCGCCGCAAGAAGACGCCAGCGGCGCCAGTCACCGCGACCGAAGCCAATCAAACCTCTGTGCGCAAGGAAGGAGGTGCGGCATGACCCCGGACCTGATGGAAGCGGGCGCTGCCCGCATGCGTGCGGCCGTGGAAAAAGCGGCCCTCAATACCGAATCCGGCGGCCGCAGCGCCAGCATGAAGCGCATTGCCGTGCCCGGTGAGGTGGATGTGACCCATGGCCGCATCCTGTACCTGGAAGATGTGCATGTGAGCTTTGACGGCTTCAAGGCCATCAACGGCCTGAACCTGGACATCGCGCCCGGCGAGCTGCGCTGCATCATCGGACCCAATGGTGCAGGCAAGACCACGATGATGGACATCATCACCGGCAAGACCCGGCCCGACAAAGGCACGGTGTTCTTTGGCTCCACCATCGACCTGCTGCGCCATAACGAACCCGAAATTGCCCAGCTGGGCATTGGCCGCAAGTTCCAGAAACCCACGGTGTTCGAGCAGCTGACGGTGTTCGAGAACCTGGAGCTGGCGCTCAAGACGCACAAGGGCGTCAAGCACAGCATGTTCTTCAAGCTCGACAGCGCGCAAAAAGACCGGCTGGCCGACATCTTGCACACCATCCACCTGGCCGCAGAAGTGAACCGCGAGGCAGGTGTGCTCAGCCACGGCCAGAAGCAGTGGCTGGAGATTGGCATGCTGCTCATGCAGGAGCCCAAGCTGCTGCTGCTCGATGAACCCGTGGCCGGCATGACGGACGACGAAACCGCCCGCACGGCCGAGCTGTTCCTCACGCTCAAGGGCAAGCACAGCCTGATGGTGGTGGAGCACGACATGTCCTTCATCAACACCATCAGCGAAAAGGTGACGGTGCTGTGTGATGGCAGCGTGCTGGCCGAAGGCACGCTGGCCCAGGTGCAAGCCGATGAGCGCGTGATCGAAGTCTACTTAGGACGGTAGTGATATGCATATCAGCCTTGATACGTCGTTGCAAAGCCTTGCCGTAGCGCTGCTACTGTCTGCGGCTTTGCGCCTCGTCTCAAACGCACCTCTGCGAGGTGCTGGCTGATCTGCATATCTGTGTAGAAGCTATAGCAGTTAGCGCTTGAATATCAATGATTTCAGACGGTTTTCTCTGTGAAATCAAGCATTGACAAGCGCTGGCAGCTATCAAGATAGAAAAGCAGTTCTCTGAAAAATGAGAGCTGCTTGCGCAGACAGGATCTGCGCTGGAGGCGAAAAATGCTCAAAGTTCAAAACCTGCACCAGTACTACGGTGGCTCTCATATCCTGCGCGATGTCAGCCTGCAGGCCGAAGCAGGCAAAGTGACCGTGCTGCTGGGGCGCAATGGCGTGGGCAAGACCACGCTGCTCAAAAGCCTGATGGGGCTGGTGCCCATCAAAAGCGGCAGCATCGAATGGAACGGCAAACCCATCGAAAAGCTCTCGCCCTATGACCGTGCCCGCGCGGGCATCGGCTTTGTGCCCCAGGGGCGCGAGATTTTTGGGCGTCTGACGGTGGAAGAAAACCTGCGCATGGGCCTGGCCTACAAAAGCGGCAGCACGCCCATTCCTGCCGACTTGTACGAGCTGTTCCCCGTGCTCAAGCAGATGTTGCACCGCCGCGGCGGTGACCTGTCTGGTGGTCAGCAACAGCAGCTCGCCATTGCCCGCGCCTTGGCGCCTGCGCCGGGTTTGCTGATTCTGGATGAACCCACTGAAGGTATTCAGCCCAGCATCATCAAGGACATTGGCCGTGTGATCCGCATGTTGGCCAAGGAACGCGGCATGGCCGTGCTGCTGTGCGAGCAGTACTACGACTTTGCCGAAGAGCTGGCCGACGAATACCTGGTCATGGAGCGTGGTGAGGTGATTGCACGTGGGCCGGGCTCGGAGATGCAGGCAAAGCAGATTCAGAAGCTGGTGGCGATTTGAGTACGTCCTTCACTTCAGGATGAACCACAAAAAAACCGCGCTTTCGAGGCGCGGTTTTTTGTTGAGAGGGCAGCGCTTTCAAGCCGCGAGTTTGTCCCGCGCCTCGACCAAGCGCTCCACCACGCCGTGCAGCACTTGTCCTTTCTGGCGGGTTCGCTCATTGGCCATGCCGCTGAAGCCGCGCTTGTTGCCGGTGGCTGAGCGTGTGCGGCCCACCTGGCGGCGGTACATGTCGCGTGCCCGGTCACGCAGATTGCGTGCGCGGGCAATATGGTCGCGCAGCTGGGCATGGCTGTGCTGGGCCAGTCTGGCGCTGTCCTGGCTCAGCGTAAACAGGGCCATTTCATCAGCGGTGAGTAATTCTTTTTCTGCAATACGGGGTGCGGGCATGCGGTCTCCTGGTTGTGGTGAAACACTTGAGCACCCAGTCTAAAAGCAGGGCTGTGCCAGCACTGTCAGCCAATCACCCACAGGTATGCCCATGCCTGCCAGAGCGGGCAGCGGGGATGCGCTGCGGCTACATGTTCCAGATGCGCGGCATGCTGCCTTCCAGCCCCCAGTGTTCCTTGCGCCAGCACACACGCACCTGTTGCCACAGCTGCATCAGTGGCTCCACGACAGGCGCCAGGCCGCGCAGTACCAGCATGTGGTCGTTGGGGGTGGTAATTCCGCACCAGCTGCCCTGCGGATGAGCGTCGAGCACTGCTCGCGTGGCGTCCAGCAGGTGTTCGCGCTGGGTGCGGGTCAAAGGCGTGCCGCAGGCCAGCACCATGCTGGCCATGCAACGCTGCCCTGCGAGGCCGAGGGGCCCATCCATCAGGCGTGCATCTTCGGCGCGTAGCGTGCCATGCTCCAGCCAGAGGCCTGGCCACTCCATGTGCTGGGTAAAGCTGCCCTGTACAAAGGGCTCATGGGCGTGGGGCAGGCCAAAGGCGGTGATGTCCCAGGCCATGAGTTCTGCGCCAGGGGCGATGTCCAGATGCAGCAGGTTCTGGGCCTGACACTGGTTATAGGCCAGTGCTTCCAGGGGCAGCCATTCCAGCCGCGCACCGGACTCCAGCTGCAAGTGGGTGATCTGCTGGGCCACAGCGCCCTGGGCATCGGTTTTGTAAAAGCGTGTGGCGCCCGGCGTAGTGACCAGGGCATGGGCCCCAGTGCCTACGCGGCAGCGAATGTCCAGCGTGTCACCGCTGACCAGCCCTCCGGGCGGGTGGATGAGTACGTTGTGGCAGATGCCATCGCCTTCGGGGTAGAGGCTGCGCAGCACGCGCAATGGGCCGTCATGGCGAAAGTGCAGGCGGGTGCGCGCTGCGGCGAGGGTGTAATCCAGTTCAAGTTGAGCAAGCCAGGGCATGGCTGCATACAAGCAAAAACTGCGCCTGATGCACCAATATTGGGCAATGCTGGACACAAAAAAAGGCCAGCGCATGGCTGGCCCAAGTCGAGGTGCGAGGAGTTCACGTCGCCGAAAACAGGTGTCTGTGCATCGTGGGGCCGTGCATCAGTGATTTTGCGAACCACGGTGGGCCCAAGCTGTGGTGCGTTTTTCCACCCAGCTGAACAGTTCATACATGGCCATGGCCATGGCGCCCACCACCAGCAGCCCCGCAAATGCCAGGCCCATCTGCATGGACGAGCCCGCTGAGATCAGCAGGTAGCCAATGCCTTCATTGGAGGCCGTCATCTCAGACACCGTGGTGCCCACAAAGGCCAGCGTAATCGCCACTTTGAGTGAGGCGTAGAAGTAGGGCATGGAGCGGGGCAGGCCGACTTTGATCAGCACGTCCCAGCGCTTGGCGCCCAGCACGCGCAGCACGTCTTCCAGCTCGGGCTCCAGCGTGGCCAGGCCCGTGGCGATATTGACGGTGATGGGAAAGAAGCTGATCAGAAAGGCCGTCAGAATGGCCGGGCCAATACCAATGCCAAACCACACGACCAGCACCGGCACAAAGGCGGCCTTGGGCAGGGCGTTAAAGGCCGTCATCAGTGGGTAGACGGCGGCATAGGCCAGGCGGGAGCTGCCAATCAGAAATCCCAGCAGCACACCCACCACAATCGCCAGACCAAAGCCAGCCATGGTCACCCAGAAGGTGCGCCAGGCGTGGGTGGCAATGACGCTGTGGTACTCGATGAAGTCTTTGAGAATCAGCGCAGGGCTGGGGAAGATAAAGGGTGAGACATCCAGCGCCGCGCACAGCACCTGCCACAGCAGCACCACGGCCAGCAGCAGAATCCAGGGCGACCAGCGCTCAATTTGTTTGTTGTCGAACTTGTACATATCGCGAATTCCGGCTGCTTATTGGTTGATGACAGCGCCTGCCTTGCGCATGGCACCGATGTGGCCGCGCAGCTCGTGCACGATGTCGGTGAATTCCTTGGTGTAAGTCAGCTCCAGCTCACGGGGGCGGGGCAGATCAATGTCACGGCGCACCACAAAGCGGCCTGGGCTTTTGCTCATCACATAGATGGTGTCTGCCAGAAACACGGATTCGCGCAGATCGTGCGTGACCAGAATGACGTTGAATTGCTGCTCGGCCTGCAGGTCACGGAGGATGCACCACAGCTCTTCGCGCGTGAAAGCATCCAGTGCGCCGAAAGGCTCGTCGAGCAGCAGCATCTTGGGCTCGTGAATCAGCGCCCGGCAGATGCTGGCGCGCTGCTGCATGCCGCCGGAGAGCTGCCAGGGGAATTTGTCTTCATAGCCGCCTAGTCCCACTTTTTGCAGCAGGGCGCGTGCACGGGCTTCGTATTCCTTGCGCTTGGCCTTGAACTGGGAGCGGTGGGGCTCCACGATCTCCAGCGGCAGCAGCACGTTGTCCACCGTGGTGCGCCAGGGCAGCAGCGAGGGCGACTGAAACGCCATGCCTGAAATCTTCAGCGGGCCGGTGACGGGCTGGCCGTCAATCACAATCTTGCCCATGGAAGGCATGCGCAGGCCGGTGGCCAGCTTCATGAACGTAGACTTGCCGCAGCCCGAGGGGCCGACGATGGCGATGAACTCGCCTTGCCTGACCTGCAGGTCAATGGCTTCGACGGCAAAGTGATTCTGGGCCAGCAGCTCATCGTTGTAAGCCAGCCAGACATCACGGAAATCGACGAAATAGGGTTCGGCAGCGCTTTGCATGCGTGTTCTTTGCTCAGGGTCTCCACCTGCACAAGGCACGTGGAGACCGGGGTTAGGGGCTTACTTCTGGGGCAGGATGTCCAGCTCGGCGGCTGCAGGCAGGAAGCTGTCGTTCCACACAACCTTGGGGTCAATGCGGGTCTTGGTGCCATAGGCGTCAGACACTTCAGAGGCCATCAGCGCAAGGCGGCCGGGGTTCAGGCGGCCAAAGCCATCCTGGTGCGCATCGGCGCTGTTGACCACGGTGTCAATGGCCAGTTGCAGGCGGCGGGTTTCCAGGCCCGTGTTCACAATGCCATCGCGTGCTTTGACGTGCTGGATGGCGTCTGCGGGGTTGGCAATGACTTCCCCTGCGCCCTTGGTGAAAGCAGCCAGGAACTGCTTGATCGCCTGCGGGTTTTGTTCAATCAACTTGGGGTGGGCGATGATGACGTTGCCGTAGTGCTTGACGCCGTGGTCGGCATACTGCATGAGCACCACGTCTTCGGCCTTGACGCCACGCGCTTCCAGATTGAGCAGGCTGGTGAAGGTAAAGCCGGTGATGGCATCTACGTCACCGCGCACCAGCATGGTCTCGCGCAGCGGTGGGTCCATGGAAATCCAGGTCACATCACTGACCTGGTTGGCCTTGGCAAAGGTGGGAAAGGCTTTGCGGCCTGCATCAAACACGGGCGCGCCCATTTTTTTGCCGCTCAGATCTGCTGCTGTCTGGATGCCGCTTTTCTTTAGTGCCATGACGGCGGCAGGGGTGTTGTTGTAGACCACCATGACGGCCACGGGCTTGTTGGGTGCATCCGGGTTGTTGGCATGGAACTCCATGAGCGAAGCCATGTCGGCAAAGCCCATGTCGTAGGTGCCAGAGGCCACACGCTGCACGGCTGCGCCCGAACCGCTGCCTGCGTCAATCGATACATCCAGCCCCGCCTGTTTGAAGTAACCCTTGGCGGCAGGCTGCAGGAACAGCGCCGAAGGACCCTCAAAGCGCCAGTCCAGCAGAAATTTGATGGACGTGCTTTGGGCATGAGCGAGGCCAAAGCTGCCAGCCAGCGCCAGTGCAGCGGTTGCTTGCAAGAAAGTGCGTTTGTGCATGGAGACTCCCGATGTATGTGGTGGTCAAAACAGCCGCAGCACGGTATGGGGGTGCTGGCGGCAGTGTGGGGTCTCCAGATTCAGCAAAAGCTATGCCTGCTTTTTGTATGCAGTTTTTGTATGTTGCTTGCGCAGCTGGTCTGTACTGGTGCAGTCAGTGTGATGGCATGCACTGTTTTGAAGCGCTGTGGAGGTACAGATACTTGGGAGCGCTGGTATGTGTGCACGTCGCTTACCGTTGTGGATAGCGAATGCTTAAAAATAAATAGCAGCTAGCGCTCGTAAAAACAGGGTTTTAGATAGTTTTGAGCCTGAAATTATTCATACATAGGCGCTGGCTGCTATGTATTCAGGTGTTGGCAGGCTGATTGAAGCAGTTGTGCAACCCCGCTGTGAGGTGGTGTGGATGATCTGCGCCTGATCTCCGTTGTGGTTGTTCCGCCTGCGCCAGTAGCGCTCTCATGGGCGCGCAAGGCTGTTCTGAAGGGGGGGAGGTGGGCGCTTGCGTGGCAGGCCGAGACGACTGTCTCACATCTTTGGCAGCCTGCAGTGCAGGACGGCTAGCGTGCAGGCGGCTGCGGGTGGGGCGACTGTTTTTTGGCCCGCTCCCAGGTCACGCGGACATCGGTCTGTGCCGCGGGGCGGTAGGTGAAGTGGCGGCCCAGCAGTCCACCAGTGCTGGGTTGCACGGGCTGGCGTGGCTTTGGAGTGTCTGGCGTGTTCATGCTGCGAGCTCCTTGTGTCAGGTACACACAGTACCTGCGCTACAGACAGACATTACGCTGCTCCTGCTCTGCCAGTTGTTCCAAAGCAGCGCAGACGTCTGACAGCCGACCGCTCATGACAAAGCGGGTGCGATCCGGGTCGTGGGCACGGCGCAGCAGGCGCACGTTGTGGGGCAGCGCCTGAGGCAAGAAGTGCGCCTCATTGCTGGCCATGGTGGCCGTGGTGATGCGAGACATAGGCAGCTGGCAGAAAGTCATGGACATGGTGGTCTCCTGAGAAGCAGAGGACAGGCTAGAGCAGGCAAAAACTCTCCCTGCGGCGCGTGTGCGCAGCATGGCAAAACGGGAACAAGGAGCGGGTGGCGGTTTAGAGCTGGAGGCTGTTGCGGATCAGACCAACGGCCAGACCTTCAATCGCAAAGCTTTCTTCCTGGCGGACGTGGATGACGGGGTAGTCCGGGTTCTCTGGGTGCAGCTCAATGCCTTGGGGCGTTTTCTGCAGGCGCTTGACGGTGACCTCATCGCCCAGACGGGCGACAACGATCTGGCCATTGCGTGCTTCGTGCGTGGTTTTGACGGCCAGCAAGTCGCCGTCCAGGATGCCTGCATCGCGCATGGACATGCCACGCACGCGCAGCAGGTAGTCAGGCTTGGTGGGGAACATGCTGCTTTCCACCGCAAAGCTCTGGTCAATATGTTCTTGCGCCAAAATGGGTGAGCCAGCAGCTACGCGGCCTACCAGAGGCAGCAGCATGGGCTGCATCTCAGGCATAGGCAGGTCAAAGTGGGTGCCACGTGCGGCATTGATGCGGCGCACGGTGTCGCTGACCAGGCGAATGCCACGCGAGGTACCACTGACCAGCTCCAGCACGCCCTTGCGTGCCAGGGCCTTGAGGTGTTCTTCTGCGGCGTTGGCAGATTTGAAGCCGAGGGCGCGTGCGATTTCTGCACGGGTGGGTGGTGCGCCCGTGCGTGCAATGGCGTCCTGGATGAGGTCCAGAATTTGCTGTTGCCGGGGGGTGAGTGTGGTGTGCTCCATGCCTGTCCTTCAGAAAGGATAACTGTGTGTTTATCCAGTACCTGTATTTTTAACCAGTTCCATAAGGGATGCAAGTGTTAGCAACAAGAAAAATCGTGGTCCTGGGGACCGGGGGGACGATTGCAGGCCAGGGCGCAGCCATGGGCGGTAGCGTGGGCTACAAGGCGGGGCAAATTGGTGTTGCTGAGCTGCTACAGCCCATTGCACAGCTGGCCTTGCAGGGGCACTTTGCGCTGGAGGTAGAGCAGGTTGCACAGCTCGACAGCAAAGACATGGATGTGCAGACCTGGCAGCAGCTGGCGCAGGCCTGCCAGAAGTGGCTGGCACAGGAGGATGTGGCAGGCATCGTCATTACCCATGGCACAGACACGCTGGAAGAAACCGCGTGGTTTCTGCAGCTGGCACTGCAGCCAGCCAAGCCTGTGGTGCTGACCTGCGCCATGCGCCCGGCCACCGCGCTTTCTGCCGATGGCCCTGCGAATTTGCGGGATGCGCTGATCTGTGCCTCCAGCAGTGTGGCAGGGGTATGGATGACCGCCGTGGGAGAAATTTACAGTGCGCAGTGGGTGCGCAAGGTGCATCCTTATCGTGTCAACGCATTCGCCTCGGGTGCGCAAGGGCCTGCAGGCTGGGTGGAAGAAGGGCGTGTGCGCTGGGCTTCTGAGCTGCAGCCACAGGCATGCACTGTGAAGCAGGCTCTACCGGCTGCAGTCTGGGATAGGCCTGCTGCCCAGTGGCCGTGGGTGGAAATCGTTACCAGCACTGCGCTGGCGCGGCCAGAAGCTGTGGATGCACTGGTGGCTGCAGGGGTTCAGGGCCTGGTGGTGGCAGGTACGGGCAATGGTTCTATCCACCAGCGCCTGCTGGAGGCATTGCAGCGCGCCGTGGCGCAGGGCGTGCCAGTGTGGCGCTGCACGCGCTGTGAGCAAGGTGTGATTGTGCTGGCCGATGGTGAGCGAGATGCCAATGTGGTGGCTCTCAGCCCCGTCAAGGCGCGCATCAGCCTGATGCTGGCGTTGCTGCAGCAAGCGCCACACAGCCTGTAGACAGGCATGAAAAAAGCTGCCCGAGGGCAGCTTTGCAAATGCGTGTCACGCAGAGGATCAGGCGTCCAGTGCAGCAAAGACGCGAGCGGTGATTTCATCCACACTGCCCATGCCGCTGATGGAGCGGTACTTGGGAGCCTTGGCAGGCTCTTCCTTGGCCCAGTTCTGGTAGTAGTCCACCAGAGGGCGGGTCTGGCTGCTGTACACGTCCAGACGCTTCTTGACGGTTTCTTCCTTGTCGTCGTCGCGCTGCACCAGAGGCTCGCCAGTCACGTCGTCCTTGCCTTCCACCTGGGGTGGGTTGAACTTGACGTGGTAGGTACGGCCCGAAGCGGGGTGCGAGCGGCGACCGCTCATGCGCTCGATGATGGCTTCAAAAGGCACGTCGATTTCCAGCACGTAGTCCAGATCCACGCCAGCAGCCTTCATGGCATCAGCTTGGGGGATGGTGCGGGGGAAGCCGTCGAACAGGAAACCGTTGGCGCAGTCAGCCTGCGCAATGCGTTCCTTGACCAGGTTGATGATCAGGTCGTCGCTCACGAGCTGACCAGCTTCCATCACGGCCTTGGCTTGCAGGCCCAGAGGAGTGCCAGCCTTGACGGCAGCACGCAGCATGTCACCGGTAGAGATCTGGGGGATGCCGAACTTCTTGCAGATGAAGGCGGCTTGCGTGCCCTTGCCGGCGCCGGGTGCGCCCAACAAAATCAGTTTCATGGAGATCCTCGATATGTAGAAATTCTTGGCGGAGCGGGGCTTTTTCAGATGAAAAAAGCAGGCGGCAGCCGCGCGTTATCCGCTCAAGGATAGCACGCACGGCCTTGTCAGGGGCTTACAGCGCGGCCAATTTGCACGGGCAGGCTGTTTTCGTGCGGCCATCGCAGGCGCTTGACAACTATGCATTGGGGTGCTTGCTGTGATGCGTATCGGGTATAGGTCAGGGTTTTCTCATCCGCCGATGAAAAGCCATGACAGCGGCAAGCAACTATCAAAAAAGAGAGCGGATTGCGCTAGTCTTTACACGGTTTGCAAAACAAATGTTTTGCAAACATAGAAGCAGCAAGCGGTAACTGCTCCTATTTTAATTGAATATTTCAGAAATTACTGAAATATGAAAGCCTTAGCCATGCTGGAAGTGGGCACGTACGCGTTCCAGATCTTCGGGTGTGTCCACGCCAGCGCCCGGGGCCTGCTGCGTGATATGCACGGCAATCTGGTGGCCATGCCATAGTGCGCGCAGCTGCTCCAGCGACTCTGTCTGCTCCGTGGGCGCAGGCGTGAGCTGTGGAAACTGGCGCAAAAACCCTGCCTTGTATGCGTATATGCCGATGTGGCGCAGCGGGGTAAAGCTGCTGTCTGCACTCCACCACTGCTCGCTGGCGCGGTCGCGGTGAAAGGGAATGGGGGCACGGCTGAAATAGCTGGCCAGACCCGCAGCGTTGCAGACCACTTTGACCACGTTGGGGTTCAGGTATTCATCCCGGCTGGCGATGGGGTGGGCGGCTGTACCCATGCTGGCCTGCGGTGCCTGAGCCAGCACCTGGGCCACGGCATCGATCAGCGCGGGGTCGATCAATGGCTCGTCACCTTGCACATTGACCACCATATCTTCACCGCTGAGGCCCAGTTTTTCGCAGGCTTCAGCCAGACGGTCGCTGCCGCTGGGGTGGTCAGCGCGCGTGAGCACGGCTTCCACACCATGGGCGGCGCAGGCCTGCACGATGGCATCGCTGTCGGCAGCGACAATCACGCGGGCTGCCGCGCTCTGGCGCGCCTGCATGGCTACGCGCACGACCATGGGCAGCCCGGCAATATCTGCCAGCGGCTTGTTGGGCAGGCGGCTGGAGGCCAGGCGTGCCGGAATCAATACGGTGAACGCCATGGCGCTTAGCCTTCCAGCTCGCTGTCTTCCAGAGGGCGGGCCTCGTTTTCGAGCAGGATGGGCATGCCGTCACGCACAGGATAGGCCAGACGCGCGCTCTGGGAGATCAGCTCCTGGCGTTCTTTGTCAAAGCGCAGTGGGCCTTTGGTGACGGGGCAGACCAAGAGTTCAAGCAGTTTGGGATCCATGGCGGTGTCGCAGTTGTGTTCTTAATGGGTGGATGATAGGCACAGCAGACGATCCAGCAGATCGAAATACCCGGATTCCACCTGCGCTTGCAGGGGGACGGCCCAGGCATGGGGCAGATGCTGCCAGATTTTGGCGGCATCTTTTTCTGTGCAAATCACGGCAAGACGCTCATCAGTCGGGCGCTGCCAGCTTTCAAAATTGTAGTGGTCAGGCAAAGCTTCGGTGCTGTGCAGTGACAAGCCAGCGGCCTGCAGCATGTGGAAGAAATCCTCAGGCCGGGCAATGCCTGCTACGGCATGCAGCGGCTGGCTGCGCAGCGCATCCAGCGGCATGCGCTCGCCGAGTTGATTGATGGCATAGGAGGCAAGCTGGCGCTGCAGCCCAAAGCTGGGGGTGCTGGCAGGCGTGTGTGCGGGCAGTGCGCCGGTGTGCAGCACGGCAGATACCTTGCGCGGCCACGGTTCACGCAAAGGGCCTGCGGGCAGCAGCCAGCCATTGCCAATGCCTTCGTTGTTAAAGACGCAGACTTCCACATCGCGCTGCAGGGCCAGGTGCTGCAGTCCATCGTCACAGACCAGTGCCTGTGTGGCTGGATAGGCCTGTAGCAGGGCGCGTGCAGCCTCGATGCGGCGCTGCGCCACAAACACGGGAACGCCGCTGCTACGCGCCATCAGCAGGGGTTCATCGCCCACAGCTTCTGGTGAGGACTCGGGCGTGGCCTGCTGGCACTGTGTGCTCTTGCGGCCATAGCCGCGCGAGATGATGCCCACCTGCACTCCCCGGGCGCGCAGATGCTCCACGGTGGCAAGCGTAACGGGCGTTTTGCCTGCGCCACCGGCAATCACATTGCCAATCACGATGGTGGGCACACCCGGGTGTTCAGCGGACTTGATGCCCCAGGCGTACAGCTTGCGCTGCAGCCCGGACAGCGCTGCGTACAGACCGGCCAGTGGCAGCAAAGCCCAGGCAGCAGGGCCGCGGCTGCGCCAGATGCGGCGCAGCCGTTCAGAGCTGGTGCTGTGGTGTGCAGGGGAGGACATGCCGGGCTTACTGGCCGCTGCCTGCTGTGGACTGGGTCGCGAAAGTGATTTGCGTCAGCCCTGCGCGGCGCGCGGCTTCCATGGCAGAGACCACGGACTGGTGCGGTGCCGATGCATCTGCGCTGATGATGACGATGCTCTCAGCGCCCGCAGGTGCGGCGCCCACCAGCGCGCTGGCAATAGCTTCCACGGAGCGGTCTTCCAGCGCGGTTTTGTCCACGGCGTAGCGGCCATCGGCGGCGATGGAGATGATGACCTCCCGGGGGCGGTCACGCATTTGCGTGGTATCGGCCGTAGGCAGGGTCAGCTCCAGCTCCGTGAACTTGCTGTAGGTGGTGGTGAGCATCAGAAAGATGAGGATCACCAGCAGCACGTCGATGAAAGGGATCAGATTGATCTCTGGCGCTTCCGAGCGGCGAGGGCGGAAATTCATGGCCATGGTGTGCCTTGCCTTTGCTTTACTTGCTGCGCAGGCGGTTGAGGTGGCGCACAAACTGCTCGCTGGCCAGCTCCAGCTGCAGCAGGTAGGCATCCACACGGGCGCGGAAGTACTTCCAGAAGATCAGCGCGGGAATGGCCACGATCAGACCAAATGCCGTGTTGTACAGCGCGATGGAAATACCGTGGGCCAGCTGTGCAGGGTTGCCCGTGCCGACCGCACCACCGCCAGCCTGTGAGCCAAAGATTTCAATCATGCCGATCACCGTGCCCAGCAGGCCCAGCAAGGGCGCGGCAGAGGCGATGGTGGCCAGTGCGCCCAGGTATTTTTCCAGGCGGTGCGCCACGGCGCGACCTGCGCCTTCCATGCGCGCACGCAGGTCTTCTTCTGAGCTGTGAGGGTGGGCGCTGAGCTGCTGCATGCCACTGGCCAGTACTTCACCCAGTGCGCTGTTTTGTGCCAGCTGCTGAATCACTTCGTTAGAGGGCAGGCGGTCCTTGGAGACGGTAATAGCCTCATCCAACAACTGGGGCGGCGCCACGCGCGCCGTCTTCAATGACATGAAGCGCTCAAAAATCAAGGCTAGAGCGAGGATGGAACATGCAATAAGGGGCCAGATGGGCCAGCCAGCGGCCTGTATGATCGACAGCAACTTTTTCTCCCGTGCTTGTGTTGTTGTGAGCGTGCAAGCTTTGCATTATCGCGCAGCCCCTGCACCCCTTTGGAGATTGCAGCGCTGGCGTCTTTGCGTCTTTTGCGAGCGTCAAAGCTTAAGCGCTTGCTGCCGTGCTGTGTTGTTGTTTTCTGCCTTGTCTGCGCGATGTGGACTATTTGGGAATTGGTTGGCCTCTCATGTCTTTCTTTGATCACACTGCTGCGGTGACGGCTGGCTCCCGCGTCTGGGAGGTGGGGGCGCTGTGCCGCGCCATTGCTGACAGTCTGGAGGCCCGCTTTAACCCGGTCTCTGTGCGTGGTGAGATCACTGGCTTTTCGCGCGCAGGCAGTGGCCACTGCTACTTCAATATCAAGGATGCCGCCGGTCAGCTGCGCTGCGCCATGTTCCGCCGCGCTGCCATGGCGCTGGACTTCATGCCCCGCGATGGTGAGCTGGTGGAGGTGCGTGGCAAGCTGGGCGTGTACGAGCAGCGCGGTGACCTGCAGCTCATCGTCGACAGCCTGCAGCGTGCAGGGCAGGGCGCGTGGTTTGAGCAGTTTCTGCGCCTCAAAGCCCAACTGGAAGCCGAAGGGCTGTTTGATGCGCAGCGCAAGCGTGCCCTGCCCGTCATGCCCAAAGGCATTGGTGTGGTGACTTCGCTGGGCGCAGCAGCCCTGCATGATGTGGCAACCGCCTTACGCCGACGCGTGCCGCATATTCCGGTGCTGATTGTGCCCTCGCTGGTGCAGGGTGCAGAGGCTCCCGCTTCCATCGTGCAGGCGCTGCAGCAGCTGTATGCACTGGCACAGCGCAAGGGCGAGCCCGGTGTGCCTGACATCGATGTGATCTTGCTGGTGCGCGGTGGTGGCTCCATGGAAGACCTGTGGGCCTTTAACGATGAACAGGTGGCGCGCACCATTGTGCAAAGCCCGGTGCCGCTGATCAGCGGGGTGGGGCACGAGACCGACTTCACCATTGCCGATTTTTGCGCTGACTTGCGCGCGCCTACGCCGACGGCGGCGGCAGAGCTGGTGGCGCAGCCACGCCAGGCATGGCTCGATGGGCTGGATCTGCTGCAAGAGCGCATGCAGTCTGCCTTGCTGCGTCAGCTGGACCGGCACGCACAGCGCCTCGATGTGGCTGCGCAGCGCCTGGGCAGGCCCAGCCAGAAACTGGCGCAGCAGCGCCTGCAGCTGTCACAGCTGGGGCAGCGTACACGCCATGGCTTACTCATGAAAGTGCAGCAGCAGGGGCAGGCATACCAAGCGCTGGAGGGAGATTTGAAGCAAAAAACCATGCGCCGCCTGGAGCGCAGCCGTGAATGGCTGCAGCAGCTGAGCGTGCGCATGGAGCTGCTCAATCCGCAGCGTGTGCTCGAGCGTGGCTACAGCGTGCTCACGACGCAGGAAGGGAAAGTGGTGGCCAGCGTAGACCAGGCCCCTGTGGGCACGCCATTGAAAGCCATGGTGGCGGATGGTAGTCTGGACGTGACCGTGACCCAGCCCAAGCTGCTGTAAGCCTTGCCGTGCATGCAAAGCGCTTGGAGAAAGTACGCCTTTTAGGCTGCAATGCGCTTGGCTTGTTCCTACAATGGAATATGAGCCATGCATTGCGCCAGGTCAAAACACGTGTTGAGCCTGTTTGCCGAAAGCGCCCATGTATGGCGGTCACTTTTCAAGAATTTCAACCACCACGAGGATTCAAAAATGGAACATACCCTGCCACAGCTGCCTTACGCCATCGACGCTCTGGAGCCCCACTACAGCAAAGAAACTTTTGAATACCACCATGGTAAGCACCACAACACCTATGTGGTGAACCTGAACAACCTGATCAAGGGTACAGAGTTCGAAAACCTGTCTCTGGAAGAAATCGTTCTGAAGTCCTCCGGCGGTATCTACAACAACGCTGCCCAGCACTGGAACCACAGCTTCTTCTGGAAGTGCCTGACTCCCAACGGCGGCGGCGCTCCTGCTGGCGCGCTGGCTGACGCCATCAATGCCAAGTTCGGCAGCTTCGATAACTTCAAGGCTGAGTTTGCCAAGTCTGCTGCTGGCAACTTCGGCTCCGGCTGGACATGGCTGGTCAAGAACGCCGACGGTTCCGTGGAAATCGTGAACACCGGCGCTGCGGGCAACCCTCTGGTTGACGGCAAGAAGCCTCTGATCACTGTGGACGTGTGGGAACACGCTTACTACATTGACTACCGCAATGCCCGTCCCAAGTTCCTGGAAGCCTTCCTGAACAACCTGGTGAACTGGAAGTTCGCGGAAGAAAACTTCGCAGCCTGAGCATCTGCCTGACAGATCGCTGTCAACGCCGATCATGAGGTCGGCCCAAGCCCACTGGTGAAAGCCCGTGGGCTTTTCTTTTGCGTCACTGGTAGATTGGGTCTGGCAAGCATGAAAACATGCTGGCGTCAATCTAAGTCTTATAGAAGAGTTTTTGATCAACTCTTGTACAAGACTTGATAAAAAGTGTGGATCAAGGGTTAGAATTTTGCATAGTGGGAGTCCGCTTTAAGCATGCGAAATTTCTGACCTTGCATTTCATGCCAATCAGGAGCCAAGCACCACAGCGGGCGACCCTGTCGGGAGCAGGCCTTGGTGCCTATCCACATCCCTGCAATCCATCGAGCCAAAAGCAAGAAGATGACAACTCAGCAATCCACCATCATCTACACCCTGACGGATGAAGCTCCCCGTCTGGCCACCAGTGCATTCTTGCCCGTTGTGCAAGCTTTTGCTTCCACCGCTGGCGTGAATGTCGAAACCAGCGACATCTCGGTCGCTGCGCGCATTCTGGGGGAATTCCCAGACTATCTGACGGAAGAGCAGCGCGTGCCCAACTCGCTGTCCGAACTGGGCAAGAAGACGCTGGAGCCTGATGCCAACATCATCAAGCTGCCCAACATCTCGGCGTCCGTGGCCCAGCTGACTGCTGCCATCAAGGAGTTGCAGGCCAAGGGCTACAACGTGCCCGACTATCCTGACCAGCCCACCAACGAGCAGGAAAAGGAAATCAAGGCCCGCTACTCCAAGTGCCTGGGCTCGGCCGTGAACCCTGTGCTGCGCGAAGGTAACTCTGACCGCCGCGCGCCTGCCGCGGTGAAGAACTATGCCCGCAAGCATCCCCACTCCATGGGCGAGTGGAAGCCATGGTCGCAGACCCACGTGTCCCACATGCACGAAGGCGACTTCTACCACGGCGAAAAGTCGCTGACGCTGGACAAGGCGCGCAACGTGAAGATGGTGCTGGAGACCAAGTCTGGCAAGACCATCGTGCTCAAGGAGAAGGTGGCGCTGCTGGATGGCGAGATCATCGACTCCATGTTCATGAGCAAGAAGGCGCTGTGCGACTTCTACGAAAAGGAACTGGAAGACTGCAAGGAAGCTGGCATCCTGTTCTCACTGCACGTGAAGGCCACCATGATGAAGGTTTCGCACCCCATCGTGTTCGGTCACTGCGTGAAGATCTACTACAAGGAAGCTTTTGAGAAGCACGGCAAGCTGTTTGACGAGCTGGGCATCAACGTCAACAACGGCATGGCTACGCTCTACGAAAAGATCGAGACCCTGCCTGCTTCCAAGCGCGAAGAAATCATCCGCGACCTGCACGCCTGCCAGGAACACCGTCCTGCGCTGGCCATGGTGGACTCTGCCAAGGGCATCACCAACTTCCACTCGCCCAACGACGTGATTGTGGACGCTTCCATGCCTGCCATGATTCGCGCTGGCGGCAAGATGTGGGGCGCTGACGGCAAGCAGTACGACTGCAAGGCCGTGATGCCTGAGTCGACCTTTGCCCGTATTTATCAGGAGATGATCAACTTCTGCAAGTGGCACGGCAACTTCGACCCCAAGACCATGGGCACCGTGCCTAACGTGGGCCTGATGGCACAAAAGGCTGAGGAATACGGCTCGCACGACAAGACTTTCGAAATCTCCGAAGACGGCGTGGCCAACATCGTGGACATCGAAACCGGTGAGGTGCTGCTGTCCCAGAACGTGGAAGCTGGCGACATCTGGCGCATGTGCCAGGTCAAGGACGCAGCCATCCGTGACTGGGTGAAGCTGGCCGTGACCCGTGCCCGCAACTCCGGCATGCCTGCTGTGTTCTGGCTGGATCCCTATCGTCCCCACGAAGCCGAGCTGATCAAGAAGGTGGAAAAGTACCTGAAGGATCACGACACCACCGGTCTGGACATCCAGATCATGAGCCAGGTGCGCGCCATGCGCTACACCCTGGAGCGCGTGGTGCGCGGTCTGGACACCATCTCCGTGACCGGCAACATCCTGCGCGACTACCTGACCGACCTGTTCCCCATCATGGAACTGGGTACATCGGCCAAGATGCTGTCCATCGTGCCTCTGATGGCTGGCGGCGGCATGTACGAAACCGGTGCAGGCGGCTCTGCGCCCAAGCACGTGCAGCAGCTGGTGGAAGAAAACTTCCTGCGCTGGGACTCGCTGGGTGAATTCCTGGCGCTGGCCGTGTCGCTGGAAGACCTGGGCATCAAGGAAAACAATGCCCGCGCCAAGCTGCTGGCCAAGACCCTGGACCAGGCTACCGGCCGTCTGCTGGACGAAAACAAGTCGCCTTCGCGCAAGGTGGGTCAGATCGACAACCGTGGCTCGCAGTTCTACCTGACCCTGTTCTGGGCACAGGCGCTGGCCGAGCAGACCGAAGACGCGGAACTGGCTGCCAAGTTCACCTCCATTGCCAAGTACCTGGCAGAGAACGAAGCCAAGATCGTGCAGGAGCTGCTGGCTGTGCAGGGCAAGCCAGCCGACATCGGTGGCTACTACCTGCCTGAGCTGTCCAAGCTGGACGCTGTGATGCGCCCCAGCACCACCTTCAACAGCGTGGTGGAGTCGCTGAAGGCCTGATCGTTTGATCACCTGAAGCTGCATGATCTGTAGCCAGACCCGGCTGCAGATCATGAAAAACAAGAGCTGCTTGCGCAGATATTTACTGGTTTTCAGAGCGAAAAGTATCTGAAAACCTTGTAAATCAAGCGCAAACAGCTCTCTTTTTTGTGTTTTGCCTTGGTGGCTGTGCTGTGGTGGGTTTTCCCTTAAGGGTTTTTTGGGGAGGGTTTTGTGCCTGTCTGCTCCTAGACTGAATGTCGTTCAATGATGAAATGGGAGACAAAGATAATGACAATGCGTCGCAGAACCTGCCTGCAGGCAGGGCTTGCCGCCATGGCCGGAACACTGGCAGGCATGCCTGCACTGGCATGGGCAGATGACAGCTTTCCCCGCCGTGCGATCAAGCTGGTGGTGGCATTTCCCGCAGGTGGCCCCACAGACATCACCATGCGACAGCTGGCGGAAAACGCTTCCAAAATTCTGGGTCAGCCCATCATTGTGGAAAACCGCCCCGGCGCTTCGGGCTCTTTGCCCGCGTCGCAGTTGCAGTCCACCCCGGCAGACGGCTACACCATTGCCCAGCTGCCCATGAGCGTGATGCGCCTGCCTTTCACCACGGGGCTGAAGTGGAACCCGGTGGAAGACCTGAGCTACATCCTCAACGTCACCGGCTACGCGTTTTGCATGGTGGCCAGCACCCAGTCGGGCTTGAAGTCCTGGGATGATGTGGTGGCCTGGGCCAAGGCCAATCCGGGCAAGCTCACTATCGGTAATACCGGCACCTACACCTCACCCCATGTGACCAGCGCCATCATCACCCAGCAGCTGGGGCTGGATGTGGTGCATGTGCCTTACAAGGGTTCGGCCGAGCTGATGCGCGCGACCATGGCGGGGGAAGTGATGGTTGCCGCCGATACCAGCGCCGTGATTCCCTATGTGGACGAAGGGCGCATGGTGGCGCTGAACGTCTGGACCGAAAAGCGCTTGCCCACCTTGCCCAATACCCCCACGCTGATGGAGCTGGGCCTGCCTACGACCCAGTATTCGCCGTTTGGCCTGGTCGGCCCCAAGGGCATGTCTGCCAGCGTGCAGGCCAAGCTGCATGACGCCTTCAAGCAGGCCATGGAAATGGAAAGCTACCAGACCATGCTCAAGCGCTTTGAAATGCTGCCTATCTATATGAACAGCGCGGACTACAAGGCCTTTGCCAGCGAGTCCACAGCGCTGGAGCGTGAGGCGCTCAAGCAGCTCAATGCCTCCAGCGTCTGAGGCTGCGCATCAAAAGTGATGCAACAACCAGGCCTTGCACTGCAAGGCCTTTTTTCTTGGCGGGTTTTACGGCTGCTGAAAGGGCGCGCCAGTGATCTTGCTGCCAGGCTGGATGTGCTTGGACTGGAACCAGCCCTGGTTCATCTCCAGCACATAGCGCACGGGCTCGGTCGAGCAGTGCGAGCGCTCGTCCAGCGGCTGCATGTCGGCCAGGTTCACGATGCGGCCATCATCGGCAAGAAAGGCTGCAGTCAGCGGAATCAGTGTGTCCTTCATCCAGAAACACTGCACGCCGGGCTGCTCAAACACAAACAGCATGCCCTCGTGCTGGGGCATGGACTTGCGGTGCATCAGCCCGATCTGGCGTTCATGAAAACGGGCGGCCACTTGCGCATCAATGCGGTACATGCCTGCACGCAGCTCTGTGCGGGGCAGGTTCAACTGGGGCTCTGGAGCAGATGCCTGCGCATGGGCCAGCCCCAGGCCAGCCAGCCATGCAGACAGCGCCAGACGCACAGAGCAACGATGGAAAAAAGCAGTATTCATGCGGTGAGCGTGCAAAAGGAATGCGGTGTAATGACCTGTATTGTGCTTGCAAAGCACCCAATGTGGGCTACGGCCTGCTCCGTCCGGTGAAAGGAACAGAACATGTCAGCAGCAGATCACCCCCAGTGGCAGCGTATTGCAGCGCGCAAAGGGCGCCTGGCAGAAGGCGTGGAAGTCGCGCGGCTGCTGCCCACGCGCGAGCGGCGCATGGTGGGCGCATGGTGTTTTCTGGATCACCTCGGGCCCGTGGCCTTTCCTGCTGGGCAGGGCATGCATGTGGGGGCACATCCGCACACACACTTGCAGACTTTCACCTGGATGATAGAAGGCAAAATCCTGCACCGCGATAGCCTGGGATCGGAGCAGGTGATTCGTGCAGGACAGGTCAATCTTATGACGGCGGGGCACGGCATTGCGCATACCGAAGACACTGTGCGCGATGGCGATCGACTGCACGCCGTGCAGCTGTGGATTGCACTGCCGCAGGCTGTGGCCGATCAGCCTCCCGCGTTTGAGCACTACGCCCAGGTGCCGCAGTGGCGTGAGCAGGGCTGTGACTGGGTGCTCATGGCTGGGCACTACGCGGGCCACACAGCACCTACGCGGCTGTTCAGCCCTTTGCTGGGCATGGAAGTGCTGGCCAGCGAGACCTGTGAAGTGCAGCTGACCCTGGATGCATCGTTTGAATATGGACTGGTGGCGCTGGAAGGCGGCTTTGCCGTGGAGAACATGGCGCTGGCCGCAGATGAACTCCTGTACCTGCCGCCCGGCGGGAGCGCGGTACACGTCCGGCTGCAAGCGGGTACCCGACTGCTGGTGCTTGGTGGCGAGCCACTGGGTGAGTCTGTGCTCATGTGGTGGAATTTTCTGGGGGCGGACTGGGCTTCCATACGTGCATACCGCGCGCAGTGGGAGCAGGGCGATGTGCGTTTTGGCCCGCCGCTGCAGGCGCTGCAGCACAGAATTGCCGCACCTGCGCTGCCCTGAGGCCGCTGCTGACCCACAGAGTGTCTGCACGCTGGCTTGGCATGCTTGGTGATTGCTTGACGGCTCTTGTATATTTTTCAAATTGGCACAACGCCACCCTCAGGTGCTTGGCCGCTGTAGAAGGAAAACATGATGTGTCCTCAATGTGCGCAAGCGCTTTCAGCAACCGACAAATTTTGCAGGCACTGTGGCTTTGCCATGACCAGCATGCAAAACGATGTGCAGCCAGCGCAGCCGCGCAGGACCGGGCTGGCTGGCTGGGTTTTGTGGCAAAAGCTGTTGCTGGCCTTTGTAGCGCTGCTGGTCGTACTGGCTGTGAGCACCTGGCTGATGATGCGGGATTCAGCCTCGAAGGTGTTTAAAACGCCAGCGCACCAGCCAACTCTTTCTGAGACGCCGTTTTCTCTGGATGGCTCAAGGGGGAAATCCCATACAGAGATGGCTTCTTCCACTGTGGTGCCCGCACAGCAAACGGCTGTGCCTGACGCTGCAGAAATGACAGCACCTGTGGTGCAGGAAAAAACACAGCCCGCAGCTCCGCAGACACAGCCAGCACCTACTGCGCACCCCGCGCCCCAGAAGAATTTGTCTGGTGATCGCGCACTGATTTATTAAGCGCCGCTGAAGCTGCCTTCGGCCGGTTCATTAGCCCACTCATTACATGGCAACAAGGAGACAGCATGCGTTTATTCCCTATGGCAACGGCTGCGGTCATGGCCACGCTCTTGGCCGGATGTGCCACCACCGGTGGAGAGTCCCTGCAGTGCAGTCTTGGACGCATGGTGGGGCAGCCCTGTGAGGCGACTGCGCAGCCATCGGCTGCGAATGACGCCAGCCGCTGGGACCGTGTACAGCTGGCGTTTGATGAGGAAATTGAGCAAGCACGTGCTGCCCAGCAAAAAGCAGTTGCCAGCAGCGCCAGCCTGCCCCCGCGCCAGCGCGCTACGGCAGGTGCAGTCAACACCATCAATGTGCTGATTACAGACAGCCAGACACAACAGCAGCAATCCATTCGCACGCTGGATACGGTGGCCGTCCATCTGCCGCTGGCAGGCAAAGGCCAGCCTGGACACCAGGCTACGTTCAATGCCATTTTGGACTTTGCCAACCTGGTGGCAGACAACCGGGGCAGCTCCAGCGTCATCGTCTATCAGAACCCCGCCGATGTGAGTGCAGGGCGCGCCAATCCTGCAGAAACAGTGCTCAAAAGCCTCTCCGGCAAGCCTGTATATGTGCGCAAGCAGGCAGACAGCAATACGCCTGTTGGCATGGAGCGCTACGTGGTCAAGGCCGGAGAAATCCGCGGCCAGCTGTAATTTCACACCGTGTTTTTGGGGAGGGTCCGTCCTTGGCAGGCGGTGCGTTCTCTGGCTGCAAGTTGAAGAGCGCTCGGCGCTGTCAGGGCGCGCTTCATGAGCTAACGCTGTGCTGCCGAGAGGCGGGCAGCGTTTTTCACAACCTAAAGAGAGAGTGAGCAATGAGTAATCACAGCAAGGCATCCCATGGCGTTGAGTTTGGTGAATTGGCGCGCGCTACAGAAGGTTTGACGCAATGGCGTCCCATGCTGGTGGGATTTGGCAGTCTGCTGCTATGTGGTGTGCTGATGGGAATCAGTGGCGCAGCCATGGCGGCTCTTGGCAATTTCTTTGGCGTGGTACTGGCCGGTTTGCTGGGGCTGCTGGCCTTGGTCGTCATGTTTGGTGGCTTTTCCGCCGTGGGCATCATGCTCATGGACAAGGCACGCAATCTGCCTGCGCGTTCACTGACGGATGCCATGACGCTGGGCGTGCTGTGCATCCCCCGCTTCTTGTTGTTTGTGCTGATGCTGGCGGTGCTGACGCTGGCTGTAGGGCTGGTTGCAACTTTGCTGTATCTGCTGTGCAAAATACCTTTGCTGGGTGCTTTGCTGGCGTTTTTTGTGCATCCGGCACTGGTGCTGCTGACTGCATTTTTGATGGTTGCAGTCAGCTTCGTGGCGATTCCCTTGTTTGCGCCTGCGGTGTGGTCTGGCCTGAGCTTTCGTCGGGCCATGACCAGTCTGATTGCGATTGCCAGAAAACGCCTGGTGCAGGTGGTGCTGATGCTGATCGTGCTGTACCTGGTTGTGATGGTGGTGGCAGGTCTGTTGATGCTGGGGCTGGTGCCAGCCACGGCGCTGATGAGTTCCATGGCCGCGGGCATTCTGTCTCCCTCAAGTTTCTTCAATGTTTTCGGCATGCTGATGAATACCGGCATGTCTTTCATGATGGGGCGTTTTGATCTGGGCGGCGGTGCACTGGCTGGTGCCATGGCTGGCATGGCGGTGCTGATGATGGTGGTCGGTGCGCTGATTGCGCAGGTGTGGATCATGGGCTTTAACCTGATGTACCTCCAGGCTGCCAATGGCATTGACCTCTCAGAAACTTCCCAAGATCTGGGGAAGATGATGGCCAACATCAAGCACCGCGCCGAAACTGCCAAGGAAAGCGCCGTCGCCGCTGCAGCTCGTGCCCAGCAGGTGGCCGCCGAGCGTGCAGCTGCTGCGAGAGCTGCCCATAGCGCTGCTGCCGCTGCTCCGCAGTCGGAGCCGCCTGTTGCTACTGCTGCCGTTGCGCAGCTGCATTGCCCAGCCTGCCAGGCTCTGGTGCTGCCTCAGGATGCATTTTGCTGTGAATGCGGACACAAGCTGAAGGCTTGATGCATCCTACATGCATGCTTGGTCAGCGCCCGCAAGGGCGCTTTTTTGTGCCGGTGTTTGTGTCAAGGGAGGGCTTGGGCAGACCTCGATCAGAGCAAGACCATTTTTTTCAAGCATGATTCTTTGCCGTTGAGACAGAAGGTACGCCACGCTAGCTTGACGGCAACTTGCAGACAGATTCCATCTTTTGCGTGCTGATCATGTGTTTAGCCGCACAAGATTTCTATATTCGAAAAATGGATAAATTTAGAAAAATATATTCTTTTGAGTTTTAAAGTGCACTGCGCACAATTCACGGCATCCATTTATTGCACCGTGTGAACAAAGGCGACAACACCATGAAATCTTTGAAGCTCAAGACGCTGTTGGCAACGATTGCACTGGCCGCGGGTGGCATGGCCAGCGCGCAGGATCAGTTGCTCAATGTCTCGTATGACGTGGCACGTGAGTTCTACAAGGACTACAACCAGGCCTTTGTGAACCACTACAAGAAGACCACAGGCAAGGATGTCAAGATTGACCAGTCGCACGGTGGCTCCAGCGCCCAGGCGCGTGCAGTCAATGACGGTTTGCCCGCTGATGTGGTGACTTTCAACACCACCACCGACATTGAATTCCTGGCCAACAACGGCGTGGTCAGCAAAGACTGGGCCAAGCAGTTCCCTCACGATGCATCGCCCACCACGTCGACCATGCTGTTCCTGGTGCGTGACGGAAATCCCAAGAACATCAAAGACTGGAAAGACCTGACACGCCCTGACGTCAAGGTGGTGGTGGTCAATCCCAAGACCGGTGGGAATGGTCGCTACGCCTATCTGGCAGCTTGGGGCTCGGTGCTGGAAAACGGTGGCACAGAAGCTGATGCACAGGCTTTTGTGAAAGACCTGTACAAGAACGTCCCCGTGCTGGGCAAGGGCGGCCGTGATGCCACCGCCATCTTCCTGCAGCGCAATATTGGCGACGTGCTGATCACGTTTGAATCTGAAGTGGTGTCGGTGGAGCGTGAATTTGGCAAGGGCAAGGTAGAAGCCGTATACCCCTCGACCTCCATCGTGGCGGAGAACCCTGTGGCCGTGGTGCAGCGCACCGTAGAGAAGAAGGGCTCGGGTGATCTGGCCAAGGCTTATCTGGACTACCTGTACTCGGACGAAGCACAGGAAATCGCCGCCAAGCATGCCCTGCGCCCCCGCTCCGAAACCGTGCTGAAGAAGCACGCTGATGTGTTCAAGCCCATCCAGCAGTTCACCGTGGGCAAGTATTTCGGCTCGCTCAGCGAAGCGCAGAAAGTGCACTTCAATGACGGTGGCAAGTTCGACGAACTCTACACCCCAGGTAAGTAAGCAAGCTATCCAGAAGGTGCCTCAGGGCACCTTGCTCGCAATCCATAACAACAATCAGGCTGTCAGGGAAATTCATGTCTGCTGCATCCCCCGTCAGTCCAAGTGCGAGTGCCGCAACCCCGGTGCGCCGTGGGCGTGGCGCTCAGCGTGTCTTGCCCGGTTTTGGGCTGACCTTGGGCTACACACTGTTTTATCTGAGCGTCATCGTGCTGATCCCCATCGTGGCGCTGTTCTTCAAGACGTTCGAGCTGACTTGGGAGCAGTTCTGGACGGCCGTCAGTGCGCCGCGCGTGGTGGCGTCTTATAAGCTGACCTTTGGTGCCTCTTTGCTGGCGGCCTTCGTGAACCTGGTGTTTGGGTTGCTGGTTGCCTGGGTGCTGGTGCGCTATCAGTTCCCCGGAAAAAAGATTGTGGACGCGTTGGTGGACTTGCCGTTTGCGCTGCCGACTGCCGTGGCAGGTATCTCGCTCACGGCCTTGCTCGCTGGCAATGGCTGGGTCGGGCAGTTCATGGAGCCTTTGGGGATTCAGCTGGCCTTTAACCCCAATGGCATCGTGATTGCGCTGATCTTTATCGGCCTGCCGTTTGTGGTGCGCACGGTGCAGCCTGTGCTGGAAGACTCTGAAAAAGAGCTGGAAGAAGCAGCAACCAGTCTGGGGGCATCGCGCTGGCAGATTTTCTACAAGGTGCTGCTGCCCACCATCACGCCAGCATTGCTCACGGGCTTTGCCATGGCGTTTGCGCGTGCACTGGGTGAATATGGCTCGGTGATTTTTATTGCCGGCAATATGCCCATGGTCTCGGAAATCACGCCACTGATCATCATTGGCAAGCTGGAGCAGTATGACTATGCAGGTGCTACTGCCGTGGCTGTTGTGATGCTGTTCTTTGCCTTCATCATGCTGCTCGTTATCAATGGCCTGCAGGCCTGGCAGCGTCGCCATTCGGGAGCACGCATATGACATCCTGGACCATTTTGCTGCTCCTCGTTGTACTGGTGCTGGCTGCGGTATTGATTGCCTACAAGATCACCGCTCCGCGCGCCACGCAGCACCGCACCCCCATCACCACCACCGAGCCGCGTGCTGTGCGCTGGCTGATCACCGGTGTGGCGCTGACCTTCATCCTGCTGTTTCTGGTGCTGCCGCTGGCAGCGGTCTTTACGGAGGCGCTGCGCCAGGGGCTGGATGCCTATCTGGAAGGTCTGAAAGAGCCCGATGCCTGGTCGGCCATCAAGCTCACGCTGCTGACGGCACTCATTGCCGTGCCACTGAATCTGGTGTTTGGTGTGGCTGCTGCCTGGTGTATTGCCAAGTACAACTTCAGAGGTAAGGCTTTCCTGACCACGCTGATTGACCTGCCTTTCTCTATCTCTCCTGTGGTGGCGGGTCTGATGTACGTGCTGGTGTTTGGTTCTCATGGCTGGTTTGGACCATGGCTGGCAGAGCACGATATCAAGATCATTTTTGCCGTGCCCGGCATTGTGCTGGCCACCGTGTTTGTGACCTTTCCCTTTATTGCCCGTGAGCTGATTCCTCTGATGCAGGCGCAGGGCAATGACGAAGAGCAGGCTGCCATTGTGCTGGGTGCCAGCGGCTGGCAAACCTTCTGGAAGGTGACGCTGCCCAATATCAAGTGGGGCCTGCTGTACGGCGTGATTCTGTGTAACGCCCGCGCCATGGGTGAGTTTGGTGCGGTGTCTGTGGTGTCCGGCCACATCCGCGGGCAGACCAACACCATTCCGCTGCATGTGGAAATTCTCTACAACGAATACCAGTCGGTGGCTGCCTTTGCTGCTGCCTCGCTGCTGGCGCTGCTGGCACTGGTGACGCTGGCCATTAAATCGATTGCTGAGTGGCAGGTGGAAAACCAGCGCAAGGCTGCAGAAAACCTGCCGCCTGAGCGTCCATCGCCCCGTGTGACACCGTAATTCCTGGGTCTGCGCCCAAGTCAGAACAGAAGAAGACCTACCATGAGTATCGAAATTCGCAATGTCAGCAAGCAGTTCGGAGATTTCCAGGCGCTGCGCGATGTGAGTCTGAACATCCAGTCGGGCGAGCTGATCGCTTTGCTCGGGCCCTCGGGTTGCGGCAAGACCACGTTGCTGCGCATCATCGCGGGCCTGGAGTCGCCCGATGTGGGCAGCATCCACTTCAGTGGTGAAGATACGACCGATGTGCATGTGCGTGACCGCAATGTGGGCTTTGTGTTCCAGCATTACGCACTGTTCCGTCACATGACGGTGTTTGAGAACGTGGCCTTTGGCCTGCGCGTCAAGCCCCGCAAGGAGCGTCCCAGCGAAGCCCAGATCAAGGAGAAGGTGATGAGCCTGCTCAAGCTGGTGCAGCTGGACTGGATTGCCGATCGCTATCCCTCGCAGCTCTCGGGCGGTCAGCGCCAGCGTATTGCGCTGGCCCGTGCGCTGGCGGTGGAGCCCAAGGTACTGCTGCTCGATGAACCTTTCGGGGCGCTGGATGCCAAGGTACGCAAGGAGCTGCGCCGCTGGCTGCGCCGTCTGCATGACGAGCTGCATGTGACATCTATCTTTGTGACGCACGATCAGGAAGAAGCGCTGGAAGTGGCAGACCGTGTGGTCGTGATCAATCAAGGCAAGATCGAGCAGGAGGGCACGCCCCAGGAAGTGTGGGACAGCCCTGCCAGCCCCTTTGTCTATGGCTTCCTGGGTGATGTGAACCTGTTTAAGGGCCGAGCGAAGGATGGCCGCGTGGAGCTGCAAGACGGCATGCAGCTGGACTGCTCCGAGCTTGAGGGTGTGGTGGACCGCAATGCCTTTGCCTATGTGCGCCCCCATGATCTGGAAGTGGAGCGCTACTCGCCCGGTCAGAACACCGATGGTACGGGGCGCACCACAGGTCTGGTGGTGCAGCTCAGTCGTGCAATTGTGGTCGGGCCGATTGCGCGTCTGGAACTTGTTCTGGCCGAAGAGACTCAAGCATCTCACGATGCCGAAGCTGAGCAAGTGATCGAGGCGCAAATTCCTGCACAGCAGTTCCATGCAATGGGGCTGCGTGAAGGTGAGACACTGGTGGTTACACCGCGTCGTGCTAAGGTATTCTTGGATGAGGCAGCGGGGATCTGAACGCCATTTCTTGCAATTCATACAGCAGGGCGGCTTTCGGGTCGCCCTTTTTGCATGGTTTACTTGAGAGCAATATGCAGGTTTTGAATTGGATGGCGGATGCCCCGCGCCGCGTGCTGGCGCTGATTGCCTTGTGCTGTGTGGCCTTGCTGGCCTTTGGCATGTATTTGCAGCATGTGGTGGGGCTGGAGCCTTGCCCCATGTGCATCGTGCAGCGCTATGCGCTGATTTTGGTAGCTGTCTTCGCAGGACTGGCAAGCTTTAGAGGGCAAAAAGGCTGGTGGATGTCGTGGAGTGTGCTGGCGCTTGCAGCCTCTGGCTTTGGTGCCTTTGTGGCAGCACGCCAGAGCTGGTTGCAGTGGTATCCGCCAGAGTTTGCGAGCTGTGGCCGAGATTTTTACGGCATGATCGAAAACTACCCCATTAGCCGCGCCATTCCCATGATCTTTCGTGGCTCCGGTGATTGCACGGCAGTGGACTGGACTTTCCTTGGCGGCACCATCGCCAACTGGTCATTCCTGTGCTTTACAGGCTTTGCGGTGCTGATGCTGGCGCTGTTGGTCATGGGGCTGCGCCGTCGGGCATAAGCTTTTCTGAACAACGGGATTGATGCCCTGCGCCGTGGTTGGCAAAGGGTTAAAATATCCCGATATTTCAGTATTTCACTCACAAGGGCGAGAAAGGCATTTTGGTTATGACACCGCGAACGACGATGCAGGAGATGCTACGCAGCTGCTGAGGCTGCACGTTCGCGCCTGCCCGGAATCTTGGTCATCTTCAAGCGCGGACACTGATCCGCGCTTTTGCTTTGTAAGCAGTCTGCGCGCCCCTGTTTCATACAAAGATACTTAAGGAATTTCATGTTAAAGATCACGCTTCCCGACGGTTCGCAACGCGAATTTGAAGGCCCAGTTACTGTCATGCAGGTGGCGCAGTCCATCGGCCCCGGTCTGGCAAAGAACACCGTGGCGGGCAAGGTGAATGGCCGTCTGGTGGACGCCTGCGATCTGATCGAGCAAGACGCACAGCTGCAAATCATCACCCCCAAGGACCAGGAAGGTGTGGAAATCATTCGCCACTCCTGCGCCCACCTGGTAGGTCACGCTGTCAAGCAGCTGTACCCCACTGCCAAGATGGTGATTGGTCCTGTGATCGATGAGGGCTTTTACTACGACATTTCGTACGAGCGTCCCTTCACCATGGAAGACATGGCCGCCATCGAAGCGCGCATGAAGGAGCTGATTGCGCAGGACTATGACGTGATCAAGAAGATGACGCCCCGTGAGGAAGTCATCAAGGTGTTCTCCGAGCGCGGCGAAGACTACAAGCTGCGTCTGGTCGAAAACATGCCTGACGAAAAGGCCATGGGTCTGTACTACCACCAGGAGTACATCGACATGTGCCGTGGCCCTCACGTGCCCAACACCCGCTTCCTGAAGGTCTTCAAGCTGACCAAGCTGGCAGGTGCCTACTGGCGCGGTGATGCCAAGAACGAGCAGCTGCAGCGTATCTACGGCACTGCCTGGGCAGACAAGAAAGACCTGCAGGCCTACATCACTCGCATTGAAGAAGCAGAAAAGCGCGACCACCGCCGTCTGGGCCGCGAGCTGGATCTGTTTCACATCGACGAATGCTCACCTGGTACCGTTTTCTGGCACCCCAAGGGCTGGCGTGTGTGGCAGGAGGTGGAGCAGTACATGCGCGCCGTCTACCGCAACAATGGCTATGAAGAGGTCAAGGCACCGCAGATTCTGGACAAGACCCTGTGGGAGAAGACGGGTCACTGGGACAAGTACCGCGACAACATGTTCGTGACCGAGTCCGAAAAGCGTGACTATGCCTTGAAGCCCATGAACTGCCCTGGCCACATTCTGATCTTCAAGCAGGGTGTGAAGAGCTATCGCGACTTGCCTCTGCGTTTTGGCGAGTTTGGTCAGTGCCACCGCAATGAGCCCACAGGTGGCCTGCACGGCATCATGCGCGTGCGCGGCTTTACCCAGGACGATGGTCACATCTTCTGTACGGAAGACCAGATTCAGCAGGAAGTGCTGAACTTCAACCAGCTGGTGCAAAAGGTCTACGCCGACTTTGGCTTTACCGACATCATCTACAAGGTGGCGACCCGCCCTGAAGCGCGCATTGGCTCTGATGAAATCTGGGACAAGGCCGAAAAGGCGCTGTTTGATGCGCTCAAGGCTTCTGGCTGCGAATACCAGATTGCTGTCGGTGATGGTGCTTTCTACGGTCCCAAGATTGAATACACGCTCAAGGATGCGCTGGGCCGTCAGTGGCAGTGCGGCACCATTCAGGTGGACTTCTCCATGCCAGAGCGTCTGGATGCGGAATACGTAGGTGAAGATGGCAATCGTCACCGCCCTGTGATGCTGCACCGTGCGATCGTGGGTTCGCTGGAGCGCTTTATCGGTATTTTGATCGAGCAATTTGCTGGAGCGCTGCCTGTGTGGCTGGCTCCAGAGCAGGTTGCCGTGCTCAATATCACCGATTCTCAGGCCGGCTACGTGCAGGAAGTTGTCGCAAAGCTGCAAAAAGCATTGCCCAATCAAAGTCTTAAGTTTGTGTCTGACCTGCGCAACGAAAAGATCACGTATAAAATACGTGAGCATGCATTGCAGAAGCTGCCTTACATCCTTGTCGCGGGCGATAAGGAAAAAGCGGCAGGCACCGTCGCTGTGCGTGCCCGAGGTAATAAAGACTTGGGCGTAATGTCGGTGGAAGCGTTCATTGAACTGCTGAAGAGCGATATTGCAAACAAGATCTGATGCAAGTTTGGCGCGAAGCAATTCGCGCCAGTTTCATCAATGCAAGCAGCTACGCTTTTCGTAGCGTTTTTAATTTAGGGTGAGAGCCATAGCTACAGAATTTCGTGACCGTCGCCACCGCGAGGAACGCAAGCACCGTCTGAATCGTGAGATCACTGCGCCTGAAGTGCGCCTGTCTGGTCCTGAAAATGAACCTTTGGGCATTGTGCCGCTGCAAGAAGCGCTGCGCATGGCCGGTGATTTGGATGTGGACTTGGTGGAAATTGCAGCCACTGCAAATCCTCCGGTATGCCGTTTGATGGACTACGGCAAGTTCAAGTACCAAGAGCAAAAGAAGGCTGCTGAAGCCAAGGCCAAGCAGACCGTGATCGATATCAAGGAAGTGAAATTCCGTCCTGGTACCGATGATGGTGACTACAACATCAAGCTGCGCAATATTCGCCGCTTCTTGGCCGATGGTGACAAGGTAAAAGTCACGCTGCGTTTCCGCGGCCGTGAAATTACGCACCAGCAGCTGGGTCTGGATTTGCTCAATCGCTTGCGTGATGATTTGGCTGACACTATCCAGGTGGAGCAGTTCCCCAAGCTGGAAGGTCGTCAAATGGTGATGATGATCGCGCCTGCGCGCAAAAAGCCTGGTACTGGCAGCAATAAACCTGCTGGAGATGCAGCGCCAGCGAGCAACGCAGCCTAAGCTGAGGTAAAATTTGCAATTGCCTGTCCCGCAAGGGGTAGGCAATTGTTTTGCCGCTTGCGGCAAGCATTGCCGGTTTCGACTGGCAAACCCAAGAAGTGTCTCGGGGCCAACAAGATCTGCGCGGTTGTGCAGACGCCTCACGAGCACAAACAACAGGAGCATTCACATGCCCAAAATGAAAACCAAGAGCAGCGCGAAGAAGCGTTTCCGCGTTCGTCCAGGTGGTACCGTTAAGCGCGGTCAAGCCTTCAAGCGTCACATCTTGACCAAGAAGACTACGAAGAACAAGCGTCATCTGCGTGGCATCACTGCTGTGCACTCGGGCGATATGGGCTCCATCGCTAAGATGTTGCCTTCCGCTGGCCTGTAATTCACTGACGAACTAGGAGAAAACACATGCCTCGCGTCAAACGTGGTGTAACGGCACGCGCCCGTCACAAAAAAGTTCTGAATCTTGCTAAGGGTTTCCGCGGTCGTCGCGGTAACGTCTTCCGCGTCGCCAAGCAGGCGGTGATGAAGGCCGGTCAATACGCATACCGTGACCGTCGTAACAAGAAGCGCGTGTTCCGCCAGCTGTGGATTGCCCGTATCAACGCCGCTGTCCGTGAACTGGGTCTGACATACAGCCAGTTTGCCAACGGCCTGAAGAAGGCTTCCATCGAAATCGACCGCAAGATGCTGGCCGATATCGCTGTGCACGACAAGGCTGCTTTCAGCAGCATCGTTGATCAAGTGAAGGCCAAGCTGGCTGCTTGATTACACGATCGGTAGCCGCTAGTGATGTAGTAGCTACTGGCGCACTATCAGCAAGGGCTAGGGCTTGAAAAGGCACTAGCCCTTGTTTATTTTTACAAGTCGATAAAGAGTCGATATGAACGAGTTGGATTCTCTGGTCGAGAGCGCGCAGCAACTGTTTGCGCAAGCACAAACCCCCGCTGAGCTGGAAAATGCCAAGGCGCAGTTCTTGGGCAAGTCGGGCAAGATGACTGAGCTCATGAAGGGCATGGCGCAGCTTTCCGTCGAAGAGAAAAAGTCGCGTGGTGCTGCCATCAATGTGGCCAAGCAAGCCATTGAAGCGGCTTTGACAGCGCGTCGTAAGGCCTTGGCCGATGCGGAGCTGCAAGCGCACCTGAAGACTGAAGTGCTGGATGTGACATTGCCCGGTCGTCGCCGTGGTCAGGGTGGTCTGCACCCCGTGTCGCTGACGCAAGAGCGCATTGAAGCCATTTTTGGCTCCATGGGCTTTGATGTGGCTGAAGGCCTGGAGATTGAATCCGACTGGTTTAACTTCACGGCGCTGAACACGCCGGAAGACCACCCCGCACGCTCGATGCACGACACCTTCTATGTGGAAGGCGGCAGTGCACACGCCCCCAATTTGCTGCGCACGCACACCAGCCCCATGCAGGTGCGCCATGCGGTGCGTCATGTCAAGCAATACCGCAATGCGCTCGATGCTGGCCAGGGCATGCCAGAGATTCGCGTCATTGCGCCCGGTCGCACCTACCGTGTGGACTCGGACGCTACCCACTCGCCCATGTTCCACCAGTGCGAAGGCTTGTGGATTGGCGAGAACGTGAGCTTCAAGGACTTGAAGGTGGTCTTTACCGACTTCTGCAAGACCTTTTTTGAATCGGACGATCTGGTGCTGCGTTTCCGCCCCAGCTTCTTCCCCTTTACCGAACCTTCGGCTGAAATCGACATCCAGTTCCAGAGCGGCCCGCTGGCTGGCAAGTGGCTGGAAGTCGCAGGCTCAGGCCAGGTGCACCCCAACGTGGTGCGCAACATGGGCCTGGATCCTGAAAAGTACATTGGCTTTGCCTTTGGCATGGGCATGGACCGCCTGACCATGCTGCGTTATGGCGTGAATGATTTGCGCCTGTTCTTCGACGGTGACATTCGTTTCCTGTCGCAATTTCAGTAAGCAATAAAGAGAGCAGCTAGCGCTTGCTGTATAAGGTTTTCAGATGCTTTTAATACTGAAAACAAGCGAATACAAGCGCTGAAAGCTCTTCTTTTAAGAGTACGCATGCCCGTCAGCAGCCCTGTGAGCAGGGCGCTGACACCAACGCCAAAGAGTCTGAATATGCAATTTCCTGAATCCTGGTTGCGCGAATATTGCAACCCACAGCTCACCACCCAAGAACTGGCTGACACCCTGACCATGGCGGGTCTGGAAGTGGAAGAGCTGGAGCCCGTAGCGCCTGCTTTCACCGGCATTGTGGTGGGTGAAATCAAGGAAGCCGTGCAGCACCCTGATGCTGACCGCCTGCGCGTGTGTCAGGTGGATGTGGGCGGCCCCGAGCTGCTGAACATCGTCTGCGGCGCGCCCAATGCGCGCGTGGGCATCAAGATCCCTTGCGCCACCGTGGGTGCTGAGCTGCCTCCCGGCCCTGATGGCAAGCCCTTAAAGATCAAGGTGGGCAAGCTGCGCGGCGTGCAAAGCTTTGGCATGCTGTGCTCGGCCAAGGAGCTGGGCATTGCGGATGACCACGGTGGTCTGCTGGAGCTGCCGCTGGATGCGCCTCTGGGTCAGAACATCCGCGAATATCTGAATCTGGATGACACCCTGTTCACGCTGAAGTTGACACCCAATCTGGCGCACTGCCTGAGCGTCTACGGCATTGCACGTGAAGTGTCGGCATTGACGGGTGCGCCTTTGAAGGCCATCGCATACCCTCAAGCAGCTGTCTGCATTCAGGACAAGCTGCCTGTGAAGATCGAAGCGCCTGAACTGTGCGGTCGTTTCTCGGGCCGCATCGTGCGCAATGTGAACACGAAGGTGAAGACACCCCAGTGGATGGTGGATCGTCTGGCACGCTGCGGTCAGCGCTCCGTTTCGCCACTGGTGGACATCTCCAACTATGTGATGTTTGAGCTGGGCCGTCCCAGCCACATCTTTGATCTGGACAAAATCAGCGGTGGTCTGAACGTGCGCTGGGGCCAGGAGGGCGAAACGCTCAAGCTGCTCAACGGCAACACCGTGAAGTTCGATGACTTCATCAAGGTAGGTGTGATTGCGGCCGACAACGCTGTCGAGTCGCTGGCCGGCATCATGGGCGGTGATCACACGGCTGTGTCTGATGACACCCGCAATATCTATGTGGAAGCTGCTTTCTGGTTCCCCAAGGCAGTTGCTGGCCGCTCGCGCCACTTTAACTTCTCGACCGATGCAGGCCACCGCTTTGAGCGTGGTGTTGATCCTGAATACACCGTCGAGCACATCGAGCGCATCACCCAGCTGGTGCTGGAGATCTGCGGCACGCCCGAGACCGTAGTGGGCCCCGTGGATGACAACAAGGTCAACATGCCTGCGCCCAAGGTGGTGCAGCTGCGTGTGGACCGTGCCGCCAAGGTGATCGGTATGCCCGTGACCCAGCAGCAGTGTCTGGACGCCCTGAACGGTCTGGGTCTGCCTGCCAAGGCGGAAGGTGAGAACGTCATCAGTGTGACCGCGCCGACCTTCCGCTTTGACATCAATCTGGAAGAAGACCTGATTGAAGAAGTGGCGCGCATGATTGGCTATGACCATCTGCCCACCACCAAGCCTGTGGCCCCCATCTCGCCCAAGCTGCGCAAGGAAAACCAGCGCAGCAGCTTTGCGGTGCGCCGTGAACTGGCCGCGCTGGGCTATCAGGAAACCATCAACTTCTCGTTCGTGGAAGCCAAGTGGGAAGAAGAGCTGGCAGGTAATACCAATCCCATCAAGCTGCTCAACCCCATTGCCAGCCAGCTGAGCGTGATGCGCACCAGCCTGATCGGCTCGCTGATGCAGGTGCTCAAGTTCAACGTGGATCGCAAGGCCTCGCGCGTGCGTGTGTTTGAGCTGGGCCGCGTGTTCCTGCGTGACGACAGCGTGCAGGAGTCTGACTCCAGCGTAAAGGGCTTTAACCAGCCCATGCGCGTTGCTGGTCTGGCCTATGGTCTGGCTGACCAGCTGCAATGGGGCCAGGACGATGCCAAGGTGGACTTCTACGACGTCAAGGGTGATGTGGAAGCGCTGTTGGCGCCTCTGAAGCCTGTGTTTGAAGCGGCTGAACACCCCGCCATGCACCCCGGTCGCTGCGCACGCGTGCTGCTTGGTGGTAAGGTGATCGGTCATGTGGGTGAGTTGCACCCCAAGTGGCGCCAAAGCTGGGATCTGCCTGCAGCGCCCGTGCTGTTCGAGCTGGAGCTTGACGCCGTGCTGGCACGTGAAGTGCCCAAGTTCCAGGCCGTCTCGAAGTTCCAGGCGGTGGAGCGTGACATTGCCGTGGTGGTCAAGGAAGGCGTGACCCACGCCCAGGTGATGGCTGCGGTGGCAGAAGGCGTTAAGGGTGGTGTGCTGCGCAATGCCGTGCTGTTTGACGTGTTCCGCCCCAAGAAGCTCAAGGCAGGTGAAGAAGCGGCTCTCGGCAGCCTGGCGCAGGATGAGAAGAGCTTGGCCGTGCGTCTGACGCTGGGCCGCGATGACGCTGCTTTGACGGATGTGGAAATCGATGCTGCCATGCAAGGCGCGATTGCAGCTTTGCAGGCGCAAGTAGGCGCACGACTGCGTGGATAAGGAAGTTATGAACACACAAGACGTCATGCTGGGGGATGCAGAAACCTCGGGTGCGCTGACCAAGGCGCAGCTGGCCGATCTGCTGTTTGACCAACTGGGTGTGAGCAAGCGTGAGGCCAAGGACATGGTGGATGCCTACTTTGACCTGATCTCTGGCAGCCTGGTGCGCGGGGAAGAGGTCAAGCTCTCGGGCTTTGGTAATTTCCAGATTCGCTCCAAGGCACCACGCCCTGGCCGCAACCCTCGTACCGGGGAGTTGATCCCGATCGACGCCCGTCGTGTGGTGACTTTCCACGCCAGCAGCAAGCTCAAGGAGCAGATCCAGGGCTGAGGGCAGGTGCTGTTGCCCAGTTTTCAATAACTTAGGCAACAGCACGCAAAGTGGCGCAGTTTTTTGAAATTGCGCTACAAAAATAGGTGTAGAATTCAAGCTATCGATTGATCGGAATGTAGCGCAGCCTGGTAGCGCACTTGCATGGGGTGCAAGGGGTCGCGAGTTCGAA
>ENA-UOJC01000625-UOJC01000625.1-human-gut-metagenome-genome-assembly--contig:-C104-NODE-625-length-60438-cov-10.427769_pt1 | contig 60438 bp, 55 predicted proteins | sample MGYA00242339_ERZ723886 | MGnify/ENA metagenome assembly ERZ723886 | reverse complement strand
GCCGACCCGAAAGGGTCGGCGGGGGTGTTCTTATACTTGCTTTATCAGTCCTGTTTCTTTTCTTTTTTCTTCTTCGATGCCTTGACGATCACCAGAACGACGACGAGGACGACGGCGATGCAGAGGAGATAGGGCAGAACATAGATGAAGAAGAACAGGAGATTTTCGGAGAAGACACCGAAGCTCTCGAGCGAGCCGCCGACGGCTTCCTTGAACTTATCGCCGAAGGTCTCGGGCTCGGGCGTGGTGAACTTCTTTACCTCGGCAAGCGTGAGATTGAAGGTGGAGTAGCGGACATCGTTGTCGATGGTGCGCTGCGTGTTGGTCAGGGCTTCGATCTGATACTGCACGTCGCAGAGACGGCTCTCGATCTCGAGCATTTCGGACACGCTCTCCGCCTTTTCCAGCATGGCAAACAGGCGCTCCTCCTGGATACGGTAGGATTTCAGCCGGTTTTCGTTGTCGTAGTAGCGCTCGGTGAGGTTATCCACATAGCGGTTGACCTCGGCGACATTGCAGATGTCGGAGAGCCCGGTGAGGAAGGTCTCATAGCTTTCCTGCGGAATCCGCACTTTCATGTTCATCGAACGATTGCCGTAGCTCTTGCCGTTCAGATTGTAGGCATTTTCCGAGATGATGATGCCGCCGAGCGAGGCGATCTTTTGGTGCAGCGCGTCGGATGCGGTGTCAAAATCCTCGGATTCCAGCGTGACATTGGCGGTGTAGACCAGCTTTTCCTCGCGGATGATGTCCTTGCCGTCAGAGCCGTCGCTGCTTTCGCTCTTGTAGCTGTCGCCTGCGGCGGACGGCTCGAGGTAGCCGATGTCATAGCCTGTCGCGGTGGTCTCGGCATAGTACAGGTCGCTGCTGTCGCTCTTGTAGCTGTCGCCTGCGGCGGTCGTCTCGAGGTAGCCGATGTCATAGCCTGTCGTGGTGGTCTCGTCATAGTACAGGTCGCTGCTGTCGCGGTAGGATTCGTTTTTTTCTGCGGCAGCACCGCAGGAGACGAGAGAGGCGCAAAGAAGAAGTGCGGATGCAAGGATGGCAAGTTTCTTCATGGGAATGCTCCTTTCACTTTTTTCGGAAGATCAGAAATTTGGACAGCACATAGTTGGAGATGACGACAAAGACGGCAAGTGCCAGCTTGACGATGTAGCCGTTGTATCCGAGCCGCTCGGCGAAGATCCAGAAGCCGCCGTTCTCAATGACGCCGGACAGCGCCCGCGCGCCGAAAAAGCCCAAAAATTCACGGAAGGCATTGCCGCTGTGCCCGTTTTCAAACACGCGGAACTTGCTGGTGACAAAGGCGAAGAGCACCGAGGCGAACCAGGCGATGAGCTGTGCCTCCATTTCGTCGATGCGAAGCAGGCTTGCAAACAGCCCGAAGACGAGGAAGTTGACCGCTGTGGTCAGTCCGCCGTAGAAAACGTAGGCGATCTGCTCGTGGTATTTTCTGTACAAATTCTTGATCTTTTCCATTTGCTTATTTGTCGGCGTTTCGCCGAAAAATCCTCACGTAAATTTTTTCTGTGCCGCATGGGCTGCGGCTTCAAAGTCCTCGCGGCTGCACAGAACGGAGAGCGCGCCGAGGAGCGCGTTTGCCGTCATACCGCCCGGCAGGTCAAACTGTGCGGCGAGCGCATCGCGCAGTGCGGCGGCATTGGCGCCGCCGGAGAGCCCATAGGCATAGAAATCCGCCTTGGTGATCGGGGTGCGCACGGGGAGACTGTCCGTCGCGTAGGGCGCAAACAGTGCGCGGAGCAGTTCGGCGTCCATTCCCTCCACGCCGAGTGTCCCCTCCTTGGAGCCGATGCGCTTGCGCCGCTCCTTGCCCGCAATTTTGGGAATGTAGAGGTCGTAGACCCGCTCGGGCGGGAGAAAGCTCTTGAGATAGCCGCGGATGACCTTACCCGCGCCGTCGCTGTCGCAGAGCAGGATGACGCCGCCCGCGCACAGGCGGCGGATCAGCGCTTTTTTCTCGCGGCTGTTGAAGATGCCGAACCCCCCGGTGGTGATGATGTTGGCATCGAGCAGGGAATCCAGCTTGATTTTATCGTATTTGCCCTCGACGATGACCGGCAGGGCAATTTTCAGCTTGCCGCTCATCTTGCCGCCTCGCAGACCAGCGCGCGCAGACGCCCGTAATCGCTGCTCTCGCTCTTGATGGCGAGGTCCGCTTCGCGGCAGAGCGACAGGACGACGCCGAGCCGCGCGCTTGTGGTTTTCTTCGCGGCGGCGGCGTAGAGCTTGGTGCGGTATTCGTGCATTTTCAGCTTTTTTGCGACCTCGCTCACCGGCAGCCCTGCGTCGAGGCAGGCGCGCACCCGGTACAGGTCGATATAGGTGGAATAAATGCCCGCAAAGGCGGAAAAAGGACGCACGCGCTTTTCCTCCATGGTGCGGAGGATCGAGAGCGCGCGGTCGGTGTCCCCGTCCAGCACCGCACCGGAGAGGGCAAACGGCTCCAGCTCTTTGGTCGCTGCGGTGACAAGGTCGATGTCCGCCGCCGTGAGCGTGTCCCGCCCGACGGCGTGCAGATACACGCAGAGCTTTTCAATCTCGCCGGCAAGCGCAGACATGTCGCTGCCCGCCACATCAACAAGGTGCGCAAGCATCCGCTCGTCGGCGGTGAGTTTGTCCTTGGCGAAGTGCTTGCCAGCCCAGACGACAAGTTCCCGCACGGTCGCGTGCGGCAGATAGGCGAGCTTGGCTGCAGCGTTCAGTTTTTTATAGAGTGCCGAGGGCTTTGTGATCTTCGCGCCCTTTGCCTGTCCGTAGTCCAGTGCACCGTCGGTCAGCGTCATCAGCACCACGACGGTGTCATACGCCTTTGCCGCCTCGAAAAATTCGAGCAGTGCATCTGTCTCGGCGGCTTTCAGCTCGGTGAAGTTGAATTCCGAGAGCTCGATCAGCTTCTTCTCATCAAAGACCGGGGGGGTCATCAGCGCGTCGGACACGGCGTCGGCGGTGAAGTTCTTCGGCGTGAAGATCACATGGTTGAAGAGGGCATAGGGGGAGTCGCCGAGCAGCGCCTCACGGATCTTTGCGGCATAGAACCGCTTGAGGTAATCCTCTTCGCCGAAAAGGACATAAACGCCGCTCGGGGTCTTGTATTCTTTTTTGATCTCGACTTCCATGCTGCGCTCCTTTCGGTTGATTTCAGGTCAGCAGGGCGATCGTGACCTCGGCGCGCTCGGCAAGCACACCGTTCATCTCGACGAGATAGACCGCGTGAAAACTGCCGCCGCGATAGGTCAGGGTATTCTGCATTTCTTTCGTGTCCACGCACAGCTCAATCGGGAAATAGGGCGTGTTGTAGACGCAGAGATGCCGCCGCCCCTCCTCAAAGACAAAGGCGGAGGACACGCTCCCCTCGCGCAGAAGGCTGACCACGGTCGGTTCGCGCGTGTCAAAAAAGAGTTTTGTCGTCGAACCGTCCATGCCTGTGATCTCGCTCTCCTCGTATTCGATCTCCAGCTTGTCGCCCTTGTCGGCGATCGTGCAATCGGTCGTCAGCGTGGAGGATTCTTCCGTGATGTCTTCCTCGGTCAGCGCCTCGGTGGCATCGGTCTCGTCGCTGTACTGCACCATCTTTGAGACGATGCGGATCTTTGCAAATCGTTTGTTGATGCTTTTCATTGAAAATTATACGGCGGTTTTGCCGCCGTCTCCAGAGTGTATTCTATCATATTTCGCTGTCAAAGTCAACCGCAGAAAAACCGCCCTCCGAAGAGAGCGGTTCATCAGGCTTCCCTTGGGGGAAGCTGTCGCGTTAGCGACTGATGAGGGATTGTGCAAAGCAAAACATCCCACTATGCTGTGCCGGCTGCCTGCATGCCCTCATCCGGCAGGATGTTTTCCCATCGGGAAAACTCCGCGAGACGCTTTGCGTCTCGTACACCTCTCCCCACGGGGGAAGGCGGAGATGCGGCGGGAGCAAGCGCCTGCCATACGGTATTTATTGCGTCCCCGACGGTCTGCGCTATACTTATCTCTTTTTCTTTCCGCTTTCTTCTTCCGCAAGCTCCATATAGACGCGGCGGCGCAGGACGTTTGCCTCGGTCACGCGGACGCGGAGCGGCTGCCCGAGCTTGTAGGCGTGCTTGCCGCGCGACAGCGTGAGCGCGTCCTCGCTAAAGCTGTAGCCCTCGCCGAGCCGCTCGATCGGGATCAGCCCCTCACAGGTGTTTTCCAGCTCGCAGAACAGCCCGAACGAGGTCACCGAGCTGATGACCGCATCAAAGGTCTCGCCAACGGCTTTCTGCATGTAAATGACCTTGTACAGATCCTCGATGTCCCGCTCGGCGGAGAGCGCGCGCAGCTCATTCTCACTCGAACGTTCGGCGCTCTCGGCGGCAAACGCGGCATAATGCTTTGCGGCGGCGGGTGCGCCGTTTGCCAGCGTGTATTTCAGGATGCGGTGCACCGACAGGTCGGGATAGCGGCGGATGGGGGAAGTGAAGTGGCAGTAGTATTCCAGCCCGAGCCCGAAGTGGTCGCCGCGCACGGCGCTGTACTTCGCCTTCATCTGCGTGCGCAGCGTGATGCGCGAAAGCACGCTGCCGAATCCCTTCTCCTCTGCCTCGGCGAGGACGGGCGCAAACGCGCCGGTCGTCAGTTTTTCGGCCTTCAGCGGCAGGATGGACAGCCCGAGGTTGTGTACGAAGTTTTTGTAGGTCGTCAGCTTTTCCTCGGAGGGGGCTTCGTGCACGCGGAAGACGCAGGGCACGCGTTTTGCACACATGAAGCGCGCGACCGCCTCATTGGCGGTGAGCATGAACTGCTCGATCATTTTCTCCGCGTCGCCGCGTTCGCGCTTGACGACGTCCACCGGCATGCCGGCGTCATCGAGGATGATCTTCGCCTCGGCGCTTTCCAGCTCAAGTACGCCGCGTGCGGTCGAATTTGCTGCCAGCAGCTGATAGAGCGGGTACATGTCGCAGAGCATTTTGTAGACAGGCTTGTATTTCGCGTAGAACTTCGATTTGCTCTTCTTTTCAAAGAGGTCGTTGACCTCGCTGTACACGCCGCGCACCTTGGAACGGATGATCGAATTTTCCACGCGGCAGTCCTTGATCCTGCCCTGCTTGTCCAGGGTGATCCGCGCGCTGAGCGCGTATTTGTCCGTACCCGCATTCAGCGAGCAGACGCCGTTGGAGAGGCATTCGGGCAGCATCGGCACAACCTTGTCGGTGAAATAGACGCTCGTGCCGCGCGCGATTGCCTCCTTGTCGGTGGGCGAACCCTCACGGACATAGTGCGAGACATCGGCGATGTGGACGCCGAGCAGCCAGCCGTCTGCGGTCTTTTCCAGTGAGATCGCATCGTCGAGGTCCTTTGCATCCGCGCCGTCGATCGTGAGGATCGCCGCATCGCGCAGATCCAGTCTGCCCGCGGGGCTGATCGGCTCCGCCGCGGCGCACTCGGCATCGCGCAGCACCTCGTCCGGGAATTCCGTGCGGATGCCGGCGGCAAGCAGCGCGGATTCATAGTTGGCACCGAGCGACAGGGAAGCGCCGAGGCTGCGCAGAATCTCGCCGCGCGGCGGGCGGCGGTTGTCGCCGTAGTCGGTGATGCGCACAAGCACCTTGTCGCCGGGCGCGGCATCGGCGGCGCTTGCAATCTCCACCGCGTCGGCAAGCCGCAGATTGTCCGGGATGACGCGATAGGGTGCAAAGCGGCGCTCCGCTCCCTCTGTTTCGACGAGTGTGCCGCACAGCTCGTTAAAGCCGCGCGAGAGAATGCCGGTGATCTCACCCTCAATGCGGAAGTCGCCGCCTGCGGTGGGGCGCAGGTCGCGCTTCCGCACGGCGACGGTCACACGGTCGCCCGCCATCGCGCCGCCGCGCTTCCTTGCGGGTATGAAGATGTCCTCGGTCAGCGGGGATTCTTCGGTTACGGTGACAAAGCCGAATCCGCGCTCAGTCGCGGCAAAAACGCCCTCCAGCGTGACGGTCTCCGCCGCGCGGCGCGGCGCAGTTTTGCCGCGTCCGTCCGCCGTCTGCCGCTTCACGCGGCTGCGGCGGCGCAGGGCTTTTGCCACGTTTTCGGGTGCGCCGCCGTTTGATTTCTTTCTTCTGTTTCTTTTCATGGTTTCCTTTTCCGCACAAAAAAATCCGCTTTTGATCAGTTTCAACCAAAAGCGGATTCGGCATACATACTTGAATTATTCGGCTGCGGTGGTGGAATCGGTTGCTTCTGTTGCCGCAGGTTCGGTAGCTTCTGTGGTGGCTGCCGACGTGGCAACGCCGTGGTAATCATCGCCGCCGAGACCGGTGTTCACGCTCGTATTGGGCGTGTAGTTGGGGCTCTCGATCGCGTAGATCACGACAACGAGCACAACAAACACAACAGCGACAACCGAGGTGACTCTGGAGAGCACCTTGTCGATCGCTCTGCCCTTGGTTTTGCCGAAGAAAGTCTCAGCGCCGCCCGCAATCGTGCCGGACAGGTTCTTCGACTTGCCGTGCTGCATCAGAACGGCGACAACGAGGAACAGTGCGCCGATGAGAAGAATAATACCGAGTACAAGTTCAAGAGTCGTCATTTTATATTTCCTCCGATAGGTTGCTTTTTCACAATGCGGATTACATTTTACCATACCCGCTGCAAAAAAGCAATACATATTTCAAAAATATTTTTGGAAATCTTTCAAACATAACACACAAAGAAAGCGGCTTTTTTGTATTGCCATATTCTCCGTCCTGTGTTAAACTAACAGAGGATGAATTATATCTATCGTGAGGTAAATATGACCGAAACTTTCAGGAACCCGATCACCGAAAACGGCGCCGACCCGTTTGTCGTGCGCTTTGAGGATCGGTATTACTATGTCTACAGCGCCGACGGCGGTGTTGCCGTCAGTTCGGCGGACAATATTCACCACCTGAAGCAGGACGGCAAGTGCATTTTCCGTCCCGCGGCGGGCAAGCCCTATTCCAAGGAGCTGTGGGCGCCCGAGATCCATTACCTGGACGGCGGCTGGTACTGCTATGTTGCGGCGGATGACGGCGCCAACGTCAACCATCACATGTACGTGCTGAAATCGACAAACGGTCGCCCGGACGGCGACTATGAGCTTGTCGGTATGCTCGACGACGGCAGCGGCTGCTGGGCGATCGACGGCACGGTGCTGCCCTACGGCGGCAGGCTCTACTTTGTCTGGTCGGGTTGGGAGAGCCGTGAAAACACGCACCAGAATATCTATATCGCGCCGATGAAGTCTCCGACCGAGCTTTGCGGCGCGCGCGTGCTGCTCAGCACGCCGGAGTACGACTGGGAGAAGCGCGGCAGCGGTCCCACCAAGTCCGGCAAGTGCCTGCCTGCCGTCAATGAGGGGCCGCAGGTGCTCGAAAAGGACGGTACGGTGCACATCATCTACTCGGCAGCGGGCAGCTGGTGCCGCCATTATTGCCTCGGCAGACTGACCTTCCGCGGCGGCGATCCGCTGGATCCGAAGTGCTGGGAAAAATGTGCCGAGCCTGTCTTCACCGAGGGCGAGGGCGCACACGGTCCGGGGCATTGCTCGTTTGTCAAAGCGGCGGACGGCAAGACCGATTTCATCATCTATCATGCCCGCCGCGATGCGAAGGGCGGCTGGGTCGGCCGCGGCATGCGCGCACAGCCCTTCACCTGGGACGGCGATGTTCCCGTGTTTGGCAAGGCGGCATCGCCCGAGGACGACATCGAGATCCCCGTATAACCCCCGTATCCCCATTTTTGTCTTCCGTTCACAACTGAAAATATATTAAAAAAAGAAGGTTTGCATTTTGAAGTACATACTGGAAAACGATCGACTGACCGCGCGCGTTGCCACCAAGGGCGCGGAACTGCTCAGCATTTATTCCAAGGAGACCGAAAAGGAATACATCTGGCAGCCCGGCGCAGAGATCTGGAACGCGCATTCTATCCTGCTGTTCCCCAACCCCGGCAGAATCGCGCATGACCGCACGATCATCGGCGGCAAAGTTTACCCGGCTACGATGCACGGCTTTGCCAAGGATGCGGAGTTTGCAGTCGCCGAATACGACAGGACGCATCTCGTGCTTGAGCTTGCGGCAAACGAAGACACCCGCTTCTTCTTCCCCTACGAGTTCCTGTTCCGCGTGATCTTCACGCTGAAGGACGATGTGCTGGAGGAGCGCTTTGAGGTCGTCAACCGCGACGACAAGACGATGTATTTCTCGCTCGGCGCGCACCCGGGCTTCTATTGCCCGATCGAGCTCGGCGAGAGCGGCGAGGACTATGTCCTGCGCTTTGACCGCCCGCAGTCAATCGATCTGCTTGATGCCGAGGAGGGCACGCGCCTGCTCACCGGCAAAACCTCGAAGCTGCCGATGGACGGAAACGACATTCACGTCGGCGAGCATTTCTTCGATAACGGACCGATGCTGTACGGCAACGTACATGCGGACACCATCACGCTGCTCTCGAAGAAGTCGGGCAGATTTGTCGAGATGGGCATCCGCGACTTCCCGTTCATGTGCCTGTGGGGCGTCGGCGCAAAGATGCAGATTCTCTGCATCGAGCCGTGGTGCGGCACGAGCGACCCGACGGACACCGACCACGTCTGGGAGACCAAACTCGGCATTGAGAAAGCGGAAGTCGGCGAGACCTTTACGCGCGCCATCACCTTCCGCGTCGGCTGAGTTCCGGTTTTTGCCGTATGACCACACGGGAAGACGCGATTGCCGCCTGCATGCTGGACGATGCTTACGAGGACTATCCGTTTGACGATGCAAACTGGACGGTCATGCGGCATCGGCTCGGCGACAGGTGCTTTGCCATGATCTTTGAGCGGGAGGGGCATGTCTGGATGAACCTCAAACAGACGCCGGAGGACTGCTTCATCCTGCGCGAGCTGTATACGGCGGTGCTGCCGGCGTATCATATGAACAAGCGGCATTGGGTCAGCCTGGTGCTGGACGGCAGCATGACCGACGATGCGCTCCTGCCGCTGATCCGGAAAAGCTATGACCTCACCGCAAAGAAACTCCGTCGCGCAAAAAATGCGTAAAACCTCTTGCATTCCGACATTTTCTGTGCTACAATCATGTCGGCGCAGATGAAGTTTGCCTCTTTTCGCTGTCGTGTCACACAGAGAGAACCGCCGCGGCTGCAAGCGGTTTTGCACGGGAAAGAGCGCGTTTCGCTTCGGAGCCTGCGAGGTGAACGCAAAGTAGCCCCGCACGGGTGCTCCCGTTACAGAGCGGTAAAGTGTCGGCTTTACAGTCGGAATGCGGGTGGTACCGCGGATACGAAACTATCCGTCCCGGAAAACGGTTTTGCCGTTTTTCGGGGCGATTTTTGTTTGCAAAAAGGAAAAAATATATATAAGGAGGCGTTTCGATTTGAAAGAAATGCTGGAAAAGATCAAAGCCGAGGCGGCGGCAAGGCTCAGCGAGAAGAATGCTGACCTGGAAGCGCTGCGTGTGCAGTACCTCGGCAAGAAGGGTGAGCTGACAAGCGTGCTGCGCGGCATGGGGCAGCTTTCCGCCGAGGAAAGACCGAAGGTCGGTCAGATGGCGAACGAAGTCCGCGCCTACATCGAGCAGCTGATCGAGGAGAAAAAAGCAGCAGCACACGAAGCAGCGCTTGAAGCCAAGCTCGAGGCGGAGACGGTGGACGTCACCCTGCCCACAGAGCCGATGACCGTCGGCAGCCGTCACCCGCTCTCGCTCGTTCAGACCGAGCTTGAGGACATCTTCATCGGTCTCGGCTTTGAGATCGTCGAGGGACCCGAGGTGGAGTACGATTACTACAACTTCCAGGCGCTGAACATCCCGGAGAACCATCCGGCGCGCGATACGCAGGACACCTTCTACATCACGGACAAGATCCTGCTGCGCTCGCAGACCTCCCCCGTGCAGGTGCGCACGATGGAGAAGAAAAAGCCGCCGATCCGCATCATTTCGCCCGGCCGTGTATACCGTTCGGACGCCGTGGACGCGACGCATTCGCCGCTGTTCCACCAGCTCGAGGGTCTCGTTGTGGACAAGGGCATCACAATGGGCGACCTGAAAGGCACGCTGGAGCTCTTCGCCAAGAAGATGTTCGGCGAGGACACGCGCATCCGCTTCCGTCCTCACCATTTTCCGTTCACCGAGCCGTCCGCCGAGGTTGACGTCTCCTGCTTTGTCTGCGGCGGCAAGGGATGCAGCCTCTGCAAGGGCGAGGGCTGGATCGAGATCCTCGGCGCGGGCATGGTGCATCCCAACGTCCTGCGCGGCTGCGACATTGACCCCGATGTGTACAGCGGCTTCGCTTTCGGTCTCGGCATCGAGCGCATCGTCATGCGCAAGTACAACATCGACGATATGCGCCTGCTTTATGAAAACGATGTTCGTTTCCTGAAGCAGTTCAACTGAGAAAGGGGAGAAATACAATGGATCTTTCAAGAAAATGGCTGACCGACTTCGTCGATGTCACCGATATTCCGGATAAGGAATTCTGCGACCGCATGACCGACACCGGCTCCAAGGTCGAGGGCTATACCGTCCTCGGCGCGGACATTGAAAATGTCGTCGTCGGACGCATCCTTTCCATCAAAAAGCATGAGAACTCCGACCACCTGCAGATCTGTGCGGTGGATGTCGGAGAGGGTGAGCCTGTCCAGATCGTGACCGGCGCACAGAATATTTTCGAGGGCGCGGTCATCCCCGTCGCAAAGGCGAATTCCACGCTGCCCGGCGGCGTGCACATCAAGCCCGGCAAGCTGCGCGGCGTGGAGTCCAACGGCATGCTCTGCTCGATCGGCGAGTTGGGGTTGACCACGCATGATATGCCCGAGGCGATCGAGGACGGCATCTGCATCCTCGGCGAGTCCTTTGCGGACAAGATCGGCACCGACATCCGCGAGGCGCTGCTGCTTTCGGACACGGTGGTCGAGTTTGAGATCACACCCAACCGCCCGGACTGTCTGTCGGTCATCGGACTTGCCCGTGAGGCATCTGCCACGTTCGGGCGCCCCGCGCACATTCCGACGCCGGTCGTGCGCGAGAGCGGCGACGATGTGAACAAGTACCTGAAGGTGACGATCGACGCGCCCGACCTCTGCCCGCGTTATACCGCGCGCGTGGTCAAAAATGTGAAGATCGAGCCTTCGCCGCTGTGGCTGCGGATGCGTCTGCGCGCGGCAGGCGTGCGCCCGATCAACAACATCGTCGATATCACCAACTATGTCATGCTCGAGTACGGTCAGCCGATGCACGCCTTTGACTATGCCTGCCTCGACGGCAGCGCCATCACGGTCCGCCGCGCCCGCGCAAATGAGGACTTCAAGTCGCTCGATGACAAGGATCATACGCTCGACGACAAGATGCTGGTCATTTCGGACGACAAGAAGGCGGTTGCCCTTGCAGGTGTGATGGGCGGTGCAAACTCCGAGATCACCGACGCAACCAAGGTCGTCGTCTTCGAGTCCGCCTGCTTCGACGGTCCGTCCGTCCGCATCACCTCGCGCAAGCTGGGTATGCGCACCGAGGCGTCCGGCAGATTTGAAAAGGGACTGGATCGCGAGAACACCTACGGCGCGCTGGAGCGCGCCTGCGAGCTGATCAACCTGCTCGGCGCGGGTGAAGTTGTCACCGGTGTGGTCGATGTGTACCCCGGCAAGAAGGAGCAGACGGTCGTCCGTCTCGAACCCGAGCGCATCAACCGGTTCCTCGGTATCGACGTGTCCGCCGACTATATGCGCGGCGTACTCGAAAGTCTCTGCTTCAAGGTTGAGGGCGACAAGATCTATGTGCCGTCCTTCCGCGAGGACGTTCTCTGCATGAACGATATTGCCGAGGAAGTCGTCCGCATCTACGGCTACAACAAGATCGAGTCCACCGGTATTTCCGGCAATATGACGCAGGGGCAGAGAAGCCTGTCACAGAGCTTTGAGGCGGGACTGCACCGCCTGCTTTGCGGGCTGGGGCTCGATGAGATCAACACCTTCTCGTTCATCTCCCCGAAGTATTACGATAAGATCGGACTGCCGAAGGACAGCGCAAAGCGGAAGTCGGTCACCATCCGCAACCCGCTCGGCGAGGACACCAGCGTGATGCGCACCACGGCGCTCCCCTCGATTCTCGAGGTGCTCGCGCGCAACGCCAACTTCTCGAACGAGAAGGTCGGGCTGTACGAGCTGGCGACTACCTATACGCCCACCGGTGAGGATACCCTGCCCGACGAGCGCAAGGTGCTGACCATCGGCTTCTACGGCAGAGGCGACTTCTTCACGTTGAAGTCGATCTGTGAGACGGTTGCCCGCTATGCGCGTATTCGCACGGATTATGTCCGCCAGAGCGAGAACCCGTCCTATCATCCCGGCAGATGCGCCGAGCTGTATACGCATGAGGGCGTTTACCTCGGCATTCTCGGGCAGATCCATCCGGTCGTCGCTGCCAACTACAGCATGACCCAGCCGGTCTATGTCGCCGAGATCGACGTGCCCGCCCTGTTTGCCAACCGCGGGGCAGAGCCGCAGTACAAGCCGCTGCCGAAGTTCCCGGCAACCACGCGCGACTTCTCGTTTGTCTGCGCGGAGGGGCTGGAAGTCGGCGCGATCGAGAAGGTCATGTACAAGAGCGGTGTGAAGCTGCTGGAGGACGTGAAGCTGCTCGACATCTATCGTGGCGTGCAGGTTGGCGAGGGCAGGAAGAGCGTCACCTTCCGCATCGTGCTGCGCAGCGCGGATCATACCCTGACCGTCGACGAGGCGGATAAGGCTGCAAAGAAGATCCTCGACGCCATGGAGCGTGAGCTCGGCATCACGATCAGACAGTAAAAAAGATAAGAAGAAGGAGCTGCATCGCAGCTCCTTTTTGCGTATAATGCGTATAATGAGTTTTAAGCATGGTGCATCGTATTGCAGGGCGGGGCTTACGCCCGCCATTTACATCTCGTCGGTGAACTGGCTCTTGTAGCCCTTGCCGAAAATTTCGGTGGCGCTGGAGACGATCACAAAGGCGTGCGGGTCGATCTCCTTGACCACATCGCGCACCTTGGGGAAGCTGTGCTTGCGCGCAACGCAGAGGATGACCTTCTTCGGCGTCTTCATATACGCGCCTTCGCCGTCGAGCAGCGTGATGCCAACGTGCATCGAGGAAAGCACGCGGTCGGTGATCTCCTGCGCATGGTCGCTGATGACGAAGACCAGCTTTGCGCTGTCGCCGCTGTAGAGCACCTTGTCGAGCACATAGCTTGCGACGATCATGGCGAGCGCCGAGTAGATCGTGATCTCAAAGTCGCGGAAGACGACAAAGGTCAGTGCAACAACGGCGGAATTGATGATGAGCGCCATGCCGCCAGTGCGGATGGCGCGGTAGCGCTGCCGCAGGAATTTGATGATGATGTCCGAGCCGCCGGTGCAGCCGCCCGCGCGGAAGACCAGCCCCAGTCCCAGCCCGTCGAGGGCGGCGCCGCAAAGGGCGATGACCGTCATATCGTCGGTCATGGGTGCAACCTGCGCGGCATAGGGCGCCAGCAGGTCCATGATCAGCGAGGAGAGCGCCGTGGTGTAGATGGTGAGGAAGACAAATTTCTTGCCGAAGCGGAGCAGCGCCAGAATCAGCAGCGGTATGTTCATCACAAAGATCAACGTACCGGTGGGCAGCTTGGTCACATGGCTGATGATGACCGCGAGACCCGAAATGCCGCCGGGTGCGAGCTTGGCAGGATCATAAAAAAAGGCAACGGCTACGGCGAAAATGAGCGAGCCGAGCGTGGCAAGCGGGATCCCTTCGAGAATACTCCTGAAACTATCCTTTTTCATGTCTTTCATAGCAAACCTCGTGTATAGATGAATTGCGTACAAAAATATTATAGCCGACAAATGGAAAATAGTAAATAGGTTTCGGAAAACTTGTAAATTATCCGGTTTTATGGTATGATACATTCCGGGTGATAACATGGAAAAAATACTGATCTGGATCGCCGCGGCGATCCTTGTTCTCCTCGGCGCGGCGCTGTGGCTGGTCTGCCGCAGGCTGTTCGGCATGGCGATCCTGCGGGACGGCAATTTCACCGCCGACGTGGCCGAGGACTTCAAAAAACAGATGGATGAGAGCCGCGATCTCATCGAGCGCGGACGCGCGCTCTACGACAGTCTGCCGTATGAGAATCTGTACCTGACGAGCTTTGACGGGCTGCGGCTGCACGCGCGGTTCTACAAAAACGGAGACGGCAAGCGCGTGATCCTCCTGTCGCACGGCTTCCGCAGCTTGGGGCGGGGCGATTTCGCCGCGGTGTTTCCGCTCTATTATGAAACGCTCGGGTGCAGCCTTCTTGTACTTGACCACCGCGCGCACGGCGAGAGCGAGGGCAAATACATCACCTACGGCATCCACGAGCGCTTTGACATCCGCGACTGGGCGAAGCTGCTGACCGATCGCGCCGGGGGCGATGTGAAGATCGTGCTGGACGGCATCTCCATGGGCGCGACCGCTGTGCTGATGGCGAGCGGCACGGATTTGCCGGACACGGTCACGGGCGTGGTCGCCGACTGCGGCTTTACTTCGCCGTGGGACATCTTCAGCCACATTCTGCGCGGCACGTTTCATCTCGGCAATTTCCCGATTCTGTACCTTGTCGAGCATATGGCGCGCCGCCGGGCGCACTTCGGCTTCCGCGAGACGACCACCGTCCGCGCGGTGCAGAGCTGGACAAAGCCCGTGCTGTTTGTGCACGGTACGGCGGATGACTTTGTGCCGCATGAGATGACCGAGGCGGCGTATGCCGCATGCCCCGCCGCCGACAGGACGCTGATCCTCGTCGAGGGTGCGATGCACGGGTGCAGCTACCTCCGCGACCGCGCACGCTGCGAGTCGGCTTTACGGCAGTTCTTTGCAAAAGTGCTTAAAAAATGATGAAAATCCTGCAAAACAGGGCGGCGCGCAGAAAAAACGCCCTGAATTTGCAGGATTTTTGTTGACTTCCTGCAAAAAAAATGCTACAATGAGACGGATTGCGGTCTTCTGCCGCGACCACTCTAAGAAAACAACGGAGCAAAAAATGACGATGAGAAAAGATCTGATCCGCGAGATCGAGGAACTGCTTCCCACCTTCTCCAAAGGGCAGAAAACCATTGCAAATTACCTGCTTCACAATTATGATAAGGCGGCGTATCTGACCGCCGCGCGGCTCGGCAAGGAGGTCGGCGTGTCGGAATCGACGGTCGTCCGATTTGCAATTGAGCTCGGCTTTGACGGCTATCCCGGTCTCCAACAGAATCTGCGCGAGATCATCCGCACACGCCTCACGACCAAGCAGCGCATGGTCGTGACCAACACGCGCATCGGCAACGGCGATATTCTCAACAGCGTGCTGGAGTCGGACATTGACAACATCCGCCGCACGCTCGACGAGATCGACCACGATGCCTTCAACGAGGCGGTGCATAAGATCATCCACGCCAAAAGCATCTATATTATCGGCATGCGCTCGTCCGGCTCGCTCGCGAGCTTTCTTGCGCACTATTTCCGCCTGATGTTCGACGATGTGCGTCTGGTGCAGACCACCAGCGGCAGCGAGATGTTCGAGCATATTTTCCGCATCGGCAAGGACGACGTCATGGTGGCGATCAGCTTCCCGCGCTACAGCGCACGGTTGGTCAACGCCGTTGCCTATGCCAAGGAGCAGTCCTGCAACATCATTTCCATCACGGACAGCATGACCTCGCCGATCGCGCCTTATGCCAATCAGACGCTGGTCTGCCGCAGCGACATGGCGTCCATTGTCGACTCCTTCGTCGCGCCGCTCAGCATCCTGAATGCGCTGATCGTGGCGGTTGCCCGCGAGATGCAGCCGAATCTCGACGATGTGTTTGACAAGCTGGAGCGTATCTGGGACGAATACGACGTCTACGCGAAGGTGCAGGGCTGATGCCGCAGATTGCTGTGATCGGCGGCGGCGCTGCCGGTCTGATGGCGGCGGGACACGCCGCCGCGTGCGGCGCTGCCGTCACGCTTTATGAAAAAAATCCGTTTTGCGGCAAGAAGCTGCGCATCACGGGCAAGGGGCGCTGCAATGTCTGCAACGACTGCGATGTGAACACGGTCATCGAGCATGTGCAGAGCGGCAATCCGCGGTTTTTGTACGCGGCGTTGAACGCCTTCCCGCCCGCCGACGTCAAGGCGTTTTTTGAAGAGAACGGCGTGCCGCTCAAGACCGAGCGGGGGAACCGCGTTTTCCCGGTCTCGGATAAGGCGGCGGACATTGCCGAGGCGCTTCGCCGCTATGCCGTCGATGCGGGTGTACACTTTGTGCACGCGGCTGTCCGCGCCGTGCGTCCCGAAGGGGACGGCTTCTTTGTGGAGGCAAACGGCATGCACCGCCATGACCGCGTCATTATAGCGACGGGCGGCGCTTCCTATCCGCTCACCGGCTCGACCGGCGACGGTTTCCGCTTTGCGAAGGAACTGGGGCTTTCCGTGACGGCGCTGCGCCCGTCGCTGGTCCCGCTTGAAACCGAGGAGAGCGATGCCGCCGAGATGCAGGGACTGTCGTTGAAGAACACGGCGCTGACCGTCACCGACCGCGAGAGCGGGAAGGTCGTTTACACCGATTTCGGTGAAATGCTGTTCACGCATTACGGCGTGTCGGGACCGATGATTCTCTCCGCGTCGGCGCATCTGCGCGATATGCAGCGCGGCAGATATGTGCTGCACCTGAATTTCAAGCCCGCGCTCGACGACGAAACATTGGACGCGCGGCTGCTCGCGGATTTTCACAAGTATGCCAACCGCGATTTTGCAAACGCGCTGTCCGACCTGCTGCCGCAGAAGCTGATTCCGGTTGTCGTGCGGCGCTCGGGCATCGACCCGCAGAAGAAGGTCAACGGCGTTACCCGCAGCGAGCGGCAGGCGCTCACCGCCGTTTTGCGCGACTTCACGCTGACCGTGAAGCGCGCGCGCCCGCTTGCCGAGGCGATCGTCACGGCGGGCGGCGTCGATCTTGCCGAGGTCTCGCCGAAGACCATGGAGTCGAGGAAGATCCCCGGCTTGTATTTCTGCGGCGAGGTGCTGGATCTCGACGCCTACACCGGCGGGTTCAACCTGCAGATCGCCTTTTCCACCGGCTATCTCGCCGGGGAGAGCGCGGCATGGAGTTAAAACAGTTCACAAGGAGTTATTATGATCGGAATTGCTATTGACGGTCCCGGCGGCGCGGGCAAAAGCACCATTGCAAAGACGCTTGCAAAAAAGCTCGGCTTTGTCTATGTGGACACCGGCGCAATCTACCGCACGGTCGGACTCTACATGTCGCGTATCGGCATTGCGCCCGAGGATGCGGCGGGGATCGAGCAGAACATCACCGGCGTGCATCTCGGCATCCGCTATGAAAACGGGGAACAGAAAATGCTGCTCGACGGCACGGACGTCAGCGATGCGATCCGCACGCCGCTCATCTCGAAGTACGCTTCCTGCGTTTCCGCCGTGCCCGCCGTGCGCGACTTTCTGTTTGTCACCCAGCGGGAACTGGCGAAGAAGAATAACGTCATCATGGACGGCAGAGACATCGGCACGGTGATCCTGCCGGATGCGGACGTGAAAATTTTCCTCACGGCGTCACCTGAGGCGCGTGCGCGCCGCCGCGCCGCACAGCTGGAAGAGAAGGGCGAGACGGTCTCCTTTGAAGAAATTCTTGCCGCCATCAACGAGCGCGATGCCAGAGACAGCGGCAGAACCGTGGCACCCCTCCGTGCGGCGGCGGATGCCGTGCTGCTCGACACCTCGGATATGACGCTGGACGAGAGCATCGCCGCGGCGGAACAGATCGTGCGTGACACGCTTGCAAAAAAGGAAAAATCCCTGCCGCATGCCGAAAATGATGCGGAAAAGCACCCAGAGATCTTTCACGACAACCGACCCGACCGCAACAACCACGGCTTCTATATGTGGGTGCGCAAATACGTTTCCTGGCTGATCCGCGCCTGCATGTGCGTCCGCACCTACGGCACGGAGAATGAACAGACCGAGGGACCGCTGATCGTCTGCGCCAACCATACGGCGATGTTGGATGTGCTCGCACTGGCGATCTCGTTCAAACGGCAGCTGCGCTATCTTGCAAAGAAAGAACTGTTCAAGGTGCCCCTTCTCGCCCCCCTGATCCGCGCGCTCGGCGCTTACGCCGTGGATCGCGGCACGGGTGACGTTGCGGCGATCAAGAAGACCCTGACTCTGCTCGATGAGGGTGAGGTCGTCGCCATGTTCCCGCAGGGCACACGCTATCGCGGCGTCGATCCCGCCGAAACGACGGTCAAGCCGGGCATCGGTATGCTGGTCTACCGCTCAAAGGCGGATGTGCAGCCGGTGTTCGTGCGTGTCAAGGGCTATCGCTATCGCCTCTTCCGCAAGAAAGAGGTCATCATCGGCAAGCCGATCCGCTATGAGGAGTTCGGTTTCACCACAGGCGGCAAGGAGGAGTACGCGCGCGCGGCACAGCTTGTCTTTGACCGCATCCTCGCGCTGCGGAACGAGTATCAGAGCAAATGAGAGTCATCGTTGCCAAAGAGGCGGGTTTCTGCTTCGGCGTGCGCCGCGCGACCGATTTCGTCGAGCAGGCGATCGGGCGCGGGGAGACCATCTGCACGCTCGGGCATTTGATCCACAACCGCCCGTATAACGAGCATCTTGCCGCTGCCGGCGTCCGCACGATCGGGATTGCCGATGTCGAGGAAATCGCAAAGACCGGCGCGCCGACCCGCATCGTCATCCGCACGCACGGCATTCCACGCGGTGAGGAGAAGATGCTCCGCGCCCTCGCGGAAACATATCCGAATCTGCACATCGAGGACATGACCTGCCCGTTTGTCAAAAAGATTCACCGCATCGCGGCGGAGCATACTGCGGCGGACGTGACGCTCTTTGTGCTCGGCGACCCCACGCACCCAGAGGTGCTTTCCATTCTGAGCTATGCAAAGGGGGAGACCGTGGTGTTTGACAGCGAAGCGGAGCTGGAAAAACTGCTTGCAGCGGAAAAACACCCCGAAAAACCCATTGTTTTGGTTGCCCAGACCACCCAAAACACGATTCTTTGGAAAAAATGTGAGAAAAAATTAAAAAAACTATATACAAACGCGATTATTTTTGATACAATATGTAATGTTACGGAAAACAGACAAAGCGAGACGAAAGGTCTCGCGGCAATCAGCGACGGTATGATCGTTATCGGCGGCAGGGAAAGCTCAAACACAAAAAAACTGTTTGAGATCGCCTCCTCCGTCTGTAAGCGCTGCACACTCATCGAGCGCGCGGACGAACTCAACCCGGAGAGCTTTGCCGGCTGTGTAACAGTTGGTATTACCGCAGGCGCATCGACGCCGCGCGGTATCATTGAGGAGGTAAGCAAAACCATGAACACTGAAGCAGAAAACTTTCAACAGATGCTGGAGGATTCCTTCAAAACTTTAAATACAGGAGATATCGTCACCGGCACGGTCATGTCGGTCTCGCCCACCGTGATCCGACTCGATCTCGGCGCAAAGGCGACCGGCGTAATTACATACGACCAGATCACCGATGAGCCGAACGCAGATCTGACCAAGATGTTCAAAGTCGGCGACAGCGTTGAAGGCTTTGTGATTAAAGTCAGCGACATCGACGGTATCGCTGTTCTGTCCAAGAAGCGCGTAGACGCGGACAAAAACTGGAAGGATATCGTTGCAGCAAGCGAGAGCGGCGAGACGCTTGAGGGCAAGATCGTTGAGGCTGTCAAGGGCGGCGTCATCATCTCCATCAAGGGCAACCGCGTCTTCATCCCCGCATCCCTTTCGGGCGTTCCGCGCGGCGGCGACCTTTCCGTCCTCGTCGGCACCACCCAGAAGGTCAAGATCATCGAGATCAACGAGCAGCGCCACAGAGCGTTCGCATCCATCCGTGCCGTCCTCCGCGAGGAGCGCAAGGCGAAGGAAGATGCTTTCTGGGCAAACGTTGAAGTCGGCAAGCACTACATGGGCACGGTTAAGAACCTGGCGACCTACGGTGCGTTTGTCGATCTCGGCGGCGTAGACGGCATGGTGCACAACACCGAGCTGTCCTGGAAGCGCATCAAGCATCCGTCCCAGGTCGTCAAGGTCGGCGATGTCATCGACGTTTACGTCAAGGACTTCAACCGCGAGACCGGCAAGATCTCTCTCGGCTACAAGACCGATGAGATGAACTCCTGGTACGTCTTCAAGAACAAGTACAACGTCGGCGACGTTGCAACGGTCAAGATCGTCAGCTTCACGCCCTTCGGCGCATTTGCTGAGATCGTGCCCGGCACGGACGGTCTGATCCACATTTCACAGATTTCCAAGACCCGCATCGCACAGCCCTCGGATGTTCTGGAGATCGGCGAGGAAGTCGAAGTCAAGATCATCGACATCGACGAGGAGAAGCAGAAGGTCAGCCTGTCCATCCGCGCCCTGATCGAGGATGCAGAGGCAGCAGCCGCTGAAGAAGCAGCTGAAGACGCCGAGGCAGTTGCCGAGGCGGACGAGGCCCCCGCAGACGCTGAGTAATTTGCACATCGAATACCGACCGGATTTTATCCGGTCGGTATTTTGTATGCTTGCCCAATATGCGTCTCTGCATTGGTGCATTGATTCTTATAGAGGGCAGAAGAATCGGGCAGTAGGCGGGGATGAATAAACCTGCTTCTCCATCGGCGGTACCGATGCTGTTCCCGGCAATGTGCGTGCCCGGCGGCGCGCCGAGCTGCGCCAACTGACAAAGAAAAAGCACTGCAAAACCTTTGTTTTGCAGTGCTTTTTTGCATTATTCTTCGTTTTTCAGCCCATCAAGCGCCCCCATAAGGTATGCCCGATAGGCGTCCACGGCGCGCGTCGGCGCCTTTAGCCGGATCAGCCCCGCAAGCCCGGTCAGCCATGCGTAGAACTGCGGGCTTTGGAACACGCGCACGGTCACGTCAAAACCGCCGTCCGCGCGCGGAATGAAGGTCGGCTCCGTGCCGAAACGGTCGATGACGGCATCGGCGGCGCGTTCGGTGCAGGCAAGCGTCACGGTCTCCTCCTTGCCGCCGAACATGCCGAAGGTCTTGGCTTCGTAGACGCCGATGTCGAAGTTGCCGAACGCCTCTTTGCCGAGGCGCTTTTGTGCCTCGGCGCGGACGTCGCGCATGCGGTCTACGCGAAAGTGACGGATCGATCGGGTTTCGCCGTCGTAGGCGACGAGATAGTAGTTCTCGTTGTCCCACACCAGTGCCCACGGGCTGACGACATAGCGGAAACCGGGGGATTTTTCAACCCGCACTTTGTGTGCGTTGTAGTGGAGATAGCGGAAGCTGATCTGTCGGTTTTCACGGATTGCCGCATGCAGGGCGTCCACCGTATAGTAGATGATCTCGCTCTTGGATTTGACCCGCGCAGTGTAGACCTGTCGGTCCAACTCCGCCGCGCCGTAGCGGCTGGTCTCGCCGTACAGCTTGCGGATCAGCTCACGGCTCTTCTTCTCGGTCAGAAATTTTGCTGAGCGGATGATGTCCACCAGCATTTTCAGCTCGGCAAGCTCATAGGTGCGCGCCATGACCGCGTAGCCGTGCCGCGGCAGGTATTCCACCGCGATACCGTGCTCTGCCAGGGTGCGGATGTCGTCATAGAGCGACTTGCGTTCCGCATTTAGACCCATTTCCGCAAGTCGTTTGCCGATCTCGGCAAGCGGCATCGGATGGTCGGCATCGGTCTCGTGCAGCAGGAGGTCAAGCAGGCAGAGCAGGCGGCGCTTCTGGTTTTCCGTGCGTGCCATGTCAGGCGATCTCGAGTGCGAGACGCATCATCTGCGTGAAGGCATTCTGCCGCTCCTCGGCGGTGCACTCCTCGTGCGTGACCAGACTGTCCGAGATGGTGCAGATGCAGAGCGCATTCTTGCCCGCGCGCGCTGCGTTCATATAGAGCGCCGCACTCTCCATTTCCACGGCGAGAACGCCCATCTTCTGCCATGCAAGCGTGCTTTGCGCATCGTCATAGAACAGGTCATTGGAGAGGATATTGCCGACGGTGACCGGTAGCCCGAGCGTGTCGGCGGCATCGGTCGCTTTTTTCAGCAGGGAATAGCTTGCCGTCGGCGCATAGGTGCCGGGCAGCCCGAACTGGTTGGCAAACACGCTGTTGTAGCTTGCGCTCATGCCGATAACGATGTCAAAGAGCTTGAGATCCGGCGAAATGGCACCGGCGGAGCCGATGCGGATGATGTTTTTCACATCGTAAAAGTTGAACAGCTCATAGGAATAGATGCCGATGGACGGCATGCCCATCCCGCTCGCCATGACGGACACGCGCTTGCCGTGATAGGTGCCGGTATAGCCCTGGACGCCGCGCACATTGTTGACGAGCACGGGGTTATCCAGGAAGTTTTCGGCGATGAACTTTGCACGCAGGGGATCGCCCGGCATCAGGACGGTTTCGGCAAAATCGTTTGCGCCTGCATTGATATGCGGGGTTGGAATCGACATGGTTATACCTCCGTGAAATTAAATTTGTGTCTTCTGCTTTTATTCTATCATTTTTTCTGCGGCGAATCAAGCCTTATTTCAGCCTGACGGAATGCGTAAAATCTAAAATAAATCGCATGTGATTTAATTGTGAAACCTGCGTGGTGCGAAAAATAAATATATTGTTAAGGAATTGTCAATCACGCGCAAAAACAAAAAACAAAGCGTTTTTTTTATTTGTAAAGAAGAAGCCGCCGCCGCCTTGACTTGCCGCGCGGAATTCTTTATAATGAAGATGTAAGACAGTGGGCAAATTCTGTCCACAAAAAACTATTTTATCGAGGTAAACAAAAATGAAAAAAGTTGTGACTTTCGGTGAACTGATGCTCCGGATCACGCCTCCCGGCAGAGAAATGATTCTGCAGACGCCGAACATGGTCTGCACCTTCGGCGGTGCAGAAGCCAACGTTGCGGTTGCGGTCAGCGCATACGGCGATGAGGCAAAGTTTGTTACGGCTCTGCCGAAGAACGATCTCGGCCGCGCGGCTGTCAATGAGCTGCGCCGCTTCGGTCTGGATACGAGTGCGATCCGGTTCTCCGACAAGCGCCTCGGTCTCTACTTCACCGAGACCGGCTCGAACATGCGCCCCTCCAAGGTCATCTACGACCGTGACAACACCGCCATTGCGGCAGTGAAGCCCGGCGATTTTGACTGGGATACGATCCTCGCGGATGCGGACTGGTTCCATGTCACCGGCATCACGCCCGCTCTGTCCGAGTCGCTCTGCGACGCAACGATCGAAGCACTGAAGAAGTGCAAGGAGAAGGGCATCACGGTTTCCTGCGACCTCAACTACCGCAAGAAGCTGTGGAAGTGGGGCAAGGAGCCGATCGAGGTCATGCCCGAGATCGCCAAGTACATCGACGTCATGATCGCCAACGAGGAAGACTGCCAGAAGTGCCTCGGCATCAAGATGGAGACCGGCGTTGATTCCGGCAAGCTGAACACCGAGATGTACAAGGATCTCGCGAAGATCGTCATGGATACCTATCCGAACGTCAAGGCGCTCGCAGTCAGCCTGCGTGAGAGCGTCAGCGCTGACCACAACAACTGGTCCGGCGTGCTCGCCTTCCGCGACGGCGACTTCCACATCAGCCGCAAGTACAGCATCACCAACATTGTGGACCGCATCGGCGGCGGCGACAGCTTCGGCGGCTCGCTGATCTATGCGTTCCGTCATTTCCCCGACGACCGTCAGAAGATCATCGAGTATGCGATCGGCGGCAGCGCACTCAAGCACACGATCTACGGCGACTTCGTCCGCTTCACGAGAGACGACGTTGAGAACCTGATCGCAGGCAGCGGCAACGGCAGAATCCAGAGATAACATAACGACTTCATTGAATTTGTGAAAGAAGGATTTCTAAGATGGAAATTTTGAAGCACAGTGTCATTCAGAACATGCACAAGAACGGTCTTGTCGGTATTGTCCGCGACAAGAACGAGGCAGACGCAATGGTTCGTACCCGCGCCATCATGGACGGCGGTGTCACGATTCTGGAGATCTCGATGAGCACGCCCGGCGCGCTCAACATCATCGAGACGATCGCAAAGGAGATCAAGGAGAAGAACCTTGACGCATATGTCGGCGCAGGTACGGTCCTCGATCCCGAGACGGCAAGAGCCTGCATCCTGGCGGGCGCGTCCTTCATCATCGCACCGAACTTCCGTCCCGAGGTTGCAAAGCTCTGCAATCGTTACAGCATCGCATATATGCCCGGTGTGCAGACCTTCACCGAGATCGTGACCGCCATGGACTACGGCTGCGACATTGTGAAGATCTTCCCGGCAAGTGCAGTCGGCATCGGCTTTATCAAAGCTGTGATGGGACCTCTGCCGCAGGCAAGATGCATCCCGGTCGGCGGTGTTTCGATCGACAACATCGACAAGTGGTTTGACGACGGCGCATATGCCGTTGCACTCGGCTCGGGTCTGACGCATCCCACCAAGGGCACCTGCGACTACGATGAGATTAAGGCACACGCTGAAGCGGTCGTTGCCAAGGTCAAATCCTGCAAGAGAAAGTAATTTTCGCTGTGATGCGTCTTTCGGCAGGGCGGGGCAGCGCGCCCGGCTTCATCCCCGTTACGGACGGCGTTTACCTGCTGCGTGAGCCCTTCGGCGGCACGACGACCGGGATCATTCTGATCCGCGGTGCGGAGAACATTCTGATCGACGCGGGCGGCAGCGCCGCTCTTGCCGACAGCGTGCTTGTCCCGGCGCTTGCAGCGCAGGGGCTTACGCCGCGCGACATCGACGTGTTGACCTGCACGCACACGCACGGCGACCACATCGGCGGCTTTGCGCGGATGCGGGAGCTCGGCGTGAAACAAATTGCCGCCTACATAAAGTCGGTCGATAAGATCCGCGATCCGCTCTATTATAATGTAGAGATCCGCCGCGCTTTCCCCGAAAACAGCCCGCCGCCCTCGGCAGGACTTGTCGGGACGACGGTGGACACCGCCCTTGCGGACGGCGACCGGATCGGCGGGCGGCTGGAGCTGGTTGCCACGCCCGGGCACGACGATGATGCGGTCTGCTTCTTCGATCACGGGACGGGAACACTCGTCTGCGGTGATTCGGTGCAGCTGGACGGCACGGTGGTGCAGGGCTGCGGCGCGTACATGTACCTTGCCGACTATCGTCGTTCGATGGCGCGGCTCGGTGCGCTGCATGCCGCGCGCGCGATCCTCGGTCATCCGTTCATCCCGGCGGGCGACATCGTCGAGGGCGCGGATGCGGTTGATCATCTTTTCGACACCGCAATTCAAAAAACAGAGCTCTACCGTGATTTTGTGAAGTCCTGCCTTGACGCGGGCGAGACCGACACGGCGGCGGTTGCAAAAAGGCTTGTCGATTTTGTCGGCGGTATTCAGCCTGCGCATCTGTTCCTGCCGATGTACACGGTGCGGGAGCACATGAAGGAGCTATTATGAGCGTTGCCGTACAGATCATGGACGCGATCCGCCACGGAAAGGGCAATGCGTCCAAAAAGGATATTCAGGAAGCGACCGGCATCGCCTGGGGCACGATGTGCAAGGGCGTCGACGCGCTTCTCGGCGGCGGCTATGTGTTTGCACGGCGCGAAAAGGCGCAGGGGCGCGGACGTCCCGTGATTCCGCTGTGCGTCAACAGCGACGCTGCCTATTATGTCGGGTTGGACATCGGCGCGGGCTTTACGCGCACGGTCGTCTGCAATCTGGCATTCAACACAATTTATATGAACGAGGTCGAGACGCCGCACTATTACGGCAAGGAGCCATTCATGGCGTTCCTGTTCGACACGGTGGACACCGCCCTGCGCGAATCGCGCATTGAGCGGGAGCGGCTGGACGGCATCGGCATCTCGGTCTCGGGCAATGTGGACTTTGAGGACGGCGTGATCGTCTCGGGCAGAAACTTCGGTCTGCCGTGGAACGAGAACGTACCGGTTGCAGCAGTCCTCGGCGATCGCTACGGCGTCGGTGTGTATGCCGTGACCACACAGGCGGCAGCGCCTGCCGCCGAATATCATTTCGGCACAATGGCGGGCTGCCGCAATCTGCTGACGCTCGGCTTCGGCGTGGGCATCGGCTCGGGCGTCGTTTCCGAGGGACAACTGCTCATCAGCCGCCCGGGCCGCCCGGTCGGTCACATCGGACATATGCTGATTTCGGACAACAAGAGGGTCTGCGTCTGCGGTTTCCGCGGCTGTCTTGAAGCCTATTCCGGAGGCAACTCCCTCGTCCAGGTCGCGCACGAGCGCTTCCCGGCGCGCACCGATTTCACCGATGCGCGGGCGATCGACCTTGCTGCGGGCGCAGGAGACGCGGATGCGCGTTCAATTCTGGATACCGCGGCGGTCTACAATGCGGCGGGTATCGCCAGCATGATTCAGCTCTATGTGCCGGATGCGATCATCTTCGGCGGCGGACAGTGCCGCGAGGACGGTTACCTCTATCGCAGGACGCTGGAGGAGATCCGCAACATCCTGCCGCGTGAGCGGCTGGAGAATATCAAGGTCTCCATCACCACGCTCGGCAAATACCAGTCGGCACTCGGTGCGGCGCGCCTCGCATACGAGAAATTCTTCGGCGAAACAAAATAAAGAAAAATAAACACACTTTGGAGGAACACACAATGGCAAGAAACGTATTGGTCACCGGTTCGTCTACCGGTATCGGCGCAGCTACCGTTGTCGCTTTTGCAAAGCGCGGGGACAACGTGGGTATCACCTACAACAAGAACCCCGAGGCAGCACAGGCGATCGCGGAGAAGTGCCGCAAGTACGGTGTCCGCGCCGAGATCTTCGGCGGCGACATCTCGAAGCGCGAGGTCGTTGAGCAGATGATGCACGACTTCTTCGAGAAGTTTGGCACGATCGACGTCCTCGTCAACAACGCGGGCGGCGCACTGAAGATGCCTGAGGGCGGCTTTGAAAAGATGCCTCTCGAATACTGGGAGAGCCAGGTCAACCTTAACCTCAATGCACCGGCTTACTTCTCGCACTTTGCGATGAAGAACATGATTGAGCACGGCATCAAGGGCTCGATTGTCAACATCAGCTCGGTTCACTCGCAGGTCACCTGGGTCAGAAGAAAGGTTCTCCCCTACACCGCGTCGAAGGCGGGTCTCAACATGTTCACGAAGAACCTCGGCATCGAGGCGATTCACTACGGCATTCATGTCAACGGCATCGCCCCCGGCTTCATCGCCACCAAGGCAACAGACCGCTATGACCAGTCCGACCTTGAGAAGGGCTTCCTGCGCAAGATCCCCGCGGGCTTCCTCGGCTGCGTGGACGACATCGTGCCGATGATCCTCTTCCTCTCGGATAATGAGACCAACCGCTTCATCGTCGGCGAGACCATCGTCATTGACGGCGGTCAGTCTGTGGACGGCGCGATCGACAAGATGCTCGACGACGGCAATCCCGTCAACGCATTCGACATCAAGGTCGATATGGAGAATTTCATCAAGGCGCCGAAGTCTGACGACTGAGACCCGAAATCGACCAAACCGCATCCATTTTACATTCGCATACCCAATTTTAATAATTGTTTTTGAAGGAGAACGAAACAATGCTTAAAAAGAAAAAGTATGAAGATATGCGCAGCTGCTGGGAATTCGGCGAAGCTGAAGAATGCCGCCGCGGCCTGATGTACGGCATGGGCTATTCCAAGGAAGAGATCGATCGTCCGCTGATCGGCGTCGTCAACTCCTGGAATGAGTACAACCCCGGACATGTACATCTCGACAAGCTGGCTGCAAGAGTCAAGCAGGGCGTTCGCGAGGCAGGCGGTCTGCCGCTGGAAGTCATGACCACCGGTATCTGCGACGGCATGGTGCTGAAGGACCCCAAGTACATCGAGGTTCCTTCGCGTAACTCCATTGCCGACCAGGTTGAGATGACCGTGGACGGAAACTTCTTCGACGGTATGGTTCTGCTCTGCACCTGCGACTCCATCGTTCCCGGCTATCTGATGGCATGTGCACGTCTGGACATCCCCGCGATCATCGTCACCGGCGGTTACATGCCGCTTGGTATCCACAAGGGCAAGGAAGTTCTGCACATCCATGCACAGGACAAGGTCGGCACTGCCGCCAAGGGTCTGATGGACATGGACGAGTACAACGGACTGATCGAGCACTCGTGGGGCATTTGCGGCGGCTGCACTTCGATGACCACCGCAAACAGCATGTGCATGATGGCAGAAGCGCTCGGTATGACCCTGCCGAACAACTCCTCCACCTGCGCCGTCAGCAGCCAGATCTACCTGATCGCATATCAGGCAGGTAAGCAGATCATGAACCTCGTTGATGAGGGCATCACCGCACGTCAGATCATGACCGAGGCTGCCGTCAAGAACGCGATCAAGATCGACATGGCTGTTGCCGCATCTTCCAACCTGATTCTGCATATGCCCGCAATCGCAAACGAGGCGGGGCTCGGCCACATCCAGTGGTGGAAGTATTTCGACCAGGCATCCAATGAGATCCCGCTGCTGTCGCACCTCGCGCCCAGCGGTATCTACTCGGTCAAGGACTTCGACATGGCAGGCGGTATGACTGCCCTGATGAAGAACATGGAGACCGTTCTGGATATGGACGTTATGACCGTAACCGGCAAGACGCTGCGTGAGAATGTCAAGGACGCAAAGGTTTACCTGCCCGATGTCATTCACACGCTCGACAACCCGGTTATGACCGAGCCCGGTATCGGCGTTCTGTACGGCAACCTCGCACCCGAAGGTGCAATCATCAAGATCGCGGCAGTGCCCGCAAACCTGATGACCGGTTACCGCGGCCGTGCGCGCGTTTTCGATACGCTTGATGCATCGCTGGAAGCACTCCGCTCCGGCAAGATCAACCCCGGCGACGCCTGCGTCGTCCGTTTCCTCGGTATGAAGGCACGCTTCGGCACCACAGCCTTCACCTTCCAGGAAGAGCTGAAGGGACATCACGAGCTCTTCAATTCCTGCGCCGTCATCACCGATGGTCGCTTCTCCGGCGGTTCTTCGGGACTTTCCATCGGCTATGTTTCTCCTGAAGCAGCGCTCGGCGGACCGCTCGGCGTCGTCAAGGAAGGCGATGAGATCGAGATCGACGTCATCAACCGCCGCATCACCCTTTGCATCTCCGATGAGGAAATGGCAAAGAGAATCTCCGAGTTCCACTGGGAATTCCCCGCAAGCAATTATCAGCGTTACCTCAGACTCTTTGTCAAGAACGTCGGTTCGATGGCACAGGGCTGCGTCTGGGATTGCTAAAAGACGATGGGGCTGTGAAAAAAGCGCAGACCGAAAAAGGGAAATCTGTCGGTTTGCAGCCTGATGCCCCAATAGGGCTGCTTAAAAATGGCGCTGTCGGATTCCGGCAGCGCCATGAACAGCCTCGACCCATATTATCCGGAAAGGAAACAGAACAGTGGAGTATTCCGTAGTAAAAACCGATGCGCTGATCCTCGGATGCGGTCTTTCGGGTCTGTTGGCGGCACGCGGCATCGCGAAAAGCTGCCCGGACAAAAAGATTACGATCCTCGGCGACGGGCTCGGTGCATCGCCCTATGTGCACGGCTTCAATGTACCGCTCCATCCCGACGACAGCGTTGCCTGCTTTGAGGCGGACACGCTGAAAAGCGGCAGGGAGCAGAGCAATCCCGCGCTGGTCGATGCACTTTGCAAGGGTTCGCTTTCCGTGGTTCCGCCGCTGATGAAAGAGCTCGGCATTGAGTTCAATCGACAGAAGGACGGCTCCTATTCGCTCCTGCGTCCGCTCGGCGCAAGCAATCCGCGCGTCGCCAGCGTCGGCAACCATGCCGGCGTTGCGATCATGAACGCAATTCGTGCCGAGTTTGCCGGGAATCCGAACATCACCGAGATCGGCAGCACCCGCGCCCTCCGTCTTCTGAAGGCGGACGGCAGAGTTTCGGGCGCGCTCACCTACAGTGAGAAGACCGAAACCTTCACCTGCTACACGGCAGATGTTGTTGTGCTGGCATCCGGCGGTTTCTGCAACATCTATCCGTTCTCGACCAACATGTCGGACATCGGCGGCGACGGCATTGCCATGGCGTTCGGCGCGGGCGCGTCGCTCTGCGACATGGAGTTTGTGCAGTTTGAGCCTTCTGCGGCGGTCGCGCCTGCGGCGCTCCGCGGCAAGAGTGTCATCACCACGATGTTCTTCGAGGGGGCTGTGCTGCGCAACGCACTCGGCGAGCGTTTCATGCTGAACTACAGCGATAAGGGCGAATGCGTCGACAAGGATGTCCAGGCAAAGTGCATCTTCAAGGAGATCAAAGAGGGGCGCGGCACCGAGCACGGCGGCGTCTACTTCGACGCGACCGGCGTAGGCAGGGAAAAGCTCAATGAGCTGTACGCCTCCTATGTCAAGCGTTATGCCGACGTCGGCATCGACATCGCGACCACCCCGTTTGAGATCGCACCCGCACCGCACACGTCGCTCGGCGGCGTTGTGATCGACGCGCACTGTGACACCGGTATTCCCGGGCTTTATGCCTGCGGCGAGGTCACGGGCGGTCTGCACGGCGCAAACCGCATCGGCGGCAATGCGGGGCTGGAGACGCTGGTCTTCGGCTCGATCGCGGGGAAGAGTGCGGCGGAATATCTGCATCACGCAGCGCCTGCCGATCTTGATGAAGAGACGATCGAAGACTTCGTCTGCGACACGCTCTCGCTGTGCGGCAAGAAGCCGGTGGAGACGGAGCTCCTCACAAAGCTCCGCGCACAGATGGGCGAGATTCTGTCTGACAAGCTGAACGTTTTGCGCTGCGGCGCGGAACTGGAAGTGGCAGTCGACGAATTCGGCGCGATGCTGGAGACACTGGAGGAGACCTCGCTGGAGGGCGCTTCCGCAAAACTTAAATTTGAAACCATTCGCCTGGTGAACGACTTGCAGACAGCATATCTGCTTGCCGTCAGCGCCTATACGCGCGCAGGCTCAATGGGCTGCCATGTCCGTACCGATTCCGTGGACGAAAAGGAAAAATACCGCATCGTCATCCGGAACACACCGGACGGCGCGGCAGTGACAAAAATGCAGCTGTAATAACCACATCCGTTATACGAACAGTTAGAAGGGAAAAAGACAATGAAAAAGGTTATTCTGAAAAAGAACCGCTATGTTGACTCGGTTTCTCTGATGGCAGTCGGTGACAAGGTAACCAAGCTCGAGGGCGTTTCCAATGCAGAGGCGCAGATGTGCACCCCTGCAAACCTCGAGGTGCTGGACGATCTGGGCTATACCCTGCCCGAGGATGTCACGGCAAACGACCTTGCACTTGCGGTCACCGCAGAGACGGAGGAACAGATCGAAGCGGCTATGCAGATGATCATGGACATCATCGATCATAAGACCAACGACGGCGGTGTCAGCTATAAGTCTCTGTCCGAGATCGACCTCCGCGAGGACGGCTATGATCTCGTACAGATCTCTCTGCCCGGCGAATATGCGGCAGCAGAGGCAAAGAAGGCGCTCTCCATGGGTCTTGACGTCTTCATCTTCAGCGACAATGTGTCGCTGGAAGAGGAAGCAGACATCAAGAAGTACGGCAACGAGCGCGGCAGACTCGTCATGGGTCCTGACTGCGGCGTCGGCCTGATCGAGGGCGTTGCCCTCGGCGCAGGCTCGATTGTCCGTCCCGGTCCGGTCGGCATCGTCGGTGCATCCGGCTCGGGCGCGCAGGAGGTTTCCTGCATCGTCGAGCGTCAGGGTCTCGGCGTCACCTCGATCATCGGCACGGGCGGGCACGACCTGCTCCCCGAGATCGGCGGTATCACGATGCACGCCGGTATGCGCCGCCTGGATGACGACCCCGACACCAAGGTGATCGTCCTCGTCTCCAAACTCGCAAACCTCGACGTTATGGCAAAGATCCTCAGCGCGGCGGACAGACTGTCCAAGCCCGTTGTCGCAATCTTCCTCGGCGCCGATGCCTCCCTCTTTGAGGGGCACAGCGTTTACCCGGCTTACAGCCTCGAGGAGGCTGCGCTGAAGGCGGTCGAACTCTGCACCGGCAAGAAGCCGGATGCCGGCTACACCGACGAGCAGATCGCAAAGCTCGTCTCCGAGCGTGTTTCCGCACTGAAGCCCGAGCAGAAGTATGTGCGCGGTCTGTTCAGCGGCGGTACGTTTACCGAAGAGGGCATGATCTACTACACCAAGCACAACAAGGGCGCAAAGCTCTATTCCAACCTGAAGACCAAGTATGCAGAGCAGATCCCGGATCACAACAACAGTGTCGGTCACTGCATCCTCGACCTCGGCGCCGAGGACTTCACCGCAGAGGCACCGCACCCCGTCTTTGACCCGATGCTCAAGCTGAAGCGCTTCAAGAAGGAAGTTGCCGATCCGTCCGTAGCCGTCATCACGATGGACTTCATCATGGGTCCCGGCGTTGCGGCTGACCCGGTCACGCCCTTTGCAAAGGAATGCAAGGCGCTGAAGGATGCAGGCAGCAACCTGATCTTCATCTCCAACGTCTGCGGCTCGCTTGAAGACCCGCAGGATACGCTCGCAGCAGAGCAGATGCTCCGCGACGCAGGCGTTATCGTCACCAAGAGCAACTATGAAAGCACCAAGATTGCAAGCGCATTCCTTGCAGCGCTTGAGGAAAGGGGTTGAGTCGTATGGCAGAAAAGGAATATAAGAGCGATCTTCGCGTCATCAACATCGGTACGACGCTCTTTTACGATGCACTCGTCGCACAGGGCGTCAAGGCGACCCAGATCGAATGGAAGCCGCCCGTAAAGCAGAGCGCCGAGGTTCTGGATGCACTCAACGCGATCTCTTCGCCCGAACTCAAGGCAAAGATCGACGAGGCAAACGACAAGGCCGTTCACAGAATCATTGATTCGCAGCCGTATCTCATTGACATCCTGCCCGCAGGTGATGTCATCGAGGGGCTCGATGATTATACGATCATTCACTCCGGTCCTCCGATCGCTTACGAAGACATGGTCATGCTGCACCAGCGTGGTCTGGTCAGCGCTTGCCGTTTCGAGCACTGGGCAGAGACCGATGAGGATGCCGTCAAACTGATCAAGTCCGGCAAGGTCAAGATCATGTCCGCGCTCGACACCAACACGGTCGGTGCAGGTACCGGTATCATCACCAAGAGCGTTGCGATGTTCATCATCGAGGACAGAGCAACCGGTAAGATTTCCGCAAACTTCCCGGCAGAGGGCCCAAACCAGGGCGGTTTCTGCGGCTGGGGTCTGTACTCCGAGGAGATCGCAAACTATCTGCGCCGCATGCGCGATGAGTTCTTCCCGGTGATGCGCGCCGTCCTCAAGAAGATGGGCGGTCTCGCTGTCAAGCCGATCCTCGCAGAGAGCTTCCAGATGGGCGACGAAAACCACACCCGTCAGACGGCTTCCGACCTGCTCTTCGATAAGAAGATCCTGCCCGAGCTGTTCAAGCTCGAGGGCTTTGACCGTCAGCAGATCCTGGATACGCTCGACTACATTGTCGAGACGCCCCGCTTCTTCCACTGCATCGGTCAGGGTGCAAGCCGCAGTGCAATGCTGTCGGCAGTCGGCACCGAGTACTCCACGATGGTCACCGCGATCTGCGGCAACGGCGTAGAGTTCGGTATCAAGGTTGCAGGTCTCGGCGACAACGAGTGGTTCACCGCTCCCGCGCCGATGATGAAGGGTCGTTATACCTCCTCGAAGTTCACCGAGAAGGATCAGCTGCCCTGGATCGGCGACAGCTGCGTCGTTGAGTGCGCCGGCATGGGCGGTCTCGCCGCTGCTGCCAGCCCGATCGTTTGCAGCCTGCGTGGTCTGAAGCTGAAGGACGCCATCCACATCACCCGCGAGATGGAAGAAATCTGCATCACCCACAACCCGGCATTCCCGGTTCCGAACCTCGACTTTGACTTCCTGCCTGTCGGCATTGACATCCGCAAGGTTCTCGAGACGGGCATTGCCCCCGAGATCCACGGCGGTATGTTCAACTACCAGGGCGGTCTGATCGGCGCAGGGTCGGCAAGAGTGCCGATGCTCTGTTTCGAGAAGGCAATCAAGGCGTTCCGCGATAAGTACGGCAAATAATCGCATAAACCAAAACGGCAGATTCCGTATATTACGGAATCTGCCGTTTTTCTATTCTTTTTTTCGGGGAAATCGGTTTGCAATCCGCTTTATGGGACAGGCAAAGCGGTATACTGATGATGTCGGAGGAGATCAGGCTTCGTCGACGAGGCGGATCAGCTCCGCAAGGTCTTCAATGCGGGTATGCGTCACCTGGAGCGGTTCGTCAAAATCGCGCATGTGCGCGCCGGTGTAGAGGATCGGACGTATGCCGACATTGGCGGCACCGTAAATGTCCGCCGTCGGATTGTCGCCGACAAACCACACCTCGGCGGCAGTCAGCCGCGCGCGGTGCAGCGCGTAGTTGAAGATGAACGGCTCGGGCTTGCGGAAGAGCAGTTCCGAACTGGCGGCAACCAGTTCAAATCGGTGTTCCGGTAAGTAGCGCGCAAGCCGCTTTTCCAGATTGGTTTTGGCAAAGCAGAGGTTGCTGACGATGCCTGTGCGGATGCCGCGCGCATCAAGCGCCGCGAGCATCTCCGCCGCATGCGGCGATGCGTGCGAGCCGTCTGTGGCGGTGTCCCAGTAGAGCAGGTCGGCATCCTCAAAGGAAATCCTGCTCTGCATGTCGCAGTAGGCGCAGACCGAGCGCAGGAAGCGGACATCGTCGATCTCGTGATAGGCGGCGTGGGCTTTCACGGCAAGCGAGAGAAACATTGCGTCCGCAAAGTCGGCAAAGCGCGCGCGGCTCACCTTGCCGCCGTCGGTTCTGTTGTAGACTGTGCCGTAGCCGCGCCTGGCGTCAAACTGCGGTTCGACGACGAGCGTCTGTCCGTAGTCAAAGAGAATCATTTTCGGTTTCATAGGCTCAAAGGGTGCAGAGCGCCGCGCCGATGACCGTGGCATACTGGGCGCGCTCCGGAATGATAAAGTTGACGTCAAACATGTCGGACAGCGTCTTGAAGGTCCCCTTTGCCTGCGCGATCTGCGTCAGATTGCCGGTGAGCACGATGTCGCGGGTCTTGTGCATCCGGGAGTTGAAGACCGCCATCATGCCGATGGTCTCAAAGATCATGTTGATCAGACCCAGCGCAAGGTCCTCCTTCGTGGCAAACTCGCTGATCTTGCCGAAGTTGGCAGCCGTCATGTTTTCGGGCAGGGTGTTGTAGCTGGCGGCAGTGATGTCCTTGATGCGCAGATCGATGTGATCGAGATCGCCGCCGAGCGCCAGCTCGGAAAGGTGCTGCACGGAGTCGATGCCGATGAGCTGGCGGGACAGCCCGCTGAGCGTGCCGCCGCCGACGCCTGTGCCGCCGAGGTATTCGATGTCGGCGCCCCGGATGGCGTGCACCAGCGCCGTGCCCGTCCCCATGCTGACCACGATGACGTCCTCAAGGCCGGACAGGTACAGCCCGCCGAGCCCGATGGAACGAAACTCCGGTACGGTCTCACAGGGGAGATCGTAGAGCGGTTTGGTGATATATTTCGCGCCGACGCCGGTCACCGAAACCTTTTCGATGTCCGAGAGCGCAAGGTCGTTTTCACTGATGAATTTGCCGAACGCGCCGTAGACCGATGTGACCGGGTCGGTTGCACGAACCGAGAGCGGCTCGATCAGCGCGGCGGTGTTCTTCGACGCAAAGCCGACGATCTTCGTCGTGCTGCCGCCGATGTCGATACCGATGGTGACCAAGGTAATCCCCCTTACGGATGCGGGTGTGCCGCAATTTTGCAGGATACAGCCATTATACCATAGTCTTCCCGCCTGCGCAAGCGCAAAACCCACAATTTACATCGGTTTTAAGATTTCTGCTTCAGCACGCCGAGCACCTTGCCGCGGCAGGAGAATGAACCGAAGGCGGAAAGCGGGATTGGCGCATAGCGCGGGTTCAGCGAAACGAGGCTGTCGCCGCCGAACTGCTTGAAATAGCCTTCGCCGTCGCAGATGAAGATGCCGAGCTCACCGGGGGCAACCTCCGCACGACCGGCAACCAGCAGAATATCGCCGTCATGGTAGCGCGGCTCCATCGAGTCGCCGGACACGCGCAGAGCAAAGTCGGCATCCCGCGTCTTCGGGCTGTCCACGATGCTGATCTCGGAGGCGTCGTTAGTCTCCAGATGGACGCCGGGACCGGCGGAAACGCGGTCGGCAAAGAAGGGAATCCGGCGGGATTTTGCGACAGGCTTTGCGGTTTTGCCCGCGCCGCCGCGCCGGATCTCCTCGCGGAAAAAGGCAGCGGGAACATTCGCCACGACATTTCTCGTGCGCTCGGCGACACGCATGTATTCTTCATTCAATATATAGTCGCATACACGGGTGCCGTGTGCATCGAGTGCACGGTAGCGCTCGATCATTGCGGTCTCGTCAGCGGAAAGCGTGAGTGCCTCTTCCTTCCCGGTCGCCAGATATTCCAGGCTGCATCCGAGCGCCTCGGCGATCGCCACGGCGGTAGACAGCTTCGGCTCCTCGGTGAAGCCGGAGAGCAGCTTGCCGAGCGTGCCCAGCGGAATGCCGCTCGCCTCGGACAATGCTTCATTGGTGATCCCTTTATCCTTTTTGACCTGTTTGACCCGCTCGGAAAAACGCATAATCAAACTCCTTTTTACAAGATTATATGAAAAAGCAGACGAAAATTCCTGTTAAAACGATTGTAACACACATTTTCCGAAATGTAAATACTTTTTTTGATAAAATGCCCGAAACAGATAAAATATTTTCTCAAATGCGGAAATATTTTTTCAAAAATGTATTGACATTTTCCAAAAATGGTGTTATCATAAAGACACGAAAGAGCCGAAGAAACACGGAGGACTGTAAAATGAACGCATACACTTCATACGCATGCAAGGAAAATGGCACCGCAGCACGAAAGCGTCAGACGTCGTTTTTGCTGCGCCTCCTCCGCGCCGTTTTCCTAACGGTCTGTGAGCGCATCACACTGCGCGGTCTGCGCGTCACGGCGACGCTGGTCAGCTTCTTCGCGGCGCTCGGTTTCATCGGCGGCATGGAGTGTGGTGTCATCTCCGGCGCGCTCGGCATCACGATCTGCCTGATCATTGCAGCGGCGGGTCTCGTCGCAAACTTTGAGGAGTAAGCAGAATTTCTTCCGAGATTTCATTTTTATTTCTTCATTTTTATTTCTTCCGCAAAAAGAGCCATCCGACAGGATGGCTCTTTTTGCGGTTGATTGCATCAGACAGAGGTGCCTGTGCATGCCCGCGCCGCCTCGACCAGCTGCAGGACATCGGGCGGCGCGTTTTTGCTGTAGAGCAGCCCGTAGGGAATGCTGTAATCCCAGCGGACGGGGAGCGTGACAAGCCCCGGGTGTACCTCCTGCCAGCATTCGAGCGACAGGAGCAGCCGATTGGTTTCGACGGCGCGGTTGAAGACCGACAGGTCGTAGAAGGGCGGCGTGTCGGCGATGCGGATCTGCGGATGGTTCTGCATAAGATCATCGCGCAGGCGGTCGTTGACGGGCTTGCCCTGCACGGCAGCAGCATGGATCGCGCCGGGCAGGCGATCGCGGATTTCGTCGCCGCAAATAAACAGATATAAGGAATACCGAAAGGAGAATCACAGTGAAAACGGTTACTTTGGCAAACGGTGTGGAAATGCCGATCCTCGGCTACGGTGTTTATCAGGTCGGCAAGGGCGAGTGCGAGCGCTGCGTCACGGATGCCCTGGCGGTGGGCTATCGCTCACTGGATACGGCACAGGCTTATTTCAACGAGGAGGAGGTCGGCGCCGCGATCGAAAAATCCGGCGTGGCGCGCGGGGACATCTTCCTGACCACCAAGGTGTGGGTGGAGCATTACGGCTACGAGGCGGCAAAAGCGTCTGTACTGGAATCCATGCGCAAACTGCGCACGGATTACCTTGACCTCTGTCTCCTGCATCAGCCGTTCTCGGATTATTACGGCGCATGGCGCGCGTTGGAGGAGTTGTACGAGGCGGGCAAGATCCGCGCAATCGGCGTGTCCAACTTCTACCCGGATCGTCTGGTTGACCTGTGCTCGTTTGCACGCATCCGCCCGATGGTCAACCAGGTGGAGACGCATCCGCTCAACCAGCAGACCGAGGCGAAAAAGTGGATGGAAAAGTACAAGGTGCAGATCGAGGCATGGGCGCCGTTCGGCGAGGGACGCGGCAATCTGTTCACCAACCCCGTGCTTGCCGGGATCGGCGCGAAGTATAACAAGAGCGCGGCGCAGGTCATGCTGCGCTGGAACATCCAGCGCGGTGTCGTCGCGATTCCGAAATCCACGCACATCGAGCGTATGCAGGAGAACTTCGACGTGTTCGATTTTATCCTGACCGATGGGGATATGGAAGCGATCGCGGCGCTGGATACCGCGACAAGCGCGTTCTTCTCACATGAAGACCCTGCCATGGTGGAGTGGTTTGCCAAGATGGTGGAGGAACGCAAGCACAACCACGATGCAAGCAAAGAAAGGAAAAACTGGTAAGGCATCAACCGCAGGATGTACTGCAGTCAAAAAAAGCCGCGGCACAGACTTGTCTGTGCCGCAGCTTTTTCGTTAATCGCCGTGCAGAACCTTGATAAATGCCGCTGCGAAGGCGCGGGCGGCATTTTCCGCCTCGGAGAGGGAATTGCCGCAGGAGCCGATCTCCAAAAGCAGTCCGCGCGCGGCGAGCTGCTGGTTGTAGGACGCGCCGCGCAGGCAGAGCGGACGCGCCACGCCGAGCGTGTCGGCGCACAGGTGCTGCTGAATGGCTTCGGCAAGCGTCAGATTGCCCATCCAGTCATAGCTGCCCGCCCCTTTTTCATCCGAACCGATCAGCATCATCAGCTGCGCGCAGGGCTCCCCGTCATAGAGTGTGACCGGACGGAGCTTTGCACGGTCACCGCGGATCAGTGAGTCGCGATGCACGTCGAACACATAGCGGATGGACGGGTATTTTTCGAGGTACTCCGCGATTGCTGCTGCACTGCGGTCGTAGGCGGCAATGTAGGACTCCCGGTCGTGCATGACTTCGCATTGCAGGGTCGGGATGCCCGCATTGTTCAATGCTTCGCACAGCACGCGCCCGACAGCGACGACATTCTTTGCCGTGTCGGCGCTGCGCGGTTCATTGTAGCCGTCACCGTAGCAGATCGACCCCTCTTCGGAGAAGGCTTCGGTGCCGTGCGTGTGTACGATCAGCACCAGCGGTTCCGTGGGGATCGTTTCGGCGGGGAGCAGCTTCGCTGCCGCTGCGACCTCGTTCATGTCGATGTCAAAGGACGTGCTGTTTTTCAACTCAATGGCGTCGCCGGCGGAAAGATCGGTCGGCAGAATGGCGTATTTGCCCGCCGGCACCTTGGTGGTGTCAAAGGCATACAGCTCGAAGATCTTTCGCTCCAACTGTTCACGCTCGAGGTAGATCTCCTTGGCAATCTCTTCCTTTGGTATGTAGTAGATGCGCGGCAGCGTGATCGGCGCGGGCAGTGCGGCGGAGGCGGTGATGTCCGGCGTGTCCGTGCCGCCGACCTCTACCGTGCCGAACACCGCGGCGCTCATGCGGTCGCCGAGCGTGCCGCCGTCCGCCGAAACGGAAAGGAGGTCTTCTGTGATGTAATTCAGAAAGCCGCGGGCACGGATCTCGTCCAGTTTATCCAATGCCGCAAGCAGCAGAACGCCGAGCGCCGTCAGCGCACAGAGAATACACAGCGCATTCTGCACGGTGATGCGCCGCGCGCCGCGCGCCTGCGGCGTTTGTGCCGCAGGGCTGTCGCCCGCGGGAAACGCGGGCGGCAGCCTGTGTTCTTCCGGCAGGACGCAGTTTGACTTTGTCATTTTCAGTCCTTCCTTTCGTTCAGGCAGAGGCGGTCGATGGCGTCCGCCAGCATGTCGGCGACGCTTTCGCTGATGCGGTCGCTCTGGCGCGGGGAGACATAGAAGGATTCTCCCGTGCGGAGCACCTGCTCGATGCGGTCATCGATCTCGGTGTAGCCTGCGCTTTGCAGCGCATCATAGACCAGCGTTGCCGAATTGACCACGGTCGGCACGCCGATGGCGATCACGGGTATGCCGAGCGTGCGTGTGCTGATCTCGCTGCGGCGGTTGCCGATGCCGCTGCCCGGAAAGATGCCGCTGTCCGAGATCTGCACGGTTGCACCGAGCCGCGCAGTCGAGCGCGCCGCCAGTGCGTCAATGGCGAGGATGAGGTCGGGCTTTGCCGTCTCCGCCACGCCGCCGATCAGCTCGGCGGTTTCGATGCCGGTCTGCCCCAGCACGCCGGGTGCGATGGCGCAGAGCGGAATGCGGCAGAAGCTGCGGAACAGCGCTTCGTCATGGGCGCGGATATGGCGCGTCACGGTCAGACGGTCCACGGTCTTCGGACCGATGCTGTCGGCGGTGATCTCCCGGTTGCCGAGCCCTGCCACCAGCACGCACTGCGGCGTGCCGCCGAGATGCGTTGCGGCAAGCGCCTCTATCTCGGCGGCAATCAGCGCAGCCAGCGTGCCCAGCCGCGCGTCGCTCTCGTCACAGAGCAGTTCGGTGAAGACCGTCACATAGCTGCCGCACTTCTTGCCGGTCGCCGCCTCGCCGGCGGCGTTTTTGACCTGCAGCTTCGCCACGCGGAAGCCGCCTTCCTCACGTTCCGTATAGGCAGTGCCGCCCTTGCCCGCGTCGTGGGTCGCCTCGGATTCGCAGGCAAGGTCGGTGTGGATGTTGTATGGACGCATGGTTTTCTCCGTTTCTTTTTTCTTCAGTTTCGCCGCGCAGACCGCGGCATATTCGTATTATAATGAAAACACGGTCGGATTTATGGGGCAACCTGTCGCCTGCGGCAAATCTGCTTTGTAGATTCCGACGAAAAATGAAAAAACGAATTGTGCAGAATTCCCAATAATGTGAAAACGAGAAAATAGGCGTTGCGAAATCGCTCAACTAATGATATAATAATACAAGCGATTTTATGTGATTCCGGAGGATCAATTACAATGAAAAGAGTTCTGGCACTCCTGCTTTGCCTCGTGACCGTTGTGCTGCCCCTCGCATCCTGCAACGGCTCCATCGACATGATGGATGAGGATAAGGGAGATATTTTCCACGCCTATATTGCAGGCGATATATATGCGTTTGACCCGGGCATTGATATGACGGATAAATCGTCGGTCAAGCTGCTCGGTATGCTCTTTGAGGGGCTTTACCGCCTCGATGCCAAGGGCAAGGCTGTCAAGGCGCTTGCAGACAAGGTCACGATCCTCGAAAACGAAGCGGATCATGAGTATAAGATGCAGATCAGCATCAAGGAGACCAAGTGGTCGGACGGTCGTGCTTTGACTGCGGATGACTTTGTCTTCGCATGGAAGCGCCTGATGGAGTGCACCAATCAGAGCACCGCAGCCGCACTGCTGTACGAAGTGAAGAATGCGCGCGCCGTCAAGGCGGGCGATGCCTCGATCGACGATCTCGGTGTTGTCGCACTGGATACATATCTGCTTCAGATTACTTTTGAAGAGAAGATCGATTACGAGAACTTCAAGAAGAACCTCGCCTCCATCGCACTGGTGCCGCTCCGCGAGGAGTCGGTCGCAAATAATGACCGCTACTGGTCGCGCAGACATGCGACGCTGGTCTCCAACGGTCCGTTTGTCATCAAGGAGATCGACCGCGACGAGAACACCATGCGTATCGAGCGCAACAACTATTACTATCGCGACACCGAGGAAGACAAGCTGGACCGCTATGTCAAGCCGTACCGCATCCTTGTGACCTTTATTAAAGAGGAAGATAAGCCGCAGGGGCAGCGCGCCTATGCGGATGATCTCGATGCTATTTATGCGGCATATCAGGCGGAAGATGACTTCATTTACATGGGTGATGTTCCGCTGGCGCAGCACGCCGCACTTAAGAAGCAGGCGCATGTCACCGATGCCAACTCGACTTATTCCTATCTGTTCAACACGAAGAACGCGCTCTTTGCGGATGCGAGAGTCCGCCGCGCACTTTCAATGGCGATTGACCGTCAGGCGATCGCAGACCTGCTCGTCTATGCGGATCCCGCAACCGGTCTGATTGCCAATACCGTCTTCAATGCGACCGAGGGCAAGACCTTCCGCAAGGTACAGGGCGACGTACTGAAGACCACTGCCGATGCGGACGGCGCACGCGCGCTGCTTGCCGAGGCGGGTGTCTCGGGCGGCAGCTTCACGCTCGGCTACAGACAGAATGAGTGCGAGACCGCCGTTGCCGAATATGTCAAGGGCGTGTGGGAATCGCTCGGCTTCAAGGTGGAGCTGAGACCGCTGACCGCAATCCGCGAGACCGTTGTGGAGAACTCCGAGGAAGTCGATTATCTGATCGATTCCGTTGAAGAGGCTTATGAAACCGGCGACTTCGACGTGCTGGCAATCGACGTCTCGATGCAGTCCACCGACGCGTTCCCCGCGCTTGCCGTCTACGCGCTGACCTTCTCGGGCAGCGGCATCGATATGACGAGCGCAAACTATGATTACCTGCCGCATGTGACCGGCTTCAACGACGAGGGCTACAACGAGATCATCGAGCGCGCTTATGCCGAGAAGAACATCAAGGCGCGTGCGGATATTCTCGCCGAAGCGGAGCGCTATCTGCTGGAGCAGATGCCTGTGATGCCGATCGTCTTCAACAAGGATTGCTATCTCGCAAAGAAAACGCTGACCGGGCTCGGTACGAGCTACCTCGGTTACCGCGACTTCTCGGATGCCGGATACAAGGGTTATAAATTCGTTCCCGCGACGGATGACGCGCCTGCGACTTCCGCCGAATCCACCGAAGGAAACTGACAGCATCTATTGAATCAAGGCGCGCCGCGACCGAATTTCAAGCGAAATTTGTCTATGCGGCGCGCTTTTTGCATTTTTGCCTTGACTTCACCGTCGGTTGATGTTAGAATAAAAAACGCGCGAAAGGAGGGAGAGTATGGGCGCCAGACTCAAAAACAAGAACGACATCAAGATATTCATACTTTACCTCCTGCAAAATATCAATTATCCGCTCGACTTTCCCACCATCAACGACATCGTCGTGCAGGATGAGTATGTCAACTATTTCGACTTTGCCGAGTGCTTTGCCGAGATATTGGACATGGGGCATGTGGTCGAGGAGATCAGCACGGATGAGAAGACCGGCGAGAAGGTCACGCGCTACCGAATCTCCCCCCTCGGCTCGGCAGTGGTCTGCCAGCTCCAGAGCGGGCTGCTCCGTTCGATTCGCGAGCGCAGCCTGAAGAGCGCGCTGAAACTGCTCTCCTTCAAGAAGCGCGGCGCACAGGTCAGCTGCCATACAAGCGAGCTGGACGACGGCAAGTACGCCATCGAGTGCGTCATCACCGAGATGGGTAAGGAAATTCTGCATATCAATCTGGTGGACGATTCCGCCCAGCGCGTCGAGCGCATGAAGGCGAATTTTGAGGATCGTCCCGACACAATTTATAAGGGAATCATGGCGTTGCTCGCAGGCGAAGTCGATTATCTTCTGAATTGACCACCGTCTTCCGATGCTTGGCCAATAGAAGGTTTCCACGTTTCGCAAGCGGACTTTGGGGCGCCATGTGTGCCGAAAAGTCCGCTTTTTGCACGAAAAAAGGCGAAAAAACCGAAATTTTGTGAAAAATGCTCAAAAAAATATTTGCGGTTTCCTATTGACATTATGCAAAATAATGGTATAATGAAAACATGCAGGATTTGAGAGGTTGATTGTGAACAAACACGAGGATGCAAAAGCCGACGAAGTGGAGCGGCTCCTGCCGATGATCCGGCGGGGCAGCAATGCGGCGTTTTTGCGCCTGTCCGAGCTGTATGCGCCCCTGCTCGAGCGTGAGGTTGCCCGCTACGCGGCAAGTCTGCCGCCGGCGGATCTGGACGATCTCAGGCAGAGTGCATCGGTTTCGCTCTATCGCGCGGCGCTCGCCTTTCACGGCGACCGCGGTGTCACCTTCGGTTTGTTCGCCAAGATCTGCATTGTCAACGGCATCGCCGATTCACTGCGGTACATCCGCGGCAAGGGAACCATGCTCAGCATGGAGGATCTTGACGAGCGTGAGCAGCCAGACGACGAGCCGAATCCGCAGAGCCTGCTGCTCGACAAAGAGCAGGTGTGGGAGACGCGGCGGCAGATCAAAGCGATGCTTTCGCCGCTCGAATATGAGATTTTTGAAATGTATATCAGCGGTTTTTCCTATGCTGAGATCGCCTCGCGTATCGGAAAAAGTCAGAAGTCGGTCGACAACGCTCTTTGCAGGATCAAGAAAAAACTCAGACAAAATCTAAAACAGCCGACTTAGCCGTCGGTTTATATGCCCGAATAGCTTAAAGCACAGAGCGTTGGAAATGCAAAGGTGTCGGTTTGAATCCGTCTTGGGGCAAAAAAACTATCTATCATTTAGAAGCGAGGTAAGAAACAATGTATCAGGACAAGACTTTGAAGTGCAAGGACTGCGGCGCGGAGTTCGTATTCACGGCAAGTGAACAGGAATTCTATGCAGAGAAGGGCTTCCAGAACGAGCCCCAGAGATGCAAGCCCTGCAGAGACGCGAGAAAGAATCAGGCTCGCGCACAGAAGGAGTACTTCACGACCGTTTGCGCAAACTGCGGTAAGGAAGCACGCGTTCCGTTCCAGCCTTCAAACGACAGACCGGTTTATTGCAGCGAGTGCTTTGCCGCAATGAAAGAGGGACGCTGAATCCGACGCATTTCGGGCATAGCCGTATGGCTGCCTATCATTCGGTTTCAAAGGCATGACGCATGTCATGCCTTTTCTCTTTTTGTCGGTTTTTTGCGAAAAATATTCTGATTTTTATGTACAAGCCCCGCTTTTTATGGTATACCATAAACGATACGAACACACAAGGTTTTGACCGGCGTCTTTCTGTCCGTGCATCGTCAAAAGACTTGCGAATACCGGCGTATTCCCTGCGTCTTTTTCCTCGCCCGGGCAAAAATCCGCTCGGTCAAAACTGCAAGGCACCTGTGGGCGAGAGATTTTGTGATGATTTTTGCTGCGGACAACGACGGAATATACCGATATTCCGAGGCGGACAATGCAAAAAGCGCGGAAAATATTCGCCCACAGGCTTGCGCGTTCGCGTCGCTTATGGTATACTCTATTGTGTATAACTCTATACTGCCGCTCTGCGGCAAAAACCTGAAAAGTTGAGAATAACAATGGCATATAAAGAACATAAGGATTTCAAGCGGAAGCCTATCCGCCGCGACGTGACCCCCGAGGTCGCCGAGGGGACGGTCATCGGGCGCAACGCCGTGCGGGAGCTTCTCCGGAGCGGCAGGGATGTGGACAAGATTTTTGTGCAGCGCGGGGAGCGCGAGGGCTCGATCACGATGCTGGTTGCCGAGGCGCTGGAACGGAAGATTCCGGTCGTCGAGGCGGAAAAGCCGAAGCTGGACGCGATGGCGGGCGGCGGCAATCACCAGGGCATTGTGGCAATGGCGGCGCAGAAGGCGTATGCCACGGTGGACGAGATTCTTGCCATCGCCGAAGCGCGCGGGGAAAAGCCCTTTGTGCTGATTCTCGACGGCGTGGAGGACCCGCACAATCTCGGTGCGATCATCCGCAGCGCGGACGTGTTCGGCGTGCACGGCGTCGTTATCCCCAAGCGGCGCGCCAGCGGCGTGACGGCTACGGTAGAGAAGGCATCGGCAGGCGCACTTGAACATATGGCGGTCGCCAAGGTGACCAACATCAGCGATACGATCGACGAACTCAAGAAAAAGGGACTCTGGATTTACGCTGCCGAAGTCGGCGGCGAGGACTACGATAAGGTGAACTTCGGGGACGGCGCGATCGGCATCGTGCTCGGCAGTGAGGGCTACGGCACTTCCCGCCTTGTACTGGAAAAGTGCGATTTCCGCGTCACGATCCCGAACTACGGGCATGTCAATTCCCTCAATGTATCCTGCGCGGCGGCGGTCGTGCTGGCAAAGGCATCCGGGCAAAGGCATCGGTAAATACGGCGCAAGAAGGAGTTTGGATTTATGGATGAAAAGAACAATCAGGAACTATCTGTGGACGAGCTGCTTGCCAAGCTGAAGAGTAATCTGATGGAGGAGAGCGAGGCTTCCGAGACGGCAGAACCCGCACCCGAGACCCCCGCGTCCGCAGCAGAGCCCGGCGAGGCACCCACGCCCGAAGCGCCGGAGACCGACGGGAAAGCGGCAACACCCGCTGTCACACCGGAAACAGAAGGCGCAGCGGTTGCCGAAGAGATCGAAGAGATGATCGACACAGACGCGGCGGCGGAGACCTCGGAGGAAGAGCCCGAAACAGCACCTGCGGCGCAGTCGCTGCCCGAGGTGGATGAAAATGATATTTTCGCGGCATGGGGACTGAACCCCGGCGATGTGAAAAAAGAGAAAACGCAGTCTGCGGCTGCATCGGTGACCGATGCGCTCGCCAATACGCCCGCCGATACAGGGGATGCCTCCCCGACGGCAAAGCGCACGCTGCGCTATCGCATTGCCCGCGTGGAGAAAAAAGACGATTTTGCCGCGCGCAAGCAGACCGAGACACAGAAGGCGTCGGTTGACTTTGACCGCACGGACTATACGCTCATCAAGCAGGCGCTCGGCATGGAGAAGCCCGCCGAGGGGTGGGCGGACACGGCGGATGCGGCATTTGAAGTTGCACATGAGAGCACAGGCATTCCGTCCTCCATCGACGCGCCGCACGATGAGTTTACATACCAGCGGCAGCGCGACGATATCGCCGCAGGCTATAAGAAAAAACTGCGCACTTCACGCGCAAAGCTGATCTTTACCGCCGTGGCGGCGCTTGCCCTCTTGTTTATCGAGTGCCTGCCTGCACTCGGCGTGGCTGTGCCCGAAGTGCTTGACCGCGGCTATTACCCGGTTGTCTGGTCGATGGCGACTTTGCAGCTGCTTCTGATTGCGGGCGCATTCTGCTATCGCGAGATCGTCAACGGCACGCTCGGCATTTTCCGCGGCAGACTGACCGGCGGCGGCGTGCTGGCGATCTTCATGCTGCTCAGCATCATCTGTGACATTGTCAGCTGCGTGGGCGGCGCCGGAACCGAGGTATACAACTTCTCGGCGGTGCTGTGTGCACTGGTGATCCGCTGGTTTGACTATTCCGATCTGCGCCGCGAGTCGATGGCGTTTGAGATTGCGTCCGCACCCGGTACGGGTAAGTATGTTGCCGCGCATATGAGCGAAGAAGAGACCGCACGGGTCGGCGGCGACGACCCCGATGCGTTTGCGCTCTGCGTGGAGAAGTGCGGCTTTGTCGAGAATTACTTCGCCCGCACCGGGCAGGCGCGCACCGACGATTTTGCAATCAACCGTTACCTTGTGCCGATCACGCTGACCGTGGCGCTGATCGCTGCGATCTTCGATGCCGTCCGCGGCGGCGGACTTTCCGCCGTTTCCACCTTTGATGCGGTGCTGGCGATCGGTCTGCCCGCCCTGATCTTCCTCGGCGGCAGTTATCCGCTTTACAGCGCGGCGAAGAAGCTCTACAAGAGTGAGAGCGCTCTCATCGGCGAGACTGCGCCCGAAGAATACGCCGGCGCGTCGGTCATCTGCTTTGACGACGCGGACGCATTCCCGTCCTACGGCGTTTCGCTCGAAAACCTGCGCATCTACGGCAAGGGCGACATCGAGACCATCATCGAGCAGATGGGCGCGGTGTTCGGCAAGCTCGGCGGACCTCTCCGCCATGTGTTTAGTTTGATGACGACGGATTGCCCCCGCCCCTACAACACGAAGATCGAGGGCATCTGCGAGGACGGCGTCTGCGCCCGTGTGGACGGCAAGACGCTGTTCATCGGCAGCGCCTCTTATATGGAGGCAAACGGGCTTACCGTTTCGGACAAGAGCGACGAGCTCGGCGGCAAGCGTTTCTCCACGATGTATCTCGCGCAGGACGGCGCGCTCCGCGCGAAGTTCTTCATCCGTTATACGGTGGACGGCGGCTTTGAGACGATGGTGCGCAAACTGGCACGCCACGGTATCGCATCGGTGATCCTGACCGGCGATTCCAACATCAGCGACGAGCTGCTCGCCCGTTCGATGGATCTGTCGCGCCTGCCGGTCAAGGTGATGAGACGGCATGGCTTTGAAAACACGCTGCACGGCGAACGCGCCGACAGCGGCGTGGTCACGCGCGGCAGCGCCTCGGATCTGGTCGGCGCGGTCACGATGTGCGACAAACTCTGCCGCGTCTTCACCACGCTGAAGGCGGCGAAGATTGCCTCCGTCGTCATTTGCGCGGTGCTGTGCGCCGTGGCAGGCTGGCTCGGCATGGGCAATGCGGCAAACTCGATGTACGCTGCGATCTACCAGCTGTTCTGGCTGATCCCGTGTCTGCTGGTGACCAAATTCAACCTATAATCGAACGCATCTCTCGCGGGCAGACAAACCCGCGGGAGACTTTGCGTTTTCGGAGGAAGTTTCAACGCATGAATTCAACCATTCTGAAAAGCGTGTCCAAGCCCGGACGCTACTGCGGCGGGGAATACGGGCAGATTGTCAAGGACAAGGCGGGGATCAACTGCCGCGTGGCGTTCTGCTTTCCGGACACCTACGAGATCGGCATGTCCAACCTCGGGCTGCGCATTCTGTACGGTGTGCTGAACCGTGAGCCGGATGTCTGGTGCGAGCGCGTGTTTGCCCCCTGGCTGGATATGCAGGAGCAGATGCAGAAGTATGCTCTTCCGCTCTGCACGCTCGAAAGCGGCGACCCGGTCGGCGACTTTGACATTGTCGCGTTCACCCTGCAATACGAGATGTGCTATACCACGGTGCTGAACATGCTGTCGCTTGCCGGCATCCCGCTGCTTGCCTCCGCGCGCGGCGAGGACGCGCCGATCATCATCGGCGGCGGTCACTGCGCCTACAATCCCGAGCCGATCGCGGATTTCTTTGACATTTTTTCCATCGGCGAGGGGGAGGAAGCTCTGCCCGAGCTTGCGCGGCTGTACATCTCGATGAAGCAGGACGGCACATACACAAGGGCGGCGTTCCTGCACGCGGCGGCGAAGCTCGATGGCTTCTATGTGCCGTCGCTGTACGCGGTGGATTACAACCCGGACGGCACCATTTCGGGCATCACGCCAAAGTACGACGACATCCCGAAGAAGGTGCGCAAGCGCATCATCCGCGACCTCGATAAAGTCTTTTATCCCACCTCGACCTACCTGCCGTTCATCGAGACCGTGCAGGACAAGATGGTGCTCGAGGTGTATCGCGGCTGCATCCGCGGCTGCCGCTTCTGCCAGGCGGGCATGGTCTGCCGCCCCGTGCGGGAAAAGACCGTGGACAAGCTGTTTGACGATGCACAGTGCATGTACCGGAACTTCGGCTACGACGAGATGACGCTGTCCTCGCTCTCAATCAGCGACTATTCGCAGATCGACACACTGACTGACCGCTTCGCCGCATGGGCAACCGAGCATCACATCAGTCTGTCGCTGCCGTCGCTCCGTCTTGACAGCTTCACGCGCGAACTGATGGACAAGGTGTCCACCGTCAAGACCGGCAGCCTCACCTTTGCGCCCGAGGCAGGCACGCAGCGCCTGCGTGACGCGATCAATAAGAACGTCTGCGAGGCGGATCTGCTCCGCGCGGTCAATGTTGCCTACGACGTGGGCAAGACGGCGGTCAAACTCTATTTCATGAACGGACTGCCCACCGAGACCGATGAAGATATTGAGGGCATCGCGCTCCTTGCCAAGCGCGTGATCGAAGAATACTATCAGAATCCGAATACCGACAAGAGAAAGCGCCCCTCGGTGACCATCAGCGTCGCCTGCTTTGTGCCGAAGCCGTTCACGCCGTTCCAGTGGGAAAAGCAGGACACCTTTGATGCGCTGATGCGCAAGCAGGAGTTGCTCAAAAGCAAGATCACAGACCGCAAGATCGTCTACAACTACCATGACGCCAGCGTTTCCTACCTCGAGGCAATCTTTGCCCGCGGCGACCGCCGCCTGGCGAAGGCATTGCTGCTTGCCAACGAACGCGGCTTCAAATTCGATGCCTGGACCGAGTGCTTCTCGCTCGAGCGCTGGCAGGAGGTCTTCCGCGACGTGGGCGTTGACCCGGATTTCTATGCAACGCGCGGCTTCGGGCTGGACGAGGTGCTGCCGTGGGATGTGATCGACTGCGGCGTGACGAAGGACTTCCTGCGCCGCGAGCGCGAGCGCGCCTATGCCGGAACGCCCACGCCCAACTGCCGCGAGAAGTGCAGCGGCTGCGGCGCAAATTCGCTGGGAGGTGAGCGCAGATGCTGCCCGTAAGAGAAAAAATCCCGCATGTCGTCGTGCGCATTCTGTTTACCAAGACCGGCGACCTGCAATATATTTCGCATCTGGATCTGCACCGCGCGTTTACCCGCATGCTCGTGCGCGCGGGCGTGCCGCTCTGGTATTCCGAGGGCTATTCGCCCCATCCGCGCCTTGCGTTTGCCACGCCGCTCTCGGTCGGCGCCGAGAGCGAATACGAGCTGGTGGACGTCAACATCGTCGGCGATGCCGAAACGCTAAATCCCGCGGCGCTGTTTGCGCTGCTCCGCGATACGCACATTCCGGGACTGACGGTCAAGGACCTGTATCTGCCGACCCGTCCGTTTTCCGCCATTACGCACGCGGATTATACCCTCCGTTTCCGCACCGCGGGCGCGGATGCGGCACTTGCCGCGCACTGCGCAGAGGCGCTTGCGGCGTCGCCGCTCGTCGTGCTCAAACGCACGAAAAAAGGGGAGCGCGATGTGGATATTTCGTCACAGATTCGGTCGGTGCGCGCCGCATTTGAGAACGGCGAAGTTGTGATCCGTGCCCGCCTTGCGGCAGACAGCGCGAATTTTCTCAACCCGGAGTATCTTGTGAAGATTCTGCGCGGTGCGGGACTTGTGATGTGCGGAAACCCGATCGAAGAAGAATATTCCATCCTGCGCACCGCGGTCTACAGCGGAGATACCCTGTTCCGATAAGCGAGGTTGACGATGAAAAAACTGCTTTTGCTTTGCCTGTGCATGCTGCTTTGCCTTGTCGGCTGCGGTGAAACACCGCCGCCCGAAACCACGCCGCCCGAGACGTCGGAGACGAGCGCGGCGACCATCGTCACCGAGGAACTGCCGCCCGTGGTCGAGCCGACGCTGTATCATTTTTCGTTCATCGGCGCAGGTGACAACATGGTGTATTACGGCAATGTGCGCGACGCGAAGAAGAATGCCGAGGGCACAGATCTTGTCTACGATTTCCGCCCTTCGTACACCGACATCAAGCCTCTGATCGCGGACTATGATCTTCGGTTCATCAACCAGGAGACGCTGATGTGCGGCGACGGCTTTGATCTCAGCTACTATCCGCGCTTCAACTCCCCGCAGGAATTGGGCGATGCGGTGGTGGACACCGGCTTCAACCTCATCGGGCTTGCCAACAATCACATGCTCGACCGCGGGGAGAGCGGGCTGCTTGCCACTCTGGACTACTGGGACAGCCAACCGGTCACACACATCGGCTCGTATCGCAGCAAGGAGGACTTTGAGAAGATCACGGTCATCGAACAAAACGGTATCCGCGTGGCGCTGCTCTCCTTCACCTACGGCACCAACGGACTGAAGCTGCCGAAGGGTTCAGCCACCTATATCCCTTATATCGACAACGATACGGTTGCCCGCAAGGTGAAAGAGGCGGAAGAACTTGCCGACCTCACGATTGTCTCGATGCACTGGGGGTATGAGAATACCTTCAAGCCGAGCGACAGCCAGCGCGAGATTGCCGAACTCATCCATGAAAACGGCGGCGACGTCATCATCGGACATCATCCGCACTGCCTCCAACCGATCGAATGGATCGGAGAGGGCGAGGATCGCACGCTCTGCGTGTATTCGCTCGGCAACTTCATGTCCGAGATGGCGCAGGACTACAACATCCTCGGCGGCATGGTCGCCTTTGATGTGGAGAAACTCGGCGAGGATGGGCGCGCCGAGGTCAAAAACGTGCGGTTCATTCCCACGGTTTTCGACTATAACCGCAGCTTCTACAACAATCACATTTTCCTGCTCGAAAACTACACCGACGCGCAGGCGAAGGCGCACGGCATCGCCTATTACGGCAATCGCACCACGCTCGACCGCCTGGTCGGCTATGTGAAAAAGACCATCGACGCGGAATTTTTGCCCGACTTTCTGAAGACCGAAACCGAATAACAAAAGTCGCCCGGCGTCAAAATCGCCGGGCGATTTTTGGCAGTTGTGTGCATTGACAAAAAAACGATCGCATGGTAGAATAAAACTGTCGCATATAGACAAATCCGAACAAAATGATTCGAAAGGAACAACTATGAAGAAAACGCTGAAGTACTTCCTGCCGATCCTTTGCATGATCGCGGCACTCGCCGCCCTGACGCTTGCCGCCGCTGCCGCCACCGAGACCGGTTCCTGCGGCACAGACCTCACCTATACGTTTGATACCGAGACCGGCGTGCTGACGATCTCCGGTACGGGCGCGATGACCGATTTCTATAGAGATACCCCTGCGCCTTGGAGCAGCTATGCGGCAGATGTGCGCACCGCCGTGCTGGAAGAAGGCGTGACCACGCTCGGCAATTCTGCGCTGCTAAATTGCAGCAGCCTGGAGAGCCTGTCTCTGCCGACAACCCTGACGAGGATCGGAGCCGGCAGCCTGCCGTCCGAAAGCCCGCTGCGAAACTCCGTGACGAAAGGCGAAATCTGCGTGGACGGCTGGCTGATGGACTATAACGGAACAGTACCGAAGGATCTTTGCCTCAGCGAAGGTATCTGCGGCATGGCAGATGCAATATTTATATGGAATTCGGTGGAAACGGCTGTCTTGCCGCGCTCGCTCCGCTATATCGGCGGGTATGCGTTTGCGTATAGCAATAAACTGACGGATGTCACGATTCTCAACCCGGACTGCATGTTTACACATGCCGCCGGGGCGCTCCCATTCCCGCAGAGCACCACGGTTCACGGCTATAAGGGCTCGACTGCCGAGGCGTATGCCTCGACGTACGGCAACCCGTTTGCCGCGTTGGAACCCGCCGTCGGCGATGCCGACGGCGACGGCAACTGCACCATTCACGACGCACTGCTGACCACACAGGCGTTGCTGGATGGCAAATTCGACGCTGTCATGGACATGGACGGCGACGGCAAGCTGTCCCTCGCCGATGTGATCCTGCTGCTGCGTGCAGTCCGATAAAGATAAAAAAGAAGACCGCCCGCGGGCGGTCTTTTTTACTTCGCCGCATGGCGGCGGCGATATTCGGACGGGGTCATTCCCGTGATCTTCTTGAACAGACGGCGGAAATATGCCGCCGAGCGGAATCCGAGCAGCGCGCTGATCTCCTCCACGGATGTGTACCCGTTTTTCAGATATTCGATGGAGCGCAGCACCTTCATCTCGTTCTTGTACTCGATGGGGGACTTGTGCATCTCGGCGCGGAACAGATGATAGAGTCGCGATTCGCTCACATAGCATGCCTTTGCCAGCTCCGACACGGGAAAGTCCTCACAGCAGCGGCGCTCAATGTAGGCAAGCGCCTTGATCACGCAGGGACTGCAATGCGGCGCCTCCGCCACGCTGAGGGCAGGGAGCAGCGCGCTGAACAGCCGATAGAATTTTTCGATCGCCAAAAGCTCCGCTTCAGTGCCGCCGCGCTCGAGCAGGGCGTACATCTCACAGATCGCCGTTCCTGCGTCCAGCCCCGCCGGCACGTTGATCTTCTGCATCCCGTAGCGCTGGTCAAAGCGGATGCCCTGCTTGTCCGTGCGGAATGAAAAATGCAGAACATAGTATTCCACATCCGGCTCGCCGCGGCTGACCGAGCTGTAGCGCGTGCCCTCGGGCAGATAGATGAGGTCGCCTGCGCGGCAGTCCGCGTCGGCAAACGGCGTGGAAAACACACAGCTGCCGCGCCGGAGATAGCCGATGTTGGTCTGCTGCTTGCCCTTTGTCGCGTCGTAGGTGATGCCGCCGTGGTAACAGACCTTGTGAATGCCGAAGTCCGAGAGACAAAGCTCCCGGCAGCGGATGATTCCTGCCATGTGCGCACCCCCAATGTGCAGTTTTTGACGAATCCATTTTACCATGCGGCGCACCGCTTGTCAATGTCAGTCCTCGTACATAAGCCTCTGATCAAGCAGAACGCCGCACGGCTGATTCTGCATCCCGGTTTATCGCCGTGTGACGGCAGAATTGTACCGTTTCTGCTATTATTATACCGTTTCTGCATTGAAAAACAAGGAACGCATATGTACGGAATAGGAACGATTCTGCTCTTCGGCAAAATGCAAAGTCCCCGGGCACTGCCCGGGGACTTTGCATACAGGGGTGAAGTCTAAAAGACGCACAGACCTGTAAGGACCGGCGTTCCCGACGGTCCGTTTCTCTGTAAAAAAACGCCTCATTTGTCAATGGTTTCTATGCATTCTGCCAAAAGCGCTTGCCAAATGATGATCTGTATGGTATCATACAGATGTTCACAATACTGTCGGATATTTCCGTTTTTTTGAGGTGCACCATGCCGAAGACCGATCAGAAGGAGAAGAAGCAAAAACAAAAACCGTTTGCCGTGCTGAAAAACACGGGTTTTGCGCTTGGGATGATCCATCGCGCCGCGCCCGGCTTTCTGCTGGTGTCCGGGCTTGCCAACGCGGCAAACGGCTTTCGCAATGCGCTGACCAATGTGATTCTCCTGCGCTATGCGGTCAACGCCGCGCAGACCGGCACGCCGTTTTCGGAGATTCTCACCGTGGTGCTTGTCTGCTTCGTTTTGCACCTCGCACTCAGCCAGATCGTCAATTTCTATTCGCCCTGGAACAACACCTCGCCGTACTACGAGCGCAATGCGCTGAAGGTGCGCGCCTATGTTGAGCGGACGCTGATGGAAAAGGCGCGCAGTGTGGACCTTGCCGCCTACGAGGACCCCGAGGCGTACAACGCCTATTTCAAGGCGCGGGACGGCTCTGCCGACTATGTTTTCAAAGTGTACCGCACCTTTGTCAGCTTCAGCTTTCGCGTGGTCGACCTCGGCGTGTCGGCGGCGGTGCTTGTCGCCATCGACCCGTGGCTGTCGCTGTTCATGCTGCTGCCGCTCGTCAGCTCGGCATTGTACGCGTGTTCAAATCGCGTCTACTATGCGGCGAACATGGAGCAAAAGCCGCATCGCCGCGCGCAGGAATATGCGGGGCGCACCTTTTATCTTGCCGACTACGCCAAGGAGATGCGCACCGGCGGCTTTGCCGAATTGATGAAGGCGCGGTTCCGGGCGGCGACAGAAGCACAGGCGGCAATCATCCGGCGCAATGCGCCGCGGCTGCTTGCTCTGTGGTTTGGCATAGACCTTCTGCAGGAGGTGTTTCTGCAGATGGGCGCGGCGGCGTATGCTGTCTGGCAGACGCTCGGCACGGGCAGAATTCTCTACGGCGACTGCCTGGTCATCATCAATTCCATCTCCAACGTCACCTATGGCATTCTCGACTTTGCGGGAAACTTTACAGATCTTGCGGATGCTTCGCTCTATCTGCAAAACATCCGCGACTTTCTTGCGATGCCGGTGCAGATCACCGAGCGTGCGGACGCACTGCCCGTGCGGCGCGGCAACCTCGAATTCTGTAATGTGACCTTTACTTACCCCGGCGCGGCAAAGCCGACGATCCAAAACCTGTCTTTCACCCTTGCCGACGGGGAGAAGCTCGCGCTGGTCGGGCAGAACGGCGCGGGCAAAACCACCATTGCCAAGCTGGCGCTGCGCCTCTATGATCCCGACGACGGCGAGATCCTCTACGGCGGCGTGAACATCAAGGACTTGCGGCTTGCCGATTATCGCGCCGCCTTTGCCGTGGTGTTTCAGGATTTCAGGAACTTTGCGGTCAGCGTGGCGGAAAATGTGCTCCTGCATCCCGAGGCGCCGGGCGAGCGCGAAACCGTGCTGGACGCGCTTGATAAATCCGGCTTTTCCGAGAAGCTGAAACGCCTGCCTGACGGCGCGGACACCCGCCTGACGCGCGAATTTGACGAGCAGGGGGTCAATCTCTCGGGCGGCGAGGGACAGAAGCTGTCGATTGCCCGCATCTACGCAAAGCAGGCGGACATCGCCATCCTCGATGAGCCGACCAGCGCGCTCGACCCGCTTGCCGAATACAAAATGTATGAAAATATGATGGATGCCTGCCGTGACCGCAGCGTGCTGTTCATCTCGCACCGCCTGTCCAGCGCGGTGCTTGCCGACCGTGTGCTGCTGCTCGAGGACGGCAGTGTCGCCGAGAGTGGAACGCACGCGGAACTGATGGCGGCAGATGGGGCATACGCCGCGATGTTCCGCCTGCAGGCGGAAAAGTACCGGGAAAGCGAGGGTGCTTGCCATGGCTGAGATGAACGAAAAGAAAAAGCAGAAGCCGGCAAAGGTGTTTCGCAACACGGCGTGGCTGTTTTCCGCTGCGTGGAAGATCGCACCACGCTTTGTCGTCACCTATTTTGTCTGTGCATTTCTCAATGCCTTGTGGGGAATTCTTGAAGCCTGGTATATCAAAGAGATTTTCAATCGGCTGGACGGCGGCGCGACACTTCCCGAAATCCTGCGGCTGATCCTTGTCGTTGCCCTGCTGACCATCCTGATTATCGCTGCGACCCGCACATTCTGGGAGGTCGGGTATGAGCGGCAGCAGCTCATGCTCCGGTGCGGCGTGCATCTGAAGCTGTTTGACCACGCGATCTCGCTCGACCTCGGCAAATACGAGATTCCCGAATTCTACAACGATTTTATCTGGGCGATGAACAACGCGGACCGCACGGTCTGCTCTGTTTTGGACACGCTCTGGCAGATGATCATGCGTCTGACAGGCGGCACGGCGGTTTTTGTGATCCTGCTTGACCTCGATCCGCTCGTCGCCGCCGTTGTCCTGGCTTCTGCCGGCATCGGCATTGTCTGCTCGGCGTATGTCAAAAAGCAGAATTACGAGTACGACATGGCGTGCCGCCGGGCGCGCCGCGTCTCCGATTATGTCTGCCGCGTACACGACATGCCGGACTACGCCAAGGAGCTGCGCATCAGCGAGGCGTCGACGGTGCTCGACAAGCTCTACGAGGAGAGTCTCAAGGAGCGGCGAAGCGTGATCGGCAAGTATGTGCGCCGTGCGTCGCTGTGCGGCATGATCTGGAACACCACCGGGGCGATCAAGGACAACGGACTTCTCCTTTTGCTGCTTTATCAGCTGCTCATCGCAAAGACATTGCCGCTCGGCGGCTTCGCCCTCGCCGTCACCGCCTCGTGGCGCGTCAGCTCGGCGCTGAAAACGCTGTTCAACGCCTTTACCGACTTGTCCAAGCATAGTCTCTATATCGACAAACTGCGCGTCTTTTTGGATACAAAAACAGCCGTGCCGAGCGGCGATAAGCAGCCGGGGGATTTCGAGAGCATCGAATTCTGCCATGTCGGCTTTGCCTATGCGGACGGCACGCCTGTGCTGCGCGATGTTTCGTTCCGCGTTGACAAGGGGCGCAAAATTGCGCTGGTCGGCTACAACGGCGCGGGCAAAACCACGCTCATCAAGCTGCTCATGCGGTTCTACGATGTGACGGACGGCGCGATCCTGTACAACGACACCGACATCCGGGACTACGACCTCACCGCTTACCGCGCAAAGATCGCGGCAGTCTTTCAGGACTACAAAATTTTTGCCGCCACGGTGGCGGAGAATGTGGCGGGCGGCGCCTGCTTTGCGGAAGATCGTCCGCGTGTGACCGCCGCGCTGAATGAGGCGACCTTCGGCGATCGCCTTGCCAAAATGGACGACGGCATCGACACGCCGCTCACGCGCGAATTTGATGAGCGGGGTGTCAACCTCTCGGGCGGCGAGGCACAAAAGATCGCCATCGCCCGCGCCTTCTTCCGCCGCGCTGCGGTGACGGTGATGGATGAACCCTCCGCCGCACTTGACCCGGTTGCCGAATACGAGCTCAACACGCATATCCGTGAGACGCTGGAGGGCGACACGGTCATCTTCATTTCGCATCGCCTGTCCACCACGCGCGACGCGGATGAAATCTTCGTGCTGGACGGCGGCAGCGTCGCCGAGCACGGCAGCCACAACGCTCTCATGCGCCGTGGCGGCATCTATGCCTCGCTGTTCAACTTGCAGGCAGAAAAGTATAGAACCTGAAAGCAGGGCTGTGAAAACCATGGTTTTCACAGCCCTGTTTTTATGCGGTTATTCTCTCAATCTGCAAAGAGAGGCGTAGACAGATAACGGTCGCCGGTGTCGGGGAAGAGCACCACAATGGTCTTGCCCTTGTTCTCGGGGCGCTTGGCAAGCTCGATGGCTGCATGTGCCGCCGCACCCGATGAAATGCCGACCAGCACGCCCTCCTTCTTGCCGATGCGCTTGCCTGCGGCAAAGGCGTCCTCATTGGCAACCGGGATGATCTCGTCGTAGACCTTCGTGTCCAGCACATCGGGCACAAAGCCTGCGCCGATGCCCTGAATCTTGTGCGCGCCGGCAACGCCGGTGGAGAGCACGGCGGAGGTCGCGGGTTCAACCGCAACGACCTTGACGGCGGGGTTCTTGGACTTCAGATACTGACCGACGCCGGTGATCGTGCCGCCTGTGCCGACGCCCGCGACAAAGATGTCCACCTTGCCGTCGGTGTCGTCCCAGATCTCGGGACCCGTGGTTGCAAAGTGCGCGGCGGGGTTCGCCGGGTTGACAAACTGCCCGGGGATAAAGCTGTTCGGGACCTCCTTCGCAAGTTCGTCTGCCTTGGCGATCGCGCCCTTCATGCCCTTCGCGCCCTCGGTCAGCACCAGCTCCGCGCCGTATGCCTTCATCAGCTGGCGGCGCTCCACCGACATGGTCTCGGGCATCACGATGATGATGCGATAGCCGCGTGCCGCCGCCACCGAGGCAAGCCCGATGCCGGTGTTGCCGCTGGTCGGTTCGATGATGACCGAGTCGGGCTTCAGCAGTCCCTTTGCCTCGGCGTCGTCGATCATCGCCTTGGCAATGCGGTCCTTGACCGATCCGGCGGGGTTGAAGTATTCCAGCTTTGCCAGTACCTTCGCGCCGAGCGCGTCTTCTTTTTCAATGTGGGTCAGCTCCAGGAGCGGCGTCTTGCCGATCAGCTGATCGGCGGATGTATAGATGTTTGCAGACATGGTAGATTCCTCCGTTATGTTCAAAAGTTAAAGTGTCAGATTAAAATTTTGTGTACGCGGCTGCGTCAACATCGAAAACCATGGGCGCGCTTCATCCGCCAAACCCACCTTTCTAATAGGTTGATACAACTATAACACCATAAACCTACTTTGTCAATAGGTTTTATCGAAAAATTTCCGAAAAAATTAAATCTGGTAGTCGCCGATGCGGGAGGTGTCGCTCAGGTCGGCAAGCGTAACGCCGTCGAGGTAGTTCTCGATCAGCGCGTAGAGCTTTTCCCACAGCGGCAGCGTGCGGCATTCTGCGGTGCGTGTGCAGGTGTTCGGCTTGCAGTCGAGGCAGGAGACCGGCGCAAGTGAACCCTCCACCAGGCGCAGGATGCCGCCGATGGTATAGTCCTTCGGGGCACGGTTCAGCCGATAGCCGCCGCCCTTGCCGCGCAGCGCATCGATTGCACCTGCTTTCGAGAGGACGACGAGAATGCTCTCGAGGTATTTTTCGGAGATCTCCTGCTTTTTTGCGATGACGCTGAGCGGCACATAATCCTCCCGGTCGTGGTCGGACAGCTCCAGCATCACACGCAGCGCGTATCTCCCTTTGGTTGAAATCAGCATGGTTTTTCCCTCGCTTTCATCAACCCTATTATACGATAGGTTTTAGGGTAAATCAAGTGAAAAAGCAAAAAAGGAAGCGATTTTTCGCTTCCTATAGAATATTGTCCGCATTTGCATGCAGCAGTCCGCGCAGGTGGGTGAGCGCCTCGTGCAGCTTTTCGTGCGCCGCACGCCAGTCCGGGTATTCGTCGGTCTGCGCATAGCTGTCGAGTGTGACCATCGTCACCTTCACATCGTCCAGATGGTGATGCGGCAGGAACATGCTGATGCAGAAAAAATGTTCGTTCCACTTTTCCAAAAGGGCGCCGCTCACGGTGTCCGCCTGCGGCGGAATGACATCGCCGCCCTGCGGCGCGGCGGTGTCCAGCAGATCCACCATTTCGTCGATGATCGCCGCGCAGGCAACCGCGCCGAACACGCAGAAGGAGGCGATCAGCGCAAGCACCACAAGGGCACAGATAAACAGTTTCATTTCAGGTCCTTCCTTTTTATTATAGAAACTTATCACAGTCTAATCACTTCTAAATCCCTGCAATTACGCTGTTTTCAGAGTAGTTAGAAGTGGATAAATGCCGAGAAATGTAGGTAACTCGTGCATTATTTCTACACTACTCATGTGTATAACCGAAACAAGGCTAACCGTGTAGTCGTTAATGAACCGGAGCCGATG
>ENA-UOJC01000616-UOJC01000616.1-human-gut-metagenome-genome-assembly--contig:-C104-NODE-616-length-60962-cov-12.441000_pt1 | contig 60962 bp, 63 predicted proteins | sample MGYA00242339_ERZ723886 | MGnify/ENA metagenome assembly ERZ723886 | reverse complement strand
ATACAGTTCAATTAGCAGGAGAAAATATGAAAATTACCCCGATAAAAATTTACAGTCAGCCTTCCCCAAAAGTGGTTGTTCCTAATTCCGGTGCAAATAAAAATGTTCAATATATGTATAATAAAGTTCTCAGTGTGGTTAAAGAAAATCATCTGCTTACAAATATCAAGAATGATGGTATAGAAATTTTTCCTCATAAATCGGCAGAAAATAAACTTTTTGAGAGCTTAAAAAATCTTGGCATAAACTTTACTGTTAATACACATAAATAAGAAAAAACCACTTTTATCTGAAAAGTGGCAGGGGAAAAGTTACGAAATTTAAATTTAAGGAAATATAGGAAAAGGAATCGCTTAAATCTTTTATGAGAAAATATTGAATGTTTTCTCAACATTCTTTTCGATTACCGATTTAACTGCATCATATTCAGTTTGTAGTGCGTTATGTTCGGTATCAAGTTTCTTAAGTTCAAGGTCAAATTGATTGTCTTTTGCTTCCAAATCATCAAGTTTGTTATTATATTCCTGTTCAATCAACGACAGTTCTCTTTCATCTTCAACTTCCTGTATTGCAGTATCGGAATCGATAGAAGTTGAGACAAATTTCTTTTCTGTTGTTGAATAGTATTCAAGCAGAAGTTTGCCGTCTCTCAACTGTTGCTCAAACCAGGCATTGTCTTTAATTGTTTCGTTAGGTTCATCTTCCGTATAGTAACCTGCACTCAACATTTTCTGGAATATGTTTGTAAGGTATTTTACGTATCCTGCGTTTTCTGAATCGGCAGCTGTTTTTAAGCTGTTTATAGAATCTGACGTTCCGTAATAGGCTTCAGTCAATGCAACAGCGTAATCATAAAATTCACGTTGTTCTTGAGTTGAACCTTCATACACCAGAGCTTTTGTACTTTTTTCTCCTGTATTCAAATCAATAAGTGTGTATGTTGGATAACCGTTATAAGGGTCATTTCCGAAAGATGTGTATCCGAATTCAAGACCGTGTTCGTCATCACCATAATGAAGTCCTACTGATGTCAGGTATTGATCCCATGCTTCGTGGACTTTCTGTTTGGCAAGAGTTTTATCAGTATCTGATGCACCACTGTTTTCTGATACATCAATAGTAGCCTGTGAATAACCCAATTCAGCCAAAAATTTATTTAAATCTCCGTTTCCTGCTTCAAAGGCCGCTGCATATTGTGCAGTTACAAGAACTCTGCCTTTTGCATCAGTAACCACATATTGTTTTCCTGTAGCTACTGTATTATAACCAGTCATAAGTCCGTAGGAAATATCGGTATAAACCTCTTCAGAATTATTAAATCCTGTTAATACGGTAAGTTTTGTTGCGTCAAGAGCATCAAGATATTCATTATTTAATTCCTGAGTTTGGTTGGCAAGCCTGATTTTCGAATACGTAATATCCTGAGCGGAATTTTCGTTATCGGTCATTCTTGCTGTCAAACTTAATAATCTGGCTTGTGACGCAGACATTCCCATAGGTCTGAAATAATCCTTTCTTGTGTCGTAACTCTATACTTCTTATTACGGCATTTCTTTTCAAAACCTTTAAATTTACGAAAGAATTTTTAACAAAAGTTTACAGATTATAAATAAACTATTTGAAATGAATGTTTCTCATTCTCAACCGCAAGTCTTTTACTTATTAAATTAATATTAAAATTCTTGAGGGGAGCGTTAGTTTGTAATATAATTAACCTATTGATTAAGAAAAGAGAGGTATAGAAATGATTGACAAGACAGCGGTTATTCATCCTTCGGCACAAATTGCTGATGATGCTATTATCGGACCATATGTTATTATTGGTGAAAATGTTAAAATAGGAAGCAAGACAAGAGTTATTGCAAATGCTTATATTGAACATGCCGAGATAGGGGAAAGATGTACAATCTCCCCGTTTGCGACTATAGGTTCCGAACCGCAGGATCTGGGTTACAAGGGTGAACCGACTAAAGTTGTTATAGGTGATGATACCATTATTAAAGAAAATGTAACAGTTCACCGAGGAGCTGCTTGCGGTGATTTCACAACAAGAATAGGTAACAAATGTCTTTTAATGGTCGGGTCTCATGTCGCTCATAACTGTGTACTTGCAGATCAGGTTATTCTGGCTAATCTTGTAACGCTCGGCGGACATGTTCATGTTGGATTTGGAGCATTTGTCGGAGGAATGAGTGTATTCCATCAAAATATAAGAATTGGTGATATGGCTATTATAAGCGGATTCTCAGCATCCCGTCAGGATATTCTGCCATATTCAAAAGGTGAAGGAAGACCTCCGGTTCCACGCGGAATTAATGTAATTGCAATGAAACGCCGCGGTGTTCCGCAGGAAATCAGAACAGCAACAAATGAAGCATTTAAACTTTTGATTTCAGAAGATTTGAATACAACTCAGGCTATTGAAAAAATCAGAGCTGAAATTCCTACTAACGAATATATTGAAAATATGATTAATTTTATTAAGACTTCAAAACGCGGTGTTCTTTTGAAATCTCACAAAACAGGACACGAGTCACTTGAAAGCGAAGAATAGTTTTATTTGAAAATTATAATATAATTAGTCCCTTTTCACGATGTGTGATAAGGGACTTTTGTCTTAATATTAAAATATTGAGAATAGAACAAAATAAGAGAGGGGAATTTTTATGAAAACAATTTGGGATAAATACGCAGAGGTTCTTGTTGATTATTCTGTTGACGTACAAAAGGGTGATCTTGTACAAATAAGAGGGACAAGTGTTTATACAAAAGAGCTGGTTAAGGCTGTTTATAAAAGGGTTCTTGAACGGGGCGGGCATCCGATTGTGAGAACTTCTATTGAGGATCTGTCCGATACTTTTATTAAACTTGCAACTGATGAACAGCTTGATTATGTTGACCCTGTAACAAAGTTAGAATATGAAACAGTTGATAAATTTATCTCTATTGGCGGACCTATGAATACTAAAAATATGGCAAGGGCTGATTTACAAAAACTTTCAAGACGGGGTAAGGCAACTAAATTCCTTTCTGAAATGCTTATGAAACGTTCTGCTGAAGGTTCGGCAAAATGGGTTATTGCGGATGTTCCAACGCACGCACTTGCTCAGGAAGCTAAAATGTCTTTTGATGAATATTCAGACTTTCTATTTAAATCCTGCTATCTTGATTTAGATGATCCTGTTGCAAAATTACGCGAACTTGACGAAAAACAAACTAAATGGGCAAATTATCTTGACAGAGTTAAAAAGTTACATATTATCGGTGAAAAGACGGATATAACATTCGGAGTTGAAGGAAGAAAATGGATAAGCTGTTCAGGCTTAAATAATTATCCTGACGGTGAAGTTTTTACCTCACCTGTTGAAGATGACATTAACGGTGAAATATACTTTGATTTCCCTCAAATCTATAGAGGCAATGAAGCCCACGGGGTACATCTTTTTATTGAAAACGGAAAGATAATAAAAGCAACGGCAGAACGCGGCGAAGATTTTCTGAATGCAATGTTAGATATGGATGAAGGTTCCCGCGGAATCGGTGAAATCGCAATCGGAACTAATGATGAAATTCAGGATGTTACCGGCAATATTCTCTTTGATGAAAAAATAGGGGGTTCAATTCATATGGCAGTCGGGGCATCGTATCCTGAAACAGGGGGTAAAAATGTTTCGGGACTTCACTGGGATATGATTAAAAATATGAAAAACGGCGGAAAAATTTTTGCTGATGATGTTCTGATTTACGAAAACGGCAAGTTTATTATATAATAGTAAGCGGGAATTTTTCCCGCTTTTTTAAGTTATTCAACAACACAGGAAAAGATATGACAAAAGGCTTATTTATTACGTTTGAAGGTGCTGACGGGTGCGGAAAAACTACCCAGCTTATGCTTTTGGCAAAATATTTAAAATCAAAGGGGCGTGATGTAATTGTAACGCGGGAACCGGGTGCAAGAGGATTGGGTGAAAAAATTCGGGAAATTTTATTAAACTATGACGGAGAAGTTTCATCACAGGCTGAAGCATTTCTTTTTCTTGCTGACAGAGCCCAGCATATTGATGTGATTATTAACCCTGCTGTGAAAAACGGGAAAATTGTACTCTGTGACAGGCATACAGATAGTACGATTGCCTATCAGGGATACGGCAGAGGGCTTGATATTGACCGTATAAAAATGTTGAATAATCTGGCAACAGGTGACAGAAGACCTGATTTAACTTTCGTTTTTGATATTGATGTAGAAACATCAATGAAACGTGTCGGAAATGAAAAAGACCGAATGGAAAGTGCAGGAGTAGAATTTTTTAATCGTGTGAGAAATGGTTATCATAAAATTTCTGAACTTGAACCTGAAAGAGTAAAAGTTCTTGATGCATCAAAATCTATTGAGGATATTCATAAAGAAGTAGTTGCCTTATACGAATCTCTTAATTAAAAATTGTACGGATAATCTTGTGGAACTTTCCAGCCGTTATGCTGGATTATTGCTGTACAATAAAATCTGGGCTAATTATTTAGCCGGCTTTAAGCAGATTCGGATTTCTGATAACATCTATTACCGGCAAATCTCTGAAATCGCCGATGACTTTTATGTTGGATGGATTTTTTGAGTGCTCTTTTGCAAGCATAGCTCCTACTATTGCCTCAAGCTGCGACATCGGCATCATATTTGCAGGTAAATCAAGTCCCCATTCGTTTGTTAATGCCTGCTGAAGAAATTTACAATCTGCCGGTGAACGCTCTTTAAAACATGAATTCAAATGCATGCTCTGACGTGTCAAATACAATTCAAAACGATTTATAACAGTACCTTTTTCAGTAAGTGATTTAAAATAATCACTCCCTCTTGTAGCATAACGCTGAGTCCAGTTATCCTGATTAGGAATATGAGGATTTGTTGCAACCATCTGGTAAGGTTTTGAAAGTACACGCCATTTTCCGTTAAGCATTGTTCTGTCCCACGCCAGAGATACACAAATTTCTGAATTTGCGGTTGAAGGATAGTTATCAAAAAAGTACATTATGTCATTTACTTTGTAAAGTTTATCAACCATAATCAGGGTATTTTCTTCGTCAAATATTGCAAGCCCTGAATCCATACTTGAACCTGATGCCAGTGATAATCCTATGTAATATTTCATATTTATTCCTTATGAGTTTAATTTTACCGTAATTACACCTGTTACTATAAGTAAAATACCTGCTAATTTTGCAAATGTAATGTTTTCGTGAAAGAATACAATTCCGATAATGGCAATTAATACAATTCCCACAGCACTCCAGATTGCGTAAGCAACACTCATGTCTATGGTTTTTAAGGCGAACGACAGAAATATAAAGCATAATACATACCCTGCAAACATTGCAATCGTAGGCCATAAAACGGTCAAACCGTTTGAAAGTTTCATCATCGATGTGCCGAACAGTTCCAGTATAATTGCCAGAATCAGATAAAGCCAGTCCATTACTACTCCATTAATTTCGTAGTAATCAAAGGCCCGTCTTCTGTTGCGATAACCGTATGTTCAAAGTGTGCTGAAGGTTTTCCGTCAACAGTAGAAACAGTCCATTCATCATCGCCTACAACAACTTCATCACCGCCCAGATTCAACATAGGCTCTATAGCTATTGCATAACCCTGTTTAATAACGGTTTTATCGCCTACTCTGTAGTTAAACAGAAACGGTTCTTCATGCATATTATGACCGACACCATGGCCGCCGTATTGTCTTACTATTCCGAATTTGTAACTGTTTGCAACATCTTCCACCGCTCCGGAAATGTCGTCAAGTACATTATCTATACGCATTTTATCAATTCCGGCGTAGAGAGCTTCTTCTGTAGCCTTCATAAGACGTTGTTTTTCTTCGTCAATTTTACCGACAGCATAAGACCAGGCACTGTCCCCGACAAGTCCGTGGTATGTTGCTCCTACATCTATTGCGATAATATCGCCTTCTTTAAGTTTTACATCTTCATGAGGAATTCCGTGAACCACCTGCTCATTAATTGATGTGCAAATGCTGGCCGGAAATCCGCTATAACCTAAAAATGTTGGAACCGCACGGTTTTCTTTGATAATATGGTATGCTATATCATCAAGTTCTTTAGTTGAAATTCCCGGTTCTACAACTTCCTTCATTTTCTGGTGAACAAGGGCTACGATATGCCCTGCGTGTCTCATTAATTTGATTTCTTCTCTGGATTTACGTTTAATCATCTTGCTATAGCTTACGGGGATTTCGGGGAAACTTTTAAGTTTCACCCGAAAGTTTCCGTAATCCTTTCTTTTTACTTAATTACTTCTAACAATCTTTCCCAAACTTCATCAATAGTTCCGTTTGCATTGATAGTTCTCAAAACACCTTTTGATTTGTAATAATCAATGAGCGGAGCTGTTTCTTTGAAGTATGTATCAAATCTTGCCTGAGCAACTTCTCTTGTATCGTCTTTTCTCTGAGTGAGTTCAGCACCGTCTTTATCGCAGTGGCCTTCAACTTTCGGAGGTTTAAATTCAAGATTGTAAATTTCTCCGCATACAGGACAAGAACGGCGGTTTACGATTCTTTCAACAAGAATATTTGTATCAATATCAAAATAAATTGCTCTGAAATCCGCCTCAGTGCCTTTGTTAATTTCTTTTTTTATTTCTTCTAATATATCGGCCTGCTCAACGCTTCTCGGATAACCGTCAAGGATGAATCCATTTTTACAGTCATCCTGTAAAAGTCTGTTTTTAATAATCTTAGCCACTAAATCTGCAGGAACCAATTCTCCTTTGTCAATAAACGTTTTTGCAAACTTACCTTCAGGGGTTTCATTTTTAATTTCTGCTCTTAAAAGAGAACCCGTGTCAACGTGAGGAAAATTCAAAAACTGTGCAAGTTTGTCTGTTTGAGTACCTTTACCGCATGCAGGCGGTCCTAAAAAAATCAATTCTTTTTTTGTCATTTCTCGTCTCTTTTCTTCTAATTAACCCTTTACAACAAAATTATACTACAACAATGACTCTATCGCAATCATATAATCTTGCATGGCTGAATATATAAAACCCCTCCCTTTAGAGAGGGGTTATCTTTATTGCTGCCAATTTACTCTTAGTTTGCAGCCTATGTATCAATGTTAGTTGCGTAAACCGCATTGGCTTCGATAAAGTCTCTGCGTGGTTCAACCTTATCGCCCATTAATACATCAAACAGCTGGTCACAAAGCATTGCATCCTCAATGCTTACTTTAAGCAGTGTTCTTGTTGCCGGATCCATTGTAGTTTCCCAGAGCTGTTGCGGCATCATTTCACCTAACCCTTTGAAACGCTGGATTGTCATACCTTTTTGACCTCTGTCATCAATAATTTTTTGTAATTTTTCAAACGAATTTATTTCAAATTGTTCGGTATCTGTTTCAAGCAGAAGTCCGTCGGATTCTTCAATCAAGAAATCTCTGATTAACGGATAAGAGGTTTTTAATCTCTTGTATTCAGAACTCTTGATGATGTTCTGAGTGAGTATTACGTATTCTTCTTCATTTGTATTTAATTGAATTGAATATTTTGCGTTTTCAGGTGTATATTTCAATGAAGCAACGTAATTAGCCGCATCATGTATATTGTAATTCTCCGCATGGTCTTTCAGGTAATGATTTAAATATTCAATAATTTCATTCATTTTTGCCTGATCTTCAAAGTCTTCCGGAGTTATGCCCGAACGTACCAATCCTCTTAATACAACTGCAGGGAATAGGTTCAAGATAGGGTTGTTGTATGAATTGTAGAATGTTGACATGTTTTTTATTAATTCCAGTAATTCATCTCCTGTTTTAACTTTTGTTTTCGACTTATCGGAAAGGCTTAATGACTTGATACCGCGTTCTTTCAGCATTTTATCAAGTGCATGTTCATCGTAAAGGTATTCAATCTGCTTGCCTATTGTAACTTTGAACAGCGGAGGCTGTGCAATATAAACATACCCGTTTTCGATTAATGGTTTTGCATAACGGAAGAAGAATGTCAGAAGTAATGTTCTGATATGTGCTCCGTCAACATCAGCATCTGTCATGATAATAATTTTATGATAACGGAGTTTTTCAATATCAACATCATCTTCGTTTTTCGAGATATTAATTCCGAAAGCCTGAACCATTGATTGTATTTCATTATTTGCATAAATTTTATCAAGTCTTGCTTTTTCAACGTTAAGAATTTTACCTCTCAACGGTAAAATAGCCTGAAACATTCTGTTTCTGCCCTGTTTTGCAGAACCGCCTGCGGAATCACCCTCAACGATATAAATTTCGCATTTTTCAGGTTCTCTGTTTGAGCAGTCTGCAAGTTTACCCGGAAGTGTGGAATTTTCAAGAACAGATTTTCTTCTGGTTAATTCTCTTGCACGTCTTGCAGCTTCTCTTGCACGTTGTGCCTGAAGAGTTTTTTCTAAGATAGTTTTTGCAATTTTCGGGTTAAACTCCAGCCATTCCTGTAATTTTTCCTTAACTGCATCCTGAACGGCTCCCATAGCTTCCTGCGAACCTAATTTTTCTTTAGTCTGCCCTTCAAATTCCGGATTAGGAATTTTGACTGAAACTATTGCCGTTAAACCTTCTCTTACGTCTTCACCCGATAGGTTCTGGTCTGAATCTTTAAGAATATTATTTTTTCTCGCATAATCGTTAAATACACGGGTGATAGAGTTTCTGAAACCTGTTAAGTGTGTTCCGCCTGAATGAGTGTTGATGTTGTTTGCAAATGAAAGAACACTTTCGTTATAAGCGTCGGTATATTGCATAGCAACTTCAACCTGCATGTTATCAACAACTTTATCAATATAAATCGGCTTGTCGTGCAGAACCGTTTTGTTTTTGTTCAAAAATTCAACATAACTTCCGATACCGCCTTCATAGTGGAATGTTTCTTCACTACCTGTTGCATCAACGTGGAAAATTATTTTCAAACCTTTGTTCAGGAATGCCATTTCACGTAATCTGTTTGCAATAACATCACAGTCGATTTCTGTTGTTTCTGTGAATATTTCAGGATCAGGCCAGAAGGTTGTTTTAGTTCCTGTTTTGTCGGTAGGTGCAACTTTTTCGACTGGAGAAAGCGGCTCGCCTCTCATATATTCCTGTCTCCAAACAAAGCCCTGTCTTGAAACTTCTACTATATATTTTTCGGAAAGAGCATTAACAACAGACGCACCAACACCGTGCAATCCTCCGGATACTTTATATCCGCCGTCGCCGAATTTCCCGCCTGCGTGTAGAACCGTGTGAACAATTTCCAGTGCTGATTTACCTGTTTCCGGTTTAATATCAACAGGAATGCCGCGGCCGTTATCTTCTACGGTAACGCTGTTATCTTTGTGAACGGTAACGTGAATATCCGTACAAAAACCGGCAAGGGATTCATCGATTGAGTTATCAACAATTTCGTAAATACAGTGGTGAAGACCACGTTGTGAAGTAGAACCGATATACATACCGGGTCTCATTCTTACAGCTTCAAGCCCTTCCAGAACTCGAATATTGCTTGCGTCGTAACTTGCCGAGGTTTTGGTTTCTATAGCTTCATTATTGTCAGGAATATCAACTACTTCAACCTTTTCAACCTGAGTAGTTACATTTTGTGTATCTTCAGCCATCTATATAATTCTCCCCTTATTAAAAAGTCTTTTACTATACCAGAATTATAGCATAAACAAATCATTTTGGCTATTTTGTAACGTCATTAATTGTTACATTTTCTGCATTGGTAATTTTCACGGTGTCATTTTCAACTTTTACTTCCGGATAATCTTTTTCAGGGTCAAAATCAATAAGTTCGAGAATCGTTTTAGGCATAAATAACGCCCATCCACTTCCTGAGCGTGAAAGTTTTTTCTTCATATTATTATTAGAATACTGTCTAATTTAAATAATTAACAAATCTTTTTATAATTCATTCGTAATTATTATAAGGAGATTTTTTATGTCAAAACCTATTTCTAAATCTATTTACAAAATTGCAGAAAAGAATGATTCTTCAAGAATTGTTATTTTTACCGAATATTTAAAAATCGACGGTGAGGTTCTTACCCCTGAAAAATCCTGCGAGGAGTGTCATGAGGATATTTTAACAATTAACAATGCACTTGTATGCCGTTTAAAAGACTATTGCGAATGTGAAGGTGAAGATTGTGACTGCAATGATTACGTATGTTTTAAATATGATTGGCTGAATGTCAATATTGATGAAATTGTCGCATTTACTATATTGAAATAATTTATCCGCAAAACCGATGCAAAAAAGCCTGCATGTGCAGGCTTTTTTTATTAATTTGTTACTTTTTGACAGTATTATACTTATTTAACAACCATTTCGTTGAATTCCTGTATTGAAATAGATTCTACACCTTCAATTTTTTGAAAATCTTTATAGATGGTCTGCATAGGCTTTTTCGTATTCACGTCTATAATAATACTTATTTTAGTAATATTTTCGTCCTGCTTGCTTTGTTTTTTGGTAATTTCACGCAGTCTTGAATATTTTTCAACTATGTAATCATAAATGTTATTAGATGCGGAATTTTCACATGTAAGATTTATTTTCAGACGCTGAAGATTTTTGGTACTGTTAGTAAGAACATTTCTTTCAAAAAATCTTATAGAAACAAGGACTATGATTGTTAAAATGGTTGCAGTGACTGCAAGTCCATACATTCCGGTTCCGCAGGCCATTCCGATTGATGCAGCCATCCACAGTGTTGCTGCTGTCGTAAGTCCGAATATAGTTGCACCATGACGCAGTACTGCACCGCCGCCGATAAAACCGATACCTGTTACAACCTGTGCCGCAACTCGTGCAGTATCTCTTATCCCTGTAGCATTGTCAACGGAAACATTATCACCGCTTGCAAATGTCGGAAAACCGTAAATTGATAACAGTGTAAATACGCAAGCACCAACACAGACAAGAATATTAGTTCTTAAGCCTGCATATTTGTTTGTCATTTCCCTTTCCAAACCTATTGCAAAGCTAAGCAAAACAGCAAATAATAAACGAATTGTTACGGTTATTTCTGTTTGAACAATCGGGTGATTTAAAAAATTTTCCATCATCTTACCTTACTTTTCGGATCCAAAACATCTCTTATTGTATCACCTATAAGGTTAAATGCCAATACCGCAATAAAAATTAAAAATCCCGGAGTTAAAAGCCATGGTCTATAGATAATGTTCGTATATTCCTGTGCTTCTTTAAGCATATTTCCCCAGCTTGCGTCAGGCTGCTGGATACCAAGCCCCAAAAAGCTTAAGCCTGATTCCGACAGAATATATGACGGAACTGATAATGTCATTGCTACAATTACAAAGCTTGCAGTCTGAGGAAGTATATGTTTTACGATTATACGAAGTCTTGAGGCTCCGATTGATTTTGCTGCCTGTACAAATTCCTGATTTTTAACTGACAAAACCATACCTCTGACTACCCTTGCAAATCCTGCCCAGCCTATTAACGCAAGAATTATAACAATCAGCATAAATCTCTGAATACTTGTCATTCCTGAAGGAAGTATTGAGGCTAAGATTATTAAAAGATAAAAACTTGGAATTGACATAACTGCTTCTGCAAACCTCATCATCAATGTATCCACAATCCCTCCGAAGTATCCTGCAATCCCGCCGTATAAAAGTCCTATCGGGAAAAGTACAAAAAGTGCAAGAAATCCTATTGTCATTGAAATTCTTCCGCCGAACAGCAGCCGCGAAAATACGTCTCTGCCGTTTATGTCAGCACCGAGAAGAAATAATCTTCCGTCACTGTCTGTGGTGATTAAATGACGCTGCATTGGAATCAGACCCAGAAATTTATAAGGCTGGCCTTTTGAGAAAAATTTTAAATAATGCTTTTGGCTTCTGTCCAAATCATATGTTATACGTAAGTTTTCAGGGTCAAAATTCCTTATGTAATTGTATGTGTATGGCTTTGAAAGTTTTCCGTTTTCATCAATAACAAAAATTTTTGAAGGCGGAACATAAGCCATTGTACGATCGGAGAAATCTTTTGTATAAGGTGCGATAAAATCAGCAAGAAACAGTGCAAGGTAAATTATTCCTAAAACAATAAGAGCAATTTTTGCAAATTTATCTTTCATTAATTGATTGAAAACTTCTCTAATCATGCTTTCACCCTAATCCTCGGGTCAGTTATAATGAGAAGAATATCGGCAATTAAATTACCGAGAATAAGCATTATTGCTCCCATCATTAATGACGCCATTACTAAATTTATGTCAGATTTTAAAACCGCTTCAAGTATTAAACGTCCGAGTCCCGGATATTGAAATACGTATTCGGTTAATGCGGCCCCGCTTAAAAGTCCTGCAAATTCAAATCCTAAAAGAGTAATCATCGGGTTAATTGCATTTCTCAAAGCGTGTTTATAAACTACATCAAATTCACTCAAGCCTTTAGCTCTTGCAAATTTTACATAATCGCTGTCCAGAACATCTAGCAGATTTGCTCTCATCTGTCTCTGCAGTCCTGCCAGTGAAAGAGTAAACAAAACAGTAACAGGAAGAATTAGATGATGAGTGATATCCCAAACCTGCTGCGGGAAAGTCATTTCCAAAAAGTTTGAGCTTGTTAACCCTCCTATAGGGAACCAGCCTGTTTTGACCGCAAAAATTAAAAGCAAAACCGCAAAGAAAAATGACGGAATTGCCATCCCTATACTCGTCAGGACAGTTAATATTCTGTCAAACGGGGTTTTCCAGTTCAAAGCTGCAGCAACTCCCAGCGGAATTCCAACAAGCCAGGTCAGGGCAATGACTATTGTTGTCAAAAGCAATGTGTTTGGAATTCTTTCCTTTAATTTTGCAGAGACCCGCTCTCCATTGGAAGTTATTCCAAGATCCCCTTTTACAAACGATGCTGCCCATTTACCATACTGAACGATGATAGGTTTATCAAGCCCGAGGCGTTCAGTCTCTTTCTGCAGTGTTTCCTGAGAAACGGAAGGATTTAACCTTAATTCTGCAAGCGGATCTACAGGACTTAATCGTATTATAAAAAAACTTATGATTGATACTATTATCAAAAGCGGTATAGATTGAAGTATTCGTTTTAAGATGTAGATTAATATTTGCATTAAGACCCCTTACCCTTTTGCCCGTTGTCGAGATAAATTTCTTCTATATTATACATAATTCCGCCGAGTGATGTCGGATAGACATTCCGGAATTTAGTTCTGATTGCTGAAATAATTAATGGCGAATATATGTAAACAAAAGGCTTTTCGTCATAAGCTATCGCCTGATATTCGTCATAGAATTTTTTCCTGCTTTCAAAATCAGTTGCCAGAGCTCCCTGAGTATAGAGATAATCAATCCGTTTTTCCCAAGGGTAACGGTCATCTTGTGTGTAATCAGCAGGCCGCTGATTGAACATATGAAGTGTTCCGTTTGACATCCAGACATTTTTCCCGCCGTTCGGTTCAAGAGGAGAACCTGTCAGACCCATTATGACCATATCCCAGTCAAGAGAATTGACAAGTTTATTGACAAGAGAATTAAATTCTATAGGTTTAAAATTAACCTTCATTCCCAGATCTTCCAAATCCTGTTTGACCATAACTCCGATTGCTTCACGTTCGGTATTCCCTGCATTTGTATAAAGGTCAAATTCCACATGGTTACCGTATTTGTCAAGAAGATGTCCTTTTTTACTCCAGTTATAGCCTGATTTTTTTAATAATTCTTTTGATTTTTCAATATTCCTTTCGTATGCGGGAAGATTCTCGTTTAAGAAAATGGAATTAAGGCTTTCTGCGGTGTATAATGGTGCACCGAGTCCGTTTGCAATATTCAAAACCATATTTTTTCTGTCTATTGCATAATCAACTGCCTGTCTGAAATTTTTATCCTGAAACCAGCGTTGTTTTTTTCTATCTACGTAAAATTTTCCGTCTTTGTCTTTTCTGTTGTTCAAGTTAAAAGAAATAAACATTGTTCCTGTATTTGGTCCGAGGTTATAAATCTTGAAATCGGAATGTTTTTCAAGTTCTTTGAATCTTGCCACATTTGCACCCTGAAGCCCTATTACATCCAGCTCTCCGCCTTCAAATTTTAAAACTTCATTATTTATGTCACCTACAATCAGATACACAAGTTTATCCAGATACGGCAGTTTTTCATCTTTTGTATTAATTATATAATAATTCGGGTTACGCTCAAACACCACACGCTGTGCAGGAACATATTCTTTTAGCCTGAATGCTCCCGAAGTTACAAAAGTTTTCGGATTGGCATTTGTTGACAGAAATGTATCAAAATAGGCTTTTCCTTTTTTTACGGCGGGTTCAAAGATATGTTTAGGTGCTATGGGATTTGACAGCATTCGAATAAACGGTGCAAAAGGCTGCGGAGTTTTAAATTCGATGGTGTAGTCATCAATTTTTCGGACTGTTGGAAGTTTGCCGTCAATAACTATAGAATCTCTGATTGACGTATTTCCAAATCCGTCAAAAACAATGTTCTGCCAGGTAAACACTACATCATCGGCAGTAATAGGCTTCCCGTCAGACCATTTTATCCCCTTTCTTAAATGTATTAAATAAGTATCTCCGTCAACAGTAAAATCTTTTGCAAGTTTCGGTATAGGTTCACCTGTTACCGCATTGGTGGTCAAAAGTCCGTCATACATTATTTCTGAAAGTTGAGAAGAGATATTGTCTTTTGAATTAAACGGATTAAATGTTTTCGGACCTTCTCCTATAGTTGATGCAACAAGTGTACCTCCGAATTTTCCGACGGGTGCCTGTGATTGAAGATAATCAATACCGTCTATGGTAACATTTTTTTGCGGTGCCGGATAATTAATATTCTCAACCAACGAATTGTTTATTTCAGGTTTGGATGTTGTTTCCGGAATATCTGCATGAATACACGCTTTTGCCAAAAATGCAAGTAATATTAAAATTAATACAACATAACCCGCTTTTTTCATATAAAAAGCTTACCATAAAAAATAACTTTTTTTATAGCCTGTAGATTAATTTATGCCGGAGTGTTAAAATAATCGCATATTCTGTCTTTTTTACGCGGAAAAAGATATCTTATTTTGTTTGTAAAGCTCTTTTCAGCTAAATTGTCGATTTCTTTTTTTAGGATTGCTTTTTCTAAAACGACCTTATTGTAGAGTTCGGAACAAATCACACTCTTATCAATATGTGCTTTTAATTTCGACAGTTGTTCCTCTTTCTCTTTTATTGCTTGTAATAGTTCCTTTTTCACCAGAAAAACCTCTTAAATAATATAAATAGTCAATGAAAAATTGTTTCAAATTTTATATCATTATCTACATTATCAGGATAAGCGTATTGTGAAATTTTTAAATCGACTTTTTAGGTGATTTTATGCTTATGCAGGCAATAAATCATACTCATAGCCTATTTTTAAAGCTTTCAAATTAAGCGGCAAAAGGTGTTTTCTGTGAGCCGGAATGACATTATCAAGAGCTTCTGCCAGAGTTTCAACAGAAACCAGTTTGCTCACTTTTGCAGCTAAACCTAATGCAAGTATATTAGTCATTTTTATGTTGCCTAAATTTTCAGCCAGCTTTGTTACAGGTGCAAATAAATAATTGATATCCGCTCTGGTTCTTATTTCTTTAGCAAGCGATGAATTTGCAATCAACCAGCCGCCTTTTTTTATTTTTGAGATAAATCTGTCAACTGATGCCTGATTTAAAGCAATAACAAAATCTGCTTCTTTTTTGTTAACTGCACTTACGTCCTCGCTGTCATTTACAACAATTTCGCAATTAACGGTTCCGCCTCTCATTTCTGCACCGTAACACGGATACCATGTTACGTATTTATTTGCAAGCATAAATGCATTGGCAAGCACTTCTCCCGCCAATAATACACCCTGTCCGCCAAAACCAGCTATTACAAAATTTTTTTCCATAATCATCAAAATCCTTTTTACTTAAACTGTTTTCTCTAAAGTTATATCTTTATATACACCAGGTTTGAATACTTCCATCATCTGAGTTCTGACACGTTCATGCGATTCTTGCGGTGTCATTTTCCAGTTTGTCGGGCATGTTGAAAGTATTTCTATGAAAGTAAAGCCTAAACCTTGCATTTGTATTTCAAAAGCTTTTTTTATTGCCTGTTTTGCTTTTCTTATATTCGCAACAGTATCAAGAGAAACTCTTGCACTGTAAGCGGTTCCGTCGCAGAGAGCAACATGTTCCGCAATTTTTATCGGATAACCGTAGTATTCAACGTTTCTTCCTGTCGGGGAGGTTGTTGTTTTTTGTCCGAGAAGTGTTGTCGGGCCAAGTTGTCCGCCGGTCATACCGTAAGTTGTATTGTTTATACAAATAGCGGTAACGTTTTCGCCTCTCAGTGCCGCGTGCAAGCTTTCGGCAAGACCTATTGAGGCAAAGTCCCCGTCACCCTGATAGGTAAAAACGCATTTGTCGGGTCTTGCTCTTTTAATTCCGGTAGCTCCTGCAAGTGCTCTGCCGTGAGGGGCTTCCACCGCATCCACATCAAGAAAGTCGTACAGTGTAACAGAGCAGCCTATTGAGGTAGCCGTAATTGTATTTTCTCTCAATCCCAGTTCATCAAGAACTTCCGCAACCAGACGTATCGCAACACCGTGGTCGCATCCGGGGCAAAATGAAAATTTTGCTCCTTCTCTTATTGATTCAGGTAATTTAAATGTTTGTACTGCCATTTTTTTCCTTTATTTTATTATTTCTTTAATTTTATTTACTATATCATCAACTTCCGGCGGGTTGCCTACAGGTCTGTTGAAAAATTCAACAGGTGCAGCACCGTTTACCGCAAGTTTTACGTCACGAAGCATCTGCCCCATATTTACTTCAACAACCATAAATTTCTTAACCGTTTTTGCAAGTTCCGCAATTCTCCCGGACGGGAACGGCCAAAGCGTAACCGGTCTTAAAATTCCGACTTTTAACCCTTCTTTTCTGCAAATTTTCATTGCGGATTTTACGTTTCTTGAAGGGCTGCCGAAACTTACAACTACCAAATCGGCGTCTTCCGTGTTAATTTCTTCCCAATCTGTTTCGTTTTCTTCAATTTGTTTGTATTTGCTGAATAGTTTGTTTAAGAATACGCACTGATTTTCCGCAAGCGGAGCGTAAGAGCGGATAATTCTGCCGTGTCTGCCTTTTGCACCGGTCAAAGCCCAGCCGGAATTATCTATTTCCGGATACGGATATTCGCCGAATTCAACAGGTTCCATCATCTGTCCGAGAAGTCCGTCCGCAAGCAATATGGTAGGATTTCTGTATTTGTGTGCAAGATAAAAAGCTTTGTATGTCAAATCAACGCATTCCTGAACGGTTGACGGTGCAAGAACTATATTCTGATAATCTCCATCGCCGCCGCCGATTGTAGCCTGGTTGTAATCACCCTGGGAAGGATATATGTTTCCGAGCCCCGGGCCGGCTCTCATAACGCTGACCAAAACCACGGGCAGTTCTTCTGCTGACGCATAAGAAATAGCCTCCTGCATAAGAGATACCGCACAGGATGAGGAAGAAGTCATTGCTTTTGCTCCGGTGGAGCATGCTCCTATTACCATATTAATTGCGGCAAGTTCACTTTCTGCAGAAACATATGCTCTGTTTAATTCCTGCATTTTTCCGCTCATAAATTCTCCGATTTCGCTCTGAGGTGTAATCGGATACCCGAAATAACATTCGCATCCTGCCATAACTGCTGCGTTTGCAATGGCATAATTCCCCTTCATTAAAACTTTTTTATTTGTTTTTGTTAAGCATTCCATAAATTATTTTATCCTCTGTAAACCTCGGTGATTGCCATATCAGGACATCTTGTTGCACACATTGCACATCCTATACATTGATTATCCGGGTCATCGAATTCAACCAGATGATCTCCGAGCTTATTTGTCTTTGAACTTTTTTTTATTAACTTTTTAGGGCATTCTTCTATGCACAAATAGCATGCCTTACATTTTGTTTCGTCAATAACTATTCGACCCATACTATCCTTTCTTTCTCACCATGCCTAAATACTATTATAGCACTTCATAATGAAAAAGAGCCTTTATGTTTACAAGTTGTAATAAATAAAGTTAATATTTTTGCGTAAAGTTACAATTCTGCTAAAATATAAAAAGGGATATTTTATTTTTAAAAGAAAGTGGAAATTAATGGATTATAATGTTGATGATTTTAACAAAATTCTTGCGGATATAAATGCAAAGATTGACAATTTGGCATCTGACAGCGAGGAGAAATCAGTCCTGATAGAAAGTATGAAAAATGCTTTTGACAATAAAAGCAGTGTTGAAATCGAAAGGCTTGAGGAATTTTCTGAAGATTTGAATAATATCAAATCTATGCTTGATAACGGCATGAATGCAGGGGATTCCGGACAGATTCTTGACGCATTGAGAATACTTGAACAATCTTTTAAAAATGAAATTCTGAATGTTACATTTGATAAAGAGCGTCTTCTTGAAGGCCTTAAGGACGATATTGTAAAAGTTATTGAAAAATCGGCTTATCTTGAGGAATTATACCCGAGTAAAAATTCGGATTATTTGGATGATATTAAAAAAACTATAGGAGATAATCTTGCTAATGTTCAAAATAATATAAACGGACATATTAAAGAAGATTACGAAATGTTGGCACAGGCTATCGGAGCTTTATACGGTTATCTGGAAAAAATTAAGAAAGATATAACTGCAAACGGTTCTGACGGGGTTGCTCAAATTGCTTCCAATATGCAGATTATGAGCGGAAATACAGCAGGGCTTGTTGCTAAAATTGACGAACTTATGTCAATGGTTTCTGCCCGTATTAATGATAAAGATGAATTCGTTAATATGCTTAACTCCGCAAAATCTAAAGTTGATGAGATTGAATCTCTCCTTAGTGCAAATTTTGCGGAACAACTTGATGATTTGAAGATGGATATAGCTCTTATTACTACAAGAGTAGATTCTGCAAAGGAAGATTTGAAAAAATCTTACAAAAGTGAGATTGCCTCCGTTCTTGAAAGTATTCAAAATTCTACAGAATTGATAAGTGACTTTAAAGAAAATGTTGCATCAAAGCTGGCTGATTATTTAAATTCTATAAGAGAGGCTCTCGGGTCTTTTGTTGATGACATGAAAGCTTCTCAGGAAAGTTTTAACTCCGAGCTTTATGACAAAAAGTTAGAAGAATTTCAAAAATTATCTGACGATTTTAATAAACTGGATGAGGGTTTAGTTGCCAGAGAAGCAGATTATAAGGATTTTGTATCTCACAAGCTTGAAGAAGTTTATAATTCAATGGAAACCGTCAAAGAGTTAATTTCTTCCTCTAATTATGAAATTAATTCATCGCTTTCTGAAAAAATTGCGGTTATAGAAGACATGATTCTCAAAAAGAGTCTTTTGAAAGATGAAAAACTTGAAACTCTTGAGAATACGCTTAATGATTATTTATCTGTAATTAAAGATAATTTAAACCGCTTTGATGTGGAATTTAAAACTTTTGATGACAGTATAACTTCAAAAGTAAATTCAGTATCAGATGTTTTGAACAATGTTTCAGGTAAAACTGATGAAATTGCATTAAACATAAGAACAAACCTTTCAAATCAAATAAGCGATTTGAAAACTGATATATCCGTTGCAGGTGATAAAGTAGATTTGCTTAAGGAGGAAATGAATCAGGTTTCCACTCATGCACTTTCCCAGATTATGACCGGACTGCAAAATTCATCTTCGGAAATCGGTGAATTTAAAGAGAATGTTTCGTTGCATATGAGTGAATATTTGACGGCAATTAAAGATGCACTTGAAAGTTTTTCCGATGATATGAGGGCAGTTCAGGATTCATTTGATTCCGAAGAAATAGAGCAAAAATTAACGGAATTGCAGCATATTTCTCAGGATATTCAAAAATTAGATGCAGATCTGAATTACAAGGAATCAAATTATAAAGGCTATATTGATGAAAAAATAGCAGAAATACATAATTATCTCGTTACATTGGAAGATATGATTTCGTCTTCAGGGATTGGAATTGAAAATTCGGTTGTAGCAAAAATTGCTGCTATTGAAGAATTGATAGCTCAAAAAGATTATACAGAACCTCTTGGAAAAATTTCAGAGACACTCTATGGTGTTGCAGGCAAAACCGATGAGCAAATAAGTAATATTAAAGAAATAAAAGAATTAATCAATTCCGTTTTTCAAGAGATTCAAACTAAAAATGAAAATCTGCAATCTGTTATTTCTGAAAACGGTTCTCATACAGAACTTATGGAAGCAAATTTTCTGAATCAGTTGAAAGAGCTGGAAGCAAGAATTCAGGATTATAGTGCTAAGCACAAGCTTGATACTTATGAGAAAATTTCTGAAATAAGCGGACTTATTTCTGCAGTAAAGGGTTCAGTTGACAATTTCGGCGGTAACAGTCTTGTAAAGATAGAAGAAAAATTATCGGCTCTTGAACTGGAGCTCAGTGATAATTATTCAGCTTATGATGAAAATTTGACGGTTCTTCAAAATAAACTCGGTGAATATGTAATTTCCGCCGAAAAAATTGCGTCTGAGACCGGTTCAAAAATAGAAAATTCTTTACTTGAAGTTGTAGAAATTAAGAATGAACTAAAAAATCTGTATGAAAAGTTTGACTCTTTAAGTGTTAATAATAATGGCGATACGGAAAGACACTTTGAGATTGTAATTAATAAGTTAAATGATGTTATAACTGAAATAGATTCTTCGCGTGACGGAATCGGTGAAAACTTTAGAACCTCGATTCAGGACAGTATTGAATTTGTTGATAAGGGTTTGGGATATATTTCTGCAAATCTCGGTGAGATTAAGTCAGGTCAGACAAATAACCTTCAAAATATTACTGAAACCGTTGATGAGAAGATTAATGAATTAAAAGAGCAGCTTTCTCTGATTAATACGGATATTATTCAGGCTCTGGGTGAGAAAGGAGAATTTTTACTTTCGGAATTTGCACCTTTAAAGGATGCGATAAGTAAATTTACTTCATTTAACTTTGAAAATATTATTGAAGAGATTAAAAATCAGATTCAGCTATCGTATTTGAATTTGCTTTCCGAAATAAATGATAACCTTACGGATAATCAGGACGCTTATGTAAAAATAGAAAATACATACAGAGATATTGTGTCCCGTTGTACTTCTCTGGAAGATTATTTGAACGATTTTACGAAAAATAATCTTGAGTTGATGAGTTCAACAATAGCAAATATTGATAATAATGTAAAAGTTAATTTAGATAAAACTAATTCATTTTTTGATGACTGGAGAAACTCCGTTGAGGAGTTAAACTCATGTCTTCGTGACAACGGAAAAGAATTTGAACATTCACTGGTTGATATCCTTGATCATATTGACAGAACTCTTGATGAGAAACTTCTTTCAAACGAGAAAGACATTCAGGACTATTTCAGTCGTATTCTTCAGGAACAAAATTTTGTACAGTTGATTGAAGGTGCAAATAAAGAACTTGCTGATAAAATCGAAGAACTAAAGTTTGGTATTACTGATGGGCTTGAATCAGAGTTTGTTCCTGAAGATTTAATTGATTCAATCAGAAAAATTTTACAAAATTCCATTGCTATATTGAATGATAAATTCGATGCAATCGATGCAAGACTGGATGTTATTGCCCGAAATGATAATACTGAAATTATTGATGGTATTACCGAGTCTTCCGAAAAAATTATAAGTTCATTGGATGAACTCGGTATAAAGATTGAAAATTTTAATATTAAAGATAATGCACAAGATTTGCAGGCAATTAATTCAAATTGTGAAGAGATTGAAAAATCTATATCAGAACTGCATTCGAAAGTTGATATTCTGGCAATGACAGATACTGAAGATAACGGACTTGATGAGCTGTTTGATTCATGCATGGTTATTCAAAAAACAGTATTGGAGCTTCAGGATAAAGTTGACAGAATTGTTTCATTTGAAGGAAATGATAAAGGTAATGAACTTTCCGAATCTTATAAAAATATTCAAAAATCTGTTGAAGAATTGCATTCGAAAGTTGATATTATTGCAATGGCAGATAATTCGGAATTGCAGGACGAGATTTCTCAAACTTCGGATAAATTGATGCACTCGCTGGAAGAACTTCATTCAAAAGTTGATATTATTGCTATGTCTGACAACAGTGCTGATAATGATGAGATTTCGGAATTATCGAATAAGGTAGCTCAGTCAGTTGCAGAGTTAAGCTCTAAAATAGATGTTCTTGTTATGAGTGATGATTCGGATTTTCGTGATGAAGTGTCAGAATCTTCTGAAAAATTATTGCATTCTTTGCAGGAATTGCATTCGAAAGTTGATATTATTGCAATGTCGAGTGAATCAGCGTTGAGTGATGAACTTTCCTCTTTATCGGATAAGATATCTAAATCATTTGCAGAACTAAATTCAAAGATAGATATTCTTGCAATGAACGATGGAACTGAGTTGAAAGATGAAATTGCCGATTCTTCAGAAAAAGTTTTAAATGCAGTCAATGAGCTTCATAAGAAAGTTGATATTCTTGCTCAGGAAGATAACTCAGCTATTCAGGATGATATTGAAGAAATCAAAGAACTTATACAAAACGGACAAAAAATGGCAGGAACTGCCATTGATGATGAAGTAGCATCAAAACTTGATGATATTCTTCACACACTGGATAATTCAGAGGATAAGATAGCCAAAACTCTTGAACTTTTGCATAACAAAGTCGATATTTTGGCAATGGCTGATGATAATGATATAAAAGAAGAAATTCAAAATATAAAAGAATTAATTGAAAAACAGAGAGCTTCTTTTGAAAACGATACAGATGATGCAAAATCAAAAGAAATCAGTACTCATCTTCAAAAATTAATCGGAGAAATTAATAAAATTGAGAAAAATGTTTCAGAGCTTGATCTGGAGAAAAATTCTCAAGACATAAAAGATTCTGTTATGACAGCAATTCTTTCGGCAATGGATCAGGTGTCGTTTGTAGAAGAAACTGAGGAAATTAAAGATTTTGTAGAAGAAAAAACAAATGCCATTAACCAAACATTGCTGGACGTAAAAAAACAGCTCAGTAATATTTCAAGTTCAGGCAGCGATATGGATTTTTATTCATATACTCTTCAGGATGTAGAATCTGATTTTGCGAAACTGCGTCTGACATTGAATGAAATTTCATCATCATCAACTTCTTCAAATGAATTTGGTGTTATTTCCGCCAATATTAACAAAATGGCTAAATCAATAGAACAGCTTCAAATTAATATGGCATCGCATAACAATGCAACTCCTAATCTGAAGGCTGATTTTGATAAACTTAGTGAAGATATATTAAGTTTAAGTGCGAGAACAAATAAAATTCTCTTGAATTCGACAGAATCCCAGCGTATAATGAGCTTGAGTCTGGAAGATTTTTCACGCCGCAGTACGCTGCTTGAAAACAGATTAAATGAACTGGATAACAAGCAGATAGATTCAAGATTATCGCTTATTGAAAACAAAATTGATGAAACTGTAAGTTCAGGTAAAGTTTTACAGAATGTTATGATGTATCTTGGTGAATGGATGGACGGAACTTCTGAAACCATTTCCAGTATTTATGATAAATCAGTCAAGGCTGCATCAGTACATGAACTGTTGGAAAATATAAAACTTACGGCACCGGAGCAGACTGATTTGTTAAAAGTTGTTGAAGAAAGATTTGAAGAACAGCAGACGAGAATTGACAGACTTGAACAGAAACTTGAAAAGGCTCTGGAAATGCTTTCTGAATATGATGAAAATATCATAACTGCAAAAATTGACAGACTGGACAAACAATTAGGAAAATTAACTGAAAATATAGAAAAGCTCACTGCATATGTTGATGAAGAATAATTTAATAAAGGATTTAAAGAATACATTAACCCCGTACAATGTATTGTCGGAGCTTGAGGAAAGGTATGCCTATGCACAGGATGCTGCCAATTCCCGTTCTATAAAAAATCTTCCTGATGTTGTTGTTTTTGTTGAGAATACAGAGCAGGTTCAGAATGTTGTAAAACTTGCAAGAAAATATAGAACCCCTGTAATATGCCGGGGTGCGGGCACTAATGTCGTCGGGGCATGCAGAGCGGAACATGGCGGTATAATTCTTAACTTTTCTAAAATGAATAAAATTCTGGATTTAAGCCGTGAAAATATGACGGCTACTGTGCAGCCGGGTGTCATTGTGGGTAATTTGCAAAAAGAGGCTGATAAACTTGGCCTTTTTTATCCTCCGGATCCTTCTAATCTGGCTGTATCAACAATCGGCGGAAGTATCGCTCAGGCTTCGGGCGGAGCTAAAACATTTAAATACGGCTCTACAAAGGATTATGTTATTGATTTGAAAGTTGTTACCGCATCCGGTGAGATTTTAAGAACAGGAGCAAGTACTATTAAAAATGCTACAGGATACAACCTGAACAGTTTGTTTGTTGGTTCTGAGGGGACTCTCGGTATTGTTGTAGAGGCAACTTTAAAACTTATTCCGAAACCTGAAGCTAAAAGAGTTTTGATGGCATATTTTGATACTGTTCAAGATTCGGTTGATGCCGTTGATGCAATTATTGAACAGAGAATTTTTCCTGCAACTCTTGATTTTATGGATAAAAATGCTATTCAAACCGTTGAAAAATTTTATCCCGCAAATCTTTTGTGTGAGAAAGAAGCGGCACTTGTTATTGAGGTTGACGGCTTTGAATCTGCAATAGAATACCAGCAGAAAGCAATAGTTTCCATTCTTGAACATTGTAATGCTTCAGCTATCCAATATTCAACAAATGATGATGAGTATGAAAAAATTTGGACGGCAAGACGTTCATCTATGGGGGCATGTGCAAAATTGAAACCGAATGTTACCACTGATGATGTCATTGTGCCGAGAAAAAATCTCGCAGAACTCGTTCTGGGTATCCGTGCAATTTGTGAAAAATATAATCTTGATGTCTGTATGGTGGGACATGTCGGAGATGGCAGTGTTCATCCTCAAATTCCTATTGATTACAGAGATGAAGACGAATATAAGAGATTTAAGAAAGCTAAATCAGAGATTTATGAATTAACGGCTTCTCTTGGCGGAATTTTATCAGGCGAGCATGGTATCGGAGCAGATAAGAGAGCTCATATTCATATGGTAATTAACGAGACCGCGTTGAATTATATGCGTCAGATTAAAAAAACTTTTGATCCTGATAATATTCTTAATCCATATAAAATTTTTTAGTTTTGTAAAGTGTTTTTGAATTTATGGCAATTTATTATATTTATGGGTTTTACTTTTTTTGTAAACAGTAAGGAATAATAAAGTTATGCAAGTTGAAAAAGTTAAATTTACCCATGTAAACTCACAAAATAAATTGAAGATGAGAAATAAAATAGATAATCAGCAAATTACATCTGCTGATGAAAAAGCTAAACTTCCGGTACCTTCTGCCGCTCAAATTTTGAGTTTTACAGGAGGCTATAGTCTTAATCTGGCTGAGACAATAAAACATTTAGATAAGCTTGCATCAAAAAAATCAGATGTTTACCCGCCGCAAATCCGAGAATGGGCGGGGATTATTCTTGAAGAGGGTAACAAAACAAAAGAAACATTAATCAGTGTTCATAAAAAGTTTTATGAAAGCTTAAAAGACTGTTTTACACTTGATGAAGCAAAGAAAAAATTTCCGGAATTTAAAGATGTTATTCCGGCAGAAAATGTAAAGGTTCATGAAGGTAGTTTTATTGATGATTTCCAAAAAGGTAAGCTTGAATACTTTGACAATGATGAAGATTTATCGCTTCAGCTTTTAAAATTATACTGGGGTGAAGGGTTTTCTATAAACGATTTACGCAGATATTCTGACGGGAAAAACTTAAGCCATACATTAAATAAATTGAATATCCCTACAGTTGACAGAACCTACGGACAGTTATTAAAGCTTTCCGATCCTGAATATAACGAACGTCTCACAAAAGAAATGACAGCAAAACGATTGGCGGCTCTTGACAGAAAGGCACAGGAATCTTCAGGAGAACCAGTTTACATAAAAAGAGGACCGCTTTCTGCCGAGCATAAAAAACATATTTCAGAAGGATTACAAAAATATTACGAGCAGAATCCTGAAGCAGTGTATAATCTTTCAGAGCGTCAGCGTAAATTTTATGAAGAAAACCCTGACAGGGCAAAACTGCTAAGCCGTGTGACCACAAAAGCTTGGTATGTATTCGGAGCCGATAAAATTAAGGCTGCCATGTCAGCTTTTATGAAAAAGCAAGGTGTAAAAACTTTTGATACATCAAAACTTGAAACGCCTCTTGCCTTAACTAAAGAAGAAAGTTCTGTAATGAAAAAATTCTGGGCATCTCATGACTGGGCAAGAAAATCTTTTTCAAAAAATATGACATATGCCTGGAAAAAGGTAAAAGAAGAACAGACTATTGTTTATGATGTTCGGCTGGCTCCGCAGAACTTTATAAAAAGAATGGTTAAATGGGCAGAAGAACAGGGGATAAATCTTAAAGAAGAAGATTTTATAGGTAAATTTGATCCTAACGGAGGTGAAAAAAATTATAAAAATTCGTTGCTTGATAAATATACAAGAGCTTTTGTTGACAGTACCCCCGGTGGAAGTACTATGATGGCTAATTCATATTTTCTTGCACTTTTGAATATAAACAGAGAAATTTCTAAAATGGATTTGTCAAAATTTGATAAGGAAACTGCAGCTACATGCAGAGCTATTCAGAGAATAATAAAAGAATCATTATTTGAGCATCCGGATTTGCCTTTTGAAGAAAATGCGTTCAAAATTCTTGATGCAAATGATGTGCAGGCTGTTTTTGGAATTTTAAGAACGAGCTGTCTTGAAATTTATAATCCAAAACTGTCAAAAATGTTTGAAAGACATATGGATAAAGCATACGATTATATTACAAAGAATTGGAAACCCGGACAGCCAATAAGAATGAATCCTTACGGTATGGATTTATAAGGCTATTTACATTTCTGAAACAGAAATGCTTTTAAATCCTGAGTTTCTTGCAGAATCCATAAGTTTAACGATTGCACCATGAGTCGCATCTCCGTCTGTTGCAATCATCATTCCGTCAGGGTAATTTGAAACCTGTGATTTTAATGAATTTTCAAGTTCTGCTGCTGAAACTTCAGAACCGTCAATGAAATATCTGTTATCGGCAGATACATTTACTGTTAAAATTTTGGTATCTTTATTTACCTGTTCTTCGGCCACATTTTCCGGAACTGTCAGATTTAATCCCTGTTGATCAAGAAGCGGTGCAATTACCATCATGATAATTAACAGTACCAGAAAAATATCTGTCAGCGGTGTTATGTTTATTTCATTAAAAGTATCACGTTCGCGTGCCATTGTTATGCTCCCTGATTATCATTTTGTTTTTCTAAATCACGTTGTTCTTTTTTTGTAAGCGGCTCGCCTGCAACAATAAGTTTTTTGTATTCGGCATCCTGAGCCGCATTCATCACTTTCATTATTTCGGAACTTTTTACTTTCTCATCAGCTTTTACAACGACTTCCGGTTTTTCCAGAGTCGGTTTGAGGGCAATAAGTTCATCGGTCAAAGTTTCTGCGGGAATTTCACGACCGTTAATATACATCAAGCCTTCTTTTGTAATGGAAACGGTTGCATTTTTCTCCTCTATTGCAACTCCGCTGTTTATTTCAGGAACCGTAATTGCATTATCCATTGACTGAAACGACGGTGCAACTACCATCATGATAATCAAAAGTACAAGGAAAATATCCGTTAAAGGCGTGATATTAATCTCCGTGAACATTTTTGCTTTTTTGTTGGAAGAACCTATTGCCATTTTGTCTAATCCTTATTTTTACATTGAAACATTACTGTTTTGTGTTGATTGATTTGAAACAGTACCTTCAGAATCAACAAAACTCAAGAACAATAACTTGATTAACTGAAAATCATCTTCGTAACGTTTTACGATTGATTGGAAAGAGTTATAAAATACAACCGCAACAATCGCAACACCAAGACCGAAAGCCGTTGCGATTAACGCAGAACCGATTCCCATTGCAACTGCGGCTGATTGATTACCCTGTTGAGCCAGATCCTGAAATGTATAAAGAATACGGACAACAGTTCCAAACAACCCTAAGAACGGAGCAACACCACCGATTGTACCAAGGATTGTCAAATGACTTTCCAATTTTCTGGTTGCAAGAGCTGCAGCAATATCAAAAGAACGAGAAAATCCGTTTCTCTGTTCCGAGAAAATTCTGACGGCTTCTTCCGTAACTTCACCGATAACGCCTCCGCATTGTACGGCAAGATTTTGTGCTCCCTGAAGGTTGTTTTTTGCAAGTTCTTTCTGTAATCTCGGGATTAACAGAACAACATCTCTTTTGTTTCTTTTGTAGAAAGAGAATCTGTTGAGTACAACTGCAACAACGAGAATTGAACATACCAGAATCGGTAATAATACCGGCCAGTCTAACTGAATTGAGTGTAATAAAAGTTCCATAATTTTAATCCTCTTTATTTTGTAATTACTTAGTTTTTATTTTAGTATCCTGATGCTCCGAATACGTTGTAATCAAACGTAAACTGAATATCAATGCTTTGTCCTTTAAATTCTACAGGAAGCGGCTTAAACGGTGCTGTTAATTTTACCGCGTCTATCGCTGCTTTATCTGCACTCGGCAGACCTGACGATTTGAACACGCTGCATGAAAGGAGTCTTCCGTCTTTTGCAATCTTAAATAAGAGTACGACACGTTTACTTTCGTTTCCTTTAGGCGGATTCCAGTTCATTTTAATACGTCTTTGTAAATCTCTCATATAAGGTCCGAAATCCGGTTCTCTGATAGCGTCAATGCCCGGTCTTCCGTTAGGATTGCCAGGACCAGGATTCCCCATTCCTGAGCCGCCGGCACTTCCGCCGGTTCCGGAAGCTGATTTACCGAGTTTTGAGCCTGAAGAACCGGTAGGAGCCAAAACCGGTGCAGGTGTATATCTTCCTGAGCTGCTGCTGCCGCCGGCTGAGGAACCTCCGTTTGCGAGTTTACCTGAACCGCTTACAGGACCTGTTGAGTAATGCCCGCCGTTTGACGGTGTAGTTGCCTTCGGAACAGGAACCTGAAATCCTGATGTAGGTTTTGACACAGGTTTTGGTGTATTAGGCGGTTTTATTGAAGGTCTTGCTGTTGGAGGGTTCGGTTTTGCAGCTTGTTTTGCCGGAGTCGGAGCTGGCTGCTGGGCCGGTTTTGGTGCAGGTTTTTGGAAAATTTCTTTTGCAATTTGCTGAACAGGATTTTTTGCCGGTTGTGGTTTTACCTGTTGCGGTTTTTGTGGCTGCACAGATTTTTTTGGAGTAGATGCCTGTGAAGCCGGTTTTGGTTTTTGTGTAGCCGCTGCAGGTGCTGACGGCATTGAAACTTTTCTTGTCGGATCATGATGTCCGCCTGCACGTGAGTTTCTATCAGCTCTGTATGGTGTATTTTTATTTATAGGTGTATCTTCTTTATCAACAAGAACAAATTCTATGTCATTTTTTTTAGGTGTCGGTTTGTCAAATATACTGAGATGAATTCCCAGAAGTGCAAGTATAATTAATATTAGCCAAATTGCTCCGGCTACCGTCGGATGGAGTAATGTTGAAATTACAATGGATTTTTTCAGAGTTAAGTCATCTTTGTCTTCACGAATGACTGCAGGTGTTTTATAGCCTGAAGTTTCCTGTAAGTCCTCATCTTCAATTAAATTACTATTGTATTTTCCTAAGATTGACATTCTTTTTTCCCTAATCTGATTTCTCAATAATCTTATTTTAAATTGAAAATAAAATTATTGCACGGCTGGCTAATAATTTGAGTTATAAATTGCGGGATTAACTGTAATTGGTTGGGTAAGAACCAATTCTATGCCGGAATTTGCCGGAATTTCGACATCATCCCCTTTGTCCCACAATGACTTAACTAACCCTCCGCCGGCTCCTACTGCTGTACCGAGAGCTGCTCCACGGCCGATATTTCCGCCTGCCAGAGCTCCGAATACAACTCCGGAAACTGCTCCTGCACCTGCTCCGACAGTAAGATCTTTTGCATAATCTTTAGTTACATCCATTTTGGTTCCGCCTACAAGTGTACCGGAATTATCTTCGGTTTTAATAACTGCCGAAATAGGAATTTGAGTTCCGTAAGGTGTTGTTATTTGAGTAAATCTCAACGTTAATTTCCCGTTCATGCTTCCGCGTTTTGCTTTTGAAACTTCAAGAACAGAACCTGTAACAGTACTTCCTGCAGGTGCTATCATTTTATTGTTGTAATAAAAATCAGAGCCGAGTGCGAGTGTTACGTTTTGTCCGAGTGTTAGCGTTGCGGAACTTATAGGCATCATTGCTACGGCCGGAAATGCCTGACCTGCCGGAACCGTAACAACACTGCCTTTTAAAGTCTGGTTGCCCGAAACTGTCGGGCTGTTGTAGTAACCCGGTTGAAATGAAGGTGCGATAGTATTTTCGGTATAATTATAATTGCCTGCTGCATTTGCACTACAACCGGCAAGTACTATTACTGCCGCAATAAGGCTGATTTTTTTATTCATATACGTACCTTCCTTTCTAAAACTATACACTTATTTTATAATATTATATTTTTATAATTTAATTTGTCAATTTGTTACGGTATGTGTAATCCACGCAGAATCAGTCAGGATAATAAGTTCATCCTCTCCTGCAGGAATTTTTGTATGTTTTCCCATTTTTCTTGCTCTGCCAGGGCGAATCTGAAGGGTGATATTATTCCCGATATCTCTTTGGTAATGCGGCATTTTCCTCCATTCGGCAGGTTCAGAAATTCCACCGCCGATAATATTATTGTTTGATGTATAAATATATCCTCTTATCGGAACTTCATAACCGTCCGGAAGAATCATTTTAGTAATTTTAATTGTCATAGCTGCGTTTGTACCGATAACAGGTTCGTTGAGTTTTTCAATAAATCCGTAAAATGTTGTATTTTGCGGAATTATATTTGTTTCATACATGTAAAGATCGTTTGTGGCGGTAAATCTTACCTTGAACCCTTCGGGACAGTATTCTGTTGAAATTTCCTGTGAACTGGAGACAGGTATGAAGGTCCCTGCAGGAACTTCTACTAAATCATATCCACGTGTTTCAAGCTGGACATCCTCCATCACGGGGGTCTCTTCGGCTATACAGGTTAAACCCGTTCCGAACATTAATACTGCTAAAATTACCAACCATTTTTTCATAAGTTTTATTATAACATTTTTTTTTGATTATTCAACAAAAACTTTATGTTTTGTGTATAATTTTTAGTTGTAAGAAAGGACGTGACAATTATGAAAGAAAGAATAGTTTCGGGAATGAGACCAACGGGTAAATTGCATCTGGGACATTATCTCGGAGTAATTCAAAATTGGGTTGAATTACAGCATAAATATGACAGCTTTTTCTTTGTTGCAGATTGGCACGCTCTTACGACAAAATATGATAAGACTGAAAGTTTAAGAGATGATGTTATTGATGTTGCAATAGACTGGCTGGCATCAGGCATTGATCCTGAAATTTCAACAGTTTATGTTCAGTCTATGGTGCCGGAAATTGCTGAATTAAATGTTTATCTCGGTATGATTACTCCGCAAAATTGGGTTGAGCGTGATCCATGTCTTAAAGATATGGTTAAGATTCTGCGTACAAAAGACGGTCAGGATTCTCAAATGAGTTACGGTCTGCTCGGTTATCCTGTTTTGATGAGTGCTGATATCATGATGATGAATGCAACACATGTTCCGGTCGGGATTGATCAGGTTGCTCATATTGAGATTACACGTGATATTGCAAGACGTTTTAACCATATTTATAAAGAAGAATTTTTTAATGAGCCTAAACCTCTGTTGAATCACTGTTCTTTGATTTGCGGTTTGGACGGAAACAAAATGGGTAAGTCTTTCCAGAATGATATAAAAATTTCAGATACGGAAGAGGTTACAGCAAAGAAGATAATGACTGCAATTACAGACAGAAGCAGGTTGAGAAAAACAGATTTGGGACATCCTGATGAATGTGAAGTTGCATTTAAATACTGGGAAATTTTCGGAACAAAAGAGCAGATTGAAAAAGTCCGTTTTGAATGCGAAAAGGGTGAAAGAGGATGTGCCGACTGTAAACGTCAGCTTGGTGCATTGATTAACGAAAAATTTGCACCAATCAGAGAGAAACGAAGATATTACGAAAATCATATTGATGAAGTTAAGGATATTTTGAATGAAGGTTCAAAAAAGGCACGTATAGAGGCCCAAAAAATTCTAACAGAAGTCAGAAGACTTGTTAAAATGTATTAATCAAAATATAAAAATTGAAATTGTATTGTTAAGCCGGCTTGTGGCATACTTCAATCCAAACTGTATAGATAACCATTGACGGGCAATATAGGGCTTTGAAATCCTTTAAAAGATAAGTTTTACTTAACACACAATTCACAGCACATCTGGCAAGCTCCGAATACTTTTGCGGCTTTAAGATTTTTTCGAAAACATCTGTAATGCGGAAGGTTGAAGGCTTCTTTGATGCTCATCTCTTTTACGTTGCCTATTTTTTGAGAAAGACACGGATATACGTCTCCTGCAGGTGTAATCATCATATTTGAATACGGATAAATACAAGGTTTATATATTTCAGAGACAGGTTTGTCACTTGGAGTATTAAAAAATTCTTCAATTTTTGCAAGCGGATTTTTTGCATATTCAAATTTTGGAGAGAATCTAATTTGGACTTTTGACTTTTTATTTAGACTTTCCAGTTCTTTATAAACCTCTTTGAAATGTTCCATATCAAAATATTTTTCTATCGGATAATTCGCATTAAATTCCGGAACAAAACTGTCGAATAAAACAGAATTTTGTTTTAAATTATTATTTCGCAAAAAAGATATGGATAAGAAGTTAAACTTCATTTCATCACACATTTTATAAAGTTTTACGAGGTCATCAAGGTTATTTTCAAGAACAATGGTTTTAATATCAATCATAGGGCGTTTATTACGGGCATTCATTCTTTCGAAATTATTCATAATTTTATCCCAGATACCGGCTCTGGCACGGTTTTTGTCGTGATTTTCCCCGTAACCGTCCAGCGATACTGACAAAAGCATCATTTTACTTTTAATAAATGCATCAATAATTTCATCATTGATTAATATCCCATTTGAGACGACATTGAGCTTTCCCATTGTTTTTTTAGCGGTTTTCATCAGAATATCTGTAAAATCTTTTCTTACCAGAGGTTCCCCCCCTACAAGGGTTACAAAAGAGTAAAACGGAATCTGGTCAATTATGCTGAACCATTCTTCCGTTGTTAATTCTTCTTTGTTTCTGTCTTCTCCAACGTAACAATACGGACATTGAAGGTTGCAACGATAGGTAAGTTCAAAAAAGTATCTTAAAGGTACTAAAGCTTTTCCTGAATTTGACAGGTAAGAAGGCATTGCATAAAGATTTCTGCCTATATCAAATAGTTCTGATAAATTAGTCATTCTCCCTCCGGCTGAATTAATTTATACAGAAATTATACCTTAAAAGTATTGAGATAGGAAGTATCTGCAGTGTAGTAGAAAAACATTGTAGTAAAGGCGGAAGGAATTTTTCCATAATATGGTTATGAGCAATAGTCTGCGGATGAGAATCCAATTTATTAATTATTATTTTTGCCCTTTACGGCATTAATAATAGACTTGTCCATATGAACAGCATTCCGGAAACAATTCCGACCATTGAAAGGTGCCAGTTTCCGTATTCTTTTGCAAGAGGAAGCAGTGTATCAAAAGATATATAAATCATGATTCCGGCAACTGCTGCCATTGAGGCTCCAACCATCATTTGCGGCAGAAAGAGTTTTAGTAAAAACATACCGATAACGGCTCCTATTGGTTCAGAGATGCCTGATAATGCAGCATAAAGCATTGCGTAGCGGCGTTTGCCGGTAGCCTGATATACAGGCAGTGCAACGGCTATACCTTCAGGAATATTGTGTATTGCAATAGCAAGCCCGACAGATAACCCGAGTGTTAAATCCTGTGTCGAGGTCATAAATGTTGCCATACCTTCAGGGAAGTTGTGAACGCAAATTGCGACAGCCGTTAAAAGTCCGGCATGTTTTATCATACTGTTGTGTTTTGCAGGTTTATCCGGATTAAGCATTTCGTCCTCGTCAACGTGATCCGGAAGAAAATAATCGATAAGAATAGCCGTCACAAGTCCGATTATAAAGCTAAAATAAACAATCCAGTTATATTTATGCGGAAAAACCATTTTTAACATTTCAGCAGCGGACGGGATAATATCAACAAACGACAGAAAAATCATTACACCTGCAGAAAATCCGAGCCCGATAGAAAGAGCCTTCATATTGTCGCGTTTTACGACAAAAGCAATTCCGGCTCCGATTGCGGTAGCCAATCCTGCTAAAAGTGTTATTAACAGTGCTATTCCGTAATTTGGTGGCATAATGTTTTCTCCGATTTTTATATTACCATAAATAAATTTTGAATGTATATAGCGTATTTGAAAAAAATTTTGTTCTTGTTATAATCGGGGTATGAAAGATATGTTAGATAAGATTTTACAGATAGAAAAGAAATATAAAGAGCTCGGAGAAACACTCTCTGATCCGGCTGTAATACAGGATTATAAACGTTTCCGTGATTTATCAAAGCAGAGAAAGTCAATGGAAGAGACCGTTCAACTCTATTATGACTGGAAAAAAGCAACAGATGCTATAGCAGAAGCCAAAGAAATGCTCCATTCCGAATCGGATGATGAAATGAAGGCTTTGATAAAAGCTGAAATCGAAGAAAATGAAGCAAAAATTCCGGAATTTGAAGAAAAAATGAAAATACTTCTTCTTCCGCGTGATCCTATGGATGATAAAGATATTATGCTTGAAATCAGAGGCGGAGCCGGCGGTGACGAAGCCAATATTTTCGCCGGTGACCTTGCAAGAATGTATATGAGATATGCAGACAAGCAAGGTTGGCAGACTCAGGTTTTGAGTAAAACTGAATGTGAAGCGGGCGGTGTTTCGGAAATTATTATTTCAATCAAAGGTGATGCTGTTTATTCAAGATTGAAATACGAATCAGGAGTACATCGTGTCCAAAGAGTTCCTGCAACTGAATCACAGGGCAGGGTTCACACATCTACAGCAACCGTTGCAGTTATGCCTGAAGTTGACGATGTTGAAGTTGAACTCAATATGAATGATATTGAAATTACAACTGCACGTTCGGGCGGTGCAGGCGGTCAGAACGTTAACAAAGTTGAAACTGCTGCAAGAGTATTTCACAAACCTACCGGAATTATGATATTTTGTACGGAAGAACGCTCACAGCTACAGAATAAAGAACGTGCACTGCAGATTTTGAAAGCAAAACTTTATGATATGGAAGTTCAAAAACAAATGCAGGAGATTACTGATCTTCGCCGTTCACAGGTAGGTACCGGTGACAGAAGTGAAAGAATTCGTACTTATAATTTCCCGCAGGGTCGTTTGACTGACCACAGAATTAATCATAACCTTAATGTGTGGACTGTTATTGACGGTGATTTGGATGAACTCATCAAGCTTTTGATGGAATATGACCAGAAGTTAAAGCTGGAAAAATTAGCAGAAGTAAATTAGGGATTGATAATGGCTGAAAGAAAATGTGTCGGATGCGGAATAATTAAAAATCGGGATGATTTAATAAAAATTACTAAGCAGAAAACACATCAAGACCTCGTTATCAACGGTGATTCCAAAATATTTGGCAGATCCGTATATCTTTGTTATAATAATTCGTGTATAGAAGCGGCATTTAAAAAAAATAAATTGCAAAAAGCATTAAAAACTCCGATACCGCAGGAGTTGAAAGGAAAATTACTAAATGAGTTTTGAATCAATAAGAATAAATGAGTTAGCAAAGGAATTGAAAATGACAAGCAAAGAAGTTATTGAAAAGCTTGCCCAAATTTCAATAACAGGAAAAACTCATTCAAGTACTTTAACTGTTGATCAGGTAAAGAGATTAAAAGATTTTATAAGTGCCGGCTCTGTAAAAGAGGTTAAAAAACCGAAAGCGTTTATTGTTAAAAAGGCAAAACCGGCGGAACCTGAAGTTAAACCGGAAGAGAAAAAAGAAGTTGAAACTGAAAAGAAATCTCCTGCAGTTGAAATACAAAGACCGCGAGTAGAGGTAGTAAAGCCGCAAAACCGTTTGGAAATTGTGAGAAAAGCCCCGCGTCCGCAGCCTTCCGCAGAAGGTAATACTGCAGCTGCCAAGCCTCCATACAAAAAAGATTCTGAAGGCAGAAAATTCCCGCCAAAAGGTCAACGTCCGGAAGGTGAACGCGGTAAAAGACCTTTCCCGCCAAAAGAAGGACAGGATGGAAAACCTGCTTCTGCAGTTAAACGTCCGGAAAGACCTGACGGTGTTAAAAAACCTATTCAGCGTCATATTATTTCACAGGATATCTATGAAAATAAAGGTTCAGGTAAAAAACGTTCGGATAACAGAAAAAAAGATAAAGATTTTAATTCCAAAAAAGAAGAGCAGGAAAGAATTTCATTAGAAAAAGCTGCAGCACAAAAACATAAGAAAAAAGTCCATAAAGATGAAGAAGTAAAAGAAGTAACTTCAATCGTTGTAAACCACGCCATGACGATTTCAGAGCTTTCGGAAAAAATTCAGAAAACTCCGGCCGAAATTGTTAAATTTCTTATGATGAACGGTATTATAGCCACAATTAACCAGCTTATTGATGTTGATGTTATCAAAAAAATCTGTGCGGAATATAACCTTGAAGTTCTTGACGAGGATCTGGATGCTTATATAGAAGAAGAACTTGAAAAAGAACAGGAAAAGAAAGCACTCAGTGAAGTTGATAAAAAATTACTTAAAAAACGAGCTCCGGTAGTAAGTATTATGGGTCACGTTGACCACGGTAAGACAACATTGCTTGACAGTATCAGAGCATCAAAACATAAAATTGTGGCAACCGAAGTCGGCGGAATCACACAGTCAATAGGTGCTTATACCGTTTATCTTGATAATAATAAAGAGAAAAAGATTGTATTTGTAGATACACCGGGACACGAAGCATTTACGGAAATGAGGGCAAGAGGTGCAAAGGCTACGGATATTGCAATTCTTGTTGTTGCTGCGGATGACGGTATTATGCCTCAGACAATAGAGGCTATTAACCATGCAAAGGCTGCAGATGTACCTATAATTGTTGCTGTTAACAAAATTGATAAGCCGGGGGCAAATCCTGACAAAATTTTACAACAGTTAACGGAACACGGTCTTGTGCCTGAAGAATGGGGCGGTGATACAATTACTGTAAAAGTTTCTGCTTTGCAGGGTACGGGTATTGATGAACTTCTTGAATATATTCTGCTTGTTGCTGATATTCAGGATTTAAAAGCTAATCCTAAAGCAGAAGCTTCAGGTGTTGTTATTGAAGCTAACCTTGATAAGGGCAAAGGGCCTGTTGCAACACTACTGGTTCAAAACGGTACATTGCGAATAGGTAATTGTGTTGTTGTCGGAACAGCTTGCGGTCGAGTGAGAGCATTGCTATCCGACAGCGGTGAAAAAATTCAAAAAGCAGAACCTTCAACCCCTGTTGAAATCTTAGGGCTTACTGAAGTTCCGCAGGCTGGTGACAGGTTTGAAGTTGTTAAGAACGAAAAAGAAATGAAAGCAATCGTTGAAAAACGTAAAGAAAAAGAACGTGATAAACGATTAGAGGCAATGCTCCCTGCTCATATACGCCGTGAAGCAGTTGCAGGTGATGATAATATTCCTCATCTTAATTTAATTATAAAGGCCAATACGCATGGTTCTGCGGAAGCTGTTTCTCAGGCTATTGCCCAGCTTGAATCTAAAGAAATTACTACAAAAATTATTCACGTTGGAGTCGGAGATATTTCTGAAGCTGATGTAATGCTTGCGTCTGCATCGGGAGCATTAATTCTCGGATTTACAGTAAAAGCCGATAATAATGCAGCAGCAGCAGCAGACAGAGAAGGTGTTACTATCAAGACTTACGATATTATTTATCAAATTCTTGAAGATATGGAAAAAACAATGCTTTCACTTTTACAGCCTGAAATTAAAGAAGTTGAACTCGGAAAAGCAGAGGTTCGTCAGGTATTTACAATCGGTAAGACTACGAAAATTGCAGGATGTTATGTTACTGAAGGTAAGATTGTAAGAAGTAAGGCTGCGAGACTGTTGCGTAACGGTGAAGAAATATTCAAAGGTGCGATTGACCAGCTTAAACGATTCAAAGATGACGTTAAAGAAGTTGCTCAGGGATTTGAATGCGGTATTTCGTTCAGCAAATGGAATGATATTGAAGTCGGTGACGTAATTGAAGTTACCACAACAGAAGAAATTGAACGCGACAGCCTGTAATTATAAGTTATACGGATAATCGTCTTTAACAATCCAGCCGTCATATTCAATTAAAGCTCCACAATAGTTTGGTTGTGTTTTGCATAGAGATAGTATCATGTTACGGCTTTCTATAACGGCAGGTTTTATTGGATGAAAACCTTTTTGAAAGCCGGTGGAATTGATATTTAATAAGAAATAAAATATGTCGTAACCTGACTTATTAGGTGCGTCTATGCCATTTATATCAACAATTAAATCATATCCTCCTCCCTTGTGAAAGTATAGGATTATACCGTTTGGCAGTTTTAAGTAAGGTGCATTACCGTTATCAATAAGGAAATATCATGATTTGGTTCCGTTTTCAATATATTTAATATAAGGTGAAAAATAAGTCATCATATAATCATTCAAATTAAACCCGTTGCTGGAATCAGGAGTTTTCCAGTAGGTTGCAGGGCCGTTTGCAGCTTCTGAGATGGCTAGGGCCTGTGAAAGTATGCTGTATGCTGCCTTTAGTTTTGTCTCTACAAGGTATCGTTTGTACTTTTTAGTTAATACAGGTAATGTCATGGCTGCAACAATGCCTATTATTCCAAGAGTTATTAAAACCTCTGCAAGTGTAAAACCTTTTTTTCATAACTTCTCCTTCTTTACAAATAATCTAATTATTTCATTTTTTATGAATATTATTCATGAATATACAATTATTTTCACGAAATGTCAATGCAAGGGTATAATACTGCTATGAATGTACGGGAAGAAGTAAAAATTATGCTGGGTTCTAAATGTATGACAATTACGGAACTTGCAAAACGTATGAGTGAACTCAGCGGAAAAAATTATACCCAAAGTCTTATTTCCCATAAACTTGCAAGTGAGTCATTAAAATATACTGAAATGAAATTAATCTGCAAAATATTAGGTTACAGAATTTATATTGATATAGATGAAATTCGTCTCGGCAAATGATACGGTAATTGAAATTACTATTCTGCGTTGATTAACAGGATAATTGAGTTTTTTTATTTTATGTTATAATCAATTTACAAGGAGATGATTATGACTCTTAGAAATGAACGTGTAAGAAAAGAATTAATGCGGGATATCTCGGAAATATTGAGAAAAGAAATTCGCGGTCTGGAAGGCGTTGTGTCTGTTGTGGATGTTGAGGTTTCTCATGATAACTCTTTTGCAAAGGTTATATACAGTGTTCTTGGAGCCGAAAATCAGGTTGAAAAGACAAAGGAAGTTATTGAACGCAACACTCCGAAAATTCGTTTTGAGGTTGGCAAAAGGATACGTTTGCGTCTTACACCCGAATTAAAATTTGTTTATACAGATTCTCTTGAGAAGGGTTCAAGAGTCAGTGAACTTATTGATAAAATTTCAAGAGGTGAAATCTAGGATTTACGATTATGACTGCAGGTAAGGATGAAAAAGCTTACGGCATTGAAGCTGTTTCTGCCGGCAATGGTAATTTATTTGGATTCTTAAATATTTATAAACCCAAAGGCATGACGTCTCACGATGTTGTTGCGGTTTTAAGACGGCTTACAAAAATTAAGCAGATTGGACATACCGGAACTTTAGATCCGTTTGCACAGGGAGTGTTGCCGGTTTGTATCGGAAAAGCTACCAGATTAATAGAATATCTGGATGACGATAAAGCTTATCTTGCTACAATTCAATTTGGCTCCAACACCGCCACATACGATATCGAAGGTGATGTAACGGAAATATTTGACAAAAAGATTACCGAAGAAGAGGTCTTAGCAGAATTAAAAAATTTTTGTGGTGAAATTTCACAGTTTCCTCCTATTTATTCCGCAATAAAAGTAAACGGTAAAAAACTTTACGAATATGCCAGAAAAGGTGAAGAAGTAGAGATTAAACCAAGAAAAGTTATTATTTATAATATTGAATTGAAGAATTTTGATGAAAAAACTCAAACTGCCGAAATCTTTATAAAATGTTCTAAAGGGACTTATATTCGTTCTATTGCGTATGATTTGGGCAAAACACTTGGATGCGGCGGACATTTAATAAAACTTGTGAGATGTCAGGCAGGAGGTTTTGAAATAAATGACAGCACAGATCTGGTATGTTTGAAAGAGCATCCGGAAAAAGTCAGAGAACTTTTGATAAATCCGGTCGATGTATTAACGCTGCCCAAAATTGAACTCAATGAAATTGAGCATGAAAAAGTGCTTCATGGTATGGCTATTCAAAATAACAGTGATTGTGCCGGTTTTGTTATTTTGATTTATAATAAAAGCGTAAGTGCAGTAGGACTTATAGATAATAAGAAGATTTTAATTAAGAAAGTGTTTGAATAATATGAAAAAGTTACTTATATCTGTAATTATGATAATGATTTTCGGACTATCAGCAAATGCACAGTGCAATTATACCGATTTTCAGTGTCCGCAAAATTACAAAACCTCTAGCGGATTTTCAAAATTTATGGGTTCTGTTACCGGTGCCAATTTTATTGCAAGAAAAGCTGGAGAATCCATAATTAAAAAGTCAATTAAAAATGATGCGGAAGGTGATTTTGATGTAAAACTTGAAAGTTTTAGTGCTGCAGATCTTGCGGCAGGAAGATTTAAATCGCTTTCCATTACAGGTAAAAATATTGTATCGGATGATGTTTATTTAAGCTATCTCAATCTAAAGACAATTTGCGATTACAATTATATTGTGCTTGATAAGAAAAACAATACCGCAACATTTAAGGAAGATTTCGGCATGACATTCGGTGCGGTTATGACTGAGAGTGACATTAATAATTCTATGCAGAACAAAGAATATAAATATTTGATTGACGAAATTAATTCTCTCGGAAAAAGTATAAGCCTGTTTAATATTCAATCTGCAAAAGTAAAAATCAAGAATAACAAATTTATGTATGTTATAAAGATAGCTTTTCCTATGTTTGGAATGAGTAAAAGTGTTGTAATTACTTCTGACATTAATGTCCATAACGGAAGAATAATCTTTACACAAACTAATGTTATGAATGATTATGTAAAAATGGATCTAAGCAAAATAACGTATTTACTTAATTACTTAAATCCGTTAAACTTTTCATTAAGAATACTAGAAAACAAAGATGCAGACATGCAGATTCAGGAAGCTGTAATCAAAAATGACAAAATCTATGTTAATGGTATAATCACAGTGGATAAAGATGTAGTTACCGAATGTAAGGAATAGAGTTTTATGCAGACAGATCAAAAGGTATTTTTAGGACTTGTTGGTGTAGCAATGATTGCTGCATCAGTATATTTGGGTTTACAAATGCTTTCGCCGGGAAACATGGAAATAGAAGACCCTTCAACGCCTCCACCGGTAACTACACCGGCTGAAGATCCGCAGCAGCAGCCGATTCCTGAGCAGCCAAAAGAAAAAGAATATGCAGGTATTGTCTTTATAGGACAAAATGATAACCATGAAGAAATTTATAAAATTGTGAAACGTGAATATTCTCCGGAAATTGATGGCTCAAAGATTAAATTTGCAATAAGTTCACTGATTCTCGGGCCTACTAAGAGTGAAAAAACTGCTGGTATTTATTCCGAGATACCTGTAGGTACGGAAATCATTGATATAGACGAGCGTTCAAATGTAGTTATAATTAATTTGTCTCGTCAATTTGAATACGGCGGCGGAACAGACAGCGTTTATAAAAGACTCTATCAGATTATAAAAACAGCAAGACGCAATACAGATAAACCTGTTTATCTGTATATTGAAGGAAAACAAGCTGATGTTATCGGCGGTGACGGTATTATGATTTCACAACCGTTAACGGAGACTTCTCTGGACGAATAATGGAAAAAGATTTAGAGTATTATCTTAATTTGGATTGGACGCTTATAGAAGGCGAGGATTTGGATTTTGAAGGAAAGCCTTATCATTACATTATGATTGAGGAAATCCCGAGTTTCTGTTTTTGTGCCAAAAGTATTGAAAAGGCGAGAGAAAATTATAAAAAGCAGCTTCGGCTTACTCTTATGGTAATGCTGGAGAGCGGTGAACAGATTCTTGAACCTGGAGAAGAAAAAGAAGAAATTAACTGGGAAGATATCTGTCCGTAACGGTTTATGCTATTCATTCACAAGCATCTTATACAATTTGTACAGAAGATAAATATTGGATTCGTTTTGTATGTCAAAGTTTAATTCGGTCTTAATATCATCAACAGATTTATAATCTTCAAAGTCAAATAAATATTTTACTTCAACATTCAAAACTTCTGCAAGTTTTTCCAGAGTCGGAGCTGTGACGAAACTTTCTCCGCGTTCAATTTTGTCCATGTTTGTTACGGCAATACATGTTCTTTCTGCGAGTTCTTCCAGTGAAAGTTTATTTTTCATTCTGAACTTTTTAACTCTTTTACCAAATAAAACTGTTAAATTAGACATAATTTTCTCCGTTAAATTATTATTTATTTAAGTTGTTAAAATATTCTTGCGTATGAAAGGAAATAATCGCATATGACATTTAAAAGCATAGGCAGAATCCATACCATAATTGCTGCACCGAGTACAGGTTTGAACAGGAAGCTCAACTGAAAAACGTTAACCTGCGGTGCCGTTTTTGAAATTACCCCGAGAATGATGTCCTGTCCCAGAGTTGCCAGCAGAATCGGAGATGCTATCTGCAGACCCATGTATAAAACATTTGAAGTCATTTTTATAAGATAATCCATATTTATCAGCTGGGAAAGCGGTACTGATGTTGCAAATAGCGGAAATATTTCAAAACTTCGCATAAAAGCTTTTATCAACCAGTACACTCCGCCAAGATGAATAAATATTAACACCCCGAGTAATGAGAATATTTTTGTGAGGATTGATACCTGCGAATTTGAAGTCGGATCAAGCACCATAGCCGATGACAAACCCATCTGCATATTTATCATATCAGCTCCGGCATCTACCGCGATAAGTATCAGTTGAGCCATATAACCTATCATGGCACCTACGGCAAAATTCAGAATTATTGACAGAAGTAATGAATCATTTGTTCCGGCAAGTGTTGAAGGAGCCAGAAGCATAGTCATTATTATAGTCATAAGTAATGCAAGTGACAACTTTACCAGAGTAGGAATTTCTTTTCTGTTGAATACAGGTGCATATCTGAAAAAACCGAGCATTCTCGCAAAAATATATATGCCGGCGGCTAAAGCGGCATTAAGCTGCGGAAAGATTTTGGCTAATTCTGCAAGAATCGGTTCCATGCTGTCTCCTAATTACCCATAATTTTTCTTGTTTCAACCAAATCAGGCTGCGGATTTGGAGTTCTGTTTGTTTTTATTGTACGGAGACGTTCTTCATTCCTGATAAAAGGAACACGTCCCGGATTTTTCATTATGTAATCTATTTCATCAATATTTTTGAATTTATTAGGAGCAAGTCCTCCATAGGTTGACGTATATTTACTGTAGTCAGCCGCAAGTACGTAGTCATCATGTTTAGGCACAACATTAAAGGCAATCGCCATGCCATCAGTAAATAAATTTGTTAAAAGTCGTATAAATCCAAAACCTCCAATTACAATAACTAGAAATACTCCGAGAATTTTTGGAGCTGCAGCAATAGTTTGTTCCTGAACCTGCGTAACAGCCTGTAATATACCAACTACAAGACCGATACCGGCTGCAACCAGTACACATGGCATTGAAATTGCAAGCATTATCAAAAATCCCTGTGCTAAATATTCTACTAAAACTTCTAACATGTATTAAACCCTCATTAATTATAACTTGTAACAAGTCCCTGAACTATTAACGCCCAGCCGTCAACCGCAATAAATATCAATAGCTTAAAAGGCAGTGATATAATTGTTGGTGATAACATAAACATACCGAGTGCCAGCAGAATGTTTGCTACGACCAAATCCAGTACAATAAAAGGTACAAATATCACAAATCCTATTTCAAATGCTGTTTTTAATTCACTGATTATATATGCAGGTGCAACTTCCCATATTGTTATTTCATCAGGTGTTGCAGGAGGCCGCTTTTTTGATAGTTCTACAAAGAAGGCAAGGTCGGATTCCCTTGTTTGTTTCATCATAAATTCTTTTAGCGGTTTTGAGCCTTCTTCTATTGCCAGAACTATGTTCTGGTTTTGCTGATACGGAACACTTCCCATTTCATACATTTTTTGGAATGTCGGTCCCATGGTAAAGAATGTTAATATAACTGCTAATCCGATAATAACGGTTGAAGGAGGCACCTGTTGCGTACCAAGTGCGGTTTTTAACATTGAAAATACTATGACAAATCTTAAAAAACTTGTCATGCAGCAAAATACAAACGGCAGCAGTGAAAATACTGTCATTACTATTAAAAGCTGTATTATCGGGTTTATATCCTTTAAAACATTATCCATATTAATTGTCCTTTATTTATTGATTAATTTTCCTTACCATATTGTGGAGTACATTATTTTGTGAATTTTTTGAATATCTCCGAACGGTTATATCCGGTAAATCGTCCACAGAGTTTCTTTGTTGAAAGTTTTGTATTTCCTGAACTGTGGATTGTGATTTATGGTTATCATCAAGTTTTGATATTAAAGTCGTTTTATCCGTGTCTCCGGCAATCAAAAATCGTTCGTTACCTGCTCTGATTACATAGAGATTCTTTCTGGGAGCTATACTGATTGATTCTTCCACCTTGAGAAATTCTGATTTTTTTTCAAGAATTCCCATCCCCGAGAATTTTTTATAAATCATAAGGGCAAAGAAGATTAATCCTATCATTGCCATTGTATAAACCGAAAAGTTAACTAAGTATCCACCCATAATTCCCTCTTTTTAAATTTTTAACAAGTAATATTGTTTTTTATAATGATGTGATTTTAAATGTCTTCGTCTTCTAATTCAAAATCACTGTAATCAAATTCTTCATCATCACCTTCCGTAGGTTGTGTTGGCGGAGCCGATTCTTCTTGCTGTAAAGGAGCTTCTTCGGAAGTCCCAGTTTCTATTGTCGGAGCAATAGGGCCCTGCTGCGGATTTTGAATATCATCTTCTATGTCTTCCGCACCTTCTGCAATATCCGTAATTTTTACACCGTACCGGTCGTTTATTATTACCAGCTGACCGTGTCCTATTACTTTATTTTCAACTCTCAGTGTTACTCTATTGTCATAAAGCCCTGCAACATCGATGACAAGTCCGTCTTCTATCTTTTTCAAATTACCGAGAGTAATTTTTACGGGATCAAGTTCGGCATACATATCAACCTCAATACTATCCCATAAATTTGCTGCCTCGTTTGTATTGCCCATATCATTACCTCCGTTATCTTCATCAAATGGAATAACCAAATCCATATTTGGTTCCAAAAGCAAATCATTTGCTTTATCCTGAATAAATATTTTCCAGCAGTCAAGTCTGCTGTTTTCCAGTACTACAACATCTTCCGGTTCAAGTTCTTTAAGTGATTTTACTGTTAATCTTGTCCAGCCGATTCCTATTTTTGCGGTAGTATTGCATTTATAAAAATCACTGTATTCAAATTTATCCTCTTTACTTATTACTTTATTGGGTTTGAGTCTGCCGTCAGGTACTGTTATAATAAATCTGCCCATTGTACCTTCTTCTTCATCTTTTATTATGAAGGTTACATGAGTCATATCAAAATTTGTTCTGGTAAAGTTTACAAGTGGCGGCGGTTCAAGAAACTGGACGATAATTTTATAAACATAGTCATTAAACTGGGTTAAAACTTCACCTTCAAGATCGGTCATTTTGTTAATGTTGAACCCTCTGTTTGATTTTCCGAGGCCTTTATTCAACAGTAAGGCTACAGTGGGTTCCTCAATTCGAATGAACATATCGTAAAATTTATCAATACGGACTTTTGTTACAAAGTGGGATTTCGGACTTTGAAGCATATTTATATTTTTGCTGAGGCCAATCATTTCGCATTTTAAACCGGGCATGAAGAAACCATCGCTTGATTTTTGCAGAGCAAGCGGAAACAGTTTCTGAAACCAGTCATATTCTTCATATAATACATCTGATGTATCTAATGTTGTTTGTTTTGTCATTTTTGTACTTTAGACATTCCCTTATTAAAAGTCCGGTTTATTGAGTTTTCCCCAACTCTACAATAGAATATTTCCCGACATATCACATCAACCTTTTAATGGATTTTTTGCGAAAATCAACATTAAAAATATGATTTTTATTCTGTATGTCCGGTTGTTAAATTTTAAATACAGACAAATATAAAAAATTAAGGGAGTATTCGTTTTTAAATTTTTATTGAATATTGTAAACTTCGGCGTATTGAGGGTTAACGGCAAGCCATTTAAAGGTTTCTTCTCCTGTTTCAGGAATGTCAACAACAAAGGTTCCGCCGTATCTTCCCCTTGAAAATGCCAGATATCCTTCTTTTGCAAGATTTTGATAAGCTTTTCTTATCGTATTCGGGCTTAAATCAAGAGTCTGGGCAAGTTCAAGTATAGATGGAAATTTATCGCCCACTTCATAGTTTTTTGCAATCATTTCCTTTATACGATTTTGTGTCTTTTCGTAGTAATAGAAAGCCGTCTCCTGTGCAGATGCGAAAATTGATCTTTCTTTTTTCTCATTTTTTTGTTTTTCGTACGGCATTCTTATTACTGTTGTGCCGTACCTGCCTCTGTGCGGCAGCAAAATTCCTTCTTTTATCAAAACTGAAAGTGCATCATGAACGGTTTTTATGCTGGCTTTCAATATATTTGAAAGTTCTGAATGCGACGGAATTTTATCTCCGATTTTATGATTTTTGGCAATAAAATCTTTCAAATCACAGCTTACTTTTTCTACAAGAGTCTTTTGTTTGACAGATTCATTCAATTCATAGTTAAAATCGGTGGTTACTATTCTCCATCCTGATTCTCTTGAATTTTTAAATTTATGTTCCAAAATCCCTTCACGGCATAGATATTCAAGAGCAAGTCTTGTAGTATTTGCCGAACATCCTATAATTAAGGCTACGGTTCTTGATGGCGGCAGATTTTGTCCTGCTTTAAACTTGGTATTAATAATATATTTTTTAATTTCGTTAATTGCTGTTTCTCTTTTGGATGTAAGCTTTCTTAAAGCTGAGGAAGAATTGCTTCTGTCCTTAATCATAGTACCTATACACTGTTTTGATTCAAGATAGCCTTGATCTTCTGCATATCTGAATGCATTTTGCATTGTACCGACGCTGACACCTAAAAAATATGCGAAATCTGCTTTTGACGGTAGCAGATTGTTAATCTCAACGGATTTATCCGCCAATCCTGATTCTATCCAGCGAATAATCCATTTCCCTATGACAATCGCTTTAGATTCGAAAATGTTTTTCAAATCAGGAGTCGGAAATATAATATCCGAAATTTTAATCTGTTTTAATTCGGACTTTTGAGGAAGAATATAATTTTCCTTCATACACACATCCTTTTTGTAAAACTAATATTACACTATTTATAAAAAAACATCAATATTTTTTTTGTTAGTTTGTGAAGAACATTTTACAATAGCTAAAAAAATGTATGATAAAGGATTCCTTTTTATACCAAAAACGGCACAGTTATACTGTGCCGCAAAATCTTCCCAAATCTTTTAAGCCGTTATACAAGATTATTATTCAAGTAATTCTTCAAGGATTTCGGCATTTTTTCCTGCAGTGGTTGACTGACGGACTTTCTGTTTATAGATATAAGTCCTCAAAGCTTCTCTGATTAATTCACTGCGTGAACGATTTTCTCCATCGGCTACCTGATCAATCTTGTGCAAAAATTCTTCGGGCATTGAAATAAGTACTCGTGCCATATATTCTCCTTTTCTTACTGTGATAATTTTCTCGTATATTATATTAAAAACTTTGTGATTGAAAAAAATGCTACGATTTATATTCTTTTTATATATTAATTTGTAAAACTATTGCTAACAGCGGGTTTAAGGCTATATATTTAAGTTTACATAACTTAATATATTTCTGCTTTCCAACGCTTTACAATCAGATTGCTTTAATATATGATTAAAAGAAGAGGTCTTTTATGGATAATTTGAAATATAAGAGGGTATTAATAAAGATAAGTGGTGAAGCACTGTTAGGGTCTCAGGAATTTGGTATTGATCAGGCTCCGGTGAGAATGATTGCAGAAGAAATTAAAAAAGCAAGAGATTTAGGTGCGGAAATAGCCGTTGTTGTGGGCGGCGGAAATATTTTCCGCGGAATGAAAAACAGTGCAAAACTTGGCATGGATCAGGCTTCCGGAGATTATGTCGGAATGCTTGCAACGGTTATGAATGCTATTGCTTTGCAGAGTGCTTTTAATCAAATCGGAGTTCCTTGCAGAGTACAGAGTGCACTGGCGATTAATCAGGTGGCTGAACCTTATATCAGGCATCGTGCAATCAGGCATCTTGAAAAAGGCAGAGTTGTTATTTTTGCTGCAGGTACCGGTAATCCGTTCTTTACTACAGATACTGCCGCTGCATTGAGAGCATCAGAAATTAATGCAGAGGCAATGCTTATGGCTAAAAATGGAGTTGACGGCGTTTATACGGATGACCCTAAAGTTAATCCTGATGCTAAAAAACTCGAAAAAATTACTTATGATGATATTATCGTAAACGGCTTAAAAGTCATGGATACATCGGCATGTGCTTTATGCAAGCAAAATAACATTCCGATTGTTGTATTTGATTTTGATGCAAGAGACGGTATTTCGAGAATTCTTCATTCCGAGCATATCGGTACTTATATAGGTGTATAATAAATCAGTTATAAAAAGAAAGAGGTTACAATGGCAGAGCAGTCAGATTCATTAGAAGAATTATTTTTATTCGGTGAAGAAAAAATGGAGAAAGCTGTGACACAGCTTAAAAAAGAATTGGCTACCATCCGTTCCGGAAGAGCTAATCCGCTTATTCTGGATAAAGTTGTAGTTGATTACTACGGTGCTCCTACTCCGTTGAGACAAATGTCGCAGGTTACGGTTCAGGACGGTACCACTCTTGTAATTACTCCGTACGATAAATCAATTATTAAAGAAATTGAAAAAGCAATTATAAAGGCTGAAATCGGGATTACTCCTAACAGCGATGGTATCTGTATAAGACTGGCTTTTCCTCCTTTAACGGAAGAAAGAAGAAAAGAAATTGTTAAGGATGTTAAAAAAATCGGTGAAGAATCTAAAGTTGCAATCAGAAATATTCGTCGAGACATGACAGATGATTTGAAAAAAATTGAGAAAGAAGAAAAATTGCCTGAAGATTCTGTTAAAGACAATCAAGATAAAATTCAAAAACTTACGGACAAATATACCGGTATTATAGATAATACTGTTGCAGATAAAGAAAAAGAGGTTATGACCGTATAATGAATAATACAGAAGAAGAGCAAACAGGAGGCGGCTTAAATAAAAACGCCACAAGAATGCTTACCGGATTTGTAATGGGTACCATTGCAATGTCATGTATTATCTATGGTAAATTAGCCATAGTCTTAATGCTTTTGTTTATAATTTTTGTGGCATCTAAAGAGTACGTTAAAATTCTTGAAAATAAGGGATTTTTCCCTAGTTTGAAAGTTATGTTTCTCGCTCAGCTGATTATTGCGGCTGCTGCGTATTTTCAACGATTTGATCTTGTGACGGTAGCACTTACCTTTTCCGTTATCGGAACATTTATGTGGGTGCTTTTCAGAGGACGTCAGCCTTACATTGCTAATGCTGCAACTACGGTTTTAGGAATTCTTTATTGCGGCTGGTTTCCTTTGCATTTAATCTTTTTGCGAAATTTAAGTTCCGAAAGATTTAATGACGGTCTGGGATTTGTTGTGCTGATGTTTACGGCAGTTCTTGCTACGGATATTGGCTGCTACTATGCAGGAAGGCATCTGGGAAAGCACAAGCTGGCCCCTGTAGTCAGTCCGAATAAAACGATTGAAGGTTCAATAGGCGGTGCTTGTGCTGCTGTTATCGGAGCTTTGGTTATCGGATATTTTATAAACCTTGAATGGTATTTTTCTGTTATGCTCGGGCTTTTATGTACTGTTTTCGGACAAATAGGTGATTTGTGTGAATCACTTATTAAAAGAGATGCGGGGGTTAAAGATTCGGGACATTCTCTTCCGGGTCATGGCGGTTTTCTTGACAGAACTGACAGTTTTATTTTAACTATTCCGGTTATGTACTACTTCTGTAAGCATGTTGTGTTTTCTAATGAGCTTTTAGCAGATTTGATAACGTTTTTCAGAGGTTTGTTCTAAATGAAATCCGTAGAAGATATTTTCGGAATAAGTATTAGTAACGGGGATTTATTCAGGCCGGCTCTTACTCATCCTTCTTATACAAAGGAAAACGATCTTGATTATGATGAATGCTATGAAAGATTAGAGTTTCTCGGTGATGCTGTTTTGAAATTGCTTGTTTCCGATTTGCTTTACGAAAAATATCCTGAAGCAGCTGAAGGCGATATGTCAAAACTTCGTTCTATTGCTGTTTCAGATAATATTCTGGCGATAATTTCCCATGATATAGGATTAGATAAATTGATTATTGTCGGAAGTCATGATAAAAAACTCGGGGTTCAAAAATTAGAATCGGTTACAGCTTGTGCTTTTGAGGCGGTTCTTGGTGCATATTACCTTGACGGAAAACTGTCTGAACTGACGGTTTTTATAAAAAAGACTTTTGAACCGTATCTTTGCGAGATTGAAAAAAATTACAGCCAGTATAATGCAAAGGCTATTTTACAGGAGTTTACACAAGGCCAGAATAAGACTATTCCTGTTTATAATGTTGTAAATATGGAAGGGCCTGCTCACAACCGTGTTTTTACAGTTGAGGTTAGCTACAATGATGAGGTTATTGCCTCCGGATGCGGTAAAACAAAAAAGGATGCTGAACAAAAAGCTGCTTATGAAGCTTGCAAAAGACTGGGGGCAATATGAAAAAGATAATTATTTCACCGTCAATTCTTTCTGCGGACTTTGCTAATCTTGAAAAAGATATAAAACTCGTTGAAGATGCAGGTGCAGATTGGCTTCATATTGATGTAATGGACGGACACTTTGTGCCTAATATAACTATTGGCGTTCCTGTTGTTAAATCTATTAAGCAAATTACACAACTTCCGCTGGATATTCATTTGATGATTGAAAATCCTGAAAAATATATTCAGCCGTTTGCAGAGGCCGGTGCGGATATTATTACGTTTCATTACGAGGCCGCTTTGGACAGGTCTTTGGATATTATAAAACAAATTCAGGCTCTGGATGTGAAAGCAGGAATTTCAATAAAGCCGAAAACGCAGCCTGAAGTAATCAAAGATATTCTTAATTATGCAGATATGGTTCTTGTCATGACTGTTGAGCCTGGATTTGGCGGACAAAAATTTATGAGTGATTGTGCGGATAAGATTCCTTATATAAAAGAAAATTCTCACGAAAATATGATAATTCAGGTTGATGGCGGAATTAATGCTGATACTGCAAAAATCTGTGTCTCAAAAGGGGCAAATTCGCTTGTTGCCGGTAATTATATTTATAAATCGAACGATATAAAAGCTGCTGTTGAAAGTTTACGTTAAGCTTCGCCGCGTTTCATCTTACGTTTGAGAATTTCATTCGGATCCGTAAGTATTTTTTCGTCTGCGAGTGTTTTTGTTTTTTCTTCTTTTGTTTTTTGCGTGCTTTGTGCCTGTTTTTTCTTTGTTTCTGCAGCTTTTTCATCGGCTTTTGCGGATGCTGACGCAGTGCTTGTGTTATCGCTGCCGTCTGTACCCGTATTTGTAGTATCTGATGATATATTGGTTTCGGAGCCGGGAGGTATAAATTGATTTGCACTATTCCCGACGTCACTCTTATATCCGCCTACAGTTTCTATATTTTGATCCTGTTCTTCGCTTGCGGATTTGAAATCTCTTGTATGTTCTTTTGAGAGTTCTTCTAATTCTTTACTGTATTGTTTAATTAGTATATTGCCAAAGATAGGATTTCCGCTGTATGAAGTTAATGTTGATGCGAGGCCTTTTGCACCTCTAATCATTTCGTAGGCGTCTTCTACTGTTCCTCCTATATTTTCAAGAGAGATTAATCTCATATCCATTGTGGTTAGGCCGCCTTCTCCAGCAAGTTTAATCTGGTTATTAATATCAATAATTTCCATAGGAGCTAGAGGATTTTTCTTGTCGTCTTTAAGCTGTGATGCCCGTGTTTGTAGTGTCTGTATCCTGTCAACAATGCCATCTTTACTGGATTCGGCTTCTCCCACTTCTTTTTCAGCTTCATCCATAATCTGTTCCAACTGGGCAGCCATGGTTTTGATATTATTTATGGTATCTTGTCCTAATTGTTTATAAATATCTTTTTCTGCAGAGCTATAATCACCAAATAATCCTCCGTTTAGTGCATAATTGGAGACTCCTGCATTGTCTGTTGCATAACTTTCATATGTGACATCGTCAGGAACATTTGCAAGATTCTCTACATATTCTGCCCATTTTTTTATATATTCCGGTACTTCCTGACCCTGTTCTTCATATTCGTTGATTTCATCAACAGTCAGTTTGTTCCAGTTTATAGTCAAATCAGTTTTAGGATTTGTAGGTTTGTTCGCATTGAATGCTGATATTGCATCTACCATAAACTATATCTCCTGTTATTCACTTAATAAAACGGCTATATGGCAGGAAATCTTTAATAAAATCAAAATATGTAAATATTTGTAACAAAAAATATATAAATTATAAATAAAAAGTCAATAATTTTAAATAGAAATTTTTTATATAAGTACGAGAGATAAATAAAGAAGAGAGGTTACCAAGATGGCAAGATTAGTTTTATTTTCTAATACTGTTAATGATACATATAAAAATACAGCAAAAGCTTTGAATGAAATTGATTTTAATAAAAAATTCGTAATCAGAAAATCTTTGGTGGATATGATGAAACTGTCATTTTTCCACGGTGCAACAAGATTTGGTAACAACTTTATTGCTTAAATCGTTGGAATATAGGAAAAAGGAATTGTTTTTAATCTAAACATGAAATAAAGCCGGCTTAATGCCGGTTTTTCTTTACAAAAGTATAAAAACAGTTGAATTTTTGTATATATTTAGTATATAATAAATATATAATAAGATTTGGGAGTTGTATATTTTATGTCGATGAATGTAAGTTCAATAGGTAATGCAATGTATTCTGTAGCTGCAGACAGTGAATATCAGAGAATAGTGCGTGAGTTGAGAGCTCTGGGGCTTGAACCTACGGGTGATAAGGCTGCAGACAAGGCTAAGCTTGAGTCTGCTAAAGCCGCACTAAAATCCGAGAATAATCAGACAGTTATTATGCAGCCTGTTGATGCAAGTAATGAAACAGATAAAAATCGAGCATTTTGTTCTCAAGATGAGGTGAAATCCGGTATTGCTGCCAGTGCTGCAAATATGACAGGTGCCGATCAAATCGGACAGTTAAATAAACTTAAACTTTTGGGTATGTTTTAGACAAATTTTATTTTTCAGGGGCGTTAAGTTTCTTGAAAGGAAATTATATGTCGGACATATCTTTTACATCTTTGATAAGGCCATTATCTTCTGCGGCTTTTGACAGAGAGGCTGCATCAATCATGAATAATGTTAATGAATGGAATTTACGCGGTGCCAGAAAAGGTGTTTCTGCAAAGACTGACAGAATTCTCGACTGTACGGCAATGGGAATTACTGATGGACAGAATGTTTTCCTAATGCATATAATTCCAGAATTAAGTTCGAATAAAATTTCTTTTGCAGTAATCGCCGATAAAATAAAAAATTCCATCAATATGACTTCTCAATATCTGCAAGCATTAATTGTGGGTTCTAAAAGCTATAGCAGAGAAAGTGTTATTGGATATAATAATTTTGCGTTATTTTTACAAGAGAATAAAATTCCTTTTTCGGAACTGAAAGGCGGGAACAGTGTTCATAAAATTGCTTATAATAGTGTAAAAGATGAATGGTTTGTTTCAAATTTTGATATAGACAGTTTGATAAGAAGCGGGGTAACTGATTCTAAAAAGCTCCTTGAATTAGGATTTGATAAAGTAAGAATCAATAAGCTTGATGAAGTTGTATAAATAAAAAATTAATTTGCATTTTTATGTAATTAAATAGCCAAAATGGAAAACTTGATAAAGGTGGTATGCTGACTGATTCTTATTCCAGTTTGCTCAAAGTTACACTATCTTCAAGTTTTGAGCAAAGAAGTTTTATTATATTGCGTGTGGACTTTCTGGTTCCGCTTTTACCCATTAATTCAGGTGTTTCTGCATCTTTTATATAATAAATATTGTCATCAATTTTGCGTAAGGTTATAGTATCTCCTATATGAATGGAACCCATATTGTTTTTGACATTGTGATATGAAAGTCCTAGAGGTACGACTTTGACAGAGTCTTTGGAATCCAATATATGTTTTATAATTTTAGCAACTCCGGGTTGAAATTTTTCTTCTAAGGTCTTGTCTTTGTATATAGAATTATTTCCTTCGGGAAAAATAAATAGATTACATTTTTTGTGAACAAATTTTGCAATTAAATATTTTACAGGAATTACATTTTTATCAATATTTCGATCAGTTAATGAGGCATCCACAGGTATAAGTCCCATTTTTTTGTAGATATTTTGAAATTTTTTGCTTACAAGATTTATAACATTTTCACTGACCAGAATATTAGGACGGGGACAGTCATTTTGTTTACCGAATGCTGTATATGCATAGTTTAAAAAGGAATTAAAAATAGGGTAAACAAACTTATCTTTTTCCGGATTGTCATGATTTAAAATAAAAATATGTGAATCTCCTGCTTTGGCAATTTTTTCAATTTTTCCATCCTCAATATTCATATCAATAAATTTGTTATGTACAGAGTTACCGATTTTTGCCCATTCTTCTATGTACTGAGGAGAGGCAGGAGTCATTTTTTTGATTAGTTTGAATGATTTATAAAAAGAACCTAAATGTTCAACAACAAGAATTTTACTGGCAACTGTTCGCAGTTTATTAGCGGCTATATAACTTTTATTGAGGAGTTTATTTTTAATATCGGAATTATTCGGTTTTGCTTGTTCTTTTCTGATTTTTTCTTTAATCCTTATAGATAAAGCATCAAGTCTTTTTTTGTTTTTTGATTCTTTGTAGAAAAAATCCATCGGACTGGGAGAATATAATATATCCGTTTTCTGCGGTAAGTTTAAAAGCCCTTTATCAGAAAGCTTTATACGTATTCCGAAACTTATCAGGTTATTTCTGTCCGTAATATTATTGTACATATTTTGAATAAACCGTGTAAAGGATTTTTTTTGCTACTCTCATTATGGTTAAAATATAAAAGATTTTTTGAATTCTAAAATTCTTTCTATACTAATTACTGATGAAAGAATAAAACTTAACAAAAAAGTAGCTTGCTCTGAACGAAGAGCTGTTTATGATGGTGTTATTGCTTTAAATAATGATTGGACTTTTATAATAGAAAATAAACCTGCACATTGTAATGTATGGGAAGAACAATTATCTGTAGGTAAAATTTTGGGTAATTATATTATTAATGATGACTATTATCTGGTTAAATTTCCTGTTGTCTTAACCTGGAGAGAAATTTTCAAGCGTCTTTCAAATCTTAAATGTTCAAATATTGAAAAAATGTTGATAACAGATTTTCAAGATTTTGTTTTTATAAATTATCCGGAATTATTTCCGTACGAAAAATTTAATCAATGTAAATTAAATAGACAATTATTAGATTTAAGAATTGAAAAACTATTACAATCATTTATCGATGACAACGAAAATAAAAAAATTATCTCATATCAAACTAATTGGGCAAATAAAATTATATTAAATTATGATTGTATTAATCAAATAGATTATCGTCCGGTACTTGAAAATGAAAGCATAGCAATCTTTTTTGCTTTTGGTTTTAAAGTTTCGCAATCCAGAGCATTTATTGATTGCGTTAATTTAACTGAATTGGAGAAATTATCCGACTATGACAAACAATTAAAGATTCGGATAGCTGATAGTTATGGTCGTGAAATATACAGCATTTATGTTAAAAAGGGTGCAGAAATCGAGTTTATTAATTATTGGAAAGAACACAAGATGTCTATAGGTCAGAAATCAACATCCGATTTTTATAACAATTTTCTGCAGGGGTTATGCAAATTAAGCTTTTTACAACAGTTTGATCAAGACGAATTAGTTGAAAGCATAGGGAAAAATAGAAAACAAATTCGTATAATGCCGGCAATGAATATGGAATATAATTTTTCGCTTAATGACGTGTATGAATTTGAGCAAAATAATGTACTGGAAAGAAAATTTATTGATAAAACTTTGCAAGGATTATCCATTGTTCAAAAGGAAGAAGAGTTTAAAAAATTATTAAAAAGACAATATAAAGAAGATATGGTAAAAATTTAACAAGAAATTATAACCCCGCACAACTTATCCCCCAGATAGATTCTGACAAAAATACGTAACATGTCAACAAATTGCTAAAATAATCCTCGAGCCTCTTTTAATGCTTTTTCCAGGAATGCCTTTTCTGCAATTTCTAATTTAGGTAAAAAGTTCAAATCAAATTGTTTTGTCCAACCCATCAGTTTTTTATCATTAACGGTTAATTTATCATATAAATTTCTCAGGCAATCTGCCTTATAATAATCAAAAAACTCCAATTCCTTACAACGACATTTCGGATTAAAGGCACGATTTATATAAAATAATGCATCACTTGTAGCATTTGTTCCAAATTCGCAGCCGACATAACAATATCCTTCCTGCATGCGTTTGACAAACCCGACCAGCTCATCAATCAGACCTCTGCTATCTCTATCATAAGCCTCCATGCGAATTTTTATAGCATTTTTATCATCACCAAACATTCCTTTTAAGCTATTTTCGTAACTCTGCCTTGAATTGCAAACATCAGAAGCCCAAAGACCTTCCAGACCTTCTTCATTACGGCGTTTCATATCGAAGCAGTGATAATCTAAACCGGTCTGCTTTACAGCATTTTCGTATTCCGGAGAATAATACAAACTTATGACGTGCTTTATGCCGGCATCTTTTAATGCTTGCAGACATTCAGGTTTATCAACCATGGAGGCCCCGCGATAGGAATTATTTCCGATAGATCTTATATTTGGAACAGGTAAACTGATAATTGAGCTATAATCCACTTTGCGAGGTTTGTTAGTTAAAGTATTAATTAAATTATTTAACCTGTATTCACTCAACCGACCTTCTGTTTCATATATGCTCTGATACGGCATTCTATATGAGTCATAATGCTCACGAATAAACTTTCTTCTTGATTGTGAGATTTCATCATCATATCCCAGAGTATTATCTTCATTAAAATTATTAGCTTTAAATGTAAAAGACTTAATTGGATTTACTTTCATTAATGATTTCCTAAAAATTATACTTACAACAAATCTAGCACAAATGTTTTATAAATAATTTGCTATATTACAAAATTTTTACATATTATTATACGGAGAATAACCCGGACATAAAAATACACCGTTCACGCAATACGTCCGCAAATCCGCCGAACTCGCAATCTGCACTTTTGCCACTGGCATTCTGCTATTAAAAAAGAGCCTCTTAAAAAGGCTCTTAATTTAAATGGCGGGAACGACGAGGCCGTCTTGACCTGCTCGCATTAAACGGGTCTACGGTTGTCTGCTTATATGGCCAAAGCCATAAGCAGCCAAGCCTTCGCCCTCTGCTCGCAGGTCGCTCGAACTTTAAAAGTTCTCACCTCGAAACCTTCGCAAAATTAAATAACCACCGGTAATACCGGTGGTTATTTAATTCGGGAACGACGAGGCTCGAACTCGCGACCTCATGCGTGACAGGCATGCGCTCTAACCAAACTGAGCTACGCTCCCATTTTTCAGAACAACTCATTTTATTGTGCTGCTCCGCAAGATTTATTATAAAATGCTGAATTTTTTTTTGCAATACTTTGAGCAAAAATTTTTTTTACGGGTTTTCCTATTTATATGATAAACAATATTAATTCAAAATATACATTTACCGGACGCCCTAAAACTCATAAAATTCTGCCTAAATTAAAATTTGTCTTCAATGAAACTCTTCCTGATTTAAGATCGCCTTCTAAGGCTTGCTTCCTTTCTCCTGAAGAGTTTGCAGCTAAACAACCGGAAATTAAAGACCTTGAAGACAGGTTAAAATTTATCAGATATTTTATCAAATCTCTTTATCGCGATGGTGGGGTTTCTGAGCATTTCAGAGGCCTTATTGGTTGTGTTAAAGCTTTTAAGGTTGCTAATTGTGATGAATTTGCAGAAATTACTAAAACTATTTGCAGAATGAACGGGATTAAAAGTTGTGATATGTTTGCTGTCTATGCCAAAGAAATTAATTCCCGTAAACCTCCGCGTTCCCTTGATCATGCAGTAGTTGCTCTTAATGTTCCAAAATCAAAAAATAATAAATTAACCTGCAAACCATTTTTACCTGCGAAGCATACCGTTTTTGTTGATATGTGGCTGGATGGCTTTATCGGAAAAACGCAGGATGCTAAAGTTTTGTTTAAGAAAATCGGATTGGGGGATAACGAAACAATTATGCTGAAACCGCTCAAAACATATGAGCCTGATAATAAAAGTTTTGAAAAAATAAAAGAAGAGTTTCCGAAATTGTCAATAAAAGTTTAGCAATAAAAAATACGGGTTATGTAACCCGTATTTTTTATTTATTTTCATATTTTAATTGTATAGCGGTGCAAGTTTTGCAGACTGCTGCGGTATTACACCTTCTTCGATTGATTGATAAACTCTGTAATCAATTACAGGGAAACAGTTATCAATACTTTCTATTTTTTGCAGTTCAGCATCATCAATATTACCGCTTTCAATCATGTCACAAATTTTTTCAAATCTGTCAACATGTTCTCTGAATCTGTCTGTTGCATAATCTTTTGCCTGCCATGTTGTAATTAAGAACGGCCAGTCGGAACTTTGCAAAAGCAAATTCTCTCTTGCCATTTGATTCAATGCTCTGTGCAAAAGTTTATCTTCCGGAATTTCCGGATATTTATCCGCAATTTTGTTTATACGTTTTTCGCAAGCATGGATAATAGGCCACATCCATTCTGTTAAGTGGTTGTTCCATACATAGAAATGACCGCCCTGACCCCATGAGCTTTCCGGAATTTGAATAGCTTCCGTAGGCGGATGGGCGTGCAAGTATTCACCTGCTGTCATTCTCTCTACTTCAGGAAGATATGTGTTGAATTTTTTGATTACTTGTTTTATGAATTCTACACCTTCAAACCACCAGTGTCCGAATAACTCTGTATCAAACGATACCATTACAAGCCCTTCTTTACCGTTGTGAGCTTTTTTGTAATCATTTAATAGGTGGTAAATTAAAGTTGTGTAGTGGTCTGAATTTTCATTAATTTTGTTTAAAGCCAAAACCGGATCATACAACATTTTATCGCCTAAATCTGTTGTAGGGGATGTAATTCTCCAATAGTGCATGCCCGATTTATCATCTTTTTTATGGAATTCACGGAAACAGCCGTCTCCCGGATACCCGTCAGCAGCAGACCAAACCTGATAACCTGCTCTGTCATTTCTGCCCATAACAGCAACCTGAGCATCAGGAAGCCAGTAAGCTGAATATGTATCATAGCCTGTTGCAGGACGTTCAGGAAGCGGAATATATTCAATATTTCCGTAAACTCCGATTACACGTCTGTTACCTATAGAATTTCCGCCTTCAATTACATGAGATTCCGTAAAGAAGTATTCAATGTCATTATTTTGAAGGGTAACTTCAATAGCAGGTCTCCAGTGTTTTTTACCGTCTTTACCCACATATTCGTAACCCTGTCTGTAAGCACATTCAGGAAGCCAGCAGCCGATGGCTTTTTTGCCAAACAATCTTTTGGTTGTATCAGAACCTACTTTGAACTGGGCATTCAGGTTGCTGTCAGTTGCAAGCAACGGTGAAAAACCATGAGTTGCACCTGAAGTTGTAATTTCAATACAGCCCAAATCCTGATATTTTTTGAATTGTCCGATTAAATCCATTCCGTATTTATTAACATAAGAATCTTTGATGTGGTTAAACCAGTCAAAGTAATATTTAGCCAAATATTTTAAATGCTGAGAATGAGCAACTTTCGGATCCGGATACCTTTCCAAATCTTTGGAAACCTGTTCTATTCTTGAGTTAAGATATTTAACGAATCCGTGTTTCAGGTGTTCATCATTAAGCTGTTCTGCCAAAATCGGAGTAATTCCGACAGTCAATTTTGCCTTAATACCTTCGTCATAAAGTTCCGAAATAGCATTAAGTAAAGGAATGTAAGTTTCTGCCATACATTCATAAAGGTTTTCTTCCCCGAAAGGCCACATGCCG
>ENA-UOJC01000611-UOJC01000611.1-human-gut-metagenome-genome-assembly--contig:-C104-NODE-611-length-61262-cov-12.849935_pt1 | contig 61262 bp, 60 predicted proteins | sample MGYA00242339_ERZ723886 | MGnify/ENA metagenome assembly ERZ723886 | reverse complement strand
TGCGAAATCACCTCAAATACACCCTACTATATCTGAATTTGCCGAGTGGGAATAAAGCGCCAAAGCTCCGGAATCCTTGATTTTTCAAGGTTTCCGGGGCGTTTCTTTTTGCGGTGGCATGAAATTGACTCTGTCTCCGCTAACTATGAGCGGGCCAAGCGATCCTTTGGCCCGGAGCAGGCAGCGGCGACTGTGGAGGCCGCCAAACAGCGGGAACAGGCGGAGAAAGCCCGCAAGCGGCCGCGGGCTCCCTCCTGCCGGGCGGGGCGCGGAGGATTTCGCGCGGCATGCGGAAACTGGCAGGCGATCTTGCGATCGCCTGCCAGTTTTCATATGATCGGGGACGGAACGCGCTTTTTTCACGCCGTCACACCTGGGCGGGGGTCTCCTGAGACGGCTGGGACTTCTTTTTGCGGAACCTGCCCCGGAATTTCCCCGGCAGCTCGTCGATGACGGAGTAATACACCGGCGTGAACAGCAGCGTCACCACGGTGGAGATGATCATGCCGCTCATCATGACGATGCCCATGTCGCTCATCATCTCGTTGGTGTCGCCGATGCCCAGGGCCATGGGGACCATGGCCAGGACGGTGGTCAGGGTGGTCATCATAATGGGCCGGATGCGCAGGGGGCAGGCCTTCAGGATGGCTTCCTCCCGGCTCTCCCCCATCTCCCGGCGGATCTTGATGTACTCCACCAGGATGATGGAGTTGTTGACCACCGTGCCCGCCAGCATGATGAGGGCCACCAGGGAGATCATGGACAGGTCCCGGCCCGTCAGGGGCAGGGCAAACAGTGCCCCGGTGAAGGCCACCGGCAGGATCATCATGACGATGACCGGCATCAGGAAGGACTCGAACTGGGCCGCCAGCACGAAGTACACCAGGCCCAGGGCCACCAGCAGCGCCAGCAGCAGGTCGGAGAAGCTCTCCATCATGTCGGAGTAGCTGCCCGTCAGCTGGGCGGTGTAGCCCTCCGGCATCTGATAGCTGTCCAGTAGGGCCGTCAGCTGTTTGGTCATCTCCGTGACATTGCCGCTGACGGTGTCGCCGGTGATGGTCACCTGGCGGGACTGGTTGACACGGGTGATGGTCTGAGGCGCCTGGACGATGGACACGTCGGCCACGGAGCTCAGGGGCACATAGCCGCCCATGGCGGTGGCCACGGACATGGAGCGCAGGGCGTCCAGGCTGGCGGCGGCGGAGCCGTCGCCCTTGACCACCACATCCAGCTCCTTGTTGTCAATGGTCACGGTGGTGGCGGTGCTGCCGGTCAGCTCCGACCGGACGGCGGCGCCCACCTGGGCGGCCGTCAGGCCGTACTGGGAGGCGGCCTCCCGGTTCATGGTGACCTCCACCTGGGGCACCTGCTCCGACACGGTGCTGGTGACGTCCACGGCGTCCTCCAGCTTCTCGATCTCCTTGATCAGGTCGCCGGCGATCATGGTCAGGGTGTCATAGTCGTCGCCGGTGATCTCCACGCTGATGTCGCTGCCGCCCATCATGGCGGTCATGTCCGAGGCGGAAACCGTGATCTCACAGCCGGCGATATCCGCCAAGGGCGCGCGCAGGCTGTCCGCCACCTCGCTGCTGGAGCGTTTGCGGTCGCCCCGGTCCACCAGGTTCAGCGTCACGGAGGCGGATTCCGGCTGGCAGGTGTAGTACAGGTTATCCAGCTCCGGCACCTGGGCCTGGGCGAGGGCCACCACCCGGTCGGCGATGGCGGAGGTCTCCGCGATATCCGAGCCGATGGGCGTGCTGATGGAGACAGAGACCATGCCCTGGTCCATCTCCGGCAGCAGGACCATGTTGGTGGACAGGCAGCTGACCACGAAGACCGCCACCAGACCCACGGAGGCCAGCATGCCGATTTTCAGATGGTGGACGAAATAGTCCAGCAGGCGGATATAGCGGTCGTAGAGCTTTTTGATCCAGCGGCCGCAGGTCTCCGCGATGGGGTTGGGCTTTTTGCCCGCCCGCTTGATCTGCTGCGCCCGGACCTTGTCCGTGTCCAGCAGCATGTAGCACAGCAGCGGCACCCAGGTTAGGGCGATGACCAGGGAGCCCAGGATCAAAAAGGCGATGGTCAGGCAGAAATCCTTGAACAGCATCCCCGCCATGCCGCCGGTGAGGCCCAGGGGCAAAAACACGGCCACGGTGGTCAGGGTGGAGGCCAGGACGGAGGTGGTGACCTCCCTGGTGCCGTCCACGCAGGCACTCATGCGGTCATGGCCCTCGGCGGCGAAGCGGTAGATGTTCTCCAGCACGACGATGGAGTTATCCACGATCATGCCCACGCCCATGGCGATGCCCCCCAGGGACATCATGTTCATGGTCAGGTCGAACACGTTCATCAGCACGAACACCGCCAGGATGCACACGGGCATGGACACGGCGATGGTCAGCGTGGCGCCCCAGCGGCGCAGGAACAAAAACACCACGATGGCCGCCAGCACCACGCCCAGCACGATGTTCTGTAAGGCGGACTCCACGGCCAGATTGATGTAGTCGGAGGCCAGATAGGGCGCGGTATAGCGGATATTGGGGTTTTCCGCCGCCAGCTCCGCCATCCGCTCCTCCACGGCGTTGGAGGTGGACACCTCGTTGGCGCCGGACTGGCGGGAGACCTGAAGCACCACGCAGGGGCTGCCGTCCATCTGGGCCAGGGTGTCCGTGTCCTGGGTGGCCAGGGTCACGTCCGCCACCTCGCTGAGGCGGACGCTGCCGCCGGTGGGCAGGGCCACCAGCATGTTGGCCACATCCTCCACGGACTGGAACTTGGCGTCGGTGGAGACGGTCAGGGTCTTGGAGCCGTTTTGCATGTCGCCGCCGGGATACAGCAGATTCTCCGCCGCCAGAAGCTGGGAGATGTAGCTGTTGGAGAGGCCCAGGCCCGCCGCCCGGGCGGCGTCGATCCGCACTTCAACCTGCTGCTCCACGCCGCCGCTGACCGAGACGGAGGCCACGCCGTCGATGCGCTCCAGAGCGGGGGAGATGGTGTCCTCCGCCAGGGTCTGGAGCTCCGACAGGTCGTCGCCCATCAGGGCGATGAGGGCGGTGGGCATCAGGTCGCTGACGTTGATGTTGACGATGATGGGGTCCATGGCGCCGTCGGGCAGGGAGAGCATGTCAAACTTCTCCCGCAGCTTGGTGGCGGCGATGTCCAGATCCGTGCCCTCCACATAGGTGATCTGGACCTGGCTGACGCCGTCGGAGGAGGTGGAGGACACCTCCTCCACGCCGGAGACGGACATGATGGCCGTCTCCAGGGGCCGGGTCACCAGCTCCTCGATATCCTCCGGTGTGGCGCCGTTGTAATAGCACATGACCAGGGCCATGGGCGCTTCCATATCCGGCAGCAGGGACATCTGGAGCTGGGTGGTGAACACCACGCCGAAGATGGCGATCATGATGACCGCCAGCAGCGTCGTCACCTTATGCTTGATGCAGAATTTTGCCGTACTCATCCCCGGTCATTCCTCCCCGGCGGGGGCCTGTTCGCCGTCAGAAGCATCCGCGGCGTCGTCCGCGGTGTCCTCAAACTGGGTGTTCTCCTCCGTGACGACGCGGACGGGGTCGCCGTCGGCCAGGTATGCCTGGCCCACCGTCACCAGCTGCTGGCCCTCCGTCAGGCCGGAGAGGACCTCGGTGACGCCGCTGCCGGTGAGGCCGGTGGTGACCTCCACGTATTTGGCGGTATCGTTTTCCACCACATAGACGTACTGGATGTCATTGCTGGTGAGGATGGCCTCGGTGGGCACCACGATGGCGTTTTCAGAGACGTCCGTGTGGAAGGTCACGTCGGCGAACATGCCGGAGAGCAGGCCGCTCACATCCGCCGGGACCGTGAGGGTGACGGTATACAGCTTGGTCTGCAGGTTGGCCGCCCGCTCCACGGAGCGGATCGTGGCGGTGAAGCTCTGGCCGATGGAGCTGACGTACACGTCGGCGGTGTCGCCGGCGGCCAGCTTGGGCACCAGGGTCTCGGAGACGGAGGCCGTGACCTTCATCTGGTCCGCGCCGTCGATGACCGCCAGGGGCATGGAATTGGAGATGAAGCTGTTCTCCACGGCGTTCATGGTCACCAGGGTGCCCGCCTGGGGGGCGATGACGTTGCCCGCCTGGTCCACGTTCTCCAGGGCGGTGTCCAGCTGCTCCAGGCCGCTTTTGGCGTTCTGGATGCCGGCCTCCAGCTGGCTGAGGCCGGAGTTGCGGCCGGCCACGGCATTCTGGTAGTTCAGCTCCGCCTGGTCGATCTCCAGCTGGCTGGCGGCGCCGATCTCAAACAGGGCCTTGGTGTTGTTCACGTTGTCCAGCGCCATGGAGACCTGCTTATCCAAAATGGCCTTCTGGTCCTGGTAGCTCTGGACGGCGGAGTTGTAGCTGATGCGGGCGGCGTTGTAGCTGGAAAGGGAGCTGCCCAGATCCAGGGTGCAGAGGATATCCCCCGCCTGGACCTGGTCGCCCGCCTGGGCGTACACCGCCGTGCACTTGGCGGCGGTGGCGATGAGGATGGTGGACTCACTGTCCGCCGAGATCTTGCCGGAAACCTTGTTCTCCGTGGCGATGGTATCCGCCCGGACCGTCTCCACCTGGACGGCCACGCCGGCGGCGGGCTGCTCCGCCTCCTGCTCCCCGCCGCCGCAGGCGGTCAGGGACAGGATCAGAACAGCGGCGAGGGAAAGTGCGATGATACGGCTGTATTTTATCATGATGCGGTCCTCCGATCTCAGTTCAGGATGCCGTGCTGCACGGCCCAGCAGTAATTGTTGTAGGACGAGAAGAGGTTGTTGGCGGAGGTCTTCACCGTCTCCTCCGCCGTGCGCAGCTCATCTTCGGCGCTGAGCAGCGCGTTTTTGGAGATGCTCCCCTGCCGGTACTTCAGCTCCATGGCCGCGTAATCGTCCTGTTCACAGGCCAGGGAGACCTTGGCGGCATCCAGGATCTGCTTGTTGTCCAGCACCTGGGCGTACAGGGCGCGGAAATTCAGCTCGTAGTTCTGTACGGTGTTGCTGTATGTATACTGGGCCGCGTTCCAGGTGTGCAGGGCCTGCTTGGACGTCAGGCTGGTGCTGCCGTAGCTGTAGTTGTCCTTAAAGTCCTCCTTGGCGTCCTCCAGGGTATTGGCGGCGTCGTGGAGCTCCCAGCTCTTCTCCTTGGCCGCCAGCAGGTCCGCCTCCAGATCCATGGCGGCCAGCTGCTTTTCCGTGACCTCCGGCACCGGGCCCAGCTTGATCTCGCCGGTCTGCTCGGCCCCCAGCAGCATTTCCAGCTGGTATTTATAGGTCTTGATATTCATGCGCAGAGTCTCCAGACCGCTGACCAGGGATTCCCGGCCGGCCTTGGTCTGGGAGAGCTGCAGCGCGGAGACCTGGCCCAGCTGATAGCGCAGCTCCATCTCCTCCACCGTGCGGTTCAGCGCCTCCAGCTGCCGCTGGAGGGCCGTCTCCTGGGTCTCCATGGCCGCCAGTGCCACATAGGTGGCCTCGCCGGCCACGATGATCTGATCCTGCAGGTTTTTCAGCTGGCGGATGGCGTCGGCGTTGTCCTTCTGCATCTCGCCGTCCTTGATGGCGTCAAACTGCTCCCGGACGGCATCGTAGGCCTGATCCAGCTGGTCATAGGTCTTATCCTTTTCGTACTCGCTCATGATAAGACTGCCGGAAAGCACCAGGCTCCACTGGGTCTTGGCCAGGGAGTTGAGCTGCTGGCGCAGGTCCTCGTACAGGTCGTCGTAGTCGATCTCCTGGATGGTCTGGACGCTCTCTTCCAGGATCAGGACCTGCAGGTTGTTCTCCCGCATCCGGCGCTCCACATTGGCGAAGGTCACCGAGCCCAGCTCATCCGGCACGATCTCCTCCGTCTCCGGCAGGGGCTCGCCGGTCTCCGGGTCCACCTCCGGTTCCGCGTCCGGCCCCGCCAGGGAGGGCGGCGCGCTCTCCGCGCCGTCTTCGGGCGCCTCTTCCTCTGTCCCGCCGTCTTCCGCGGCGGCGGTCTCCGCCATTTCGGCGGCCTGTTCCTCCGGCTGCTCCCGGCTCTCCTCTCCCGCCAGGGCCGACACCGCGCACACCGACAGCGTCAGCGCCAGCACCAGCAGCAGGGCAATGATCCTCTGTTTCATAAGTTCCTCCTCACGCAGGATTTTTCAGGCAGTCTGGGCGCAGGCTGCCGTATTTGATGATCTCCAGGCGCTCCACCAGCTCCTGCCGGTATTCCGCGCTCCGCTCGGGCTTGGTCAGGCTGTCCATCATGGCGGTGCCCAGGTTCAGCGTGGCCATGGAGAATACCCGCCGGGCAAATTCCGGGTCCTGCCGCCGGAGCCGGGAGGCGTCCAGCCGGCCCAGCAGCTCCTCCAGGGGCTTGCCGGGCAGGCCTGACGTCAGCTTCTCCAGATCCAGCCCGACGTTGACCCGCAGAAGGCGGATCATCCTGTCCAGCTGAGGACTGCAGTCCTCCTCCCGCCGCTGGATGAAGCTGTCATAGGCCAGGAGCTGCACCCGGAAGATGTCCCCCTCCGCCTGGGTGAGTAGCTCCGCAAAGGACTGCGCGAAATGGTCCCGGATATCGTTCAGTAAGTAGGCAAAGAGGTCGGTCTTATCGGTGAAGTACTGGTAAAAGCTGCCCCGGGGGATCCGGGCCCGCCGGACGATCTTATTGATGGACACATCGGTATAGGGAACGGCGGTGAACTCCTCCCAGGCCGCGTCCAGGAAGCGGTTCCGCTTCTCCTCAGGCAGGCGGAGAAACGTCTCTGTGCACATGGGAATGCCTCCTTGCAGAAAATGACAAGCTGTCGCTTTATGACAGGCTGTCACCAATTATACGGAGCTAACCCACCTATGTCAATCGGTTTCTCCCGCCATTCCTGTTAATATTTTGTGAATTTCAGCGGCGGCCTGAACAATGCCTCGCTTTTTTGTCTGCTTCGCAGCCCTTTTGCAGGCATTCGATTCAACACGAGGGGGCTCCCGCCCCCTCGTACTCCCCCTGCAAAACGGAAATCTTTTTCTCCAAACAGAGGTTTTTTGACAAGCTGAAGCGGGAGACGCCTGTCCGGCGTCTCCCGCTTTTGTCATATCTTCTCATCCAGGGGGCCAAGGGCCTCCCGCCAGGCCGCCAGCTCCTCGGCGTCCCGGTCATCCAGGGCGTGGAGACCGCCCCGGGCCTCCATATGGTGGGTCAGCTCATGGGAGAGGGTGGTGCGCAGCTCGTCCTCCCAGGTCTGCCGGTCCCAGTCCTCCTGCTCCGCCAGGGCGGAAAAGGAGCCGTAATACAGGTTGATGTACCGGCCCAGCAGGTCGTCGCAGTACTCCCCCAGAATGTACATCTCCCCCGCCGGGAACTCCGGGTCCGGCAGGGCCTCCTCCAGCAGGTTCACCCCGCCGTTGAGCCCGTCGAACAGGGCCTCCGGGAAACTCTCGGCCATGCCGTCCAGCAGGTCGTTTACCTGGTCGATGGTCAGCAGCACGGCTTGTCCCCTGTCAGGATCACGCGCTCCAGCTCTTCCACGGTGTCCGCCAGGTACTCGGCTCCGGCCTCCTCCAGGGAGGCCCGGGAGCGGAAGCCCCAGGTGACGCCGCAGGCCCGCATCCCGGCGTTGTGGCCGGTCTCGATATCCACGCTGCTGTCGCCCACGAACAGCGTTTCCTCCGCCGACGCGCCCAGCTCCCTCATGACGCTGTGGACGCCGGCGGGGTCCGGCTTCGCCGGCACGCCGTGGACCTTGCCCCGCACCAGCTGGAAGACGCCGGGAAAATAGTGCTCCACGATCGCCTGGCTGAACTCGTCGGCCTTGTTGGAGTACACCGCCAGCTGGACGCCGGCGGCCCTCAGCCGCTCCAGCAGATCCCGGACGCCGGGATAGGGGGCGGTGGCGTCCATATTGTGGGCGCCGTAATACCCGGTGAACTGGGACAGCGTGTTCACCACCAGCAGCGGGCTGCGAAACTCCTTGGGAGAAAACTGGGCCACCAGGTTGGGAATGCCGTGGCCCACCATGGCCTTGAATTCCTCCACAGAATGCTCCGGCCAGCCGTTCTGCCGGCAGACCCAGTTGCCGGCGCCGGCCAGATCCTCGATGGTATCCAGGATCGTTCCATCCAGGTCAAAAATCACAGTACGATACATAGGCACCTCACGTTTGATTTCATTATGCTCTTCATTTTACCAAGTTGTTATCCCTTTCACAACTGGTGGAAAAGCCGAAAGGCGCGGCAGCCGCCGCGCCTTTTTTAGACATTTCTTTGGGAAAACGTTTACTTTACAGGGGGCACTCCACCGCCCCCGCCGCCGTCAGCACCGCGGAGCGGGTAAAGCCCGCCGCCTGCGCCCATTGGGCGGCCCGGGCATAGCCGTATACCACTGTCTCCGCGCTGTGGCTGTCGGAGGTCAGGATGACCCGCCCGCCCAGGCGGCGCCACTCCCGCAGCAGAAACTGCGCCGGGTAGGATGTGTCCCGGAACCCCCGGGACATGGCGCCGGTGTTGATCTCCAGCAGCGTTGCCGCCGGATCCGCGGCGTGGAGGGCGGCCAGCGCCGCTCTCCGGTAGCGGGGCGCGTCCTCGTCAAAGAATCTGTTCCCGGCGTTGAGCTTGGTGACAAGGTCGATATGGCCCAGGATGGTGGGCCTCCGGGCGGCCATGGCCGCCACATCGGCGTAATAGCGCTCCGCCAGCGCCTGAAAGTCGCCGCCGGCCAGCTCTTCGCAGCCGGCGGTCAGCTTCTGTTCGTCCCAGTCCACACTGTGGTATTGGCCGGTCCGCCGGTCGTACAGGTTGTGGACGGAGCCGATCCAGTAGTCCGCCCAGTCCGGCACCGGGTCCGGCGTGCAGCTGTCCTGCTCGATGCCAAGCAGCACCTCCATCCGTCCGGCGTATTCCTGCCGCAGGCGCAGAAGCTCCCGGCGGTAGGCCGTCAGGTCGGCAGGCAGGACGCAGCCGCTGTCGTGGGGGATGGGCGTGTGGCTGTGACCGGAGGCGCCGAAGTGCTTCACTCCCGCCGCATATGCCGCGGCGGCCATCTCCGCCAGGGTGTTTTTCCCGTCGCAGAGGGTGGAGTGGGTGTGGACGGAACACAGGGCGGGCGTCAGGCTCATTGCATCCGCTCCTGCTTGACCTTGTGATCCACCACGTGGCGCTTTTCCAGCTCCCGGGTGATGTCCTCCACGGTAATGCCCAGCTGGACCATCAGCACCATGACGTGGTAGGTCAGGTCGGCGATCTCGTAGATGGTCTCCTCCTTGTCCTGCTTGCAGCCGCCGATGATGACCTCGGTGCACTCCTCGCCCACCTTTTTCAGGATCTTGTCCAGGCCCTTTTCAAAGAGGTAGGTGGTGTAGCTGCCCTCCTTGGGGCTGGTTTTGCGGCCCTGGATCAGGCGGTACAGGCCCTCATAGCTGAACTGCTTCAACTCATCGGAGAGGTAAATTTCGTTGAAGAAGCAGCTCTCGCTGCCGGTGTGGCAGGCGGGGCCGTCCTTCACCACCTCCACCACCAGGGCGTCGCCATCGCAGTCGGCGGTGATGCTGACCACATGCTGGACATTGCCGGAGGTCTCGCCCTTGCGCCACAGCTCCTGGCGGCTGCGGGAGAAGAAGCAGGTGCGCCGCTCGTCGATGGTGATGGCCAGGCTCTCGGCGTTCATATAGGCCAGGGTCAGGACCTGCTTGGTGTAATGATCCTGCACGATGGCGGGGATCAGGCCCTTTTCGTCAAATTTCAGTTCCATGTCGCTCTCTCCTTTTATATGCGCATCTCCACGCCCCTGGCGCGGAGGAAGCGCTTCAAGTCCTTGATGTCCACCTGCTTCGAGTGGAAGATGGACGCCGCCAGCCCCGCGTCGATGCCGGGGTGGGTGAACAGCTGGGCGAAGTGCTCCATGTTCCCGGCGCCGCCGCTGGCGATGATGGGCACGCTGACACGCTGTGCCAGGGCGTCCAGCATCTCCAGGTCAAAGCCGTTTTTCACGCCGTCGGTGTCGATGGAGTTCAGCACGATCTCCCCCGCGCCGTCTCCGACGCCACGGGCCGCCCACTCCATGGCGTCGATGCCGGTATCCACCCGGCCGCCCTTGGCGAAGAGGCGGAACTGGCCGTCCACCCGGCGCACGTCCATGCTGAGCACCACGCACTGATCGCCGTATTTCTTCGCCGCCGCGCCGATGAGGCTGGGATCCGCGATGGCCCCGGAGTTGACGCTCACCTTGTCCGCGCCGCATTTCAGCACCCGGTCGAAATCGTCCAGGGTGCGGATGCCGCCGCCCACCGTCAGGGGGATGAAGATCTCGCCGGCCACCCGGCGCAGGATATCCGTGAACAGGTTCCGGCCCTCCACGGAGGCAGTGATGTCGTAAAACACCAGCTCGTCGGCGCCGGAGGTGTTGTAAAACCGGGCCATTTCCACCGGGTCCGCCATGTCCCGCAGCCCCTCGAAATTGGTCCCCTTGACCACCCGCCCGTCCTTCACGTCCAGGCAGGGGATGATGCGCTTTGCCAGCATAGGTTTCGCCTCGCTTTCAGTGCGTTCAGTCTTGCACGGCGGCGATGACCGTTTTCAGGTCCAGCCGCCCGGTGTACAGGGCCTTGCCCAGGATGGCGGCGTGGGTGCCGATGCGTTTCAGCTCCTCCAGCTCCGCCAGGGAACTGACGCCGCCGGAGGCCGTCACCCGCAGGCCCTTGATCTCCGCCAGCTCCCGGTAGAGGTCCAGGTTGGTGCCGGATTCCGCGCCGTCCCGGCTGATGTCGGTGTAGATGACGGCGGTGACGCCCGCGGCGTACAGCCTGCGGCAGAAATCCACGCCCCGCTCGCCGGACAGCTCCTTCCAGCCGTTGACGGCCACATACCCATCCCGGGCGTCCACGCCCACGGCGATCCGCTCGCCGTACTTCTCCGCCATCCGGGCGGTGAAGGCGAAGTCCTTGACGGCGACGGTGCCCAGGATGCACCGGCCCACGCCCAGATCCAGGTACTGCCGGATGCGGTCCTCCGTGCGGATGCCGCCGCCCACCTCAATATATAAGCCGCCCTGTCTGGCAATGGCGGCGATGGTCTCAAAGTTCGCCAGGGTGCCGTCCTTGGCGCCGTCCAGGTCCACCACGTGGAGGTACTTGGCCCCGGCGGCGATGAAGTCTCTCGCCACGGCGCAGGGGTCCTGACCGTAGACCGTCATTTTGTCGTAATCGCCCTGGTACAGGCGGACCACCTGTCCGCCCCGCAGGTCGATGGCGGGAAAAATCTGCATAACCCGTTCTCTCCGTTCTCGTTATAGATGCTCCTTGCAGGAGAGCTCCTCCACTTCCAGCTTGAAAACACACACGGCTTCCAGCATCTCCGGGGAGAACTCCCACCGGCCCCGGCCCGTGTTTTGCAGCATGATAGCCTCCAGGCCGGCCCGCTTCTCCTCCGGCGCCTCCACGACGGAGACCCTTCCGCCGCCGATGACGCTGCGGAAGCGGGCGGAATAGCCGCAGGCTTTTTCGCTTTCGTTGAGCTTGTAGTGAGTGTCCATCTCGAAGCCGGCCCAGCCGGTCTGGCGGATCAGGTCGAGCTTGCGGCCCTCCTTCGCGCCGTGGAAGTAGAACACCCGCCTGCCCGCCTCCCGGACAAGGCCGAAGCTCAGGGGCACGATGTAGGCCCTTCCCCGGTCACAGAGGCCCAGGCGGCAGCACTGGCAGTCGGAAATGATCTCGTCGATCCGCTGGGGATCGGTGATCTCCCGGTCTTTTCTTCTCATAACGGCCCCTCCTTACAATTCCGCGAAGGCCTTCAGCAGCCGCAGGCCCGCGTCGCCGGACTTCTCCGGGTGGAACTGGGTGCCGTAGACATTCCCGCAGCGCACCACGCCGGTGACGGCCACGCTGCCGTATTGGGAGGCGCCAAGGGTGCTGGCTTCACAGTCCCTGGCATAGAAGCTGTGGACGTAATAGACGTATTCGCCGTCGTTGAAATACCGGAACAGCGGGTCGCCCTTTACGATCCGCAGGCTGTTCCAGCCCATGTGGGGGACTTTCAGCGTCTTGTCCTCCAGGTCGTTGTGGAGATCCACCACCTGCCCGGGCACCAGGCCCAGGCCGGGGTGCTCACCGTACTCAAAGCCGCGGTCAAACAGCAGCTGCATCCCCAGGCAGATGCCAAGCAGGGGCTTTTTCGCCGCCTCCTCCCGGATCACCGGCACCAGGCCGGTGGCGTCCAGCTTGGCCCTGGCGTCACCGAAGGCGCCCACACCGGGGAGGATGACGCGGTCCGCCGCCCGGAGGGCGGCGGCGTCCCGGGTGACCTCCGTCTCCAGCCCCAGGGCTTTCAGGCTGGAGGACAGGGAAAACAGGTTGCCCACGCCGTAATCTACAATCGCGATCATTTACAGCACACCTTTCGTGCTCGGGATCTCACCCGCGTGCCTGGGGTCCATGGCCGCCGCCATTTTCAGTGTCCGGCCCATGCCCTTGAAAACGGCCTCCAGAATGTGGTGGGTGTTCTCCCCCGCCATTTGGCGAATGTGGATGGAGGCGGGGCAGTTCCGCACAAAGGCCAGCCAGAATTCCTTGGCCAGCTCCGTGTCAAAGTCCCCCACCTTGGCGCTGGGCAGCTCCACCGCCCAGCCCAGGTAGTCCCGGCCGGAGAGGTCAACAGCGCTGAGCACCAGCGTCTCGTCCATGGGCAGCAGGAACTGGCCGTAGCGGGTGATGCCCCGCTTGTCCCCCAGGGCCTGGGCAAAGGCCCTGCCCAGGCAGATGCCGATGTCCTCCACGGAGTGGTGGCAGTCCACCTGGGTGTCCCCGTGGCAGGTGACGGACAGGTCAAAGTCGCCGTGGCGGGCGAACAGCTCCAGCATGTGGTCCAGGAAGCCGCAGCCGCTGGCGATGCTGGCCTTGCCGGTGCCGTCCAGGTCCAGCGTCAGGGCGATCCGGGTCTCTTTGGTGTCTCTTTGAATGCTTGCGGTGCGCATAGGCGTCCTCCTTTACAGCTCTTCCAGCAGGCGGGCGGTCTCGTCCACCAGGGCCGCCATCTGCTCCAGGGAGCCGATGGTGACGCGGACATAGTCCCGGATGCGGGGCGCGTCCGCCCACCAGCGGACCAGGATGCCGTTTTCCTTCAGCTTCCGGTACAGGTCCTCTCCGGAAATTTTGTCGGACTTCGCGAAGATGAAGTTGGCGCTGGAGGGCAGGACGGTGAAGCCCATGTTTTCCAGCTCTCCCACGGTCCAGGCGCGGTTGCTCCGGATGGCGGCGGTACACTGCCGGAAGTAGGGCTCGTCCTCCACCGCGGCGGCGCCGGCAATGATGGACAGGCGGTTGACGTTGTAGGGGTTGAAGCTGTACTTCACCCGGTTCAGGGCGGCGATCAGCGCCGGGCTGCCCAGGGCGTAGCCCACCCGGCCGCCGGCCAGGGACCGGCTCTTGGACATGGTCTGCACCACCAGCAGGTTGTCATAGCGGTAGATCATGGGCACGCAGCTCTCCGCGCCAAAGTCCACATAGGCCTCGTCCACAATGACCACCCGGTCCGGGTCCGCCTCCAGCAGGCGCTGGATATCCGCCCGGGCCACGGCCATGCCGGTGGGGGCGTTGGGGTTGGCGATGACGACGGTGCCGGGGAAGTCCATGTAGTCGTCCACGTTCAGGGTAAAATCCGCCCGCAGGGGGACGATTTTGGCGTTCAGGCCGAACAGGGCCGCCTGGGCCTTGTAGAAGCCATAGGTGATATCGGCGTAGGCCACGCCCTTCCCCTGGCCGCAGAAGGCCCGGAAAGCAAAGGCCAAAATCTCGTCGGAGCCGTTGCCGGTGATGACGTTCTCGCTCTGCAGCTCATACCGCCGGGCAATGGCCTCCGTCAGCTGGCCGCAGGTGGGATCGGAGTACAGGTTCAGCTTCAGCAGCTCCGCCCGGGAGAGGGCTTTGAGAACCTTGGGGGAGGGCGGGAAGGGGCTCTCGTTGGTGTTCAGCTTGATATACTGCTGATCCTGGGGCTGCTCGCCGGGGGTGTAGGGGGCCAGCGCGGCGGCCTCTTGGGAAAGGAATCTGCTCATGGCGTCAACTCTCCTTCTTCTGTGATTCGCAGCGGATCATGGCCGACCGGGCGTGGGCCTCCAGTCCCTCCCGGCGGGCAAAATCCGCGATGCGCCCGGCCACCGGGGCCAGGGCGTCCCGGGTGTAATAGAGGAAGCTGGACTTTTTCACAAAATCGTCCACGCTGAGGGGGCTGGAAAACCGGGCCGTGCCGGAGGTGGGCAGGGTGTGGTTGGGCCCCGCGAAGTAGTCGCCCAACGCCTCCGGCGTGCTGCGGCCCAGGAAGATGCTGCCGGCGTTCTTCACCTTTGGCAGCAGGGCGAAGGGATCGTCCACGCACAGCTCCAGATGCTCCGGTGCGATGCGGTTGGCGGCCTCCACGGCCTTGTCCAGACTGTCGGTGACGATGATCTTGCCGTTGTTGTCGATGGACTTCCGGGCGATATCCCGCCGGGGCAGCTCCGCCAGCTGGGCCTCGATCTCCGCCCGGACGGCCTCGGCCAGCCCGGTGCTGTCCGTCACCAGCACGGCGGAGGCCAGCACGTCGTGCTCCGCCTGACTGAGCATGTCCGCCGCCACCCACTTCGGATCGCTCCTGCCGTCCGCCAGCACCAGGATCTCGCTGGGGCCGGCGATCATGTCGATGGCCACCTGGCCGAACACCTTCCGCTTGGCTGTGGCCACGAAGACGCCGCCGGGGCCCACGATCTTGTCCACTTTCGGCACGCTCTCCGTGCCGTAGGCCAGGGCGGCCACCGCCTGGGCGCCGCCCACCTTGAAGATCTTGGTGGCGCCGGCGATCTTCGCCGCCGCCAGGGCGGCGGGGCTGACGGAGCCGTCCGCCTCCGGCGGGGTCACCAGCACAATGTCCTTTACCCCGGCGATTTTGGCCGGGATGACATTCATCAGGATCGTGGAGGGAAAGGCCACGGGGCTGCGGGGCACGCAGACGCCCACCTTTTCAATGGGGGTGTACCGCTGGCCCATAACGACGCCGGGCCGGTCGGTCAGCACAAAGTCCCTGTGGACCTGCTGTTCATGGAAATGGCGGATGTTGTCCGCCGCCAGCTCCAGCGTGGTGAGAAAGTCCGGGTCCAGGGAAGTCCAGGCGGCTTCCATCTCCGCCTCGCTGACCCGCAGGTCCCCAAGCTCCGCGCCGTCGAACTGTTTTGTGTAGGCCCGCAGGGCCGCGTCGCCCTTTTGCCGCACCTCCGCCAGCACCGCGTCCACCGCGGCGCTGACGTTCTCCTCCGCCTGGATGTCCCGGGTCAGGATCTCTTCCGGGGAGAGCTGGTCGAACGCAAAAATCCGGATCACGGCGCGGTCACCTCCTTCAGCTTTTGCAGCATGGTCTCGATCTCCCGGCGCTTGAACTGCCAGCTGGCCCGGTTGGCGATAAACCGGGCGGAGATGGGCATGAACTCCGTCAGCACCTTCAGATCGTTTTCCCGCAGGGTCGTCCCCGTCTCCACGATATCCACGATGACATCGGAAAGGCCCAGGATGGGGGCCAGCTCGATGGAGCCGTTGAGCTTGATAATGTCGATGTCCCGGCCCTGGGCGGCGTAATAGCTCTTGGCGATGTTGACGAACTTGGTGGCCACCCGCAGGGTGCGGCCGGGATCGTCGGTGAAGTCCTTGGGCCCCGCCACGCACATGCGGCAGCGGCCCAGGCCGGTGTCCAGCAGCTCGTAGACGTCGGCGCCGGACTCAGCCAGGATGTCCTTGCCCACGATGCCCACGTCCGCCGCGCCGTGCTCCACATAGATGGCCACATCGCTGGGCTTCACCAGGAAGTAGCGGATGCCCGCCTCCCGGTTTTCCACCACCAGCTTACGGGTGTCGTTGTAGTTTTCCGGGCAGCCATAGCCCACGCCGGCCAGGAGATTGTACACCTTGTCACCCAGGCGGCCCTTGGGCAGGGCCACGTTCACCATGGCCCGTTCGCCGTCCTCCGCCGCCGGCCCGTCAGCCAGGCGGTCCATCTCATCCAGGTACAGGGCAAAGCCCACGGCCCTGGCGCCGGGGCGGAACTGCTCCGCCAGGGGGTCGTACCGCCCGCCCTTCAAAACCGCCCGGGGCAGGCCTGCCAGATATCCCTGCAGCACCAGGCCGTTGTAGTACTCCATGTCGTTGACCAGGGACAGGTCCAGCTTTAAATGCTCCGTCTGCCCCTGCTCTGCCAGGGCGGCGCACAGGATGCGCAGCTCGCCCAGCGCCGCCCCCATGGCGGCGTTCAGGGCCAGGGGCTCCGCCCCGGCCAGCACGCTCTCCCAGTCCCCCGCCAGGGCGGTGAGACGGCACAGGGCGTCGGTCCCCTGCCGGGAGAGGCCCGCCTCCGCCGCCAGGGACTGCAGCTCGTGGAGCTTCCGGTCCCGGATGCAGGTCAGCAGGCGGGACCGGATGCCCTCCGGCGCGCCCACGGCGTCAAACAAGCCGGTGACAAAGCCCATGTGGCTGATCTCCACCGCGAAGTCCCGCTCCGTCAGGGCAAGGCTCCGGATGGCCAGGGACACCGTCTGGGCGGTGGTCTCGTCGTCCACCGCGCCGATGCACTCCAGGCCCATCTGGCTGATCTCCTTGAAGGTATGGCTCTCCTGGCTGGGGCGGTAGACGTTCTCCGCATAGTAGAAGCGGCCGCAGCCGCCGTCCTCCACCGGGGCGTTTTTGGCGATGGAGAGGGTCACGTCCGGCTTCAGGGCCAGCAGGCGGCCGTCCAGATCGGTAAAGGTGATGACCTGCTCGCTGGACAAAAACCGGCGGTTTTCCTGGTACAGGCCGTATTCCTCAAAGCGGCCCATGTGGTACTGGCGGAAGCCCGCCTTTTCATATAACAGCCGCAGCTGCAGGGATAAGCGCTCCTGGGGCTTCAGGATATTCAGGTCCAATTCCATGGGATGCGTTCCTCCTCGTGGGGCGCGGCGCGCCCGCTTTCTTTCACGGGGCCTATTTTACTTTATTTTATTAGCAAAGTAAAGTGGTAATTCGGTAATATGTAAAATTCTGCTGTTTGCACAAATATGCCGGGTCGGCAAAAGCCGGATACAGGGATTTTACACCCCACGTCCCCTTTTTGCAATCATTCTTCCGGGGCAATCGTGAATGTAAAGGCAGCATAGTTCTCCTCATACCCCTCCTCCGGGATCATAAAGCCCATATCGGTGGTCAGGAAGCCCTTCTGGTCGGTGTCCGGGGAAACCACCGCGTCCCCCTGACGGGGCATAAAGGGCTCTGCCGTCCAGCGCCGACAGCAGAGTCCGCAGCGCCTCCGCGCTGACTCCCCGGCCGCCGCAGGAGCTTGATCCTCTCCGGCAGCGCCAGATCCTCCTCGCTGTATTCCCGACAGCCGTTTTTGGCCCGGGGCACACCGGAGCGGGCCTCCATCTCCCTGCCGGTCACTCACCGCCTCCTTTGGCCCCACTGTAAACTATCAAGCAGCCTGGCAGCCAAGTGTTTTTTCACATGTTTCAGAATGAAACAGCCGCGGCATGGCCGCAAGGCGGAAAGAGGAGCCGCCCTGCGGCGGCTCCTCCTGCGTATCACTCCCCGTAGCCCGTCTCGGGCACCAGGCCCCGCCGCTCCATGGCGCCGTAGGCCAGCGCCACCAGCTCCATGGGCAGCGGCCTGCCGCCGATGCACAGGGGCGCGGGCCGCTCCAGGGTCTTCTTCCCGTGGTACAGCACATGATCCATGGCCCGGTTGGCGTCGGAAAAGGCGTTGGAAACCGGGGCCGCCCCGGCGGCGGCGAAGGTCTCGGCGATGACCTCGCCGAAGGCGCCGAAGGACCCGGTGCCCGCCAGCAGGGCGTCATATTCCGCCGGAAAACAGTTGACAGTGGACAGCAGCAGGCCGTCGTATACCGCCCCCTCGCCCCGCAACATGGCGGTGGGATCGCCCTCAGCCCCCCGCAGCAGCATCAGCCGGCGGGACAGCAGGCGGGACTTGGCCAGCTCGTCGCCGCCGCCGGAGTCCTTGCCCAGGATCAGGTTGGGATACCGCTCCGCCAGGGCGGCTACCAACGCCGGTTCCACCAGCACCCCCGTCACCTGGGGAAGCTGGTAAAAGGCCATGGGCAGACCCAGCTCCAGCACCTCCGCCAGCGCCGCCTCCTGAGCAGCGGGATCCCGGACACCGTTGGGGGCGCAGATAACGAAGCCGTCCACCCCCAGGGCCGCCATGGCCCCGGCATCCTCCGCCTCGCCGGAAACCTCCCGCAGGAGCTCACACCAGCGGGCGACAGCCGTCTTCGTGTCCGCCGCCGTGGGCTTCAGCGCCCCCAGGAACATCCGGAAGCGGCCAAAGGAAAAGCCCTTCAAAAAGCGGCGGACGATGGCCTCCTGCTCCGCCTCCGGCAGGATCCAGCCGTCGCCGGTGGAGCCGGGCACCAGGACGCCCTGGCAGTGGGGATGCACCCGGGCCAGCATCTGCTCCATCCGGTCAAAATCCAGGGAGCCGTCCGCCCTGTAATAGGTCAGGGGCGGAAACCAGAGGCGGGGAAATTCATTCAACAGCATGTTCTCATTCTCCTTCATCGTGTAATCAAAGCGGCCCCGAGGCCGTGCTTTTCCTCAAACGCCGGTCACGGCGCGGCGTCCTCCAGCGCCAGAAACCGCCGGGCGGAGTCCAGGTCTTCCTCCTCCACCGCCGTGAAGCGGGCGGCCCCCAGGGCCTCCATCAGCTCCGGCCGCTCCCCCTCCAGCTGCCGCAGGGCCTGCTCCAGGGCGGCGGCAAAGGCGTCCCCGGCCAGCTCCTCCCGGGCCGGAGACACGGCGGCCAGCCGGGTGCAGAGAGGCTCCGTCTCCGCCAGCAGGGGCAGCGCCTCCTCCGCGTCAACCTCCGCCGTCTGGGCCCAGGGCTCCCGGCAGATCACCAGGGCGTCCACCTCCCCCAGCAGGGCATCGTCCAGCAGGGCGGCGTCATCCGGGTACAGCGTCACCTGGGGCAGCTCCGCCATCCGGGCGCTGTCAAAGTTTGCCGACAGCCACAGGTCAAAGCACGCTGCCGCCGCGCCGGTCTCGGAGACGCCCCAGCGGGCGTTTTTCAGTTCCTCCCAGGTCAGGGGGGCGTCCCCGGCGCTCCGGGCTGACAGCTGGCCGCCGTAGGGCGAGGCTCCCGCCCGCAGCAGGGCGGAGGCCCCCGGCTCCCGGAGCTCGCCATCGGGCTGGGGGCGCTGGGCGTCGGCCAGCAGGATGGCGGCGGCGCCGTCCCTCAGGGCGGCCTCCGCCGGCAGAAAGGCCAGGTCCACGTGCCCCTCTGCCAGCGCCTGGGCTGTGGCGGAGGACGAGGAGCCCACGGTGACGGTGAGTTCGCCCACCTCCGCGCCGGCGGCGGCAAGCGCTGTTTGCAGCGCCTCCGGCAGCTCCTTCACCGCTTTGGCCAGCTGTTCCGTCCCCAGGCCGCCCCGGGAGATCTCCACTTTCAGCGTCTCCAGCCGGAGGGGGCCCGCTTCCTCAGGGGGCGTTTCCGCCTCCGGCGCCTTCGGCCCGCAGGCGGTCAGGCCCAGCAGCAGCGCCAGGACCAGCAGCAGGGATATTTTTTTCATAGACAGCTCCTTTTTGACACGGCGGCTGGACTTTCCGCCGGCGCTCTGATACAATATGAGATACTCAATTCTAACACCCCGCCGCCGCGGATGCAAGGGTGAGGCGGGCCCGGGAGGAAATCATATGTTCACACTGTCCGAAAACTGCAGGCGGGCGGACGTCTGCGTCCAAAACGGCAGGGGTCTCTGCCACATCAAGCACCTGACCGACAAGGAGGGCCTTTACGGCCACGGCCGAATGTTCGCCCATGTGACGGTGGACCCCGGCTGTTCCATCGGCTATCACGCCCACGACCATGAGACGGAGTTCTACTACATCTTGAGCGGCGAGGGCGTGTTCAACGACGACGGCAAAGAAGTGGTCGTCCACGCCGGGGATATCTGCGCCACCGGCTACGGCCAGTCCCACGGTTTGGAGAACAGGGGATCCCAGCCCGTGGAGCTGATCGCCCTGATCGTCATGGAGTGAATTTGAAAAAGAAGCGGCTTCCGCCGCTTCTTTTTTTCGCCGGGTGAAAGTTTTTGCCCGCCCGGATCGTATCCCTGATGAGAGCGCTCTGAAGGAGTTGATACCATGAATGTGCATGAACGGGCGGAATACCTGGCGGAGACCTATGCCGACGCCATCCTTCGCCTGAGCTACACCTATTTGAAAAACACCCACGACGCCCAGGACGTCTGCCAGACGGTCTTCGTCAAGCTGCTGACGGAGCCGAGGGAATTTGAAAGCGCCGAGCACGAGCAGGCCTACATCCTGCGAATGGCGGCCAACGCCTGCAAGGACCTGCTGAAAAGCCCCTGGCGGAAGCGGACCTGCGACCTGGAGGCCTGCGCGGAGGTTCCCGCCCCGGAAACCGGGGACGGCGCCGTGCTGGCGGCGGTGAACCAGCTGCCCGCCAACTACCGCTCCGTCATCTACCTCTTTTATTACGAGGGGTATCAGGCGGCGGAGATCGGCAAAATCCTGGGCGTGCCCACCGCCACCGTCCACACACGGCTGGCCCGGGGACGGGCGAAGCTGAAAGACATCTTAGGAGGATACGGTTATGAACAGCCAGTTTGAATACAAGTCCGCCATGGACAGCCTGCATTTCACCGACGAGCAGAAACGCCGGATCGCGGAGAACGCCGCCAGCGCGGCGGAGCGGCAGCCCCGCCGGGCCCGCCGGCCCATCGGCAAAACCGTCCTGATCGCCGCCTGCATCGCGGCAGTGCTGGCGGTGGGCGCCGGGGCCTCCGGGGTGCTGAAAACCGCCGTGGAGTCCTTCTCCGGCATCTTCGGCGGGGAGGCGGCCCAGACGGAGGTCATCGACAAGATCGGCCGGCCCATCGGCGCCTCCGCCACCGACAACGGCGTCACCATCTCCGCCGACGCCATCATCGGCGACGAGTACAACGCCGCCATTGTCTTCACCGTCCGTCGGGACGACGGCACCCGCCTGTTCCCGGAGGAGGTCAATGAAAAAAATCTGATGGCTCCCCATGGAGGTGCAGACTTAAACATTCTGGGCGGCAGTCATGGTAGTTCCTGGATTGTAGACGAGAATCCCGATGATGATTTCTTACAATTCGTGCAGGTTATTAGCACTGACACTCCTATCTCCAATTGTACTGCCACGGCAGAATTTAACAGTTTCCGTGTCTGGGATGACGAAGCTGAAACCTCTGTTCCTATCATTGATGGCCACTGGAAGTTCCGCTTTGACGTGGATTACGAGGACTCCTCTGTCGTCCTCGGCGGTGGCGAGACCTTTGCGCAGGGCGGCATGACCTTCACCATTGATGAAGTGCGGGTCTCCCCCGTGGCCGTCCGGGTGGCCTACACCGTGGACAGTGAGGTCCAGTGGAGCGATGCCCCCAACGGTCGACAGAGCGACGCGGACACCCGGGAGATGCAGCGGTACTTCGAGAATGTGGAGGTCCTGCTGACCCGGACCGACGGCACGGTCATCGACTTGTCCGGCATCGGCGGCAGCATCAAGCCGGACCACGGCACCACCGTCTGCGTCAAAGGCGGCGTGCTGGACGAGATCATCCCCCCGGAGGAGCTGGAGAGCATCTCCGTGGGCGGCGTCGTGTATCCCTTCTCCGGCCAATAAGGGCAAAACAAGGCGCCAGGGTGATCAGCCCTGGCGCGCTTCTCTCAGGCTTGCCGTTCCCGGTCGGCAAGGTGTTTCCTGTTGATGGGACTCCTCCCATGTCTGTATCATAGCGCCCGGCTCCTCAGAAGTCAACTCAAATCGTTGCGGACTGCAACGATTTGTGCAAACCGTCAAAAATGCTCCGCCGGAATTGACGAAAGTCCCTCTGGGCGATATGATAAAGAAAAACACAGGGGGGAGGGACGCGGATGGACCCCACCAGACGCCGCATCCGAAAAATCGACCGGGACGCCCAGCGGTTTGTGGCCCGGGCACTGGACAACACAAATCTGAGCCTTTCGGATTACGATATGATCCACACCGTGGAGCACCGCCCCGGCATCACCCAGGAGGACCTGCGGCGGAAATACGCCCAGGACAAGAGCACCATCGCCCGCCGCGCCGCCAAGCTGGAGGCCCAGGGCTATCTGGAGCGCCGCCCCCACCCCGACGACAAGCGGCGCAAGCAGCTCTTTATCACCGAAAAGGGCCGCGCCGTGCGGAACGCCAAGGTGGACGCGGAGACCTTTTACTTCGCGTGGCTGACGGCGGAGCTGGATCAGGAGGAGCTGTCCGCCCTGTGCCCCCTGCTGGACCGTCTCCAGCTCCGCAGCCGGGACGAGCGCCGCCAGGATTTCGTACACCTGCTGGAGACCTACGCCCGGACCCACCCCCATGAGGAAACGTAAACGGAACGCCCGCAGGCGTTCCGTTTATGTTTCCTCAGACATCCGCCAGCACGGCTTTGGCCCGCTCCACGTCCCCGGGGCGGACGGAGACATAGTAGATCCGGCGGTCGATCCAGCCATTGGGGCCGTAGTTCCGGCGGTCGATCTTGGCGCCGCAGCCGCAGAGGGGCGTCTCGCCCTCATAGGAGCCGCTCTCCATGATCTCGACGCCGGCGGCCTTCAGCGCCTCCCGGGCGGCCTTCCAGCGGGCCTTGTCGCCCTGTACCTGAAAGGCCACCTCCCGTTTTCCAAACAGCACCACGCGTCACACCTCCCGCAGACCCGCCGGGCTCAGACCCGGACGATGTAGCCTTCCTTCCGGGGCTTGGGGGCGGGGGCGGGGCCCTCGGCGTAGCCCAGGACACAGATGCCGACGCCCCGCAGGGTCTCCGGCAGGCCCCACTGTTTCAGCTGCGCCTTTCCCGCCTCGCCGTCGAAAAATTCCGTGCAGCGGTTGATCCAGCAGGACCCGACGCCCACGGACTGGGCCGCCAGCATCAGGTTGCCCATGACCAAGGAGCCGTCCTTGAGCCAGTTGGGATTCTCGCCGTCCGCCAGCACCACCACCGCGGTGGGCGCGCCGTAGAAGGGGTCCGCGCCGGGCTTGCCCTGGATCTCGGCGTTTTGGGCGGAGAGATAGCTGAGGGTCTCCCCGTCCTGGACCACCACCATCACCGGGGACTGCCTGCCCATGCCGGTGGGGGCCCAGGTGCCGGCCTCCAAAATGGCGTCCAGCTCTTCGGCTTTGATCTGCTCCGCCTTGTACTTGCGGATGCTGCGGCGCTCGCGGATGACTTTCAGTGTCTCGTTCATAAAGCAACTTCCTTTCCCTTGCCGTTTTTTCACTGCCATCATACCACGTTTCAGGGGATCTTCCAAACAATATTTGCGGGAATTTGAAATTTTGATGAGATTTTAAGGTGGTTTTTTCCGTCCGTTTCCGCTATGATGGGATATCATACCGCAGATCCCAACATCAGAGGAGTGACGCTTATGCCCCAGCCCCTTTCCCAGCGCACCGCCAGCTTTACGGATTCCGTCATCCGCCGGATGACCCGGGTATCCCTGCAGTACGGCGCGGTGAACCTCTCCCAGGGCTTTCCCGACTTCGACCCGCCCCAGGCCATTCTGGACCGGCTGGCCCAGGTGGCCCACGAGGGCCCTCACCAGTACGCCGTCACCTGGGGCGCCCAGAACTTTCGGGAGGCCCTGGCCCAAAAGCAGTCCCGCTATATGGGCTTTTCCATTGATCCCGACCGGGAGATCGTGGCCACCTGCGGCTCCACCGAGGCCATGATGTGCGCCATGATGACCGTCACCAACCCCGGCGACAAGGTGATCGTCTTCTCCCCCTTCTATGAGAACTACGGCGCGGATACCATCCTCTCCGGCGCGGAGCCCATCTACGTCCCCCTGACGCCCCCCGCCTTCACCTTCGACCCGGAGGCGCTGGAGGACGCCTTCCGCCAGCGCCCCAAGGCCCTGGTGCTGTGCAACCCCTCCAACCCCTGCGGGCGGGTGTTCACCCGGGAGGAGCTGCTCATCATCGCGGGGCTGGCGGAAAAATACGACGCCTACGTCATCACCGACGAGGTGTATGAGCATATCGTATATGCCCCGCACCAGCACACCTATTTCGCCGCGCTGCCGGGGATGCGGCAGCGGACCATCTCCTGCTCCTCCCTGTCCAAGACCTACTCCATCACCGGCTGGCGGCTGGGGTACATCATCGCGCCGGAGGAGATCATCGACCGGGCCAAAAAGGTCCACGACTTTCTCACCGTGGGCTGCGCCGCGCCGCTGATGGAGGCGGTGATGCCCGCCCTGGGCTTCGGCCAGGAGTACTATGACGAACTGCTGGCCAAGTACGCCCACAAAAAGGAGCTGTTTTTGAAGGGCCTGGACGACCTGGGCATCGTGCACAACGACCCGGAGGGGGCCTATTACGTGCTGCTGGACATCCGCGAATACGGCTATGACAGCGACCTTCCGTTCTGCGAGGACCTGGCCCGGGTGGTGGGCGTGGGCGCGGTGCCCGGCTCCAGCTTCTTCCGGGAGCCGGTGAACCACCTGATCCGCCTCCACTTCGCCAAGAACGACGAGACGCTGAACGAGGCCCTGAACCGGCTGGAGCGCATCAGGCTTTTAAAGAGATAACACAAACCGCTGGGCGGTCCCGAAACGGGACCGCCCAGCGGACTTTTCGCGCTGCTTTTGGGTCAGTTCATGTAGGGCGTGCAGTCGTAGCCGTTGTACTGCTTTTTCAGCTTCACCAGGATGGAGCCGTCGGGCTGCTCCGTCTTTTCCAGGATCTTGTAGGGCGTGCGGTTCCGGTCCAGCTGGGCCAGATAGTGGGCGTATTCCGCCTGGACAAACTGTACGGCTTCCTCGTGGGACAGATCGTCCTTCAGCGTAAAGTGGATGGTCTGCTCCAGGCAGGCCGCCTTGATGCGTTTCATGTGCGCACCTCCTTGTTGAGATGCTCTTATTTTAGCGGTTTTTCCCCCGTTTTGTAAGAAAAATCTCACAGGGTATTTTCATTTTTGTGAACTTTGCGCATCTATTTTCCGCAAAAAGTTGTGCATTTTCCCTCCTTTGCGCACTTTTCGTGGAGGCGCGCTTTTTCGCCCCGCCGGCGGCATACTCGGCCCCGCCCCCGCATAGGATGGAGCAACAAGAGGCGGGGAGTGTTGTGTTTTGAAAGGAAACATGGAGGAGCGGGCGGAACGCCTGGCTCTTTACATCATAGAGAACCGGGCCACGGTCCGCGCCGCCGCGCAGAAATTCGGTATCAGCAAAAGCACGGTACATATGGATGCAACAAAACAGAACGGTCCCCGCTGAAGACTCAGCGGGAACCGTTTTTCTTTCCAGATTCGGCGGATCATGGTCGGCGTATTCCGATCTCCCGACTTCTGTTCTGATGATATCACAAAAAATTGGATGCTGGAATATAAGCGCTGGAATGAGTTTAAAATATAATATTATGTATATTTTAATTAAAATATAATTATATTATTTATTGACGGATTGAAAGAAATGTAGTATTCTTGTACTGAGGTGATCGATATGGCTGTTGCAACAAAAGAACAGATTCTCAAAGTCCTGAAGGCGTTTAATCCCTGGTGGATCACCGGGGTGGTCCACCCTGATTTTACAAAGACCTACCGCCGGTTTGCCTATTATGAAGCGATGAAACGGCTGGAGCAGACGGATCTCCGGAGGACCGTGGTACTCTCCGGTACCCGGCGGGTCGGAAAGACCACGATCCAGTATCAGATGATCGACACGCTTTTGAAGAAAGGTATCCCTCCTCAGAGCATCATATTTATCTCCATGGATCATCCCATGCTCAAGCTGAGCGGACTCAACGACATTCTGGAATGTTACCACGCCAATATCTGGCCAGGGCAAAACTGCTATTACTTTTTTGATGAGATCCAATATGCCAGCGACTGGGATAAGTGGATGAAAACCATTTATGATTTGCAGCCAGCTACGCAAATGGTCGCTACTGGCTCCGCCAGCCCCGCTCTCATGAAAGGGAACTCAGAAAGCGGCGCCGGTCGCTGGAGCGTTATTCAGGTTCCAACGCTGTCCTTCTATGAGTATTGTGCGCTGATAGGCGCTGAGGTTCCTGACCTTGGACCAGAGATCCGTCCTACTGCTTTTTCACATATGAGTCAGCAGGAACGCACCGGTATCATGCTGAAGCTGGAAGGCGTGCAGAACCACTTTATGCGCTACCTGCAGGTAGGCGGCTTCCCCGAACTGGCGCTGGCCTCCAATGACCTGATGGCGCAGCAGATCATGCGGGAAGATGTCGTGGATAAGGTGTTGAAGCGGGATCTGCCGGCCCTTTACAACATCAGAAGCGCCACAGAGCTGGAGCGTATTTTCCTGTACCTGTGCAATGTTTCCTCAGAAATCGTTTCCTTTACGGCTATATCGAAGGAACTGGGCGGCGTCAGCCGTCCCACGGTGGAAAACTATATCAATTACCTGGAAAGTGCTAACCTGATCTACCAAAGCTGGCCAGTAGAAATGGGAGGGCGCAAAGTTCTCAAGGCTCAGCCCAAAATCTATATTGCGGATGCAGCTATCCGGAACGCCGTGTTGATGGATGATGATATATTGACGAACCCCATTGAGCTTGGAAAAATGGTAGAAACCGCTGTTTATAAGCATGTGGCTGCTTTCTATTATCAACAGGCAACTCGAGTTGGGTATTATCGGGGCGGCAGAAAAAATAAAGAAATTGACGTGGTGGTAGATTACCCTAATATCAAAAATATTCTGATCGAGGTCAAATACCGTGAGCAGGCGCCTATCCCGGATGACTCCGCCATCTGCGAATTGTGTGGCGAGGCCAGTGCTTCCATCATCGTGACAAAACGCTCCGATGACTATGGTTCGCATCATGCCCCAAATGGCAAAGAGCTGATCCGCATCCCGGCCTTCGCATTTCTCTATCTGCTGGGAAACGCGGAGCGGTATGGATATCGCGGAAGAGATTGAGAATAAAATTGTGGTGCCTCTTTTTAATGTCCTGCGGTTTCAGACAATTCTGAACTTAAATAAGTCTCACAAACAGCAAAGGGTGCAGAAAGCTGCACCCTTTGCTATTGAACGCACTGTGGGCAGAGAGCAACCTGCTGAACACCTGCCGTTTCCATATCACGGCCCCATAATACGCTCTCCCCATTTTCCCTGCTCTATTTCTGCAAAAAGGCGGAGGTAGACGTCGACTGTTCCGTCTTCGTCTACCTCAATCTTTTCAATCAGCTGTTTCAGCTGGGCGTTATTCAGCTTTCTCACAGACACAAAGTCTTTCAAGTTGTCCATGGTTCGCCGGATGACCCGGTCGACATCCTCGTCATTCAGGTCATGTACTTGCATCTGGCGGAATTCCTCTTCTAGCCGGAGTAGTTCCGCCTTGCTGGCATTCAGCTTCTGATCCAGCTCCTGCCGGGTGATGATATCATCCGCATAGAGGTCCAGAAACTTTTGCCTCTGCTTTTCCACCTTTGCCAGCCGCGCCTGTACAGCTGCCCGGCGTTCATCCTGATCCGTCTCCCGCTGACAGGCGTCCCGTAGCTTCTGCCGCAAGACTTGTTCCACATGGGTGCGGTCTTTCAGCAGCGACAGGAAGTATTCGTCCAGGCGGGCAATCAGCTCCTCCTCATCCACAGTGACCGCGTTGGGACAGTTATGGATCCCCTGTCCATTGTGCTTACTGCATACCCAACGGATGTATGTATTTCTGTACGTCCGGCTGACTCGCCGGAAAGACCATCCACACTTTTTGCAAACAATCAGGGTGGAGAACAAATACTTGTTGCTCTGGCGCTTATGTTCCAGATGAAACATGTCCCGCCTGGACTGCATCAGTTCCCCCGCCCGCCGGAACAGCTCATCGCTTATGATCCGCAGTTCGGGCTTTTCTACGATTTGCCATTCAGACTGGTCCCGGCGGACCCGCTCACTGGTAAGGAAATCCACAATTTCCTCCTTGCCGTTGATTACTTTCCCCGTATAGATCGGATTGGTCAGGATTCGGCATACCGTAACCTGGCTCCAGTTGCAGTTCCGTTTTGTCTTCAGCCCCCGCTGGTTCAGCATATCCGCGATCTTACTGCCGCCATAGCCGTCCTCCACATACCAGCGGTACATCTGGCGGATGATTGTGGCCTCTTCCTCATTGATCTTCAGGTTGAAATAATCTCCAATGGTCTTGTCATAGCCGTATACTAGGTTGGGCACCTTCCCCTTCTCGGCGTTGATACGCTTGCTGAACTTGACACGCTTGGAAGTATTGCGGGACTCCTCCTGTGCCAACGCGCCGAATACAGTAAGCACAAACTCGCTATCGCCCATGGATGTCATGTTTGCCGTCAGGAATACCGTTTCAATCCCCAAGGCTTTCAAACGGCGGACGCTCTGCAGCAGATCCACGGTATTGCGGGCCATACGGGAGATGTCCTTTACCACGAGCATCTGGAACAGCCCCCGTTCGGCGTCAGCCATCATCTGCTGGAATTCCTTCCGCCGCTTAATCTTGGTTCCGGAGATTCCCTCATCGGCATAGAGTCGGACCAATTCATGCTCATTCTTTTCCGCGTATTCCACAAAGAAGTTCTTCTGAACAGCAAGGCTGTTCAGCTGGTCCGCCTTATCCGTGGAGACACGGCAGTACGCTGCGATTCTCATGGCAAAGTCACCTCTTTTCTTTCACACTTTTATCTCAACGATTAGCGGGCCTTATGCCGTGCGGGCCTCTGCGGACACTTTATCCTTCTCCGGCAGGAGTTCCTCCGTCAGGGCCGGGATGCAGGCCTGGGCTAGCAGTGCCAGCAGCAGGTCCGTATACTCCTTGGGCTTCTCGGCGGGATGAATCCGAACAGTCATCAACTTGTCCCCCTTTCAAATCTTTCACCGTACTATATGCGCCGGTCCCGTCCTTTTAGAACAGCTCCGGCACGGAGCCCATGCAAATTCCTCCATGGAAGTCCCTCGTGAGGAAGGCTCCCCTTTTTAGGGAGCGGATGAGCTGCGCATACCGCGTCTTTTTCTCCGGCGCGTTGATTGCCAGAAGCCGGGCCAGTTTCACGGCCGTCTCCTTGTCCTGGCGGAAGTGCATCTGCACCGCCGCCTGCTGCAGTGCCGCCTTCGCGTGCTCATTTTCCACCCACTGGCTGGCGAACCAGCCGCCGATCTCAAACTTCCGGCCTTCCCGCAGGATACGCACCGGCATCCCGTCCTGGCTCCAGTTGAGGTGCTGACATTCGTCGAGCAGCAGAACCAGCGGACGCCGAATATCCACGGACGCCGAGGTTTTTCTGTCCCAGATCACCCCGAGAAGGACCTCCACCAGGAGTTTCCGCATCCAACTGGTTTCCGCCTGCTTGAAATCCAGGATCAGAAATCCCGGGGAATCCAAGTCGATGTTGATTCCCTCCGGTCCGCTGATGAGCAGCTGGGAGAGGCTCATCAGCGGTTCCAGTGCTGCCTCCAGCCCCTTGGTCAGCGGTCCTGCATTTACATATTCCAGCAGTCCGGCAATGTCCGGCGTTCCCACGCAAGTGCGCAGGTACCGACAAGTCGTAGTCTGCAGGTCTATACAAGCCCGGTTCCCCAGCCGGTATCCTGCCAGCAGCAGATTCACCAGCCGCTGCGCACGGACAAACTCTAGTGCTCCGGGCGTGGGAGCCAGCGGATTGATCCGAAGCTCCCCTCCGATGACATCCATCCGCTGACAGGGCACCCCGTCCGGCGGCAAATACGCGGTGAAATCGCTGGTATAGTCAAATGCGATGACCAGCGCACCCTTCTGTACCGCCTCTTCGGCAAGCCTTTTTAACGCAAAGCTCTTTCCGGAGCCGCTGATCCCGTCGATGAAGATGTGCGGATTCTCCGCTCCGGCCGTGGTGATGACCTGTCCATCCCCGCGGTAACCCAAAGTCAATTCAATCATCATTTTCTCCTTTAAAGCATTTCACTAAGAATGTCTTCCTGGGCAATCCGATAGACCCCCACGTAGCGGCAATGACCGTAGACATTCGTCACAGGTATCCTGGTCTGTACGGTCGTGGCATTGGTGTGCTTTCCCCGCAGAAGTCCCGCTTCTGAGAGCGCCTGGGCGATTACCAGCAGAATAATCGCTCCAACCAGCGCTGGATCACCGGCTCCTGCGTGTAAAGACAAATGCCCATTGGCAGTGCGCTTCCCGCCGGCCTCAGCAGCGAGAGCAGGAAGGACGCATGGAACCAGGCGAACAGCAGCCAGCGCAGGGCTGGTGAACAGATGACCTGAAATGTCTGGGCAAGCTGCGTCACCGCCATGGCGGCGACCGTTGGGGAGACCTCGGCAGCAGGCTGTGCCGCGTCCAGATAATTCCGGCCCTGATGGGATGAGAAGTTCTGAAACCGCAGAAAAACGGGTCCCTGATCCGCCATTTTCCATCCACCATAGAAATTGGCTCTGACGGTGACCAATCCGGCAGAAATGCACTGTCGGACCAGGGCGGCAGTTGCGCGAGTGGACCGGCGAATCGTAACACGGATGCCGGCGGTCTGGAGGTTATGGATCAGGCGCTTGTCGTCTAAATAGGCGGGCTCATCCAGAACGATCAGCCTCTCCTGTCCGGTGAATTCCAGTCCATAGCTGACAGGATGTTCCACCGGCCCTTGCGGGATCACCCGGAATGCGGCAATCAGGGCGGCATCCAGCAGTTCCACGGGTCTGCCGCTTTCCGTCATTGTCCAGGTCCGCTTACCGTCCGCGAAGATCTTGGTATAGGCCTCCTCTTTTCGTTCTTTTTCGCGCAGCTGCTGCTCAAGCTGTTCGACTTTTACCGCAAGGCGGAGACTATGCTCATCAGCATCCTTCAGGTAATAGAACGCCTCGGGAGGGACCACGTGGACTACAGCCGGCTGCTGAACCGGGGGAGGACCGGGATTGAAAACCTGAGGGAAATAAGGAACAGGCCCTGGGTTTTGGTAACTCTCGGGCGTCAGATTATTGTTGCTGTTTAACGACATCAAACCACGACCTTCTGATAGAAATTTTGGAAAGCTGTTTGATTTTGCTGCTTTTTTAGGCAAAAATCAGATGCTTACGTTGTAATTCTCGCAGAGCGCTCCTGCTGAGTTCAATCATACCGCAGTCTGACACACGGAACACTAATTGATTCATTTAACGATAAAGATGCATCGAATATTGACAGAAAAAAGAGGCTGTCGCATAATTATATTTTTACACAAACGCCCCTGCTGGTAAAAGAGAAAAACCCGCCCTAAAACGCCTTAATTGTGCGTTTTAGGGCGGGTTTTAGTTACCGGATTTGTGCATTATAAACTGTACCCTGCAGAATGGACACTCGTAGTTTAGGGGTGCCCTGATCTTCAGACAGGAAGATTAGTGGGACGCCCTTAACGGTGGACACTTCTGCGGGAAAGATTTGTGTGGTAAGATGTATCCATGAAGAGGACAGAAAGGCATGGATACAGATGAGCAAGAAGACGCACACGAACCCACTGTCCAAGCAAGAGATTGAGCAGCTTAGGAAGAATCCGTACGTTGCTTCAGTGACCGCCAACACGGTGCGCTTTACTGAGGCCTTCAAGGAACTGGCTTATGAGAAGAAAGGTCAGGGGATTCCTGTGATGGAAACGATGCGCCAGTACGGGATCGATCCAGAGATTCTCGGAGCCAGCCGCGTGGAAGGCTTCTCCTACATGCTTAACAAGAAAGCTAAGCAGAAAAGCGGCTTCTCGGATAGGCGCAGCCAGAATTACCGACGCCCTCCGAAGACTGGAGAAGAAACGATGGAGCAGCGGATCCGGCAGCTTGAGAATGAACTTGCTTACACAAGGCAAGAGGTCGAATTCTTAAAAAAACTGCAGGCGGCAAATATGGAGGCTCAGAAACAATGGGAATCCAAGCACCGGCAGAAGTTGCCCAATTCGCTTCAACGGACTGCCCGTTTCGGATGAGCGGTGCGGACAGTTCGGTTGAAACGGTGTGAGTTATGGCTTGAAATTATGGGGCTTCGTGCATAATCGTGGATGGACCTGCCCCGCTGAAAGTCCAAAGAGCTGCACATAGATTCTGAGCCAGAGGCAAGCCAGCCACCCCAGCGGGGCTTGCCCTTGACGGGTTCAGAAAGAAATGCCAAACTGGAAAACCGACGGCTGTTACGGTGAGCTGCTCATGAGTTCGTCGCCGTCGGCAGCTATCCGGGACCGGCGTTCCCATAAGACTTGTATTGATGAGTTTTACATTCTTCTCTTCCGCAGCGTTCCGATAAATCTGGCCTGTATAGGTTCCGTCCATCACAATAACAGCGGCTGTATCTTGCGGCTGCAGCTGCTTCAGGTGATCTCCAAGAAAGTGAGCGTCTGAATAAACATTTTGCTCATACTGGTAATCCACGATGACGGAACCATCTTTGCTTATGGATTCTACAACATTTGCCACATAGCCAATGTGCTGTTTTCCAGCCTTTGTACGATAAGTGGCCTCAGGATCTGTTGGGTTCTGGAGGGATGTCGGCTTGGGAGATTCCAATCCCTTGATGCGCAATCTGTGGGTCCCGTTTTCCAGAACAGTTTGTTCCTCCAGACACCGCAGCAACAGTTGGTGTTCTTTTGGATGGTCGTATTTTCCCTGACAGCGTTCCAGTAATATCTCTGCGTCTTTGATGATGGCGGTTGTTCTGGAATCAACATCTATATTCCGGCTGTGGTAGATAACAAGATTACGGTCATCTGGATCAATGTAGTGTTCAAGGCCGGATAAATTCACATCGGTGTGGTTTTTATAATGGTATTTCACCGCTCCGGCAACACAGGAATAAAGCAGTTCGATGCGGCTCAGATTTTTGATATTGGCCTCTATCATGAGGGAATCCATTCGCTTGATATGAGAATTGATGCCCATCATTTTAGCAATCTTTTCGCTCAAATCCTTGACACAGTCATGGAACAGATCTACGCCATGGGTACGTTCATATTCATAGCAGCGGCGACGAAAACGAGACAATGTTTTGTCGCTCAAAGGCTGTTCTTCAAAGCTGGTCGTGCGCAGCGCATATTGATAGTGGATGTCCAGCATCAAGTTTTCGACCACTTCATCATCAGAAAGATCGAAGAGTTCTTTGATGATCAATGCTCCGATAATAACATTTACTGGCGTATTGGGTCTGGATGCATTTTCGGAGTACAGAACACGAAAACGTTCTTCATCGATTGCAGGGAAAATCTCATCTGAAAACACCTTTGCCCATGAGTTTTCCAGGCATTTTCTTTCCCGTTCTGTTAGGTGGAGACTTCGATCAAATATAGAAAGCTGCTGACACTGATTCGCTCTGTATGACATAAAACATCCCACCGTGTTTTTTTCTATTATATCATATCGCCCAATCGCTTTCATCTATTGCTCACTCAAATGACCTTTTGACCCCATCGTCGTAATATGTGCAGAAACCAAAATCTAGAATTTGCCTGGCGCATAAGAAAGCCGCCTCCAGTCAAAGGCCTGAGGCGGCTATACATATCACTATGCGATTGTAGGACTTTGCGTGCCTTATGCCAGCGTACCCATGGTACGACCGGCCAGGGCACAGGCCTGACCGCGGGTGACGTTGACGCCCAGGTTAGCGTTGCCGTTGAGGTCGCCCTTCAGGATGCCATTCCGGGCAGCCCAAGTCACGATGTCCACCATGTCGGTGGGGATACTGGCGGAATCCTTGAACATACTCACAATGCTGGTATCCTCCACAGCAGGAGAGCCAGCTGCGATATACAGGGCCTTCAGCACATCACCGCGGGTAGCAGCCACATTGCCGGTCTTCAGGCCGTTTTCGGCACCCCAGCCAATGCCAGCGTTGAAGTCTTTCACGTCTACAGCACCGATGATACGGCCAGCCACGTTGGCAATCTGGTTCAGAGTCACGCTGTTGTACAAATCGAACAGGGTTTCCGTCTTGCCTACCATGATCTCTCGGGCGCTCAGGGAACTGATCTCGTTGTAGAACACATTGGTCTTAGGCACATCGGTGAACCTCTTGGCATTGTCGATGACCTTCACGTCTCGGTGCCAGAAATGGTCAGAACAACGCCGTTCTCGGTAACCATAGAGGTAGAGACAATCTTCTCATTGCCCTTGGCGTCCACGATGACAGCCTCGGTGCCCGGAGTGACATCCTCCACGGGGATTTCCACATTGGTGGCCTTAGCGGTGGTGATTTTCACGCTATCACCATCAGAAACGGTGGTGGGCAGCGTGACAGACTCGCCCTTGGCCGCAGAGGGAACGTTAGCGGTCATTGTGGTGTTGCCCTTCTTTTCGGTGGTTACTGCGTTCATATTGTTCTTCCTTCTGATTGGATATGGCTTCCCGCTTTACTCATTGCTTGTTCAAACTCCTGAGTGACACGAACGCACCGGAAGGCGGTGGAACTACCTGCGAAAATCGAATGCTGCGAATGAGAGAGGCGGCTGACTAACTACTCGACGGGCGTGTTAGTTCCAAGAAGGGCCACGTCAGGCCATTTACTCTCACATTCTAACAGCTTCAGCTTTGAGATGGAAAAAGGCACGGCTGGCTACCGTGCCTTCAACCGTAACTATATTGTAGGAGGCAGGGCCTATATAAAAAGCAGACTTAAATATACAGGGACGGGCTGGCATGCGTAAACAGTTCAATGCCGTCTTCTGTAACGACGAAAGTATCCTCAATATTGTAAGTATGGCGTCTGGAGCTATAAAACGGTGTCTCAAAGCACATGACCATACCGGGTTCAAAAACGCGGGTCTCCTCGGGAGAGATGAAGGGAGCTTCCTCGCCGGAAATATCGCAGCTGATGGAGTGGCCAAAATGTCCCCGGATATATTGCGGCATGCCGATGGCCTGCTCCACGCCGTGGAAGATGTCACACATCCGTACGCCGGGACCGATATGCTGAATGCCCCATTCATAGCCCTTCCACAGCGTCGCATAGAGTTCTTCACGCTCCGGCAGGGTGTAGTTTCCGACAGCATAGGTCCTTCCCAGGTCGGATTTATAGCCGTTGGTATAGGGACCGCCGTCCAAGCGAACGATGTCGCCCCGCATCAGCGGCTTTTCCTGGGGAATCCAGGCGGGCGCGATATTCGCGCCAAAGGTATGGGACTGGCTGATCGCTGTCAGGTCCGGAGCCAGATCCAGACAGGCCTGATGGAAGAAGGTGTGGATGTTTGCATAGGTCATCCCAGGGACTGTGGCCTTCATGGTCTTGTACATTGCCTGTTCGGACATCTGTGCGTTGTGGCGAAGCACCTCGATCTCCCAGGGAGTTTTGATCACTCGGGCCTCAGCCAGCAGCTTGGTGCAATCCACAACATGCTCTTTTCCAAAAGTTTCGTGCAGGAAGCAGCAGGCATCATAGGTGATCCATTTGCTCTGGATTCCGACATTGACAGCCCTTTCTCCCCTGGGAATAAACTCAGAAGCGATTCGATATGTACGGTTCAGATCGGGCTGCACTTCTTTTTTCATTCCCTCGAAGGCATAGTCTTCAATGTAGATCCATACGGGGTATGCTTCGATGTGGATGGACAGGTCACAGACGTCCTGTGCCGCCATTTTCTCAAATTCGCTGCAGACCAGGGTCACTTTGCCGTCGGCTGTAACAACACTCACCGCGTTGCCGGTTTTACCGGAGCGGTAAAGACTGCGGACTGCAAAGCCCGTGCTGTAAAATACGCCGTCCGCAGATGTCAAAATGAGGGCATCCAAGCCGCGCTTGTGCATTTGTTCGGTCAGCTTTTGTACGATTTGTTCCTGCTCTCTTCCTTTTATCATGTGGTCTCCTCCTTTTGGAACATCATTTAAAAAAGGCATAAAAAGAGGGCGGGAGAACGCATTGCATATGCAGGTCGTTGTCCACCCGCTCTCTTTTTGCCGGTTAGGCTCAGTGCGGCGCGTTTTTACTTGACAAGGCCGATCTCTTTATAATAACGCTCTGCACCGGGATGGAAGGGCAGCAGCTGGTTTTCCATGACCTTCTGGCCCACCTCGCCGGCCTGAGGATGCGCGGCCTTCAAAGTGTCGTTGTTCTCGTCGATCGTCTTTACAAGGTCGTAGATCATCTGCTCATCCGCATCGGCGGTGCAGACATAGACGTTGTGAACGCCGACGGTGTTGGCATCAAAGTCGGAATCGTACTTGTCCTTGGTGATGGTGAACTTCTGGAAGCTGGGATTCAGCTCGATCATCTTATTGATCACTTCGTCGCTCATGGTCAGAATATTCAGGCCGACAGACAGGGCGGTATCCTGGATACTGGTGTTAGGAGTGGAGGCCACATGCACACCGTAGTCCAGTGTGCCGTCCTGGATCGCAACCAGCAGGTCCTTGAGGCCCATGACTTCGACCTTGGCAAAGTCGCTTTCCTGCATGCCATAGGCCTCCAGCAGGAACTTCCAATAGTAGTTCGCCATGGTGCCGGAGGCAACACCGATACGCATGCCCTTCAGATCAGACAGCTCCTTGGCGCCGGTGCTCTTGGGAGTGAACTGAGTAATGCTGGTCAGGTAGCTGTTGGTCACATAGTACAGAGCATCCTTAGCGCTGTCGTTGCCTTCCCATTTGCGCTCCATGTTGTTGCAGGCGAGGGCGTCGTCCAGCATGCAGGAGGCCAACTGCGCGTCGCCGGAGAGCAGCATATTAATGTTCTCGGCGCCGCCGGTCGTGATCTCAGGGACGATCGTATATTCCGGATAGCTCTTAGCCAGCAGAGAGCCGACCGTGCTGACGGTAATAAAGCCAACTCCTGTGGACGTGCCGGTAGCAACATGAATATCCTGGGGTGTGCGGACGACGGTGTCGGTGGTTTCTGTCTCGGCAGCTTCCGTCTCGGTGGGTTTCTCTTCGTTGGGGGCCTGCGTTTCGGACTTGCTGCCGCCGGAGCATGCTGCGCAGGAGAGCAGCATCAGGGATGCCAACAAGAGAGCAAATAATTTCTTCATCATGGTACCTCCTCAAATTTTGTTTTTATTGCATCGGATATCCGATGGTCACTGGGTAACAGGGACCGCGTTTTTCTTACGGATGTTGAAAAAGAAATGGACAGCGATCATCAGGGCCAGGCCGATCATATCTGTGAGGACTGCGCTGTCGATCAGGCTGATAGCGGCGGCGAACAGCAGCACTCTGCCCGCAAAATTGATAGGTGCGTTCCAGATGTATCCCTGCATGGAGCAGGCCAGGCAGTAAATTCCGACGACCGCACCGAGAAAAGCCATCAGAATTGCAAAGGGCGTTCCGTCAAACAGCAGCACATTGTTGTATACGAAGAAGAACGGCAGCAGGAAACCTGCGATGGAAAGTCTGAAGGCCTGGAATCCACATCGGCTTGGGTTGCAGTCGGCAATACCTGCCGCCGCATATGCCGCCATAGCCACCGGCGGGGTCACGTTGGAGATGATGCCGTAGTAGAACACGAACAAATGGGCCGCCATGGGGAGAACGCCCAGCTGGATGATGGCCGGGGCCACCAGAGTTGCCAGCACCAGATAGCAGGCGGAACTGGGAAGCCCCATGCCCAGGATGATGGCGGCAAACATCGTAATGATCAGCAGGAGCGCCAGCTTGCCGCCGGCAATATCCACCAGGATGGAGGAGAGGCGGTAAGAAAGCCCGGTGCCGGTGACGGTGCCGATAATGATGCCGACCACAGCGCATGCGATGGCGACGGTGCAGCAGCCGCGGCCCGCGGAATAGAGGAACTGCGTCAGCTTTTCCCGGTTCAGACGGGTCTCTTTGCTGACAAAGCTCAGAGCTAAAGTGAACAGGAAGGTGTACACGCCGGAGCGGGTGATGGTAAAGTTCATGGGGCCGATCATCAAAATCAGGACCAGCATGGGACTGAACTTCCAAATGCCGCGGATGGTTTTGCTCAGCGGCGGCAGCTCGGAGCGTTTCATGCCGACCAAACCATGGCTCAGAGCATACAGATCCACCGCGATGAGCAGGGCCACATAAAACAGGATCGCCGGAATAATGGCCGCTTTCACGACATCCCAGTACCGCACACCAAGGATCTCCGCCACCAGGAATGCGGCGGCGCCCATGATGGGCGGCATGATCTGGCCGCCGGTGGAGGCCGTGGCTTCCACTGCGCCGGCGAATTCGCCGTCATAACCGATGCGCTTCATCAGGGGGATCGTAAAGGTGCCGGTGCCGATGACGTTGGCACAAGCGGAACCGGAAATGGACCCAAACAATGCGGATGCAACGACTGCAACCTTAGCGGGACCACCCCGGAACACACCGAAAACAGAGGAGGCTAATTCTGTAATATAGTCACCGACACCGGTCACTGCAAACAAGGCACCCAGGATGATGAATACACAGATGAAAGTCGCCGCCGAATTCAGCGGAGAGCCAAAAATTCCTTCGGATGTATAGCAGATCAAATGAATGAACCGCGTGAACTTCATTCCGCCGTGCCGGAAGATCAGGGGGAACATCTTTCCGAAGAACGCATAGAAAATGAAGAAAGCAACGACGATGGCCAGCACTGGACCGACTTTGCGCCAGGTTGCCACCAGCAGGATGGCAATGAGGAGCACACCGAAGATGCTCATTGCCACCGTGTGCGTCGTATTATCGATGGCCAATTGTTTGGAAAGCGTGGTGATATAGATCGTTACGACACAGCCGACCAGCATTAGCACCAGATCCAAGATCTGCAGGACTTTGTGCTTTTGATCGTTGTTGTAAAGCCCAATGAACAAGATCGCGATCACAAACGTCAGGTGGATAGACTTTTGGGCGATTCCGGAGATCGCTCCGAAAAACGCTGTGTACATCTGGAACAGTACAAAGCAGATGCACAATGCCAGTTCCAGCCGTTTGATGGCCTTTGTCATAAACAATCCTCCTCAACTTTGACTTCAGCGGTGCCCGCCAGCAGATACTGCGGCCAGGCGCAGCTGTTTGTTTTTCACTTTTGCGTGAAATCTGATGGCTATTTTGTCCTTTTTTGTTTTCTTGGGCTAATTTCATATTAACGGAAGCCTATTCATAAGTCAAACTGTCAAAGTTTATGCAAATGATAAGGAAAAACTATGGTTAAAAACATGTCTACACAGCAAAAACAGAGGCCGTGAGGCCTCCGTTGGCTTTTTATATGTCTGGTATCATTTGTGCCCGCAATGCGCGGCCTGTCGGATGCCAGACACGTTGAAAATGTGAGCAGGCAACCGGAGAAATGGGGGTAATACCTTGTATCTATGTTCTGTTTTTGGTACAATGAATTTCAATCATAGGAATATCTGATTGACGATGCAGAGTGGAGGGCACAGATATGAACACCAGAGATATGGAAGCCATCATTGCGGTCGCGGACGAAGGCAACATCACCCGTGCGGCAAAGAAACTTTTTATCACACAGCCCTCTCTGAGTCAGTGCATCCAGCGGGTTGAGTCGGAACTGAACACCACGCTGTTTATCAGGACCAAAAACGGGATTGAATTGACAAGCTCCGGCCGCGCGTTTACAGAATATGCGGAGAGGATCTGCAAAGAATGCCGCGATTTGGAAAATACACTGGTGGACCTTTCTGAACTCCGAACAGGCTACTTATCTGTCGGTATTCCCACTCTGCTGAACGGTTATATTCTTCCGGAAGGGTATATGTATTTTCGGGAGCGGTATCCCAATGTGAAAGTTGATCTCTATGAGGACGACTCCAGTCACCTGGAATTGATGCTTCTTCGCGGAAAGATCGACCTGGCCATTATGTCCCTGCCCATTGATCCTTCGCTGATATCATATCCGATGATCTCTTCCGAAATGGTGCTGTGCGCACCGGATTGGTATGATCCCGGCGATGCACTGATCGATGCCCAGCGGAACATTCTGGATATCCGCAAACTGGACGGACAGCCGTTTATCTTTCCGAGACAAACCCAAAAGCTGCATATGGCTATGGACAAAATCTTGAAAAAAGCCGGAATATCCGTTCAGAATGTGTTGAATACCCGCAGCTCCAAGGGCGCGATGCTGTACAGTGCGCACGGCTTGGGATTTACCATCCAGCCCGCCATATCCGTTCGGTTTCATCTCTCTATGATGAAAGGGCACGGAAAGGTCTACCGCATCCCGCCGGAGCTGAATGAACAATGGAGCGTTGTCATGGCTCGCAGCCGAAATGGATATTTCTCCCAGGCAGCCCAGTGCTTTATCCGAGATATGCGGGAATTCTATGCTTCGGTATCTGCGGATGACCTGTACGAACAGGCATAAAAGGTGAGGCCTGCGGTGCACAGCAGGCAGAAATACTGCAAGTATTAGAGCTTTTCAAAGAACAGCAGGAAATAGCCGACTGCCAGGAGATCGGCGCAGCCGCCGGGACTGATGTTGTCTTGGATCAGGTCATCATCAAAATCAGTCAGTGCCGCGTAGGATACCGGAGCCTTTGCGTCCAAAAGCGCCTTTGCCCGTTGGGACAGGCTCGTCAAAGCGGCCGGGCCGCCCCGGTGCAGAACATTGGTATCCTCCACAGAGGCGAACAGTTCCAGTAGCGCCTGCTTTCCCCGCTCTTCCAGGGTCCCTTCCTTATTATGCAGCTTCGGCAGCACCCAGTGCACAACAGAAGGAAAGCCATCGGCAGCTTCCTGACGGATTCCCCGTGCTCCGTAGCGTTTGCAGACCTCGCTCCCGTGGGTGTTTCCCTGCTCCAGCAGAGGAAGGGAGCAAGCTGCCAAAGCAGAGGCCTCCTTGAGTAAGAGACGCACCAGTGTAGAGGGGACATATCCTGTCGGCGGATTCCTCCGACAGAGCCGCCCAGCGGCAATACAAAGGAGCCCAAGTGAGAAGATCAGACCCTTGTGCGTATTGATACCGCTGGTAGCGGCAAACATGGCCTCCTCCGCCTGGCAGCCCAGCTTTCTAGCCTTATCAAACAAGGCATCATCGGTAAGATCGGCCTCGTGAAAGCCCAGAAGATAGAAGCGGCGGAACCATGGCGTCAAGGCAGCCGTGCTGTCGATGAATGTAAAAAAGTCCATATCCCGGTGGGCACCGCTGTTCCGGCGGTCCACCAGCCCCGGTTTCGGCGTGACGGCTACCTCGTACAGCATGGCCCTGGCGCAGCAGGAGGCCACATCATCCGCCCACTTCTCACCGAAATACATCCGCAGACACCGCAGCGTTTCCCGCTGCAATTCCTCCACACTGTGGCGGCGGCTGCGTCCGCAGACAGCCGCGTCTCCGTGGCAGATCAGACAGCGGCGCGGCGGACGGTCCAGCTCCTGCCGGGAGAGCTTGCTGCCGTCGGGCGCCAGCACGTCCAGGTCCAGCAGACGGCCCAGATGGGGCGTTTCCTCCACGGCGCAGAGCGCGGCTTTGACTGCTTTCAGCTCGCCGTCGACCCGATAGAACGCACAGGGACCGCACTTGCCCTGCCGCTCTTCCAGCATGGAAAAATCAACATCTGCCTGCTGAAGTGCCGTTTCCGTCAGGCTGCAGCCTTCCCGGAATGCCTGGCGCAGCAGCGGGAAATCCTTGACAGGTCCGGCCATATTCATACTCAGGCACACCAGCCCATTCCCGCCGGCAGACAGCAGGCGGCGCTGCGTCGCCGCCCGGGCTTCCCGCTCGGCCAGCATATCTTCCAGCGCCGCGGTGGGCGCGCCCAGCAGTTCATGCATCTCCATGGCGATACTCCTCACACAGATACCGGTATGTTACGTCCGTGACCAGAGGCCGCAGCGCCTCCATGTCGTTCTTTGCCAGCAATTCCCGCACACGGCTGGCGCTGATGGCCGCGCCGCCCTCCTCCAGGCGGGGGATGACCACCGGCTGGATGCCCCACGTTGGGAGAAGCTTCAGCATCTGGCGGTTATACGCCCGGGTGACCGGGCAGAAGGGCTCCTCGCCCACAAAGCGCCTTGTGATGCCCAGGGGGCGTGCGAAGTGTTCCGCGAAGATCTTCAGGTCCAGCTCTGTGCTGCACTCCGCCGCGCGGCTCTGGTCCTTTAAAAAATAGGTGGGAAAGGTGGCGGCGGAGATCATGTAATCCCCGGTGGGGCAGACCGCCACATTGGGGAGGTCCGCCAGATTCCGCCGGGCCAGCTCCAGCCGGTCCCGGGCGGAGAAAAAGCTCCTGTCCTCGGAGACGAGAAACACGTAAAGGAAATCGCATTGACCCGCCGCGGTCTCCACCAGGTAGCGGTGCCCCCGGGTGAAGGGGTTGCAGTTGGCCACGATGGCCCCCACATTCCCTGCCGGGGCCGGAGGCAGGGAGGCGACAAAGCTGCGGATACCGTCCCGGCGGTTTTCCATCAGCAGCATATCAGAGGTCTCCGACACGGGATAGAACCCGGTGCCCCGGAACATCTGCCGGTTCTCCGGTTTGGTGCACAGCAGAAGGTGCTCGTGACCCTCCCGGATTGCCTGCTGCATCAGCAGGCTGACAACTCTGGCGCACAGCCCCTCCCCCTGGCTTTCAGCGGAGACGGCGATATACTTGAGCACATTCCCGTCCAGAGAGCCTGTGGCCATCAATTCGCCGTCCTCTGTCAGGTTCAGGGTGAAGCCGGGAGCTGTCTCCGGCGGTTCAAGGCCGTACCGGCGAAGAAAGGCGCAGGTGGCCGCAAAGCGCCGCCCCCGCAGAGTTCCGGATTCCAGTTCCAAAGTCAACATCCTTTCCTGGTTTTGAAACAGGCTATGCGGCTCAGCAGGAGCCGCATAGCCGTTTTTCTTTATTCCTTGACCTGGTGGATCAGGTCCATGACAGAGCCGTCGCGATAGGTGACGACGCCCACCACCTTGTCGGTGTACCGGATGGGCTCGGGCACGCCCACGATCTGCTCCGCCTTCTGCTGGAGCTCCTCAATGGTGCACAGGGGGATACCGGCGTCCAGCAGGCGCTGGCGCAGCTTCCAGCGGCGGGGATTCACGGCAATGCCGTAATCCGTCACCACCACGTCCACGGTCTTGCCGGGAGTGACCACGGTGTTGACCTTGTTCACTACGCAGGGGATGCGGCCCCGGACCAGGGGGCAGACGATGACAGCTAGAGCGGCGCCGAAAGCGGTGTCGGGATGGCCGCCGATGGCGCCGCGGATCACACCGTCGGAACCGGTGAGGACGTTGACGTCAAAGTTGGTGTCCACCTCGAGAGCGGACAGGACCACGGCGTCCAGCAGGTTCACGGCGCAGCCGGGATCGGCGGGGCTGGCGTAGTAGGACGCGGAGATCTGCTGGTGGAAGCGGTTGTTCTTCAGGGATTCCGCGGCCCGCAGGTCGAAGGACTGCACGTCCAGGATCTTCTTGATGAGGCCCTCCTCGTGGAGATCCACGATGGAGCCGGTGATGCCGCCCAGGGCGAAGCTGGCGGTGATGTTCTGGGCCAGCATCTTGTCCCGCAGGAACCGGGCCACGGCCAGGGAAGCGCCGCCGGAGCCCATCTGGATGGAGAAGCCGTCCTTGAATACGCCGCTGGCTTCAATGACATTGGCGGCGGACTCCGCAATGGTCAGCTCCTTGGGGTTCTTGGTGAAGCGGGTAGCGCCGGACATGATGCCGGCGGGATCACCAATTTCATCCACTTCAACGATGTAATCAACATCCGTGGAAGGAATGCCGAAGGGGGCGTTGGGATACTGGACAATGTGGTTGGTCAGGATGATGGTCTTGTTGGCATTCTGGGCGTCGCACTTAGCATAACCCATAGAGCCGCACATGACGCCGCCGTCCACATCGCGGCTATAACCGTTGGCATTGCCGCAGGGATCGCAGGAGGGAGCACCCAGGAAGGCCACGTCGATTTTCAGCGTGCCGTTGTCAATGGCGCAGGCACGGCCGCCATGGCTACGGAACACTACGGGAATGTCCATCAGGCCGTTGGAAATGGCGTCCGCCAGCTTGCCCCGGAGACCGGAGGTCTCAATGCGGCGGATAACGCCGTTCTGGATGTGCTTGATCAGAGGAGCGTGGCAGTCCGACAGAGAGGATGCAGCCAGGGTCAGATCCTTGAAACCCATTTCCGCCAGCTTATCCACCACCATGTTCACGATGTAGTCACCGTTGCGGAAGTGATGGTGGAAGGAGATGGTCATGCCGTCCTTCAGCCCAGAGAGGCGGATGGCTTCTTCCAGAGAGGGGACGATCTTATTGCTGGATGCCTTGCGTTCTGCCAGAGTGGTGTAGCTCTTGGCCAGGGTCTCATCAGAGAATTGTGTGTTCAGTCCGTCCAGCTTATCCAGATTGGGAATCTGCTTCAGTAAATCACTCATTGATCTCAGCCTCCTTCGTCAGTGCACCCACAGCCCGGGCAAGATCCAGCGTACGCTGGGCACGCAGGACGATGGGACGGTCGACCATCTTGCCGTTGAGAGAGATGACACCAGAGCCCTTGCGATGGGCTTCTTCAATGGCGTCCATAACAGCCAGAGCCTTGTCAATATCTTTCTGCGTGGGAGTATAGACCTCATGCACCGTCTTGATCTGACGGGGGTTGATGATGGACTTTCCGTCAAAGCCCAGCTGGTGGATCAGCTCGACTTCCGCACGGAAGCCGGCTTCATTGTTCACATCGCTGTAAACGGTGTCGATGGCATCGATACCGGCGGCCCGGGCGGCCAGCAGGATCATGCTGCGGCCAAACAGCAGCTCGATGCCTTCGGGAGAGCGCTTGGTCTTCAGGTCGGTCACGTAGTCCTCCGCACCCAGAGCAATGCCGATCAGGCGCTTGCTGGAAAACGCGATTTCCTTGGCGTTCAGCACACCGGCAGCACTCTCGATGGCGGCCATCATGCGAGTGGAGCCGACTTCAATGCCGTTTTCGGCTTCGATTCGGGCGATCTCACGCTCGCAGTACAGCACATCTTCGGCGCACTCGGTCTTAGGCAGACGAATGACGGCCTTCTGGGTGCGGACGATGGCCTCCAGATCATCCACACCGCACTTGGTGGTGGGATCGTTGACCCGGACTACCAGCTCCTTGCCGCGGTAGTCCATGCTGTTGAGCGCCTGATACACCAGGAAGCGTGCGGCGTCCTTTTCAGTCAGGGAAACGGAATCCTCCAGGTCGAACATGATGCAGTCCTGGCCGTAGATGCCGGCGTCCTTGATCATGCCGGGGTTGTTGCCCGGCACGAAGAGCATCGTTCTTCTCAAACGCTTCATTTGCCGGTCACCCCCCAAGCATAGTCATCCCGCTCACAGGCGCGGTAGGCGCTGGCCTTCACGCGAGCGCGAATTACGCAGTCCAGAGCGCCCTTGTCTACAGCAGATACCTTGGCATCCTGAATACCCAGTTCAGCCAGCGTTGCGCTGATGGTGGTACGTATAGCCTTGCCGAACTGCTTTTCCACAGAGCTGTCCAGTTCGATCTCAATACCAGCGCCCTCGTTGGGAGCGATGGTCACCATGATGTCGCTGGACTCCATGGTTCCGGTAACGGCAGTTTTCAGTACTTTCATTGCTCGTTCATCTCTTCCTTTTCAGAAATTTCAGTTGTTTTCCGAAGCGTAGTAGTTGATCAGGCTGCCAGCAAGGATGATGCCGGCCTCTTCGGGGGAAAGGTTCTTGAGATCGAGGGTGATCTTCTCGGCGGGGCCGTCCGCTTTGATGAGCCAGGCGTCAACCTTGGGCGTGCAGTTCTTGACCGCCTCATAGGCATCCGGCACGAAGACGAGGTCGCCGCAACTGAGACGCTCCGTCAGGGATTTGTCCCAAGTGAAGGGAATCATACCCCAGTTTACAAGGTTGGAACGATAGCGTTTCGTGGCGTATTCTACACAGATGTTGGCAAGACCGCCCAGCACTCGCTGGCAGGAAGCGGCCTGCTCACGGGCGGAACCGTCGCCGGGGCGGTTGGAGCAGACAACGCTGCCCAGGCCGGTCTCTGCCAGCAGGGTGGCAGGGTCGCTGTACAGACCAGTCTTGTCGCAGACCCGCTGCGCCATAGCCGTGAGGGCCTCGTCGGCCTCGCCCTTCTGCCGGGCCAGCTCCAGCGCCTGCACCGCCTTAGCCCGGCCCACATAGGCGGGATCGCGGCGGGAGAGGGTGAAGTCAGACATACGGATAGGATTGGAACGGTAAGAGGAAGTGTCGCCGGAGGGAATCAGCTCATCAGTGGTGGTGACAGGGTCGGGAATGACGGAGCAGACCTCCAGCAGGGCGTTTTTCTGCAGGGAGACCATCTCGGGCCAGTCAGTGATGTTGGGGCCCAGCCGCAGCTCCGCCTCGGGCTTGGGATGGCCGAAGCCGTTGTAGACGGTCTTGCGGTAGATCTCCGCGTCATAGTGATATTCCGGGGTGGAGTCATCGTAGTCCACTTCGGTGGCGGGGGTCAGATAGCCGCCGTTGACGGCGGTGGCGGCAATGGAACGGGCGTCCATCAGAGCCACGGAAGCCATCTGGTTCTCCTTGGGCTTGGAGCCCTCGCGGTTGGGGAAGTTCCGGGTGGTGTGTCGGATGGCGATGGAGCCGTTGGAGGGCACATCGCCGGCGCCGAAGCAAGGACCACAGAAAGAGGACTTCAGGATTGCACCTGCAGAGATCAGCTTCTGCATATCGCCGGTACGCAGCAGCTCCATGAGGACGGGGTTGCTGGCAGGATAGATGCTCATGGTAAAGAACTCGTTGGGGATGGACTTGCCTTCCATGATGCGGGCGGCGTCCACCAGATTCTCGAAGCTGCCGCCGGAGCAGCCGGCGATGTCAGCCTGGTCCACGCGGAAACGGCCATTGTGGAGCTTGCTGCGCAGGTCCAGCCGCAGGTTGGGATTGGCGATCTGCTTCTGGGCCTTTTCTTCCACGATGGCCAGAATATCCTCGGGGTTCTCCAGGAACTCCCGGATGGAATAGACATTGCTGGGATGGAAGGGGAAGGCGATCATGGGCTCCACCGTGTCCAGGTCGATGACCACGGCACCGTCGTAACAGGCGTCGGGACCGGCCGTCAGCTCTTTGTAGCACTCAGGACGGCCGTGAACCTTAAAGAACTTCTTAACTTCGCCGTCGGTCTGCCAGACAGAGGTGAGGCAGGTGGTCTCGGTAGTCATGACATCCACGCCGTTGCGGAAGTCGATGGAGAGATTGGCAACGCCGGGGCCCACGAATTCCAGGACCTTGTTCTTGACGAAGCCGTTGGCGAACACTGCGCCCACCAGCGCCAGAGCAATGTCCTGAGGGCCTACGCCGTGACGGGGCTTGCCGGTAAGATAGACGGCAATTACCTCCGGGGGAGCAATGTCATAGGTGCGGCTGAGCAGCTGCTTCACCAGCTCACCACCGCCTTCGCCCACGCCCAGGGTACCCAGAGCACCATAGCGGGTATGGGAGTCGGAGCCCAGCACCATGCGACCGCAGCCGCTGAGCACCTCGCGGGCATAGGAGTGAATGACGGACTGGTTGGCGGGGACGAAGATTCCGCCGTACTTCTCGCAGGCGGACATGCCGAACATGTGGTCGTCCCGGTTGATGGTACCGCCCACGGCGCAGAGGCTGTTGTGGCAGTTGGTGAGGACGTAGGGCAGGGGGAACTCCTTCAGGCCGCTGGCGCGGGCTGTCTGGATCACGCCCACGTAGGTGATGTCGTGGGAGATCAGGGAGTCAAATTTCAGCTTCATGCTGCCGGGAACGTCCGTGGTGTTGTGGGCGTTCAGGATGCCGTAGGCAATGGTATGCTGACGGCCGGATTCCAGAGCGGCGGCGTCTGCCAAGGGCTGGGGGCCGCTGGGACCGATGGATACCGGGCGGTCAATCAGTTGAATCATGTTTTTACCTCCAAAGCGGCAGGGCCGCTGAATTTTCTGAATAATGGGGGCCTACTGGAACGGCTTTCCCTTTCGTTGCCGGAAAGGGAAAGCCGTCCGTGGTGCCGACTGGGATCAGGCGGCGGTTTTTTCCTTCTTGAAGAGCTTCTTGACAATGGGACCGACCCAGGGCCACAGGATGAAGACAGCGGAGACGATGACCAGCGCGCAGCTGATGGGCCGCTGCAGGAACACCATGGCGGAGCCGGTGTAGACCAGGGAGTTGATGAAGTTGGCCTCCATCATTCCGCCCAGGATGCTTGCCAGAATGAAGGGCGCTGTGGGGACATTAAACTTGTAGAACAGATAGCCGATGACGCCGAAGGCAATGGCCACGCCCACATGGAAGGGGTTGTTCTTGTATGCGTAGGAACCGGCCATGCAAAGAGCAAGAATGGCGGCAGACAGGACCTTAGGGTTCAGCTTCAGGACCTGCGCGGCCAGATACTTGCAGTACAACAGGGCTAGAGGCAGCATCATGATATTGCCCACCAGGAAGGCCACAATGATCAGGTAAGCCATGTCGGGATTCTTGGTAAACAAAGTGGGACCGGCCACCATGCCGTGGATGGTCAGAGCGCCGATGAACAGGGCGGCGGTGGAGTTGCCGGGGATGCCCAGAGACAGCAGGGGCACCATGGAGCTGGCCACAACCGCGTTGTTGGCGGCCTCGGGAGCGGCGATGCCTTCCCAGACGCCGGTGCCGAATTCCTTCTCGGGATGCAGGCGCTTCTCAACATCGTAAGCGGTGAAGATGGCCATGGTCATGCCGGCGCCGGGCAGGCAGCCCAGCACGTTGCCGATGGCGGAGGCACGCAGCCACACAGGCAGCAGCCGCTTGCACATGGCGCGGGAGGGGAAGGCCACCTTGTCCTTGCCGCTGTGCTTGTGGGTCTCATCAGCAGCCTCTTGCTGCATCTGGTCATTGTAGCCCTCCTCGGCCTGCTTGGTGCCGGCCTTCTCGGCGATCTTCAGCACAGACAGGATGCCGAACAGGCCGATCATGCGGGGCACCAGGGGGATGCCGTCCATCAGGCTCATGGCGCCAAAGGTGAAGCGGGTCATGCCGGTGGAGGTGCTGACGCCGATGCAGCTGAGCCACAGGCCGAAGGTCATGGACAGGAAGTGCTTCCAGCAGTCCTTACCGGCCATGCCGATGACGGTGGCGATGCCCAGCATACCCAGCATGAAATACTCGGGAGGACCGAACTTCAAAGCCACGGAGGCCAGCAGGGGAGACAGGAACATCAGCACCAGGGCACTGGAAATACCGCCGAAAGTGGAGCTGGTCATGCAGACGCTCAGCGCCTGGAGGCCATGGCCCTTTTGCTTCAGGGGATAGCCGTCATAGGCCGTGACCACGGCGGAGGCGGTGCCGGGGATCTCCAGCAGGACCGCGGGGATAGAGCCGCCGCAGGCGGAGGAGACATAGATGCCGACCAGCAGGGCAAAGGCCAGGGTGGGCTTCATGCCGAAGGTGACGGGGATCAGAACAGCGATGGTGATACTGTCGTTCAGGCCGGGCAGGGCGCCGACGGTCAGGCCCAGCAGAACGCCCAGAAACAGCGTCGCCAGAACGATGGGGTCAGCCAGCTGGGAGAAGCCCAGCATGATATTCTCTAACATAGCGGCAGTACCTCCTTACAGAAAGAGCGTGGGCAGAGGCACTCTCATCAAGCCGTAGAACGCGCCGAACACGACGGCGGAGATCAGAACAGCGCAGGGGATGAGGACCTTCCACTTGCGGTAGCCCAGGATCCACATGGTAAACCCGCACAGGAGCATGGTATCCACAAAGAAACCGATCTTCTTCAGCAGGAACACATACAGGAACATGGCGGCTACGCAGGCGATCAGCCGTACGAAATTAACGTTTTTAAAACGATCCTTGTGGTCAAGCTTGCGCCATTCCACGATGAGATCGATGATGGCGATGACAATGGTCACATAGGCGATCATGGTGGGGAACGTTGCGTCGCGTTTCTGGAAGGACATGCTGGAGACACGGATCCAGATGCCGAAAGCCAGAAATGCCAGAGGGCACAGCAGGGAGATCAATTTGTTTTTCGACATATGCATACCTCATTGCTAGGCTACAGTGCGCGGCAGGCAGGTTTGCCCGCCTGCCGCGCAGCCGCACAGTTTATTTTGAGAGAATAGGGAGAGATCAGCCCTCCCCGGCCAGCAGATAATCCTTCAGGCTGTTGAAGAGCTCAGTCTTCATGTCCATGAATTCCTGATACTCCTCAGCGGATTTGCAGGCGGGGTTCAGGTTGGCGTCCTTCATAGCGGAGATGAACTCCTCGCTGCTGCACAGCTCGGTGAACTGCTCCACCAGGTAGTTGTAGACATCCTCGGGAACGTCGGAGTTGCAGGCGATGGCACGGTCAGCACCGTCGATGAAGCCCTCATAGCCCAGCTCGGCGAAGGTGGGGACATCGGGCAGCCCCTCGTAGCGGTCATTGGCCATGATGGCGATGCCCTTGATGTTGCCTTCCAGGATGGCGTCAGCGCACTCGCCCACGGTCAGGCAGGTCAGGTCGGCATGGCCGCCCATCAGCTCGGAGATCTGGACACTGCCGGAGTCCACATGGATGCTCTGATAGTTGATCTTCTCGCCGGTGATCTTCTCCAGCTTGCTGGTCCAGTCTAGGGTACGGACATGAGAGGAGGTGCCGAAGCCGGAGTCGTTGATGATCAGAGTGTTGTCCTTGGCATACTCCAGCAGACCTTCGATGTCGTCAAAGGGAGCGTCGGCACGGGCAATCAGAACGGCGGGGTCGGAGTTGGCGCAGATGATGGGACGGAAGTCCTCAACGGTGAAGGGAACGTCCTTCAGGATGGGGTTGGAAATACCGGAAGCGGTGAAGGTCAGCAAGGTGTAGCCGTCCGCAGGAGCGGTGTTGGCAACGTAGGCCTGGCCGATGGCGCCGCCGCCGCCGGGCTGGTTCTCAACGATGATGTTCACACCGTTGAACAGGCCCTTTTCCATAGCGATCTTGGCGACGATACGGCCATAGATGTCGTTGCCGCCGCCGGCGTCAAAGGGAACGATCAGGGTGATGTCCTTCTTGGGGAAGTCGAGTTCCTGGGTCTCAGTCTGTGCGGGTTCCTTGGTTTCAGAGGGAGCGGGCGCTTCGGTTTTCTTTGCGCCGCAGGCGGCCATGGTCAGGATCATAGCCAGGCTCATAGCCAGAGCGAGAAACTTTTTCATACGTAAACCTCCAAATTTTTATTAAAAAGAGATGTGCCCTCTCTTTTTACAAAAGTGATCACAGGGTGTCCACCAGATGCAGCAGCTCGTCAAAATTGGGGATGTCAATGCTGTTGACAGCGTAGTGGGCGTATTCAATCTTTCGGTCGGGTCCCACGATAAACAGCGCAGGAAGCTGCTGGGCCTCGCCTTCGCCGGTCTGGCGCTCGTAGTTGCGGGCGGCGACGGCCTCCTGTTTTGTGTGCAGGCGTGTGAGGCCCTCGGGGGTGGTGGGCATCCGGTCCTCCTTGGTAGCGGTGGCGCGGACGTCCAATTCCTTATAAAATGTGTGGGCGGTATCGCAGATGATGTCGAAGGGTACCTGGTAATCTCCCTTCAGGCCGGAAATGGAAGCGCGGCTACTTTGCAGGATCGCGAACACCTGGGTGTCCTTATCTGTAAAGCGGTTGTACGCCCATGCAAGGCCGTCCAGGTCATATTGGCAGAAGCGGCAGCCTATGAAGCGCATGACCCAGAACACCGTGTGCTTTTTCTTCCGTACGACTTCATCCACCGTGTGGGTCTCACCGGAATAGGTCTCAAAGCGCAAATCGGGAAACAGTTCCCCGGCAGATACGACAGGCATGAGAAGTTCTCCTTATACAACAGATTGGAACTTACTTTACAGCGATTGCTTCGATTTCGCAGGCAACACCCTTGGGCAGGTCCTTCACCGCCACGCAGGAGCGGGCGGGCTTGGAGGTGAAGTAGCGGGCATAGACCTCGTTGAAAGCGGCGAAGTCGCCCATGTCAGCCAGGAAGCAGGTGGTCTTGATGACCTTGGCAAAGCCAGTACCGGCGGCCTCCAGAATGGCGCCCACGTTCTTGCAGCTCTGCTCCGCCTGGGCGGCAATGCCCTCGGGTACGGTGCCATCGGTGGGGTTGACCGGGATCTGCCCGGAGGTAATGACCAGGCCGTTGGCTTCGTAGCCCTGAGAATAGGGACCGATGGCGCCGGGGGCGTTCTTGGTTTCCAAAACGTTCATGGTAAAACTCCTTGTATTAATAGCGTTCCTTATACTGGGCGTAGATTTGGTCCAGGCCCTGCTTCAAGATGGCGGTGGGGCAACCGATGTTCAGGCGGATAAAGTTCTTGCCCTCCTGACCGAAGCCGTCACCCCGGCTCACGGCCACCTTGCAGTCATGGATCACGAATTTGGCCAGCTCATCGCCGCTGATGCCCAGCTCCGTGCAGTCCAGCCACATCAGGTAAGTGGCCTCCGGCTCCACCAGCTTGATCTTGGGCATCTTTTCCTGCAGATAGCTGCGCAGGAAGTCCACGTTCTTCTCTAGATAGACCAACAGCTGCTCCAGATAGTCATCGCACTCCGTATAGGCGGCCACCAGGGCGGGCACCGCGAAGATGTTCTGCTGGATACTGCGGTTCATCTTGAAACGTTCGTTCAGTAGCTTGCGCAGCTCGGGATCGGGCACCACCACGGCGGAACCCCGCAGGCCGGCGCAGTTAAAGGTCTTGGAAGGCGCGTAGCAGGTGATGACGTTGTTGCGCATCTTCTCGTCGCCCAGCATCCCCATGGGGATGTGCTTGTGGCCGTAGAGCATCAGGTCGGAGTGGATCTCGTCGCAGATGACCACCACGCCGTTTTCGGCGCAGATGGAGGACATCTGGTACAGCTCCGCCCCCGTCCAGGCGCGGCCCACAGGGTTGTGGGGGTTGGAGACGATCATCAGCTTCGCCTTGGGGTCCTCGGTCCGGCGGCGCAGGTCATCGAAATCAATGGTGTAGCGGCCGTCCTTATAGACCAGGCTGTTGTCGCTGATCTCGCGGTGGTTGTCGTCAATGGCAAAGCCGAAGGGATGGTAGACGGGACGGGAGATAATAATCTTGTCGCCCTCCTCGGACAGGGCCTGGATCATGGTGTTGAACACGGGCACGATGCCGGTGGCGAACACCAGCCACTCGGGGTCCATCTTCCAGCCGTGGCGCTTTTCCACCCAGTTCACCGTGGCCTCTTTGAAGTCGGGGGTGACAAAGGGGTAACCGTAGATCGGGTGATTGGCCCGGCGGATCACCGCATCCACAATAGGCTGGGGGCAACAGAAGTCCGTATCTGCCACCCACATGGGCAGAGCATCGGGATTACCGACCCGGGCGCCCACGTTATCCCATTTGGAAGAGGCTGTGTTGTGCCGGTCAATGATTTCGTCAAAATTGTAGTTCATTCCTGCACTCCTTCTCTTGCTTTTGTATAAATGAAATAAACGGTGCGCTATTTTTATTTACAAATAAACGGCCGATGCAGGAGAGAAAAACAGGCCTGAATTGGACTTGCTGCTTTACTGCGATCGCGCCGTTGCGTTTCGTTTATCTTCATTTGATGACTTAATTATAGTCAGAAACCAATTCCGACTCAAATACTTATATTTCACCAACTCCATAGCTTTTTTGCACGCGGAATTTTCAGTTACTTGAAAGAAGCCCGGCAAAATGCTATAATACAAATGTATCCCGCGAATTTTTACAGTGAGGAGGGCTTCTTATGACCGATAAAGAACATCTCTATGTTTCGACCATTGCCCAGTGCGGAAGCATTACAAAAGCGGCGGAACGGCTGTTTATTTCCCAGCCCTCCCTGACCCAGGCCCTTCACCGGCTGGAGGCGGAATACGGCGCGCCCTTTTTTCACAGGGGACGGCGCGGCCTCCTGCTGACCGGAGTGGGGCAGGCTTATCTGGATGCCGCCGACCGCATGGAGCAGCTGTTTCAAAAGATGCAGCATGACATCGGGCGGGCTTCCTGTACACAGCACGGACAGCTGAATCTGGGCATCACGGCTTTCCAGGGCGACATCCTGATGCCGGAGGTGCTGAACAACTATCGCCGGCAGCATCCGCTGGTGGACTTGAAGCTGCTGGAAAGCTCTTCCGCCCAGCTGGAGCAGTTGGCGTATGAGGGGCGGCTGGACCTCATTATCTTTCACCGCCCGTTTCGGGACCATGAACTGGAGTATATCCCCCTCCACAGGGAAGAATTCTATCTGGCGGTCTCCCCGGACAATGCGGATTATCTGAATTCTGTCTCCCGGGGCGGCGCCATGCCCATTTTGGACAGGGACATCCTGAGCCGCCAGAGCTTTACCATGCTGACGGCCAACCAGCGAATCCGCCAGGTGGCGGACAACATCTGTATCCTGGCGGGCGTGGTGCCGCGGATCCATTTCTCCACCTCCAGCTTTGTGATGGCCCTGGCTATGGCGGAAAAGAGCATGGGAGCCACCTTCGTGCCCGCCAGCTTCGCCAACTTTTACAGAAACCGCTATCGTGTGGCCTATTTCCGCTTCCCACCGGAATGGAACGCCAGCTGGGAGCTGGTGGCCGCCTATGCCGGAAACGCGCCCCTGCCCCAGCTCTGCATGGAGCTGATTCGTGTGACGCAGGAGTGTATCGCTGAAATGCCAGAGGTGTTTCGATGAATACGACGCTACTTCGCTATGCCGTGGAATACGCTGCCTGCGGCTCCAGTCAAAAAACGGCGGAAAGGCTGGGCGTCAACCGTTCCTCCGTTACACGCAACATCAAGCGGCTGGAGGAGGAACTGGGCACACAGCTGTTTCTCGTTACGGCGGACGGTGCCGTACCTACATATTCCGGGGATATCTGTCTGCGCTATGCTCGTGAGATCTTAAAGGTAGAAGAGGATTTGCGATTTGACGTGGTAGGCGAAGGCGTGTACAACGGCACAATCAACATTGGCATGGGCGCCAGCCGCGCCCAGCAGATTTTGCCGCGGGTCCTGCCGGAATTTCACCGCCGCTATCCGAATATCTCCGTGCAGCTCCACGAAATGAGCACTGCCGAGATCTCCGTCGGCCTTCTGGACCGGCGGCTGGATTTCGCGGTGGTGGGCAATCCGTTTTCCGGGCAGGGTTTTTCTTTTGAACCGCTTCTGACAGAGCGCCTGGTACTGGTCGCGCCAAAGGGGGATGCGTTTGCCGCTTCCTGCTGCCAGGTCCGGCAGGGAAAACCGTATATACCGCTGGAGAACTTTCGGGATAAACCCTTTATCCTGGGCTATCCCGACCAGAAGAGCCGCCGCGTCTGCGACCGCATCTTTCAAAAACTGGGTTTTGAACCCAGGGTGGTCTTTCAGACCCGCAATAACCGCACGGCGGCTATGCTGGCGTATAATGGCCTGGCCTATGCACTGGTGCTGGAAAGCTGCACACAGTCGGAGCCGGAGAATATCGACTGCTATTATCTGGACCCCGCGCTTGACGCCGGGTGGGCCATCGGGATCGCGGCCCTGGGACAGGACTCCATGTCTCACGCGGCCGCACAGTTAAAGAAACTGATGTCCGACATTCTTGCGGACCGTCCATTTGAAAGTGAATAACCTTGCAAGTGAAACCGCCGGGGAAACGCCCCCGGCGGTTTCCTTTATGCAGACTGTGCAAAAAAACAATAGGTTGTTTGCGAAAAGAATATTGGACTTTGCAACCACAATATAGTACCCTCAAAATAGAGATATAGGCTAAAATATTCTTTTTTTGCAGAAAGGTGGCTTGGCATGAAAACTCGGGAACACGCAACGATCGCAGAGCAGATCGCCGATTTTGCCCTGTCTATGCGCCTGTCAGATGTGCCCCGCGATGTCATTGAACACGGCAAGCTGCTCCTGACGGATACGTTTGGCGTGGCCATGTCCTGCCAGGATATGGAACACGCCGCCGCGGTCCGGAAAACAGTCTTGTCCATGGGCTCCGCCCCCCAGAGCACGATATGGGGCACGGAGGAGAAGGTCATGCTGGCCGATGCGATCCTCTACAACGCGGCGCTGATCCATGGGGCTGATTATGATGATACCCATGTGGGCGGCATCGTTCACCCCAGTGCCGCGGTGGTCAGCACGGCGGTCTCTGTGGGCGAGATGACCGGCGCTTCCGGCGCACAGATGCTGGAGGCCATTATCGCCGGCTGGGAGGTCATCACCCGTTTGGCACTGGCCGCGAAGGGCCGTTTCCATGACGTGGGCTTCCACGGCACCGGCATCGTCGCTCCCTTTGCGGCGGCCTGTGTGGCGGCAAAGCTGATGGGCGACAGCCGGGAGACGCTGACCAACGCGATGGGTATCTGCGGCAGCCAGGCCGCCGCGCTGCAGGAGTTTCTGCGAGACGGCAGCTGGGTGAAGAAGATCCATCCCGGCTGGGCGGGACACAGTGCGGTCTACGCGCTATCCATGGCCCGCAACGGCTTTACGGGGCCCAAGAAGGTCTTTGAAGGAGACTTTGGCATGTGGATGACCCACTGCGGCGGCACGGATGGCTTGGAAGAAGCTTTCGCCGACTTGGGGGAGGTCTGGCACACCCGCGAGATCACGGTGAAGCTCTATCCCGTGTGCCATATGACCCATTCCTTTATCGACTGCATGATCGCGCTGATCCGCGAGGAGCACTTTACCGCGGACGATATTGAGTCCGTAGAGTGCCGCATTGAAAGCCGCTGCTATCCCATTGTCTGCACACCCCGGGAGACCAAGACCCGGCCCAATACGGACTACATCATGCGCTTCAGCCTGCCCTATGTCGTGGCGATGGCGGCGGAGAAGCAGCGGGTGAGCCCCTGGGAGATCGACCTGAAATACGCCGGTGACCCGGCAACCTGCGCGCTGATGGACAAGATCCAGTGCGTGGAAGACGACTCCAAGCGGAATCCCGGCTACTTCCCCGGCTATCTCACGGTCACCCTGAAAGACGGCAGACAGTTCGTCAAGGACCAGCAGTATGAGATGGGCACCGCCCAGAACCCCCTGAACCTGGAAGCTGTGAACAAGAAGTTCATGGACAATCTGGAGTCTTTCTACACGAAGGAGCAGATCGCATCCATCATCGAAAAGCTGAACGGCTTCGAGAACCTCTCCGGCGCTGGAGAACTGATCCGGACCCTGCACCGCTAAAACGCGTTACCTAAATTTATATAGATAGGATGGTATCAATCATGGGACAGACACTCGTTGAAAAGATCATCAGCAAGAATATGGGCTACCCTGTGAAGGCCGGCGAGACCGTTGTGGTCAACGTGGATTTCGCCGCCCTGCATGACGGCTCCGGCCCCCTGCTGGTTCGCCTGATGCAGGAACGCGGCTACGACAAGGATCCCGTGTTCAACGCCTCCCGCGTACTTTTCGCCAATGAATTCGGCCCTGAGTCCACCCGTGAAGTCGCCAATGAGCACGCCCTGTGCCGCAAGTATGCTCTTGAGCATGGCTGCCACTGGGAAGAGGGCGGCACCGGCCACGTCCACGCGCATGTGTATGAGAATTTCCTGAAGTGCGGAACCGTCTGCATCGTGGGCGATTCCCACACCACCGTTCACGGCGCTTACGGCTGCTTCGCCACCGGCTGCGGCTCCACCGACATGGTGGCCGTCACCCGCTTCGGCAAGACCTGGATCAAGGTGCCCGAGACCTTCCGCATCAATGTCAACGGCAAGCTGCCCAAGGGGGTCTACGCCAAGGACATCATGCTGAAAGTCGCTAGCATCATCAAGTCCGACCAGGCCATCTACAAGTCCCTGGAGTTCCGGGGCGACACCATTTCCTCCCTGTCCATGGAGGGCCGCCTGACTATCACCAGCATGGGCGTGGACGTGGGCGCCAAGAACGCCATCATGGAGACCGACGAGCACACCCGGGAATATATGAAGAAGTTCGGCCGTGAGGCGGACTATGTGGAGATCAAGGGCGACGACGAGGCCAACTACGAGCGCGTCATCGACATTGACGCCACCCAGCTGGAGCCCCTAGTCTCCAAGCCCCACTATGTGGAGAACGTGGACCTGGCCAGGAACTGCACCGACGAGCATGTGGACATGATCTACATCGGCAGCTGCACCAACGGCCGCGTGGAGGACCTCCATGTCGCCGCTAAGATCCTGAAGGGCAAGAAGGTGGCCAAGGGCACCCGCCTGCTGGTCATCCCCAACTCTCCCTATGTATTCAAGGAGTGCCTGAAGGACGGCACCCTGCTGACCCTGGCCGAGGCCGGCGCCGTCATCGAGGGCCCCAACTGCGGCCCCTGCATGGGCGTCCACCAGGGCATCCCCGCCGACAACGAGGTGGTCGTTGCCACCCAGAACCGCAACTTCAAGGGTCGCATGGGCAACCCCACCGCCCGCATCTACCTGTCCAGCCCCGCTACCGCCGCCGCTACCGCGCTGACCGGCCACATCACCGATCCCCGCGAAGTTATGGATTGATTATTGGGAAGGAGTAATTGACATGATCAGAGATTCTATTCAGGGCAGAGCCTGGAAATTCGGCTCCAACGTCAGCACCGACTCCATTGCCCCCGGCCGACTCATCTCTCTGCGCGCCAATCCCCCTGAGTATGCCAAGCACGTTCTGGAGGATGCCCGCCCCGACTTTGTGAAGGGTGTAAAGGCCGATGATTTCATCGTGGCCGACCGCAACTTCGGCTGCGGCTCCAGCCGTGAGATTGCCCCCATCATCATCAAGCTGGCCGGCGTCGGCGCCGTGCTGTCCAAATCTTTTGGCCGCATTTTCTACCGCAATGCCATCAACAACGGCATGCTGCTCATCGAGTGCGACACCGACCGCATCGACGAGGGGGACGAGCTGTTTGTGGACGTGAAGAGCCGCGTCATCAAAAAGGTCAACGATCCTGCTTTCGAGATGCCCTTTGTCCTCTCTGAGAAAGAGGTCAAGATCATCAATGAGGGCGGCCTTCTCAACTACATCGAGAAGTACAACTCTCTGGACATCTGATGCCATGGCGGAGGAACTCAGAGAGCTTGCCCGTTTCGTCCGTGCCTTCCGCCTGGAGGACCTCTCCGGGGAGGAGCTGACCGCCGCGCGCTTCTGCGTACTGGACAACCTGGGCGTGGCTCTGGGGGCGGTCACGTCCCGGGAGATTCGCTCCATCGGTGAGACCTGGAAGGCCTGGGGCGGTCTGGGCACCAACGGCAGAAGTGCCGCCGCCTGGGGCCAGGGATACCGCACCAGCCTGCCCAACGCCCTGCTGGTCAATGGGATGCTGTCCCACGATCTGGAACTGGACGATGTGCACACCGGCTCCAAATCCCATGTGGGCGCCGTGGTGGTCCCGGCGGCATGGACCATTGCCGACGCCATCGGCGCCAGCGGCCGCGCGTTTTTGGAGGCCGTCGTGGTGGGCTATGAGGTCATGGGCCGGGTCGGCATGGGCATGGACGTGGCCAGCAACCGCAAGCGGGGCTGGCACGCCACCGGCGTTATCGGTACCTTCGGCGCAGCGGCAACTGCCGCCAAGCTGCTGGGCCTGACTGAGGAAGAAACGGTCAGCGCCTTTGGTATGGCAGGGACCCAGTCCAGCGGCCTGTGGGCATTCCTGGCAGAGGGAGCAACCTGCAAGAAGCTACACCCTGCCCGGGCAGTGACCAACGGTGTGTCCGCCTGCCTGTTGGCAAAAAGCGGCATGACCGGCCCTGTCCATATCCTGGACGCTGAGGACGGCGGCCTTTATCCCGCAGTGTCGGACAACTTTGATATGTCTCGCCTCACTGCCGACCTGGGCAAAGGCTATGAGATCACAAAGATCGACAAAAAGCCCTACCCCTGCTGCCGTACGACTCACCATGCTATTGATGCTGCCCTGCGCCTTCGGGAGGAGCAAAGCCTCCAGCCGGAGGATATTGCGTCCGTGCTGGTGGAGACCTATGACGTCGGCGTGCTCCAGTGTGGCTTTGAGAAGTACCCGGAAAGCCCGGTGGAAGCGAAGTTCAGCATCAAGTTCACCTGCGCCGCCGCCTTTGTCCGCGGCAGAGTGAGTTTGGGCGAGTTTTGCCAGGAAGTGCTGGACGATCCTCTGGTGCGCCGCATTGCCGACGCAACAAAAGTCGTGTCTGACCCGCTGTTTACCCAGCGGTATCCGAAACGGTGGGGCAGCCGCATGACGGTGACCCTGACAGACGGACGGGAGCTGACCTGCCAGGTGGATGACATGTCCGGCAGTGTGGCAGTCCCCCTGTCACCGAAACAGGAAAGGGATAAGTTCCTGGGGCTGGCAGCTTCTTCCATGGATCAGGAGCAGGCCGAGGTCCTGTTGGATGCTGTCATGCATGTTGAAACATTGGAGTCTTTGCCTGATCTGGCATAACTGCGCAAAAGGCCTGCCGCAAATATCTGCGGCAGGCCTTTTTGATAAAGACCGTATTGACCGGGAACGCTTTGACGTTCCAAATGGGTTGTGAGAGCCATACATCGGGCTTTCACGAGGAAAAAGGAGTCCTGCAAACAAAAGTCAAGTCTCAAAATGAAAAAAGTCCCGCAAATTTTGCAAGACTGAAAAAGGGCATACCAAAACTGGCTGGAGAGGAATTACATCGCCAGCCTGGATGAAGTTGTCGGTTGGTTTAGCTCTGCGTGGTATCCTGTCGCGCGTCAAATGCCTCAAGACACTCTTTCACGCGTGCATAGTAAATGCGCAGGAACTTGTTCTGTGCGGCAGTCATGTAGACGAAATACGGCTTGCCCTCGGCGCGTTTCTTGTCGAGGAACTGGTATACCGGCTCACCTGCCGGGGCTTTCCGCAGATAAGTACAGACGATCTGGTACAGCGTCTTCCGCAGATGCGGTGAACCGCGTTTGGTCGTAGGAGTGCTTTGTGCCTCATGCTTGCCGGACTGGTCTACGGCCGGATCAACGCCAGCGAAACCCACAATGGAACTGCGGCGGGGAAAACGGCGCACATCCCCAATTTCAGCCATAAGCTGAGCGGCTGTGGTTTCACCAACGCCATACATGGCGCACACAGTATCGTATTCAGGAAGCTGCATGGCAAGGTGCGTCATCTCGGTACGCAGTGCGGCCAGCGTCATCTTGCCTGCAAGCAGTTGCTGCGCAGCTGTGGTAATGAGCAGCTTCGTGTTGTCGTTCTTCGGCAGTGTAGTGAAATGGCCACAGCTTTCTGCGTAGATGTCCAGTGCTTTCTCTGTGCAGAAATGGTAGCCCTTGCGCTTGCACCACTTCTGGTAACGCTCTGTGAATGCCTTCTCGCTGACGCGGCAGATGCAGTCGCAGTGCCAGAAGGTCATGACAAAATCCACCCATTTCTGGTGGCCGTCAGCACGCTCCGGGCTGGAGAACAGTTCATTCACGCCGGGAAATGTCTTGTCGGTAAGAGAAATGAGATTGTTTTGCAGCGACACCACCGTTTTCATGTAGAGGTCGTACTGGCGGCTGCACAGTTTCAGTTGTTGCCTTACAGTATCCATGGGAGTATATTCCCGCAGATCCACCCAGTTGTCAAGGCCGTACTTGGCGA
>ENA-UOJC01000608-UOJC01000608.1-human-gut-metagenome-genome-assembly--contig:-C104-NODE-608-length-61433-cov-9.264883_pt1 | contig 61433 bp, 68 predicted proteins | sample MGYA00242339_ERZ723886 | MGnify/ENA metagenome assembly ERZ723886 | reverse complement strand
CCCCGACAAGATCCGCGAGGTCATCGGCTCCGGCGGCAAGGTCATCCAGAAGATCACCGCAGACACCGGCTGCAAGATCGACATTAACGACGACGGCTCCATCTTCATCGCGAGCTCCGACATCGAGGCCTGCCGCACCGCGCGCAAGACCATCGAGGACATCGTGTTCGAGCCGGAAGTCGGCGCACTGTACTATGGCAAGGTCTCCAATATCCGTTCCGACTTCGGCGCATGGGTCGAGCTGGTTCCCGGCAAGGACGGCCTTGTGAAGATCAAGGATCTTGAGTTCAAGCGCACCGAGAAGGTCGAAGACGTTCTCAAGGTCGGCGACATGACCTGGGTCAAGGTCATGAACGTCGGCCCGAAGGGCATCGACCTGAGCCGCAAGGACGCTCTCAAGGAGCGCGGCGAGCTTAAATAAGCCGCAAAACGTATAAAATCAGGATGCCGTTAACGGCATTCTGATTTTCTTATCTTTTCTTAAATCTGCGCTCCAGCCATTGCATTCGGGCGGCGGCAAGGCTAAAATAGCATTCCGTTGGAACACTTATAGGCCTAGCAATAGAGAAAGGATAAAATTATGAAAAAATCTTGTGCAATAATCGCCGCGATACTGTCGCTGTGCATGCTCTGCGCCTGCGGCGCCATTCAGCCCGCGGCCGCGGATACTCCGGCTCCGACTCAGGCTCCCGCAAACACCTCCGAGTCTGCGGCTCCCTCGCCCGAAGTCACGGAAGCGCCCGAAGTCACGGAAGCGCCCGAAGCTTCCCCGGAAGTCACTGCCGCGCCCGAAGTTGATTACAACGCCGCCTACGCCTCCGTCCTGACCGCGTACCGCGACGCGCTGGTTGCCAACGCCGGCGAGGGCGATCTGATGGATGCCGGACTGTCCGTCCTGTGCATCTACGCCGGAGAGGACAAACCGGCCTGCGTCGGCTACTGCTTCGCCGACCTCGACGGCGACGGCACAAGCGAGCTGCTGATCGGCCAGATAAGCGGCGACGAATTCACCGACAAGGTAATCTTCGATGCGTACACTCTCGTCGACGGTGCGCCCGTGCAGTTGTTCCAGAGCCGCGAACGCGCGCGGTACTACCTGTGCGGCGACAACACCGTCGCGTTTGAAGGCTCCAGCGGCGCGGACTCCTCCGACAGCGAGCTGTACTCCGTCAGCGGCGGCGTGCTGACCGCGATCTCCGGCACGCCCGACAGCGCAAACTACGTCCGTCCGGAATTCACCGCGTTTTCGAATTATTAATGCGCAAAGCAGTATAAAAACATCCGTGGATAAGAGCAGATGCTCCCATCCACGGATGTTTCTTTATAAACTTACAGCGCTATCGGAACCGCGTCCGGCTCTATGGGGCACACATAGCCCGAAGCCGAGCGCTCCTTGAATTCGCTCTTGGCCTTCTCCAGCAGCGCCGGCTGCTCCAGAAGCTCTATCGCGGCGGAGGCAATGACCTTGCCCGCACAGAGCATCGCCTTGTGCGCCATGCTGCTCTTGCCGCAGGCAACGACCTGCCACGAATGTCTAGGCACGCCCGCGGGCCACACCGCGACCTCTATCTGCGCGGTCGGCGTCTGCCAGCTCACGTCGCCGACGTCGGTGCTGCCCGGACGGAAGCCCTCACCGGAATACTGCGGCATGAGGAAATCGTAGACGGGCTTGGTCATGTTCTCACTCAGCGCCTTGACCTGCTTGGCTATACCGGCGTCAAACTTCGCGCCGATGCCGGGTACGTCGCGCTCAGGAGAATATGTCGCCTTCAGCGCAGCGGCGTATTCCAGCTCTTCGGCGGTGCACTTCGGCACGCCGACCTCCTCAAAGCAGCCGTGCATGAGCTTCTCCAGCGTGTAGTTCGGCAGCAGCTCCGCCGTGCCGTCTATGAACACGCGGTCGTAGCTCGTGCCGGTCATCAGCGCCGCGCCCTTCGCAATATCGTCCACGCGCACCTGAAGCTTTACTGAATCGGCCACCTTGTTAGCGCGCACCATGTACAGCACCGCGGACTCTGCCTGCACGACGTTCGGCGAAACGCCGCCAGCGTCGGTTATCGCGTAGTGTATGCGGCAGTCCTCGGTCATATGCTCGCGCAGGAACTGCACGCCGACGTTCATCAACTCCACCGCGTCCAGCGCACTGCGCCCGTTATACGGATCGCCCGCCGCGTGGGCGGCTTTGCCGTGGAATTTATACAGCACCTGTATGCAGGAGTTGTTCGTACCTGTCGCGTTCTGGTTCACGTCCGACGGGTGCCACGTAAGCGCCGCGTCCAGCGCGTACCACGCGCCCTCGCGCGCCATATACGCCTTGCCCGCGCCGCCCTCTTCGCCGGGGCAGCCGAAATATATCACCGTGCCGGGCTTGCCGCTCAGCTCCAGATACTTTTTCACCGCGACTGCCGCCGCAAGTGAGCCCGCGCCCAGCAGGTTATGCCCGCAGCCGTGACCGCTGCCACCGGAGACGATCGGCGCGTACTCCTCCGCACCCGCCGTCTGTGACAGGCCGGACAGCGCGTCGAACTCACCGAGAATGCCGATCACGGGCTTGCCGCTGCCGAATTTGCCGGAGAACGCGGTCTTTATCCCGCATATATTCTCCTCGACCTCGAAGCCCTCCGCACGCAGCGTGTCGCAGTACAGTTTCGCCGCGCCGAACTCCTTGAGCGACAGCTCAGGGTTATCCCATATTTTATCCGCTACCGACTCAAACAGCGCCGACTTCTCGTCAACGCTGCCGAGCGCAAGATTTTTAAGTTCACTCATCACAGCACCTTGGACAGAAAGTCCTTCAGACGCGGGCTCTGCGGGTTATCAAAGATGTCGGCAGGGCTGCCCTGCTCGACGATCTTGCCCTCATCCATGAATACCACACGGTTGCCTACTTCCTTTGCGAAGCCCATCTCGTGCGTCACGACGACCATCGTCATGCCCGTCTCGGCCAGATTCTTCATAACGTCCAGCACCTCGCCGACCATTTCGGGGTCGAGCGCGGAAGTCGGCTCGTCGAAGAGCATCACGTCAGGCTCCATCGCAAGCGCGCGCACTATCGCAACACGCTGCTTCTGGCCGCCGGAGAGCTGCGCGGGGTACGCATTGGCGCGGTCGCCAAGCCCGACGCGCTGCAGCAGCGTCTGTGCCTTGGCTTCAGCCTCAGCCTGCGGCATATGCTTTACCAGCACCGGAGCCATGGTCATGTTGCCCATTATCGTCTTGTGCGGGAAGAGGTTGAAATGCTGGAACACCATGCCCATCTTCCGGCGATGCTCGTCGAGGTCGATTTTCTTGCCCTGCGCGTCCTTTTTCTTGGTGATGTCCACGCCGTCAAACAGTATGCTGCCCTCGGTCGGATGCTCAAGCAGGTTCAGCGAGCGCAGGAAGGTGGATTTGCCGGAGCCGGAGGGACCGATGATGACGATGACGTCGCCCTTGCAGATATCGAGACTCACGCCGTCGAGCGCCTTTATCTCGCCCTTGTTGAAATGCTTTTTCAGGTCAGTGACCTTTATCAGAACGTTGTTATTTGTCTCCACGGCTCATCTTCCTTTCAAAATGTCCGAACAGCTTGCTGAGGATGAAGGTCAGCAGGAAGTATATCACGCCGACTATCACCAGCGGCTCTATCGGCAGGTAGGTCGCGCCCTTGACAAGCAGGTACTGCGTCATAAGATCGCCGATGAAGAAGGTCGAGGCCAGCGAGGTGTCCTTGATTATCATGATAAACTCGTTGCCGAGGGCGGGGAGTATAGTCTTGAGCGCCTGCGGCATGACGACGTGCCAGAGGCACTGCGCTTTGCTCAGTCCGAGGCTGCGCGCCGCCTCGCTCTGCCCCGCGTCAACGGACTTGATGCCGGAGCGGATGACCTCGGAGACGTAGGCCGCGCTGTTGCACACGAGCGCGATGGCGATGCACAGGAACTTCTGCTTGTTGAGCGCCGGGATAAGCTGCGGCAATGCAAAATAGAAGAAGTAGAGCTGTAGCAGCATGGGCGTACCGCGAATTATCTCGATATACGCCGTAGAAAGCCAGCGCAGAGGCGCAATGCGGGACATTTTCATGCCGGCAAGCAGAGTTGCAAGTATCGCGCCGAAGAAAACGGTTATCGCGGAGAGCAGCAGCGTATAGCCCACGCCGTCTATCAGGAACTTGTCCCAGTATTTTGTGAGTATCTTTATTATATTGTCAAAGCTTATAAAGCTCATTTTCCCACTCCTGTCAGTGCTTACTTAAGCAGCGGGATACCGTATCTCTACGCTATCCCGCTGCGTTCTGCTCGGGTCTATGCTCATTCTATGGTCTTTTCGGTTGCGTTTTCGGACTTGGCAAGCTCGATGGCTGCCTCGTACCATTCACCGTAGAGCCCGTCGGCGTATGCCTTGGCAAGCGCCTCATTGACGACTGCAAGCAGCTCATCCTCGCCCTTGGTGATAAGGACTACATTTGCCTCGTACTCGGCCTTTACCTCAATCTCGCAGGAGCAGACGGCAAGGTCGGGGTTGGAGTCGATTATCATTTCCGCATTGCCCTTTGCAACGACCAGAGCCTCGATATTACCGTTTTGAAGCTCGAGAACGCCGGTGCCGATGTCGCCGATGGTGATGGGGTTAGCGTCCGGAAGCTGATCGGTGAGAAGCTGCATCTGGAGAGAGGCGACCTGTGCGCCCACGTCAAGCCCGGCAAAATCTGCGGGGGTCTTGTATTTCTCGGTGTCGGCGGCGCGGACAAGTATCACCTGCTCGGTCTCGTTGTCGCCGGCGTAGTAGTAATCGGAGAGGTTATAGTTCTCGGCGCGTTCCTCGGTCCATGACCAGCCGGAAATGGAAATGGGAACGGTGGCGGTGTAAACTGCGGTCTGGCAGGCATCGAAGCCCATCGCTTCTATAGTGAGGTCAACGCCGATATACTCGGCGATGTACTTTGCGAGGGACACGTCGAAGCCGACGTACTGCTCCTGACCGGACTTGGAAGCGTCAACGAACTCCATCGGGGAGAAGTCCGGAGACAGGGCAACGGTGAGAACGCCTTCGGCCTTGATCTTCTCAAGTGCGTTCTGCGGCTCGGACGCGGGAGCGTCGGAAGCGGCCGGGGTGGATGCGCTGCTGCCGCAGGCACACAGCGCCGCGACCATTGCGATGCACATGATGATGCATACGAGCTTGCTTATCTTTTTCATTTTAAAATCCTCTTTCCCATGCTTGATTTTTGTTTTATTATCTGCAATGAATTAATATTCACTTGACATGCTGAATAATAGCAGGATTATTCAATAAAGTCAAGCATATTCTGTATAAATATTTGCTCAATTTCACGTTTTGTGAAATTTTATGCGCCGGACGGGAATTTGCCCGGCGCGGTTTGTATATTTTGATGTGCGAATATTCATTGATTTTTGCATTATGCAAAAAGGCTCCTATTTAGTAAGCTCTCAAGTAAAAATGCATGACAAAAGCCTGTGCGGTGCACAGGCTTTGTCATAAGCAAATTACTTGATGCCGTACTTCTTGTTGAACTTATCAACACGGCCGCTGGTGTCGACCAGCTTCTGCTTGCCGGTGTAGAAGGGGTGGCACTTGGAGCAGATTTCAACGGTGATGTTCTTCTTGGTGGAGCCGGTCTCGATGACGGCGCCGCAAGCACACTTGATAGTGGTCTGCTCGTACTTAGGATGGATTCCTTCCTTCATGGTTCTGTCTCCTCGTCATGTGCTGCCTTGATTGTGCGCGGACGCATAGTTACAAGACGCAAATGGAATTGTAACACAGTGCGGCGCGCAATGCAAGTATTTTTAAGAATTTTCCTCAGATTTCCGCGTTTTCAGCGGGACTGTCACAGTCCTGCCCGCCGCGAGGAAATACAGCGCGCACTCCCGAACCGGCTTTCCGGTTATGCGCTCCATCGCCGCGGCATACGCGCGCAGCTGACCGGCATAGGTCTCGGCTCGCCGCTCGACCGCAGCGCCGCGGACGCGATCCGTCTTGTAGTCGATTATCACAAGCTCGCCGTCCTCTTCGATGCAGCAGTCCACAACGCCCTGAAGCAGCACCTGCTCTCCCGCCGCCGCGCCGAACACCTCATCCGCGCCGACCAGCAGCGAGAATTTGAACTCTCTGCGCATATTTTTCGCTGCGAGCATACGCCGCCCCAGCGGCGAACGGAACAGCCCGTCTATCGCTTCCGCGTCAACGGCCTCAGCCTCGCGCGACGTGATGAATTTCTCCTCCTCAAGCCGCGCGATCTCGTGGTTTATCTCAGCGATGCTGCCGGTTTTGGAGAAATCCATGTATTGCAGCACCAGATGCGTCGCAACGCCGCGCTCCGTGCCCGTGGCCGGACGGTTCACCCTGCCGAAATCCGGTGTGCGGAAGCTTGGCGCGGGCTTCGGCGCAACGCTCTGCGCGTCCTCGTCCGCGGCGTCCCGCCCTTTCAGCTCCGTCGCCGTGACCTTCGACGGGAGATGCACCGCATCGGCATACGGATACTCAAAGCTCAGCTTTCGCTCAAGCTCCGCGATCATTCCCTCGTCGCTGCCCTCCACCGGCGTATCCGCCGCGCGCACGGGCGCGGCCGCCGCGGGTTCCGCAGTCTCCATGGCGATATGCCGCCCGCCGTCGGCGATGGCGGAATAGATCAGCCAGTCCAGCATCGACTGCGCCGAGGCCAGCACTTCGGGCGCCATCGGCGTTGTGACCGCCTCGCGCGCCTTCGCCAGCGTTTTCTCCGCGTCCTTCACAACACCCGTGACGATCAGCCGCTCTTTCGGCCGCGTCAGTGCGACGTAGAGAAGCCGCAGTTCCTCCGAGAGCGTCTCCCGCTCAAGGCGCAGGCGTATCGCGTGGCGGGCCAGCGTCGGGTACTCGATGCGCCGCTTCGTATCCGTCAGCTTCGGGCCGAGGCCGAGCTGCGGATGCACAAGCACGGAGTCCTGGCTGTCGCGCTTATTGAAGCGCCGCGCGGTGTCGCACAGGAACACCACGGGGAACTCAAGCCCCTTAGATTTATGTATCGACATTATCTGCACCGCCGACGCGGATGCCGCGCCCGATGCCGGTTCCTGTCCCTTTTCGGCCAGACGGCGCAGCCACAGCACGAAGCGGTGCAGCCCGCGGTATCCGCTGCTCTCAAAGCGCTCCGACAGCTCCACAAGCTCCAGCAGATTCGCGCGGCGCTGCTCGCCGTCCGTCATGGCGCTGCATATCGCGAGCATGTCCAGCTCGTCGCAGAGCCGCCATGTCAGCTCCGCCGCGCTCATATCCGGCGCTTCCGCGCGGAATCCGGCGAGCGTTCTGACAAAGCCCGCACATTTCTCGTCCGTCTCCGCTGCGGCGCACAGCGCCGTGTAGAAATCGCAGCGCTTACCGGCGGCGCGTATGGCGGACAGCTCGTCCGCCGTGAAGCCGAACACCGGCGAGCGCAGCACCGCGATGAGCGGAATGTCCTGATACGGATTATCTATGACCGCGAGCAGCGACATCATCGTCGATATCTCTATCGAGGTAAAGAAGCCGCCGCCCTGCACCGACGCAACGGGGATGCCCTGCTGCACCAGCGCGTTTCTGTACACGCCGCCGATCGAGTTTGCCGAGCGCAGCAGGATCGCAATATCGCCGTATTCCAGCGGGCGCATACCGCCCCTGCCGCTCACCTCGGTGCGCACGTCTATCAGCTCGCGGATGCGCGCCGCGACATACTGCGCCTCAAGCTCGGTCTTGTCGGGGCTGTCCTCGTCCCCGCCGCCGCGCGGCAGCTCTATCAGCCGCAGCTCCGGCTTCGGAGCCTCGCCCTCATAGCTCGCGCCGCACTTGAGCGCCGCTGCCTCGTCATAGTCGATGTCGCCCAGTTCGCGCGACATACACAGCCCGAACACGGCGTTCGCCGCGTCCAGCACCTCGCTGCGGGAGCGGAAATTCTCCCGCAGCATGATGCGCCGCGGCTCGCCTGGGGCGGCGGCATCACAGTCGGCGTAGCTGAGATACTTCTCCGTGAATATTCCGGGGTCGGCCAGCCGGAAGCGATATATCGACTGCTTCACGTCGCCGACCATGAAGAGGTTCTTCCCGTCCCTGGATATGGCGCGGAATATCTCGTCCTGCACGCGGCTGACGTCCTGATATTCATCGACCATTATCTCCGTGAAACGCCCGCCGAGCTGTCGCGCCAGCGCGGACGGGCTACCGTCCTCGTTCGTCAGCAGCCGCACCGAGATATGCTCAAGGTCGCCGTAATCCACAAGCCCCGCGCGGCGCTTGTCCTTCGTCAGTTCCCCGGCGAAATCCAGCGTCAGCGCCAGCAGCGCCGTCATGGCGGGGGTGGTCAGTCGCAGCTCGCTCAGGAGCTTTTCGGAGTCGGAATAGAGCATGTCCCCGATCTTCTCCGTCGCCTTTTTGCAGGCCGTGCGGCGATTTTTAGCAAGCTCCGACAGCGCCGTGTCAGGCGATTTCGCCAGCCGCCCCAAGGCCGGATACGTGATCGGCAGGCAGGCGCGCGCCCTGTCCCAGCCGAGGTCAAGGCAGCGCCGAAGCTCGCGGAGCTGATCCGCCGTCGCAGCGATGCTGTCCGTATAGGCGGCGGCTATCTTCTCCTGCGCGCTTATCGCCTGCAGCACGCGCTCAAGCTCCGCCGCCCAGTAGTCGGCCATCGACTTGACGCGTTCGATTATCTCGCGCCCCCACGGGGTCTGCGCGGCGTCGTCTCCGGTCTCGCCCAGCAGCGCCACCTGTTCCGCCGCCCACTGCTCAGGCCGCGCATGGCACTGCATCTTGTCGTGCAGCGTCAGAACCAGCGTCCCAAGGCGGCGGTCGTCGCGCCCCGCGCCGACGGTGTCCGCCAGCAGCGCGAAGCCCGGATGCGCGTCCACGTTTTCATAGTACCTGTCCAGCACCCGCTCCAGCGCCGCCGACTTCATCACCGCGATGCGGTCGTCGTCCGCGATCTTGAACTGCGGCGGCAGGCCGCAGGCGTGGCAGTGCTCACGCAGAAGCGCCGCGCAGAAGCTGTGTATCGTGCCTATCTGCGCCTTCTGGCATAGCGCGCTCTGGCGGCGCAGCCGCTTATTGGCGGGATCCGCGGCAAGCGCGTTCGCTATCTCGTCCATAATGCGCCCGCGCAGTTCTCCCGCGGCGGCGCGCGTGAAGGTTATAATAAGGAAGCTGTCGATATCGACGGGGTGTTCGGCGTCGGTTATATAGCCCATCAGGCGCTCCGTGAGTACGCGCGTCTTGCCGCTGCCCGCGCCCGCGGACACCAGCACCGCGCTCCCGCGCGCGCTTATCGCCGCTGCCTGCGACGCGGTCGGCTTGAATTCAGCCATTGCCATCCTCCCCTTCCATCATCTCTATCACCTTGTCCGCCGGTATCTTCTGCTGGAAACGGCAGCTCTCGCCGTTCTCGCCCTGCGAGAAATGGCAGGCGTCAAAGTAGTCGCAGTTGAGGCAGGCGTTCTCCTGCTGGCTGCGGTAATACGGATCGGCGGCGATACTGCCGGAATTGAGCTGCCGCGCCATGTCCGTGAGCGTCTTTCCGATATGCCGTGACAGCAGGCCGAGCCGCTCCGCCGTCATAAGCGAGTCGGGTGTCGGCTTGCCGTATCTCATGCGGATCGGGATATATTTCTTGTCCTCGCCGTGCTCCCAGGCCTCTATGACCTCCGCGTCGTCGAGCACAACGCCGCTGCGTTTCACGCCGTCCAGCCGCAACCGCTGCGCCTCCTCGTCACCGCAGTCGCGGCTGACGGGCAGGATCACGCTGCGCGCGGGGACGTACATCACGCCTGCCGGTACGATCTCGCGGCCGTACAGCTTCTCCCCGTCGCGCCCCAGAGCGAACAGGTACAGCAGCATCTGAAGCCCCATCCCGTACCACACGTCGGAGAGTGAAAAGCTCTTTTTGCCGGTCTTATAATCGACCACGCGCAGGTACAGCCGCCCATCATGCAGCCAGCCGTCCACGCGGTCGGCAATGCCGGTGAGCGTCATTGCGCCGTCGCCGTCGCCAAGCTCCACGGGCGGGATATCGCTCATCTTCGAGAAGTCAAGCTCGAAGTCGAGCGGCTCAAAATCGGAGCGGCGCAGCTCCGCCGCCATGTCCGACACTATCTGGAACACATCCTTGCCGAGGCGGCGGAAGAGGTATATGAACCGCTGCGACTTCTCCTGAAAGTCGTTCAGCTGCTCATGCACATAGCCGTCCACATGGCGCTGGGTGATTGCGTGCAACTCGTCGTCCGAGACGGCGCTGAAGCCGCCGCGGTCACGCACGTCGCGCGCCGTGTGCTCCAGCACATAGTGCATGAACGTGCCGATCTCCGGCGGCGTGAAGCCCGCCGGTTCATACGGGCGCGCGTTCAGGCCGTACTGGCAGAAATACGCAAATTTGCAGGAGGCGAATTTATCTATCCTCGACGCGCTCAGCTTCAGCCGTCTGCCGTAGAGCGCGCGCACCGCCTCCGGTGACAGCCGGCCGCGGCTCATCTTCGCGGCGGCGGTCAGTTTGCCGAAGCGTTCGGGCTGCATCCGGCGGAAATACTCCGCGGCGGAGCGCTCGCGCGCCGTACCGCCGCTCACCGCGTGCGCCGCAAGCGTCAGCGCGGGCGCTTCGGCGGACATGCGCAGTTCGGATATATCCGCGTGCCGCGGCTGCAGGCCGAATATCGCCGCCGCGCGGCTGTATACGAAGGCCGGACGCTGCGGCGCGCCCTCGGAATTCACAAGCGGGCAGCACAGCGTCAGGCTGTCCGACGGCAGGCTAAGGCAGTTATATATCAGCGAGAACTCGCGCCACAGCTCCCCGTCTCCGGCTCCGCCGAGGTCGATGTCCAGCTCAAGCAGGCGCTTCCGCTCCTCGTCGGAGAATATTCCGGTGTCGCCGGACGCGGCGGGCAGGCGCTCGTCGCTCACGCCGAGGACGATGAGGTGCTTTATATTTCTGCGGCGCATACGGTCAAAATCACCGGCGGATACCCTGTCGAGCGACACGGGTATCACGCCCACATCGTAGCGCGAGAGCATCAGCGTGAACAGCCGCCCGAAGCCTTCCATGTCCATCTCCGTGTCGCCGAGTATCGCGGCGCACTGCTCAAGCGCGGAGACGATGATATCCCACAGCTGCGCGTACTCGCGCGCAAGGCTCTCCCGCCCCGCAGCCCTAAGCTGCTCCGCACGCTCGCTCAGGCGCTCGGAGAGCTTCAGCTCCTCGAAAAAGTCCGCCAGCGCCGCCGCCTGCTCCGCCGCGGTGGACGCTTCGCGGCCATGTGCGGCAAAATGCAGCAGCGGGTCGCCCAGCGCATAGCGCAGGGCGTTTATTTTTTTCAGGCGCTCCGCGGTCTCCTCGGTGTACTCGGCGTTGTAGCCGTCCGGATGCTGCCGCCAGTCGCCCGCGCGGCTCCACGCTCCGGCGCGGAGCTGCCACTTAAAGATATAGTTTTCAAGCGCGTCGCAGTCCTCCGGCGCAAGTCCGGTCAGGCCCGTGCGCATATAGCTTATCACGTCGTCAACTTCCCAGCCGCCGCACACGATGTCATACGCCGCGGCTATCATCGCAGGGAGCGGCTTCGACAGCAGGTCGCTGCGCCGCGCCATGAAAAGCGGCACGCCGTAATGCTCGAACGCGCTCTCCAGCGCCGCGCGGTATTCGTCAAAGCCGCGCACCGCGACCGCGATATCGCGCCAGCGGCAGCCGCCGTCGCGCACAAGGGATATCGCCTGCGCCGCCGCGAACTCACATTCGGCCACCATGCCGTCCGCCGTCATGAGCTTCACCGAATCGTTCGGCTCGCCCTGAAAGCTCACGGCGGAGTAGCTGAACATATTCTCGGCGAAGAAATCGAGCGCGTCGCCGCAGGTTCCCGACGCGAAATGCCGCGTCTCCGTCTCCGCGCCAAGTTCCCCCGCATAGGCGAGCAGCTCGCGCGCGCTGCGGCGGGACAGCTCGAATATCTCGTTCTCGCCGTGCAGCTCATCCATCGTCAGGCATACGGTGAGCTGCACGCCGCGCTTCAAAAGCGCACGCAGCACCTGTCGCTCCTGAAACGTGAAATCTATGAATCCGTCGACATATATATGGTCATCCGGCCCCATGGAGCTGTCGAGTATCTGCTCAGCAAGCACGGTCAGCCTGTCGGCGGGGTCGGCGTGTCCGTTCGCTACGACGGCGTCGTAGGCTTCGAGTATCAGCGCCATGTCCGCGAGCTTGTCCCCAAGTCCGCCTGGGCAGCTCTCCGAGGCCGCATAGAGCGCCTCGGAATCGACTCCGGCGGCCTTCAGACTGTCCACCGCCGCCAGCAGCGCCGACTGCGTCTCCGCCCTGCGCCCCGCCGAACCGTACACGCGCAGTCTCGACGCCGCGCCGTCCAGCGCCAGCGCCATGCACAGCAGCCGCCCGCCCTTATCGAGATATGGCGCTGCGCCGCCGCCCTGCTGGGACGCTATGCGCCGCGCAAGTCCGGTGAAGCTCATAACCTCGGCGTACAGCGACATACTGTCGCCGCAGACGCGGCACAGCTCGCGCTCCGCCTCATGGCTGTACTGCTCCGGAACTATGAGCAGGCGGCGTCCCTGCTTTTCGAGAACCGCCGTATGTATTTCATTTATGACCGCCGCGGTCTTGCCCGTACCGGCGCGGCCGGTAAAAAGTCTCAGCATTATTGAGCCCTCTCACGTTTTATACTACTTATTGTATTTTATCAAAAAACGCGCCCCGTATCAAGCAAAATGACCGGGCGGAAGGCTCCGTCCGGTCATATACTTATTAACTTGCTCAGTCCTCACTGAAGCGTACCCCGCCGCGCTCGGAGCGGCGCGTGATGAATATCGCACACAGGAAGCTTATAAGCTCCGCCACGCCGACCGCGTACCAGACAGCCGCGCCGTTCGTCGCCACCGAGATCAGCACGATGCACAGCGGCGTGAGGATGAAGCCGCGCAGGACATTCGCCGCCGCGGATTCGCGCGTGCGCTTGGTGGAATACAGGTACGAGGAGAGAATCGTATTCATCGACGCGAACAGGAACGCCCAGCCGTGACGCGGTATCGCCGCTACGGTTATCGCCGTGGCTGGGGCGTCCGCCCCGAACATCGCGCAGATGACCCCTCCGAGGGCGATTATCAGCCCGTATACAACGGCGCTGCCGCCAAAGCTGACGATAACGCCGGCACGCAGGAAATAGTGCAGATCCTCCTCGTTCTGGTCGCCGTAGCTGCGGCCGAACAGCGGCTGCATTCCCTCCGACACACCCATGAATATCGCATAGGCAAACGATATGATGTACCCGATTATCGAATACGCGTTCACTCCGTCGTCGCCGATGTACTTTATCAGTGTGAGGTTCATGCAGAGGATCGTCACCGGCGTTGTGAGCTGGGAGAGCATCTCCGGCAGGCCGCGTGTGAGTATCTTGCCGACAAGGGCTGCATCGAACTTCACCGGCGCTATTCTTAGCACGCCGCGCTTTTTGACAAAGTGCACGACGATTATCGCAAGTCCCGCCACCTGCGAGATGCCCGTGGCTATTGCCGCGCCCGCGATGCCCTTTTGCAGCGGGAAAACGAACAGCCAGTCGAGGAAAATGTTCAGCGCGGTGCTGACGATGGTGGAGACCATGACGAACACCGGCGCGCCGTCGTTGCGGCCGAAACCCTGAAGGGTGGCCGATATGGCGGCGGGCAGCGTAAAGATGCTGTACCACAGCAGGTAGTCGCAGACCATGTCAATATAGTTCCAGTCCGCGCCGAGGAGCGCCGCCAGCGGCCGTGTGAACATGATGCCGATGACGGAGAACACCGTTGCAATGACGGCCGTGCAGCCCAGCGAATGCATGAACGCCTGATTCGCACCGGGGATGTCCCCGCGGCCAAGGCGTATGGCCGCAACCGTGACGCCGCCGATCGTCGTCAGCATGAAGGCCGCGCCTATCACCATGATGAACGGCATGGCGAGGTTCACCGCGCCCAGCGCGTCCGTCCCGACGCCGTTGCCGACGAACACGCCGTCAACTATCGTGAACAGGAAAAACGCGCACTGGCTCAGTACGGTCGGTATAACGTAATTTGCAACTTTTCTCGCTCTCTGATTCTTCATTTATTCTCCGTCTCGCCTAACAGCTCGGCTCTCGCTTTCTTCAGATTTTCAAGATGCCGCCGGAAAAGGCTGAGGTACAGCTCCCGCTCTTCCTCTGTGAAGCCGAGCATCGCGGCGCGCTCGATCTCGTCGACTATGCTTATCGTCCTGCCGCACAGCTCCCGCCCCGCTTCCGTCAGGACGATGCTTTTTCGGTTCCTCGTGCCCGGTATCGGTTCAAGCCGCACAAGCTCCTTTTTTACCAGCCCGCTCACCGCGGAATTTATTGTCTGTGCCGGGAAAAACCACTCCTCGCACAGGTCGTTCTGCGTCACGGGTTTGTCCGCGCGGCTGAGCGTATACAGCACCCAGAACGCGGTATTGTTCATGCCGAAATGCGCGGCATAATCATCGCCTATTCTGTCCGACTCCTTATACAGCCTGTCAAGCGTCTGCATCTGGCGTCTCAGTTTTTCGTCCATATCCGCACCTCCGATTTATAAATCCGATTTCGGAAACATTGCGCAGTTTACTCCGATTTCGGATGTTTGTCAAGTACTGATTCATGTTTTTCAAAAAAAGATTGAACAGCGTGCAGTTTTCTGATATAATGCGTAAAAGTATTTTTTGAAGGGGTGAACCTGTGATGAAGTTTTCATCAAAAATGGAAAAATGCGGTCTTTCTCCGATGAGAAAGTTTAACGGTTACGCCGACGAAGCCGTGAAGCGCGGCATAAAGATATATCATCTCAACATCGGCCAGCCTGATATAAAGACCCCCGACGCCTACTTTAAGGCCATGCGGGAGTTCAGCGAGCCTGTACTCGCGTACGCTCCCTCCGCCGGCGTTCCCGCACTTATCGACGCGGTCTGCAATTATTACGACAATATCGGCGTAAAGCTGGATAAGAAGGATATCCTTGTCACCACCGGCGGCAGTGAGGCGCTTCAGATGACTATGGCGACGCTGCTTGACGACGGCGACGAGATCATCATCCCCGAACCGTTCTACCCGAACTACCACACCTCCGTCACCCTCGCCGGCGCTACCATCCATCCGCTGACGACCTGCCCGGAGGAGAACTACCGCTACGCCGTGCGCGAGCGCGTCGAAGCCTGCATAAACGAGCACACCCGCGCCATCCTGGTCACGAACCCCGGCAACCCGACCGGCACCATCCTCACGCCGGACGAGCTGAAGCTGATGCTCGACATCGCCAAGGAGCACAATCTGTTCATCATCTGCGACGAGGTGTACAGAGAGTTCGTATATGGCGGCGAGCCGCTGCAAAGCGCGCTTCAGTACGAGGGCTATGAGGACAACGTTATCGTTATCGACTCCGTGTCCAAGCGCTTCTCCGCCTGCGGCGCACGTATCGGCCTGCTCATCTCCAAGAACAAGGAGTTCATGTCTCAGGCAATGAAATGGTGCCAGTGCCGTCTGTGCGCCTCCACGACCGACCAGGTCGCCGCCGCCGCGCTCTACTCCGTGGACAAGGACTATTTCGCCGCGACGCGCGACGAGTACAAGCGCCGCCGCGACACCATGGTCGAGAAGCTGTCGAGCATCCCCGGCGTTATCTACGCGCAGCCGAAGGGCGCGTTCTATATAATGGCCGCGCTGCCCGTTGACGATGCGGACAAGTTCCAGCTATGGCTGCTCAACGAGTTTGACGACAATGGCGAGACCGTCATGTTCTCCTGCGGCGAGCCGTTCTACGGCACTCCCGGCAAGGGTAAGAACGAGGTTCGCATGGCGTACGTCCTCAAACAGGAGGATCTCGCCCGCGCGATGGATATCCTCGCCGTCGCAATAAAGAAATACAACGAAACGCACTGAGCGATAAAAAAATTCCCATGAAGACTTCTCTTCATGGGAATTTTTTTATTTGTCTTTATTTATCTGGTCGAACCGGACTATTTTCGCGTTCTTTTCGCCGCGCTTCGGGAGCTTGTGCTTCACGCCGTCCGGTGTGACGATATAGGTGTTCTCAAGCAGCTCTATCGTGCCGCGCCGCCACTCCTCGATATACTCCTTGCGCAGCGCCGCGCGCTCGGTCTGCTCCGCCTCGGTCAGCTCGCGCTCCTTCGCGAGCCGCGCAAGCTCATTTATACGGTCAAGTTTTGTCTGTTCCATTGAAATTCTCCTCGCTTATCCGATAGTCCCAAGCTCGTCGAGCGTCAGCTCAAACGCGGGGATGAAGTGCTCCATAAAATATTTGACCTCCGGCAGCGGGTTTGCCTCCAGCTGTTCGCGGTTCTGCTTCTCCGCGGACAGAAACTCGTTGTTGCCCGCCTTGCGCTCCTCGATGCACTTTATGTACGCCGAGAGCTTGTCCGCCGCCTTGACGATGTCGTGCAGCCGCTCCTGCGTCTCGCCGGTCAGCAGCGGCTCATACGCGCCGCGCAGCTCGTCCGGCAGCGTGTCCAGCAGCATGTTGCATGCCAGATTCTCCACCTGCCGGTAAGCGCCCTTGATCTCCTCGCTGTGGTATTTTATCGGCGTGGGCAGGTCGCCGGTGAGAATCTCGGAGCTGTCGTGAAACAGCGCCACGACCGCCGCCTCGTTCGGATCACAGGGGACGCCCATCACGTCGCGCCGTATCACGCCCAGCGCGTGGGCGATGACGGCGACCATGTGGCTGTGCTCCTGAATATTTTCCGGCAGAGAATTGCGCATAAGGCTCCAGCGGACAATGTACCGCATGCGGGATATATATGCAAAGAAATTATCGCTCATAGCTCGCTCCTGACTTTTTTTCTTGATTATAATACATGCGCCCGCATTTTTCAACCGCGTCGGACGCGGCGGGTAAAAATTTCCCGAAATTTCAGCAAAAATTGCGCTTTTATGTTGATTTTTAGTTTCACTGGTGTTAAAATTCAGTTTTGTGTTGAAAATAAAATCAGAGACAAATCTAACGCAAGGGAGTTGCGATAAATGGACAAACTCAGAAACGTAGCAATCATTGCCCACGTTGACCACGGCAAGACCACTCTGGTCGACGAAATGCTCAAGCAGTCCGGCGTATACCGCGAAAATCAGGAGATCGTGGACCGCGTAATGGACTCCAATGACCTTGAGCGTGAGCGCGGCATCACCATCATGGCCAAGAACACCGCCGTATGGTACGGCGACACCAAGATAAATATAGTAGACACCCCGGGTCACGCTGACTTCGGCGGTGAGGTCGAGCGTATACTCAAGATGGTCAACGGCGTTATCCTGCTCGTTGACGCAGCCGAAGGCCCCATGCCGCAGACCCGCTTCGTGCTCAGCCGCGCGCTCGAGCTGGGGCACCGCGTCATCGTCGTCGTCAACAAGATCGACCGCCCCGATCAGCGCATCCACGAGGTTGTGGACGAAGTGCTGGAGCTGCTGATGGATCTCGACGCGACCGACGAGCAGCTGGATTCCCCGATGCTGTTCTGTTCCGGCCGTCAGGGCACCGCGAGCTATTCGCCCGACGTCCCCGGCACCGATCTCAAGCCCCTGTTCGACACTATTCTTCAGTACATCCCCGCGCCCGAGATGGATCTCGACGCGCCGTTCCAGATGCTCGTCTCCAGCATCGACTATAACGAGTACGTAGGCCGCATCGCCATCGGCCGCATCGAGCGCGGCGTCATCAAGCAGAATCAGGAGATCGAGGTCTGCAACTATCATACGCCCGACGAGCCGTCGATGAAAGCCAAGGCCGTCTCGCTCTATCAGTTTGACGGGCTGAACAGAGTCCCCGTGACCGAGGCCGGTGCCGGCAACATCATCGCCATGAGCGGCATCGGCGACGTCACGATTGGCGACACTATCTGCGCCCGCGGCGCGGCCGAGGCTCTGCCCTTCGTAAAGATCAGCGCTCCGACTCTGGAGATGACCTTCTCCGTCAACAACAGCCCCTTCGCGGGTCGCGAGGGCAAGTTCGTCACCTCCCGCCAGATCCGCGAGCGCCTCATGCGCGAGACGCTGAAGGACGTCTCCCTCCGCGTCAGCGATATTCCCGACAGCACCGACAGCTTCAACGTCGCGGGCCGCGGCGAGATGAGCCTGTCCATCCTTATCGAGACCATGCGCCGCGAGGGTTATGAATTTCAGGTGTCTCCCCCGCGCGTGCTGTATCAGGAGATCGACGGCAAGAAGTGCGAGCCTATCGAGCGCGTCGTCGTCGACGTGCCGCAGGACTCCATGGGTTCGGTCATGGAGAAGCTCGGCTCCCGCAAGGGCGAGTTCCTTGAGATGACGCCGGTCGGCAACCGCATTAAGATGGAATTTCTCGTTCCGTCGCGCGGCCTGTTCGGCTACCGCAACGAGTTCCTTACCGACACCAAGGGCGAAGGCATCCTCGCCTCCGTGTTTGAGAAGTACGACGTTTATAAGGGCGACATCGCCCGCCGCAATACCGGCTCCCTCATCGCGTTTGAGACCGGCGAGGCCGTGGCCTACGGCATTTGGAACGCGCAGGAGCGCGGCCAGATGTTCATCACGCCGGGCACCAAGGTCTACGCGGGCATGGTCGTCGGCGTGTGCCCGAAGTCCGACGACGTGCCGGTCAACGTGTGCCGCACCAAGCACCTGACCAACACCCGCGCCTCCGGCTCCGACGAAGCGCTGCGCCTCATCCCGCCCAAGCAGATGAGCCTTGAGCAGTGCCTTGAGTTTCTCGCGGACGACGAGCTGCTTGAGGTCACGCCGAAAAACCTGCGCCTGCGTAAGAGCATCCTTGATCACAGTCTGCGCATGAAAACACTGATGAGAAACAAGTAAATGTTGACGAGTAGCGAGCCTACGGCGGAATGCCGTAGGCTCGATTTAGTTTGTCTCAACGATTTCAAGTATTACTTCTTTTGATACAATATGCAGTTCGTTTCCGGAAAACGTCTGAAACAACAGGTACAGCGAGTCCATGTATTCGCCGTGATTCGGGAGATATTTCTGCAAATATGAAAAATCTTCTTCCACAGTCAGTGAAACGATCGTTGCGCGCTCCCCCTGCCAGTCCCCTTTAATCGTGAGGGCAGTCTCTATGTTGAGGAAGGTAAAGTTGATTTTTGCGCCGAAAATCGGATTGAATAATGTGATCTTAATGCTGTCTTCTTTAAAGTCAAATTCCGCATTTTCCAATTCCGCATCGTGAACATAGCTGTTGTATAGCAGCTCTTTTAACCCTTTGACGTTATCTTTATTATATCTCGGCATAGTCACCCTCTGCACATTGCTGCAGCAAACGTAAGTTGCTTTCCCAGGCCTCATCACTGCGCTTCTTTGCTTTTTCAATGCAAACATTTACTGCATTGCGGATAGAATTGTTATCCGAGTATTTTTGCAGCCTATTTAAAATGCAAAGCGCCCCAGGCCAATTCATATCCTGTAACCATTCTAACAATTCGACTAAATAGGGCTTAAGCTCCTCGTCGCTTCTCTCTGCTATGATTCGAGTACAATTTCCCCATACATTTTTATTATGCTTTGGTGTTAACGGTTGTATAAACGGAATAATCGTTTCCGTATCTCTTGCTAAGAATATTCCCTTGGATTGAATTTCATATGGCATATGCCAATCGAGCATATCCATAATTTCTGTAATATCTACCATTTTATAATTGTTGGCGTCCGTTCACCAGTTTTTGTCGATCGTCAGCAGGGGCTTAATAGTGTGCGCTAAACTGTATTCGCGTTCGATAACATCTGGGCAAAATATCTCTTCATCTGAATAATAATTAATTTTAGAAAAGGCTGGTTCTTTTTCAAAATAAACAGCAGTTATAAAAACGCCTTCTTTTACCGCAAAGCTTTGAGCCATTCCCCTGCCGCCATAAGATTCTCCGGTGTTATACTGATCATACATTGCATATACTCGTTCCCACGTCGTACCGTTATTGACCATGTCATCAAGTATGGCATGCATCTCATCATAGCTTTTGAATTCGTCCGTTAATAAACAGAAGGCTATACTGCCTTTATCGTAGCTAAACTCGGGGTCATCGAAGTACACAAATGCCCGCTTACCGGTGTTCGACATGAGCACAATATAGGGAAGATAATTTTCAAAAAACTCCCTTGGGTCTCGGATGCACTCAATTTTGTAGTCCCTTGCGAGGTCGAGTATATTGTCATAGTTCTCTCCGATCGAGGCAAGGTCGGCAGGGGAATAGGTATGAGTTATCAGCTCTTCCGCCGGGGTTGTGTTATCAACCGGCGGCAGTTCAATGCGGCTCTCATAGGCAGCAAACAGCAGGCATATCAATACACATATAATGATCAGCTTTTTCATGTCTCCCCCCTAGCCGTGTAAGCATATCTTTATTTGTAATATCTCATCTCCAAAAAAGAGCTTTTATATTTTCCTCTGTTTGGATTTGGGAACATCGTACGATGACGTGAGCGTTCCGTTGCCGTCAAAATGTTCATAGCAGTTTAACTTTCCATCTAGGTCATGGTGAAATCTATATTTATACCAAACTATATAGCGTTCTCTTTTTTCGCCGCGATACACGTCTTTGAGCAGGCCGTTATTATCATAAGAGTACTTTTCAGAATAATAATCTTTATATCCCCCGAGCCGCGGATTTTCAATGTAACACACCAGCCTGTCATAACTAACAATACGACCGCAGTCATCATATTCGCAGATAGACACGCCAGAAATTTCCGGTCTATAAATCACTTCATAAATCGGAGCGACAACCGTTTGCCCATCTCTTATTAGAAATTCTTTGGAGTACAACACCGGTGTGGCTCCGCAATCACGATCCCAGTAGTATTCAGCCACATTTAAGCGGTTATCGCTGTCAAAGCTATATCTGAATTGATAGTTACTGCGCGGGTGTATAACGCGCCTTCCTCGGTTCACTCCTCCGACCACGATATCTTCAATCAGACTTGGGCTATAATACCCCCTATGAATCCCTCCACGGCTTCCGCAGCAGTATTCATATCTGCTCGGCGTACCGGAAAAGTTTGCATCTATCTCCTCATATCTTTTGCAGTACTTATTTATCTCGTGCAGAAGTACCTCTTCTTCAAATGACAAATCAATCATAGCTTCTCCGTTCAAGAAATGCAGGTGCGTTTTTTACCATAACTGCCCCTGTCATCTAACGTTTTTAATAATATATCCTTTCAAAGCTGACTTTTTTACGCGAATATTCCTCTATGATTCCCTTATACTTTTCTGTATCACAGTAAATATTCTTCACAAGAAACGGATGTCTCCACTTTGGACTGGGATGCAAGTGGTGAAGCTCTTTATGCCCTTCTTCATATTTTTTGCAAGGTTTCAGAACTATGGCAAACATTTCTCCCATCAAGCTCGTGCTACCCCTGTTTGGAAAGCGAACGATGCCAATTTGTGCTACTTCGTACCAGTATATCTCCACGGGTATGATTCCAAGAACATGATATTTCAGCTTGCGGGAGTCAACTGACGCCTATTGGCATGCTCTGAATGCAAGAATGAGCATATACGCAAGGAACTTTGATGCAATAAGAACTAAATCGCTTCGAGAAAGATCCCAATGCATTGCAATAAGGAAACCTAAACACAGAGTACCTATGGCTGCAACGATTATTACATCAATCTTTTTCGGCCATATGCGCATCACAGGCCGTTCCTCCGTCGTTTGCTCATGGTCTTCCATCGTCGTGCCGCCCCCTTCTCTGCGCTTTCGCGGAATTTTCCGGTTTATCTGATTTGAGATTACCAAATACCGGTCTGTATGTCAATATTTTCAGACATTCTGCACGACGAAATCCCGCAGGATCGCTCCTGCGGGATCGAAATAATTAAAACCCGCGCCCGCATATTCTTCCATAATAAGCAAAGACTAGTACTGTCAGCCAGCATTACAAATACACACAGAAAAGGGAGATATAACATGAAGGCAACCGGAATAGTCCGCCGTATAGACGACCTCGGCCGCGTGGTCATACCCAAAGAAATTCGCCGCACCATGCGTATCCGTGAGGGCGACCCGTTGGAGATTTTCACAGATAAGGACGGGGAGCTGATATTCAAGAAGTATTCCCCGATCGGGGAATTATCCGACTTCGCTGCGCAGATATGCGACAGCCTGCGCAAGGCTACCGACGGCATTGTCGCCGTGAGCGACAGAGACAGCGTCATCGCCATTGCCGGCGGCGCAAAGCGCGAGCTTATGGACAAGCCCATCAGCCAGCAGCTCGCCGCGGTCATGGAGAGCCGCAGCGTCTACCGGCAGGAGTCCGGCGGCAGCTCGATGCCGGTCGTGGCGGACGACGAAAAATACTGCGTTTCCATAGCGGCTCCCGTCATTTCCGAGGGCGATCTGATGGGCTGCGTAATGTTTATCACGCCGCGCAACAGCATCCCATGCGAGGAGCTTGAATACAAGCTTGCCCAGACGGTCGCATCGTTTCTGGGGAAGCAGATGGAGAGCTGAAAAAAGCGACAGCAGCCGACAAAGGCGCTGTCGCTTTTTGAATTCCGTCGCCCATTATACATACCTGACACGTTGCGTCGGGCGGCATTACGTGGTAAAATAGCAGCACAATATTTTAAAAGGCAGGAACTGATATGAAATCACAGCGGGAATTTCCGCGTCTGGTCATAAGCCCGAAGGGCACGCGTTGGGTCGAGCAGGGGCATCCATGGATATACGAGGCGGAGGTCGTCTCCGGCGGCGAGGACGCCGAAAACGGCGTGCTTGTGGACGCGGTGAGCGAGAAGGGCAAATACCTCGGCACCGGCTTTCTCAGCCGCAAAAGCAAAATTCGCGTCCGCCTCATCTCCCGCAACGCGAACGACCGCTTCGACGCGGCATTCTGGAAGCGCCGCATAAAATACGCGTGGGACTACCGCAAGGTCGTCATGGGCAGCGACACCGGCTGCTGCCGCGTGATATTCGGCGAAGCGGACGGCTTCCCCGGCCTGACGGTGGATAGATTCTCGGAGCTTCTGGTCGTGCAGACGCTTTCCGTCGGCATGGAGCGCATAAAGGACACGCTGTTCCCGCTGCTCGCCGAGGTTCTGCGCGAGGACGAGCAGGACATCCGCGGCATATTTGAGCGGAACGACGTCGCAATGCGCGAGCTTGAGGGACTGGAGCAATACAAGGGCTGGTACCCGCTCCCCGGCGAGACGCACCCGGAATCTCCGGTTACGGAGATCTGCGAAAACGGCATATTCTACAAGGTCGATGTTGAAAACGGGCAGAAAACCGGCTTCTTCCTCGACCAGAAATACAACCGCCTCGCTGTGGCGCGGCTAGCAAAGGGGCGCCGCGTACTCGACTGCTTTACGCACACCGGGTCGTTCGCGCTCAACGCCGCGCTCGGCGGCGCGGAGCACGTCACGGCGGTGGACATCTCCGCCTCGGCAATAGAGATGGCCAAGGCCAACGCACAGCGCAACGGGCTTGACGGCAAGATGGACTTTCTGGTAGCGGACGTGTTCGACCTGCTGCCGGAGCTGGGCAAGCAGGGCAAGGCTCCGTTCGATTTCATCATTCTCGATCCTCCGGCCTTCACCAAATCCCGCAAGACCGTTGCGGGAGCGGAGCGCGGCTACAAGGAGATAAATCTCCGCGCGCTGAAGCTTCTGCCGCGCGGGGGCTACTTCGCCACGGCATCATGCAGCCATTTCATGCCCTCGGAGCTGTTTGTGAAGATGCTGAAGTCCGCCGCGGCGGACGCCGGAGTGGAGCTGCGGCAGATTGAAGCCCGCCAGCAGGCGCCCGACCACCCCATACTCTGGAACGTTCCGGAGACGGACTACCTCAAGTTCTACATCTTTCAAGTCGTATAACGGCGTAAAATCATTCATTATAATATATCCACATTTATCCACTGCACGTCCCGTGCGGTGGATTTTTTGCGGAAAATTTTTACGGAAATACTTGACATTAAAATAACGTGGTGATATCATATTGATATCAAAAAGATGGAGGGCAAAGAAAATGACCGAAAAGATACTTGAAAATAAAAAGCACGGTATGCGCGCCCTGATAATAATCATCGCGCTTTACGCCGCGGGCATCGCCGCGATGATCATCGGCGGCATCGGCATGGCCAACGCCGTTGATTACGTATCTACGCCGTTCGGCGTCGGCGCAGTAAACAGCGTGGCAAAGCACAACTACACTGTGCTGTTCGTCATCGGCTGCATCTGGGTCTGCATCGGCTGGGTGCCGATCATCGGCCTGAAGGTACTCAAGCCGCAGGAGGCGCTGGTTCTGACCCTATTCGGCAACTACGTCGGTACGCTGAGAGGCGAGGGCTTCTACTTCGTCAACCCCTTCTGCGTCGGCGTGAACCCCGCAGCCAAGACCAAGCTCAACCAGAGCGGCGACGTTGACGGCGGCTCCGCGAAAGGGCTGTCGCTGAATCTCTCCGCGCCCGATGTCTCGGCCGCCGCTGCCCAGTCCGCGAGCAAGAAGATTTCCCTCAAGGTGATGACCCTGAACAACTCCCGCCAGAAGATAAACGACTGCCTCGGCAACCCCATCGAGATCGGCATCGCCGTCATGTGGCGCGTTGTGGACACTGCGAAAGCTGTTTTCAATGTCGACAACTACAAGGAGTACCTGTCTCTCCAGTGCGACAGCGCAGTGAGAAATATCGTCCGCATCTACCCCTACGACGTGGCGCCCGGCGTGGACACCACCGGCGACGGGCTCGCCGACGAGGGCAGCCTGCGCGGTTCAAGCGAGACGGTCGCTTCCCGCATCCGCGACGAGATACAGAAGAAGGTCTCCGACGCGGGCATCGAGATAATCGAAGCGCGCATCACCTACCTTGCCTACGCTCCTGAGATTGCCGCGGTCATGCTCCAGCGGCAGCAGGCTTCCGCGATAATCGACGCGCGCAAGATGATAGTCGACGGCGCGGTCGGCATGGTCGAGATGGCACTGGAGCGCCTTGAGGAGAGCGGCTCGGTGCAGCTTGACGAGGAGCGCAAGGCGGCGATGGTGTCGAACCTGCTGGTCGTGCTCTGCGGCAACCGCGACGCACAGCCGATAGTCAACTCCGGCAGCCTGTATTAATAGAATGGCAGAGAAGAAGCAGGTTCCGCTGCGCCTGTCCGCGAAACTCTATGACGCGATAGCGGCATGGGCGGAGGATGATTTCCGCTCGGTCAACGGCCAGATAGAATATCTGCTGACCGAGTGCGTGCGGCAGCGGAAGAAAAACGGAAAATATGTATCTGAAACGCTCGACGAGCCGATAGAGCTGGACATCAAGTGAGCACAGGGGGGAAAGAATAAATGCTTAAAATCAACGGTCTGACGAAGACCTACGGCGGCAAAAAGGCCGTGGACGACCTGACGCTGCATATCGCGCCGGGCGAGATATACGGCTTTATCGGCCACAACGGCGCAGGCAAGACCACGACGATAAAGTCCTGCGCGGGCATCCTGCAGTTTGACGCCGGTGAGATATACGTGTACGGTCTGTCGGTCAAGACCGACGCACTCGAGTGCAAGCGCCGCATGGCGTACATACCGGATAACCCCGATCTGTACGAATTCATGAGCGGTATAAAGTATCTGAACTTCATCGCCGATATCTTCTGCGTTCCGGCGGACGCCCGCATAGAACGCATCAGGAAGTACGCGGACATTTTCGGTCTGACAGACGATCTCGCGCAGCCAATATCGGCCTACTCTCACGGCATGAAGCAGAAGCTTGCGATAATCTCCGCGTGGCTCCACACGCCGAAGCTCATCATCATGGACGAACCCTTCGTCGGTCTCGACCCGAAGGCCGCGCACGAGCTGAAGCTGATGATGCGCGAGCACTGCGATGCGGGTGGAGCAATATTCTTCTCGACGCACGTGCTTGAGGTCGCGGAGAAGCTGTGCGACAAAGTGGCCATAATTAAGTCCGGTCGGCTCATCGCCAGCGGCAGCATGGAAGAAGTCAAGGGTGACTCCTCGCTTGAGGCCGTGTTCCTCGAACTGGAGGGTGACGGCAATGCTTAAATCTCTGCTTCGTGTGCGCATGACGGCCTTGGGCAAATGGTTCACCGGCGCGACGGCGAAGAAGGGCAAGCAGACCAAAGGCTCGATGATCGGCTTCGCGTTTCTGATGGTCTACGCTTTCGGTGCGGCGGGCTTCGGCATATGGCATCTGTTCGACGTGCTGGCCGCGCCTTTCCACGCGGTCGGGCTTGACTGGCTCGTGTATGCGATGGCCGTGATGATGGACTTCGGACTGATGTTCATCGGCAGCGTGTTTTTCGCCAAATCTCAGCTTTTCGAGGCGCGCGACAACGAGTTGCTGCTGAGTCTGCCCGTGAAGCCCGGCGATATTCTGATAAGCCGGCTCGTGATGCTGCTCGTCATAAACCTTGTGTTCAGCCTGCCGGTCGTGATCCCCGTCATCATCGTCCGCTGCTCGCTGGGAGCGGTCGGCGGCTATGAGGTTCTGGCCTTTGTGCTGGTATTCGCGCTGCTGCCGTTCTTCGCGCTGGCGGTGTCCGCGCTGTTCGGCTGGCTGTTCAGCATCATTACGGCGCATATCGGCACGGGCAAGGGCGTTATCGGTATGTTGCTGTGCGTCGCGCTGATCCTCGGATACAGCTGGCTGATGATGAAGCTCAACACCGGACTTCTGAGCGACGCGCAGTCTCAGGCGCAGGCCATCGCCGATTCCGTAGGCAGCTCGTCGCCGCTATACGCCGTGGGCGCGGCTATTGCGCTCGGCCGCGGCGATTTGCTCGCGGTGGTATGCGCGGTGCTCGTCGCTGTGAGCGCGGCGGCATATCTGCTGCTTGAGCGCAACTTCATCCGCACCGCCACGATGAAGCGCGGCGGGGTCAGAAACAAGTACGTCGAAAAGCGCGAGGCGGCCAAGGCTCCGGACGCCGCGCTGCTCGGCCGCGAATTTGCGAGATTCTTCTCCAGCTCCGCGTACATGGTCAACGCCGGACTCGGCGCGATCATGATGATAATCGCCGCCGTGGCGCTCGTGATAAAGCGCGCGGACATAACGGAGCTGTTCTCGATGCCCGGCATAAGCGCGCAGCTGTGCCCGCTGCTGCTGGCCGCGATATGCCTGCTGGGCAGCATGAATTTTGTCAGCGCCCCGTCGGTGAATCTTGAGGGGCGCAGCCTGTGGATAGCGCAGTCACTGCCGGTCACGGTGCAGCAGGTGCTCTGCGCAAAGCTCCGGCTCCACCTTTACATCTGCCTGATCCCCGCGCTTATCGCCTCGCTTGCGGCGGTATTCGTCGCGCGCCCCGATGCGGCGGACGCGGCGGCGCTGATAATCATCCCGCTGCTGTTCGGCGTGTTCACGGGCATACTTGGCCTTGTCGAGAACCTGCGCCATCCGAGTCTGGACTGGAGCAACGAGGCACAGGCGGTCAAAACGGGCGTGGGGCTGCTGTTCACAATGCTGATAAGCTGGGCGGCGCTGATCCCGCCGATAGTCCTGTACGCTGCATGCGATGTGGACTTCAACATCTGCGCGTGGGGCTTTGCGGCGGCGATAGCGGCGGCAGACATCCTGCTCTATCGCTGGCTCATGAGCCACGGCGCGGAAATTTATGCGGCGCTGTGATATAAGACGCAAATTTTTTGAAAAAACCTATTGACAAACTCCGCTATATTTGTTATATTAACGGAGCTGTGGCCGAGTAGTTCAGCTGGTTAGAACGCCGGCCTGTCACGCCGGAGGTCGAGGGTTCAAGTCCCTTCTCGGTCGCCACAACATATGCCCCTTTTTAAGGGGCATATACTTTGCTGCTATAGCTCAGTAGGTAGAGCGCATCCTTGGTAAGGATGAGGTCCCCAGTTCGAATCTGGGTAGCAGCTCCAGCAAAAAAGCCTGTAAGTGTGCTACTTACAGGCTTTTTTGTATTTGCAGATAGCATCAGGCAGGAGCACCCTTGCTCAGCTCTTGGGGGTCAAATTTAGGGGTACAGGTAGCCTTTGGGGGTCAGCTTAAGGGTACGGACAAAACGGCCGATATAGCGTAGATTTTACTGCTTGGCCTTGTTTATCAGATTCTCGCCGACACCGAGGATTATCGCTTCAATATCCGCCCCCGCGGCGTTGATGATGTTAATTGCGGAAGGGAGCATCTTCTGCTTAGTCTGCGCCACAAGCATGTTGCGCAGATCAGCTATTTCGTCGGGTGTCAGTTTGCCGTCTGCAGCTGCGGCTTTCAGCGGCCCGACAATAGTCTGCTGCAATTCGCCAACAGTGGTCTTTGCGGCTTCTGTCAGAGCGCGAAGCGCCTCGCTGACATTCGCAGTTTCAGCGCGCTTGGCGGCCAGCGTAGTGAGGTATGTACCCAGCACGCCTATCAGCATGAGCAGCAGTGCCGCAGTGATCTTCACGATGTTTTCGATAATGATGTCTGTCATTTTTGTAGTTCCTTTCTTTACTTTAAAAAGTCGTTTTTCTCAAGGCGTCCGTCAAAGACGCCTTTAAGATACTTGATACTTGCCGTCGCGCGGTTGTTCTCGTACGTCGGGTGGGTCTCGCAGTAGTCCTCGTACCTGTCAACATCGAGCAGGATATCGATCCAGTGCTCCTCTGTGTGCAGGACGCCGCGCCTGACCTCGTCGCCAAAGCGCAGAATGCGGCTGCGGGACTCGTCGGCCTTCGCCGCCGCATCCTCCCGAATGTGCGCTTCGAGCTTTTCGCCTAGCGCATCGAGCTTCATCATGACTTGGTTATCTTCGTCCTTGCGCGCTTTCTTTGCGTTCTTGTTGGCAAGAATAAGTGAAAATATCCCGGCCACAATCGCCGCACCGCAAGCACTGATAAACGTTTTTAAAATCTCCATAAATAACCCTCACTATATGTATTCCGGAATATCAAATGCGCATTGGACTCAGCCTCCTATCAGCCGCGCCCAAGTCTGAGCGCCTATGATACCGTCCTGCTGCAAGCCGCAGGCGCGCTGGTACGCGATAACCGCGTTGCAGGTGTCCTGCCCTATCTCGCCGTCAGCGCCGCACCTGCCGCAGGAGTATCCGCGCCCGATGAGGAGCAGCTGCGCCGAGCGGACGAACTCGCCCTTGTCGCCGTAGCGCAGCAGCGGCAGGCCGGTGACGTTCAGCGTCGAGGCGGTCGCCTGTGTGGTAGTCTGTGCAGGCTGCGTTGGATTGGCAGCAGCCTCGTAGCTTATCCAGCGGGGCTTACCCCACAGACCCCAGCCGCGCCCGGCAAGCTTTGTTTTCACGACGCCCCGCGCGTGGCCGGTTGCCTCTACGACGTAGCCGCCGCCGACGTAAACGCCGACGTGGGACATGTCGCGCATAAACACGCACACGCCCGGTATGTCAGGCATGGTGTCGATGCTGCCGCTTTCGGGGCAGGCCATGAATAGCCCGCTCACCGCAACGTCCTGCGATGCTTTGTATATAGGCTCGCCGTCCGGTGTGTCGCACCAAAGGTAGCCCTTTATAAGCCCGACGCAGTCATGCACCTTCTGTCCGAACTGCGCCGGAAAGTCTCCGGCAGTGTAATAGTCTGGGTACTGCTGCCGCTTGGCTGCGAGCAGTCCGGCGGTCGCCGTCTGCCCGAAGGTGCCCCACCAATAGGGCTTGCCCAGCTGCGCGAGCGCGTACTCGACGAGTCCGGTGTTTGTCTTTGTCATGCCGTTACCTTCTCCCATGCCGCCGCATAATCTGCGGGGCTGTATGCCGTATCCTGTACGCACAGATAGAGCTTGCCGCCGAGCAGTGCATACTCGCCGCTGTGGTACATATCGTGTGCGCCCGTGAGCAGCACGTCCACGCTCTGGCCGCCACCCTCAAAAACAGCGGTCTTCACGAGGCCGTCCCAATCGGCGGAGAAGAAAAAGGACACCTCAGCGCCCTGCATGCCGCTGGTCAGCCTCTCGCGCTGCGTTGTTTCCGCGCATGTGCGCGATACGTTTATTTTTATCATGTCTAACCTCCTAGCGGCGATTTGCCCAGGTATGTCTCGGCGGGCTTTTTGCCGACGTAGGGCGTCGCCGGAGTGAGCACGCCGTTGATGCGTATCATTGCGGTACTGCCCTGCACGGTCAGGCTCTGCGCCGCGCCGGTAAGCTCTATACCGTTCTGCAGCACCGTGCCGCCCGCCGTAGCGTAGAAATACATCTGATACGCGCTGCCGTACGAGCTATTTTTCTTAAACGACAGCGTAAAGCTCAAGGCGGTGCCCGATTTGGACACCGGCACCTTTGCTCCCGCGCCTTCCCACGCTGTGGCGTAAGCCTGACCGGCGACCGACGTGCCCGTCACGCTCACGCTTGCGGAGACCGTCCCATCGATGCAGACGCCGCCAAAAGTGTTGACGCTGTACGTGCCCGTACGCTGCGCCATCTTGACCTCTACGCGCGTTATCCACGCGTACCACGTGCCGTTTTCTTTTGCGGCGGCATAGGTCAGCCTCACGCCGAAATTGCCGCCCGTGAGCTCATAGGAGTCTGTGTAGGTCTTCGCCATGTTTCAGCCCTCTATCAGATAAAAAAGCTCGTTGTCGGCGATGTCTGATGGCACGGTCGTGCCGTAGTCAACGCCCTCCACCAGCGTCCGGCGGGTTCCGGCCATTGCTTCGTTTACCGCCGCGCCCGTCATGGCCGTCTGCGCATCGGCAAAGCCGCGCACAATGTCGGTAATGCCGCCGCTGCCGAGCGCCACGACGCAAAGCTCCATTTCGTACGTCGCGCCGCCGCCTTCGTTCACCGCGCCCTGTGTGAGTGCCGAGAAGCCCGTCAGCAATGCCGCGTAGTCCACCGTCCACGCGAACTGCGCGAAGCTGGAGGCCGTGGACGCCTTACTGCTGTCGATTGTGCCCTTGATACGCGCGTAGCCGGTCGTGCCGGTCACGCTCACGGTCTCGGTCGTGAGTATTTCTATAAGGCGTCCGGCCTCCACGAAGAGGCCAGCCCCGATATTAAGGGTGCTGCCGGTCTTGCTGATGCCGCAGCCGTACAGCTTGCCGTCGCGCAGGAGCTGTTGAAATATGGCGCCGTGGGCGACGGCGGGGACCTTCTGCCCCGGGAATGTAATGGGTTTTATCATGTCGTGCCTCCTTTATGTTGCGTCGAACGCCTTGGCCGAGATGTTGCCGCTGTTGTCCACCGCCAGCGTGTACAGGCTGCCGTTGGGCGCCTGAAGATACACATTTGCCATGTTTTGTTTGATGTTGTTCCCAAAATGCATCGGCTCGCCGACCCAGACCTGCTTATAGGCGATCTCCTCGTTTTTGCTCACCACAAACCCGCTCGGGTCGCCGTTGCCGACGATACGGATATACGCCGTGCTCGCGCTGACAATTGCGATTGAAAAGCCTTTACCATCCGAGTCAAACGTCGCGTCGTAGGTTGTGCCGCTCGTTGCCTTGTATGTAACCGCACCGATGGACGCCTTGCTGCTGTTGTACTGCACGGCTATCGGCCAGATAGAGCCGCCTCCGGACTCAAACGTGCCGTCGGTACACTGGACGCGGATGACGTCACCGGCCTTGCACGGGATATACCCCGTAGTCTCCATCGTGTAGGTGCGGACGTCGGTGGACTCTGTGCCCGATCCGCTGAGACGCGTCTGAAGCTTATAGTCCGCGTCCGACTGCACCGCGAGGTTGGTAAAGTTCGGCTGTGTCTCGTAGTGTCCGTCGCTCGCCTCGATAAAGGTCGTGTCCGAGGGCGTGACCGGTGCAACTGCCGGAGTCCACCACGCGGAACCTGTCCACCATTTGGGTTTACCCAGTGTGGAATCCCACACCGCAAGCCCCGTGTAGTATTTGTCCGCGTCCAGTACGCCGCCCTGATTCGGGAGCGCGATGTTGTCGGCCAGATACTGCCGGTTGCCGGATGCATAGCCGTCATAGGGCACAAGCCCCGCCGCCGTGGGGTAGTAGTAACCGGCCAGCCCGTCGGTCGCCAGGAAGATTTTTGAGTTCGCCGCGGGCAACGTCTTGAACAGCTTCGGCAGCTGTCCCGTCCTGCCGGACGTGCGGATGATGCTGAAGCCTATCAGCGCCAGCCCCACGACCGCGCCAGTGCTCGCCGTGTCCACGAGGAACGTATTATTGTAGGTAGCAGCACTGCGCTCGTAGAGCTGCAAGCCGCATACTGTAACGGTCGACTTGCTCGCCAGCTTCAGGACGACGCCGGTCGGCTGCCGCCAGCAATAAAAGCCGTTTACCGTGATGTTGCTGTCCGCCCCTGCCGAGATGCAGGCGTCAGCGTCTGCCGACTCCGTGCCGCAGCTCATAAGCGTCACGCCGTTGCCCGTGATGTCAAAGATCGTGCCCGTGCCGCCGTCGCAGCAGACCTCTGTGAGCGTACTGTATGCAGTTTTAATGATGTAGGGATTCGCCGCGCCGCTGCAAAATACCCTCTCGATCACGGTGCTCGTGCCGTAGTCGATGTAGATTGCCTGTGAGGTGCAGACCAGATAGAGATCGGCCAAGCGGTTGAAGAAGCTGTGCAGCCGTATACCGTGACTGCCCGTACGTATGTTGCAGTGCTCGATCAGGCAGCGGCTGCGGTCGCCGTAGATGCCCCAATGCTCCGCGTTGCCGGATGCGTTCTTTATATTCAGGTTTGATATGCAGACGCCCGCACCCTTCTCCGTGCCGTCCTCGCGGCCAAGGATAATAACGGCATCGATGGCGCCCCAGCCGTTCGACCAGTTCGCCGCCGCGGGCATTGTACGCTTGCCGTTGCCGGTCTTTTTTATAATGGCCGTGGACTTGTTCTCGCCGATAAGGCTCGGCGCACGGCCTTCCCACCACTTTACCCCGTCGATTGTGGCGTCGCTGTCGCTGTACGTCTGGATCAGCAGCGGCGTGGTGATGATGTACGTACCGGCGGGGATATATACCGCCATCGCAAGCGTAGATACTGCCGCATCAATCGCCGCCTGTATGGCCGCTGTGTCGTCGGTCGTTCCGTCGCCCTTCGCGCCGTAGTCCTTGACGTTCAGCACGTAGTCGGCGTTCATGTCGCTCTTCAGCTCTGCGGGCGAGCGCCAGTAGAGCCAGCCCGAAGAGTCAAACACCGGCACCTTTGTTGCTGGTGTCGTCTGGTGCCCTGCCGCCGTGGACTGGAGCCATGTACCGGTTATATACTTACCCGTAAGATTCCCGGTGAGTGTGCCGCCCGACAAAGGCAGAAACTTGCTCGGGTCAGCAGGGTCGTAGCCCAGCGCCTCTTTGATGCTGTTCTCCGTCACCGTCGCGTCGCTGCCGTTTTCGCCCCGCGAGGGGAGGCCGGTGTCCGCGCTGCCGTAAAACCAGTTGCCGTTCGCGCCGATCGTCGGCGTGATGCCGTCGCGCCCCGCGGAGCCGCTGCCGGATGTTCCGGCCGTCGTCCCGCTCAGGCTCTTTTTAACTTTCTGCTGTATCGTCGTCGCCAGCTCTCCGCAGCGGTAAAGGTATCTGTCGTCGCCGCTGTTGTAGGTGATGCCGGTGATCTGCGTGGTAAACGCGCCCCCATGCAGCCGCAGCCGCACGGTGTCGTACAGTTGATACCGCCGTGTGGAGTAAAACTCTATCTTGTAGCTGTCCACGTTTTTCGCAAACAGCTCTTTCGCCTTATCCTCCGGCGTCTCGTCGGCCTTGCAGGTGATGTACTCCCAGCGTCCTTTCGCGCGCACAGATGGTGCGCCGGCGCTTACACTGCCGTCGGCGGCCAGATAATAGGTGTAGGAGGTGTATTCCGTAGGCGCGTCTTTGTCTGCGCCCTCGGCCTTCTCCTGCTCCTGCATCACTGTCACCTTTGCGGCGTTGTCCGCGCTGTACGTCTCCGTCTCCAGCTGAGCGCGGCCGTCGTTGAAGAACACGTTGTGCGTCGCTCCCTCGGCCGTGCTGATATCTATCGCCAGCTTCTGGCCGGCGATGCTGAAATCTATCCGTACACCCGCGCGGCGCGCCGAGGAAATGATGTCCGAAAGCTTGTAGAGCTTCGTGTCGTCGAGTTCCGGAGTTACCAGCGGCGTGGCGTCTGTGTTGGTTATTTGCAGGTACGGCACCGCATATGCGGCGTCGGCGCAATTCAGATACTCCGTCTCCAGCGCCGCTTTGATAAATGCGCCGTACGTGCCGGCGGGGGCGCTTGGCCAGACGGCTTGCCGGTCGAAGGCCGTGGCCGGGTCGGCGATAGTCGCCGTAAACTGGTTGTTGCTCGGCGTTGCCTGAGAGATGAGATATATCCGCCCCATAATGTAGAGCCAGTTGCCCGTATGCTCCGCCGAGGCGTATTCGCCGAGCACTATCTGCCCTGTGTCGCCCTCAGCCGAGGCAACGGGAATTTTCCAGCTCTCCGCGCTGCCCATCATCACGGTCTTGAAGTCGCCGCGGCGTTTTATGTATGCTCGCATCTCGCCGCCTCCTTAAACCGTGCGGTAGTAGAAGAACGCCTTCGCGCTTATCTTCCCGCTCATGGCCGCGGAGTTGAGCTGCAGGATGCACGGCTCCGCGAGCGGCACGGTGAAAAAGGGTTCCGCCTCGGAGCCTATGTCTATCTTGTCCAGCAGATCTGTCACGGCGCCGTCGGCGGCAATCTTCCGCGCGTATGCGTCCTCCCGCTCGGTGCAGAGGACGAGCGTATCGCCTGCCGCAAACTCCGCCGCAATCGTGCACTTGCCGTAGAGCGTCCCGCTCTCAACACCCGTAAGCGTCAGTACGGGGTTGACTATCATGCCGTCGTATTGGATTATGAGCGCTGCCGGGTCGTGCCCCTGTGCCGCGATCTGCACGGCGTACGCGCCCGCTCCGGTCGCGCCGTATACGAGGTCGTCGTCATAGGTGTACTCGTACTGCATCACGGTTCCGCCGCCCTCGTCCTCAAAATTCAGTTCGAGCGGCGACGGCAGATACCACGGCGTCAGGCACACAAACGCGGTCGGGACTTCCATCCACGTCCCGCTCGTGATTTCCGTTTTCGTCAGGTACGACAGCTCCACGCGCCGGAAGTATTCAGCGCTGAATGGTTTGTAAACGAGGAAAAGCGACTTTGCGCGGATGCACCAGTCTGCAAAGTCCTTGTACTTCTGGTACGCGCCGCGCATAAATGTCAGGCTACACGGTATAGTGCCCTGCGGCTGCTTTTCCTCAATGCGGCGAAAAAAGCCGTCGCCCAACTCGGCGTAGCTGCTGCCGTAGCTTACGCCGAGACCGGCCGGGTCGCTGAGGAAAACGCCGTCTTCGCCGTTCAGACTGCGGCGCTCTCCCAATTCGTTTTCGATATAAAATTTTCTCATGCGTCCGCTCCCATCCGCACCGAGAAGCGATTGTAGATATAATCCATTGTCGCGTCGTCGAGCTTTTGCGGGTAGATGTTAATGACCGTACTCGCTTGTCTGCCGGCGGCACGCTCCAGTCCTCGGATATTGGTATCAACGTCAAAGCGAGTCTGAATTGCACCGTTAATGCGGCGGTTAACATTACCCATTTCAGCGTCAAACCCTTCTGCAAGCCCCAGCGCCATCCAACGGCCGACCTCATCGCGCATCACCTTGGACGGGGAGGCAATTCCAAATATGCCTTTAAACCAGCCCATGACGCTACTGCCAAAGCCAACTACTTTCTCATAGAGCCAGTCCATAGCACCGGATATGCCGTCCCACAAACCGTGGATGAGATTCAGACCAATGGTTTTGATTTCTGGCCATGATGCCGTAAACGCATCCTTTATCGCCGTGATTATCTGCGGAATAGACTGTACAAGCTGAGGGATGGCAGAGACAATGCCCTGCACGAGCGCCAGAAGGAGCGATAGACCCGACATTATAAGCTGCGGGGCATTTTCGCCCAGCGAAGTAACAAGTTCTACGATGAGCTGCCCGGCAAGCGGGATGAGCTGCGGCAGCGCCGAGGACAGCCCTTCCAAAATGTTCGCAAACAGCTCCACGCCGGCAACAAGCAGATTAGGCGCGTTCTCAAGCAGAAATTCGCCGAAAGACATGATTATCTGGACAGCTGCATCGCCTAGGTCGCCGCTGTTGGCTATAATACCATCGAGCAACGTCTGCATTATCTCCTGCGCGGTGCCGAGGATCTCCGGCAGGTTGTCTATGACGCCTCCGGTCAGCGCCTGAAGTATATTCCCTCCAAGCTCCAGCATTTCCGGCAGTCTGGCGCGTACGAGCTCCGCTCCGCGGGCAATGTACTGCCCCATAACCTCGCCCATCTTCGCCGTGTCTCCCTCTGCGGCTGCCATGTCGCGGGAGAAGTCATTGAGGAATTCTGCCCCATCTGAAGACAGGGATTCCAGCGCAGGCAGCAGTACTCCGCCAAGAGCCGACTTGGCCGCAGCGGACGCTGAATTAAGAGCTTCAAGGTTTGTTGCTAAATTTGCAAATGCGGGATCGCCATTTTCGGCGGCTTCCTTCGCGTAGTCGGAAAGCTTTTTGATCCCGGCCACGGCTAAGGTGCCAAGCGCCGCAGTGGCAGCTGCACCGGCCGTGACCAGAGCCGTCGCGCCTTTCACAGCGCCTTTGGCCGCTGTGCCGGCAACCTCAAGCCCATTTCCGGCAACTTTCCCCGCTGCACCAATGACATCCAGTGCTTCGCCGAGCACCGGAGTATGCTGAGCGGCATCGGCAACGCCCGCCGCAAACTCCTTGATTTTGTCCTTAGCCTTTGTAACAGCGTCCGCTGCGCGCTCAGTAATCGGAGTGTAAGACTTCTCGGCATTCTTTGCGGCATCCAGCGCCGTAGTCAGCTTATTTAGCTCCGCTTCCTGCTTGGCCAGCGCTGCCCGCGCAGAGTTGAGCTGCTGCCTATATCGATCCGCCTCGGCGCTGGCCTCGCCGTTGGCCTCGGCAACTTCGCTGTAAGCCTGCTCAAGAGCACGGACCTTTTCGGCCTGCTGATCCACAATTTCCTGCTGCACGGCCTGCTTGGCGGTAAGCGCCTCTACACTGCCAGCATTGCTCGCAAACTCGGCGCTCAGTGCAGACATTTCGGATCGCAAGTTTTTTGTGTTGTTATTGAGGGCCTTCATCTGGTCATTGAAAGCCTGCTCGCCGTCAAGCTTTATGCTTGTGCTTATTTCACGTACCGCCATCGTTTCCTCCTGGTTTCTCCGGTGTCAGCGCCGCCACCATATCCAAATACGTGCCAGGGTTAAGCAGCAGCGCTTCTTTCAGACTCACTTGCAGCACGACAGCAGCCCTCGCCAGATAGCACGCACGGATTCGGCCAAGGGGAATGTTTTTTTTTGAGCCTGTTCGCGCGCCTGAAGGACGAGGTTAACTTCCTTTTCCTCTTCGCCCTCATCAGGGATGCCACGGGCGAACCCCTGCTCAAGAGCCTCACGCACAGCCCGCTGAAGTTCAAGACACTCCGCAGCCATATAGCCTGTACGAAGCTCCTCCATTGTTACCATCGTACGAGGATCCTCGCCGCGGTATCGCCTCTGGAGCTCTCCCTGTGCCGCCATAAGAGCCGCCATCCAACAGCAGTTCTTCCAGCCCTCGGCCGTAGGCTCCAAGCAATGTGTTGCGCTGAGGATATCGTCCACAACTCCGAATTTATCATACACGGCAAAAAGCGCCTCTGCCGTAAAGCTAAGCGCGAGCGGTCTGCCGTTAAAATCAAAATCAATATGTTTCATCAAAACCTCCTGCGTGTCCGAATAGGGCACAGGGGCAGGCAGACACGCTGCCTGCCCCTGTGCTTATGCCGCCTGATTCTGCCCCGCGCAGGTATCGAGAAACGCTTTTGCTTTCGCATAGGTGTCGAACTCCTGCCGGTCACGCCAGTCGCCTGTTTCATCAGCATTGACGTTGTAGCTAACGGCGTTATTTTTGGGGTTAAAATCACCCTTGCGGGTGTCTGCTTCAGTCTTTTCGCTGTCAAGCCTCGCGGAGACAAGGTACAGGAAAGTCGCACGGTAAACGAGGGTCTTGTCTTTGCGCAGTATCGGCTCAACGAAGCCATAGCCGCCGTCGGGTGGGGTATCGTTTATATTCGATGTCTCTTTCCCCTCAGCGTATGTGTGGCCAAATACTACGGCATTATTGCTGAGATCGCTGCAGGTCGTTTCTGCATCAAGCTGCGCAGAGACGAAGTTATCAAAATGCAGCTGCTCCATATCGTCGCCATAAACCCCGCCGGAAAGGGACGTAATAGAGAGATATCCTTTAACGGCCGCGCCCATATCCAAAGGCGCGCCATAGGTCGGGTGCGCGCCGGTCGGCTTGGCAGTGATGGGGTAGAAGTACGACCCCTGCATACCAAGCGGGATATGCACGCGCTGTATAGTAGCTGATGCCATATGCATCCTCCTTTTAGAATCCGATTTTGTTGAGATGTTCGTTCCACGCAGCAGCCATCGCCGCATCAAAGTCCGGCTCGGCTTCCTTGTTGGCGTTCTCCATCCAGTGACGTGCTGCCATTCGAGGCGTGCCAAATTCGAGATAGTAGCCAACATCCATCATGGATGAAGCCCTTGTTTTTCCATGGTGCTTACTGCGGCGAGTACCGCCAGATTCTTTATGAGTCTGGCTCTTCACTCTATGCTTCACGCGCTTTTGCTTGCCGCGAGGCACCACAAGCGCGCTCGTCGGGTACACTTCGAGCGTAATTGCACCTGCAAGCTCTCCTGTGCGGGAATGATGCTGCTGAAGGTACTCTTTTTGGTGTCGTTCGATAGCTTCGCCGCCTGCCCGCAGAAGTTTCTCACGAGTGTCGTCATCAATTTCTGCAAGCTCCGCAAAGCTGGCAGAAATAGAATCGATGCCGTTGAAAGAGAAGCCGGCCATCAAACCACCACCAATTCAAGTGTGCAGCGCATGGCTGCGTATTCGTCGTCATAGCCGAGGCCTACAACGGTAAACGGCTGCGACAGGCTGCGCAGCTTGTCGAGTACGCTTGGCATAAGGCTGTTGGGGAGGCTCTGCCAGAGTATATCGATTTGGACTTTCGGCGCGTCTACCATATTGCAGTCGTCGCCGAATACGGTTTCAAAGCCGTAAGCCTGATAAACTACGTACTGGCTAAGCCCCGGAGGGGCGGCAAGTTCATATACATCGTGGCATACGGTTTTGAGCGCGGTTTCAAGCTCCGGCAAAGTCATAATTGTCCTCCATGCGCTTAAGGCTCAGCGTCGTGACGGGCAGGCCGTCGGCATCAAAGCCGTGCTGCGCCTGCTCTACGCGATACACATGCCCATCATCCAGCACACAATACTGCGTAGCAGTTATTTCTTCTCCATAAGGCACCTCGACCAAGCAGTCAATCCTGCTGCCCGCTTGGACGCTCTCCCAGTATCGCTTATGATACACCTCGCGCGGCGCATAATAATGCGTCGCGCTGTACTCCAGCTTGCGCTGGAGCGGTGTACCGGAAGGGAGGTCATATATGGTGAGTATGCGGTCGTAGATCATGAGCCGGCCTTTCCGATGCGGGCTGCAGCAAGCTGCCTGTCCCTTATTGCCTGCCTCAGCATAGGCGGCTTAGCTTCTCCTGCGACACGCTTACGGTACAGCCATGCGGCATACATCTCATGGAGCTGCATGTCTTCGACCTTTTCACAGTCGATAGCAATATCATAAAGCTCCTTCAGCTCCGCCTCAGCGGCGCTGAGCTTCAGAACTAAGAAGTTTTCAACATCCTCAGGCGGAGACTTAAGCCCAAGATCCACTTTGAGCATCATAAGAGCAAGGTCGCTTGCCATGTCGGGCACCACCTTACGAGGTCTTGCTGGTTACGCCTGCTATATAGCCGACAGAGACAGCTTTACCAGCCTCGTCAACTTCGACCACGGTAACTCCAGAGCCGTTTGCGGCAGAGACAGGCGTGGTGCCGGAAACGATCTTTACCCATGCATCGCCGTCAATGATGGCACCGGGCGTAACCTCTGCCGGCGCGCCAGAGACGTTAGCGTAAAGCGCATTGCTTGTGCTCTCAGTGCCGGCTACGGTGAGGATGGTCGTGTCCTTAGTGCCGCCCGCTGCACTGGTAACAATAAGCGCATTAAGCGCGGTGTTGGCGTAGTCAGGCGCGAAGCTCATAGCAGTAGTCGGTTCGACATTGGCGAAGTTCACGACGACGAAGCATTCACCGTCAATGGGCTGACCGTCATACCGGGCGACACCTTTGAAAACGGTCTTGTCCTGAATATAAAGGGGAAGATCCGAGTAGCCGAAGGTTCCGCCCTCGCGCTCGCCGAGCAGGTACATACCGAGATAACCGCCGGCGACCTCGTTGTCAGGCATAAACTCGGCAGTCTCGATCCTGCCGCCAAGGATGGGCATGGTGTCGTTCATGCCGGAGACAAGCGCGGCAGCGCTGTCAACACCGAGCGCCTTGATCATGAGAGCGGTCTTCGTCGCCTCATTCATGATCCAAGTGTATTCTCCGGGCATCTTCTTCGGGCGAGCTTTTGCCAGCGCCGCAAGGAATGGCGCGAAGAACTCCGTTCCGGTCTTGGATGCAAGGTCAAGCTTCATGACATGCGAGCTGTGGTAGTCCGCCCAGTCGCCCTGAGACTCGGTCCAAGAATCGGGCTTGGCCGCCTGCGCAAGGCGGGAAACAAAACCGAGGGGCATTTTGGAGGCGCTGCCTTTGCCATAAACGACGGCCTTGTCGAGAGCGTAGCCTATGGACTGCCCCAGTGCATAGATTATCTCCTCTCCGAGAGCGATGTCGCTGTCCTGCAGCAGGAAGTTGTCGATGATAATGACACCACCGACCTTATATCCGTCGATCTCAACGGTATTAATGGAAAATTCAAGCTCGTTGAGTGCGCCTGCCATCTCCATCCACACGCCTTCCGGAATGTCTCCCATAACATTCTGACGGGCATTGCCGCGAATGGGGCGAAGGCGTACGCGGGAAATAAGCTTCGAATACTCGTTGAGGTTGTCACGAATCAGGTCGAGAACATCGGTCGGCATACTAAGCTCGGCACCGTTCACGGAGCGGCGCTGGTGATTGCTTACGCCGCCAAGCATGGCGCGCGCACGGTCAACAAAGGATTTGACAGCGGGGCGCTGATAAAACGCATCACGTGCGGCGCGAGAGGCAAAGCAACGGCTGCGGCAGCTAAAGCGGCCGGACTCCACGGTGCGGAGCTGCGCGCCTCTTACGACGGTTGCTCCGCCGCCGGCACGGCTGCCGTCGCCGTCATCGTCAGGCGTGGGCTCGCTGTCCTCAAGTTCATCGATCTGAGCGGTGACCTCGTCGATCTGATCCTGCAGATCCGCAATCTGGTCATCGACCTCGGTCTGCTGCTGAGTCAGGTCGTCAACCTGCTGCTCAAGTTCGGGGGTGACTTCTTCGAGCGCGTCTATCTTAGCCTGAAGCTCTTCTTCATCTGCGCGAAGCTTCTTGCGCTTTGCACGGAGCTGCTTAAGCTGCGCCTGCAACTGGGTGCGTTTCTTATTCAGCATTACGGTTCTGAGGGGCATGATAAAATCTCCTTTTCAGTTTTTCTTTTTGAATCCTTGTTCTCTCCCGACGGATGTCCGCTTCACAGCGGGCGCGGGCGCTGACAAAGGTCTGCTCATATGCGGGGAATGTACATACGCTAAGCTCCCATAGCTTTGAAATGTGGCGGATCCTCCGCTGAACGCGTCCGTCCGGAAGATCCACATACTCGACATCATCTTCATCGAAACCGAAACTAGCCTGATCGACGTCGCCCCGCTGGGCGCGGGCGTGGAGGTTCACGGCATCAGTATCAAGCTCGTTTATCTGAATCGTGGCAAAAACGCCGGTATCATCAATGCTCCAAGAGAGCGTATTAACATTGTCATTCGCACGGCCGAGAACGAGTCGGGAATCGTGGTCAATGAGAGCGCGCACGTCGCTCGTGTCGGTAGCAGCGTCGATAGCGCCGCGGCAAACTATCTCTTCGAAGAAATCGTCAACGTAGTAGGGCTGCTCAAACACGACGAAGTAGCCTTCGACCACATGGCCGCCGTCCTCGGCCTCGCGCGTATGAAAGTCGGCACGGCGCGTGCGCATTACCGATGAAGGGTTATTCGGCATTGTTGTCCTCCTTATCAGTGGGACGCAGCTTGGCCTGCATCCCTGCCATATCAAACGGAATGTAATTTTCGAGCACTCTGAATTCCTTCAGCCCCGCAGGGTCTCGGAAAGCAGTTTCCCGAACCTCATCGCCATTGACGAAACCGCGGTCGGACATGGCAAGGTCAATATCGACGAGAGCCTTAAGATCGTAACTGTAAAGCCGGCGGCGGTTAAACTGAAAGTACATCGTATCAGAAGCCAAAAGCTTAAGGGTCAGTTCCTGCTCTATCGCCTGACATATCGGCAGTATTACGGTCTTGATAAAATTATTAAATTCATCCTGAGAGAAGCTGCCAAGGCCAAGCATGAAACCCGGAACCCCAAAAATAGCAGCCACCGTGCGCTTATCCAGCTCGACCGTGTCACGTATTGCGAGATCCGCGAGGCTCAGCGGGCGAACTTGCTCGACTTGCATCAAATCGCCCGGAATAATCCACGGCTTGCCTTTATCGCTGTCCTCAAGATAGCTCTTGCGGATCTCCTCGCGCTTGCCCTCATCGTCAAGAGGGACGTCGGAGTTCACCGATACTATCAAAGGCGGCTTATAATCTGGTGCTGTCAAAGTTGCCTTAAGCGACTCCGTCTGGAGCATGGCCGCTGCAATTCTGCTAGCCTGCACAAGATAGCCTCTCCCCTTCCATGGCTGCACCGGATCCGCGTACAGCCGGAAATGTAGAAGCATATCCGGCGTGTAGACTCCGCCGCGCCAAGAGACCGTGTACGAGCTGCCGTCTGCCGACGGACTGGCGGCGGCTCCGGGCATGGGTTCAAGAGCTAGAAGCCGCCCGCCGGCCGTACGAGGCAGGACGAATGCGTTTCCGTCGCCCTCGCCAAGCATGGTTGAGACTATCCAGCTTATCCAGCTCTGACGAGTGGCCATATTCGGCCAAGGGTCGATATCAACAAAGCGAGACAATGCGTTGTGCACGCGTTCATCACCGCGGGGAGTGTTGCGCATAAGATAGATGGTCGAGCTTGCAACAATGGATGTAATGCGGTCGATTGCAGCTCCGACCTCTGGGGAATCAAGCAGCCGCGTATAGCCGCTCGGCAATGTGCCCGATCCGGACACATAGAAAGCGAGCAGCGATTGCCGGTCGCGTTTCGCCTTTTTAAGGGGGAAAATCGACACGTCCACCCTCCTTCCTTATGTTCCAAACCATCTGGCGGCCGCGGCAGCATTTAAACTGTCCGTAAGAAGCCGTATGGTGCCAAACACCGACGCATCGAAGACGTCGATACGCGATGTGTCTGTGACTTTGTCGTACTGAACGGCGTCATCCGTCACTTCAACGGCGTGTACATTGCCGATGCAATACTCGAACGGCTCCGCATGGCAATAATACAGGCAGCCGATCTTGATTTTGTGCTCAATATACCGGAAGCCGCCAGACTTCTGCATATAGAGCTGCGGCTGATCTACAACGGTGAAACCGGCTTGCTTCATAGCGGCATAATACGGCGCCGCAAACTTTCGGTCATGCCCGACTTTGTGGATGTTGAAGCCGGCAGCACGCCATTTCTTGAATTGGCGTACGGGTTCGGTCGGGTTCATCGATGCAGTATTCGGCATATCAAGCCACCCGTCATCCCGCCAGCCAAACAACGGGATCTGATCTTCATCAGCCTTGGCCGCTGCGGCCACAACGGGAAACCAGCAGTGCGGTATGATCACCAGTACGTCTTCCGGCGGTGTCCAGCCGTCCGTAGCAGCCGCTGCGGCCGGGATTTCGCCGACAAGCGCAGCGGCGGTGAGGTCATGCAGCTTCGAGAGATCCGCGCCGCCATACCAGCGCTTGACAAGCCGCGCCAGCTCCGAAAGCGACCAATCGTATTTCGCATCACTGGCTGCAACTTCAGCAAGATCAAACCACGCTCTGTAGCTGTTTACGAAGACATTAAGCGACCGAGTCAGGAACTCTTTGCGCATTTGCGGATCGTTTTGCGCCTGCTTCGCCGAGGCCATCATATCCTCCGGCCTGATAGTTACGCCCCATGACGGATTCGCCTGTCTGTGCGCAATGGGAGACAGGTAATCCACCTCTCCGGTCTCAGGATCAGCGTCCGCGCGGGCGATGAACGCAAAAATCCGGTCCGCGTCAGCGCCGGTTATCTGGCCGCGGACTATCTTCGAGCAGTAATTCAATCGCTGCGCGCAGAACCCGTTGCCGTCGTCGCCGGCAGTAGTCGTGGCAAGGATCAACTTGTTCGAATAGGCCTTCGTCGCATCCTTCAAGCGGCCGTACGGTATTGCATTCTTATATAGCTCCAGCTCGTCAAGGTGAATGAGGTTTGCGTTAAAAGCATCAAATAATTCGGGTTTATAAGCCAGAGCCTCATAGTCAATTATGCCGTCATGCCATACTTTTCCGCTGAAGGAGTGGCCGAGAGAGCTATCCAACATCCTTAGGCCCCGGTCAGGATCCTCCGCTACGGTCAGGCCGAGCCGATGAAGGTTGTAGGCGAGGAAACGAAACCCCTCCATATTCTGCTTCAGAGAGCCGGCGACGGTCTTGATTTTGCTGTACGATGAGGAGTAGTACAGTCCGAGCGACCACGCCAGCGCGGTCGCATAAGGCGTTTTGCCATTCTTGCGGGGTAGCATTAGGAAGGCTTCATGGAAGCGTCTAATTACTGTGCCAGGCAGATGAAAGCCGCAGATGTTGTACGTGACGAATAGCTGCCAGGGCTGGAGAATAAACGGCGTACCTCGCAACGGTCGGCCGTAAAGGTCCTCACCCTGCTGGTGACAGAACAGGTTTTCGATAGCTTCAATACAGAACTCGGCGACCTGCGGCTTAAACTCCCAGCGCGAGTCCGCGCGGTCGGCAAGATAGCGCTTGCAGGCGCTTTTGACGTCAATGCCGATATCCGGATCCGCGATGGTCTGCTCTACATACCGGTTGACAACGGTCTCATGCGCTCCGTCACCCATCGGCTTTTTGTACTATGGCGTCGAGCACACGGGCGAACTCGGCATTAGCCACGCGGTCGGGGTTATCCTCGCTGTTGACAGCCGGCTGCATACCGCGGAGCCGCTTTAAGGCCTTCGGCGTCAGTCCCAGAGCATCACGATGCGCGAGGATATCGCGGCGCTGCGCCTGAATGGATGCATAAAGTGGGTCGAGCACGGAAGGCGGCGTGTCTGAATCCTTGCCCGTGGCTTTCCATGCCTTCATCGTGCGGCTCAGCTCGCGCTCAAGGATGCAGAGCTGACGGATCTCGCCGTCGAAAGCAGGATTGTATACGCCCAGCTCGGAAAGCTGGTCTTTGTAGGTTTGCTCTTTGCCCATGATGTGCCTCCGTGTTGATGTGCGTGCCCTGCGCCCGCGTCCCGCCCATGTGCGTGCGCGCTATTCTTGTTCGCGCGGGGCGGATAAAATCTCCGCCGAAAAATTTTCTGCCGCGTGTGCGCGGAGTTCCCCGCCCAGCTGCGAGCTCCCCATTTCTTCGCGGTGAGGGGGCGGGGGGATCGTCTTTCTGCGCCAGCGTTCGCCGAGAGCGGTCAGCTGGCGGGTAACACGATCGTGCATCCGGTCGTGCGCTGCGGCCGACAGCGACACGAGATTCCAAAGGCAGTACGCATATTCCGGGTAATCCTCGGCAGGCCAGATGTGATGCACCACTTCCGCGGCGGCTGAGATACCGTATCGCGCCGCCTCTTGGCAGCGATGTTTATCGCGCCTAAGCGCGAGCTTGCGCAGGTGCTGCCAGCGCTTATTCGCTCGGCTGTAGTCAAAGCCAGGCATGGGCTATCACCTCCACGCAATCAGGCCAGACGACAAAAGAGCCGGAGCCAATGACACAACTGCACACATGTGCATGTCACTGGCTCCGGCTCTCAAAGCACTGGCCGTGGTCGATGTCGACCCGAATTTCATTTTTGCAATCCCTGCAGTAAACGATCAGCCCGTGGGCTTTCGTTTCTGGAGAGATCTTTAGCAGCCGTTTGTTGCGGCGGCAGATAGGGCAGATCAAGAATCCGTCCCTTACGCTATACAGTATATCAGACTTTCCTTGTGTTTGCAATACTTTCGGCATACTTTCTCCTTTTAATAACACATATTTCGAGACAGAAAAATATATAAAAAGCATTATCTGCGCCTGCGACGCGCTCGCCGCCGCGCGACGGATGAGCTAGCACACAGGTACTTAATGAAGCGATAATGTCCGTATTCGGTCTGCACGTCGCCCGTGTCCTCAAATACGATCGCTGTCCTTGGCGGCTTTAACTTCTCATCATTCGGAACGAGATAGGTCTCAACTTCCGGTTTACGAGCGTTGCGGGTATAACTCCAACTCCTCTGACCGACGCGCTCACGCTCTTCCTTCGCCATGTACCGCGCAAGTGTTGCATAGTTCTTCTCTCGGTCAACGCGCAGCGGCGTGAACTCGACTTCACCTTGCCCCCACAGATTGAGGATTTCGGTGTAGTCATTGCCGGTAGAGTTGATTACGCAGTGATGATGCCAACGACCGTCACCGTGGCGATGCTCGGAATCCCAAAACATTACGAGGGCCTCCCCGCGCCGCTTCCTTGCAGCCGACAGCTTCTGGCGGAAATACTTAAGCTTTCCTTCGGCGGCCTTACGCGATTCCGGTAAATGCCGGTCGTCATAAGTCAGCGTACAGACTATGTCCCCTTCAGTAAAGTTTGCTGCGAGGAGTAGTTCAAGCTTTTGATAGCTGTATATCGCATTCATCCGTCTTTGGGCTTCACTGCTGATTTTGCGTTTCCCAGCGCGGACTCCTGTACAGTCCCGGCTGTTTACGGCAGGGTAGACGCTTTCAAGCACCAATGATCCGGCTACGATTATCTTTTTGCGTTTTGCCATGCTGCGGTCTCCTTATATGTTAAGCAGACCGCAGCTCTCAAAGCCTTCGTCTTAGTTTTACGTTATTTATTGTCAGGCTCGCCCGGCAGGGGCAGCCATCCGTCTACGGTTTCGCCAGACTGCAAACCTTTCCATGCGCATATTTCTGCGGACCACATTAAGAAGGAAGCATCCGGGCGGATATCGTCGAACTCAGGATAAACAATCCGGCACAGATATCTACCCGACTTCTCAGGCTGCCCGGAATTCCATGTCAGCGCCTGACGATTGCCTGCGTTATCAGCGACCGTCTCTGAATTATCCGTACGGCAGAGCAAGTAGTCAAGCGACACACCAAGGAGATCGGCTGCGGAGCAAAGTTCGTTGACCGCTACCGAATAGCCCCACGGCGGTGCAGTAGCAGCGGTCGTAACTGTGCAAGTTCCTGCAAGCAAAGCACGTTCTTTTTCAGCCGGCTCCCCGCTCCAGAGCTTGGCCGTTTTCTTTACGTAGTCGTATTTCATTGATGCTGCCCTGCAGGCCTCGCCGAATCGCGCCCACTGGCGGTTTATCTGTGCAATCTTTAGCGCGTCGGCTTCAGCTTGGCGCTCCTTCTCGGCCTTGCGCTCGGCTGCCGCTGAGGCTCTTGCAGCTTTTTTCGCGTCAGTCATTCGGGGGCAGCAATGCTTACAGTTCGCGATAGAATCGCAGTTATAGCAGCAACCCTTGCCGCAGCCCTTATCGTAAGCACGATATCCCTGGGCGTATAGCGCACTGGCCATCTCTCGCACATTTTCACAAGCGCCTTTGCAGATATCCGCTGGGCAAGTGAGCTTTTTCATTCGGGTTATATCCTTGCCAATCTCGACGGCGGTGTGTTCGTATAGATATCGAATATCCCTGCTCTTGGTGTAAACAAGAATAATCTGGCGCTGCACGTCCGGCGGGAACTGAGCCAGTTTATATGCCGTAGCTTCATTCATCTCCCCCTTGGCATAATACGCTTTTGCAAGGTAAGGGTCGAGACGATCCCGAATTACTTTGAGGCGAGCTAACTTTGAACGGCTCATGCCGCTAAGATTGGCCACCCAGTCACGCAGGCGGCCGGGGAACTCTACGCCTTCGTCCTGAAGCTGACGCAGAAGATCCTCCAAGCGCTCTGCCTGCCGGTTCTGATCAGCCGATGAAAGCTTGCGCGTGTCACTGTTGGCCATTATCAGCTTCAGCTCCTGTAAAGCCGCTGATGCCGCTGCTTTATCCACCAGACAAGGCACACCGTCGGCGAACTGTTTCGATCCGTCAGCGACAATGCGTTTTATTGCTTCACGACGACGGTGACCTGAGACAACGACGTAGCGGCCATTCTCTGTGCTGCGCACCCTGATAGGATCCATAAGGCCGAACAGTTCAATATTGCCGGCAAGTTCGTCTATGTAGTCGAGGGAATAGAAGTTGCGGTCATCGGCGTCGATGAGTTCCAGCGGAATACGCTGCACCTGCTCAGCTGCTGAATCTGTGTCCAGATTGGGCACATCTTTGAGAATAGAGGACAAATCAAAACTAGCCATCACTGCACCCCCTTTATAAGTGCCGACACGAAGCGGCGGTAATCGATTGCCGCCGCAGAGCGCGGAGAGCAGACTATGAGCGGCTCCTGCTCAAAGGTCATATCGTCAGCCTTTGGAGTGCGGCGTATATGTGGGAACACCGGCAAACCGTAGGTTTTAAGCTCACGTTCAGCCTTAACAATGTTATCAGACTTGTACCACATTGTCGGAAGAATGCCGGCAAGTTTCAATCCGGGGTTAATGCGCCGCATATTGCGTATCTGCTGCATGATGTTTGCCATACCCCGGAGACTGAATGCATCAATCTTGATGGGGATGACCACCTCGTCCGCTGCTACCAAGGCAGCTGCAGATGCCGCATTAAACGCAGGAGGGCAGTCGATTATAATCCAATCATAGTCCGGCAGCCGCTTCTGCATTTCGCGTATCACGCCGGTGTTAGCGGCAGACTGTTCGACCTTAGTGAGGTCAAGATCCATCAGACTGTCATCAGCAGGGAGAAGGTCGATATCCCGGTATCGACTTTTCTCGATACCTCCGGCCGCATATTTGCCGCATTCGGAGCCATTGTAGCGCAGGATATCGCTCAGAGTACGGAGATGCATTTTGTCGCGCTGCAGGAAGTCTGTGGTATTGCACTGGCTGTCAGCGTCTATGACCAGCACGCGCTGGGTAAGATGTGCGGCAAGGATCGCCGCCATGTTTATTGCGGTCGTCGTCTTGGCGACGCCGCCCTTCAGGTTGCATATGGCTACAGTTCTCAATTCTTTGGTCCTCCAGACTCTCAAAATTTGAAACATTCGTTCATTGCTATCTTGTTATGTACGGTGAACTCGACGCGAAACCACCGATGCGCCCGGTTTATCTCTGCGATACGCCCCGTCACGGTTATCGGGATGCCGGGCGGTGCCGGGTCATACTCGATAAATCCTGCTGGCTTAAACGTGACCTTGTCTCCGACCTTCATGCGCTCACCTCCAATCAGAACGGCAGCGGCTCTTTGCTGCTGTCTGTGATATCGTCAAATGTCACTTGCGACCGCTCCTGTGCTCTCCTGTCAGCCTGCGCCGTTTTACAGGCGCGGCGGATCTCGGCTTGCGTCTCGCCGTAGCTCTTCGGCCGCTCCCGCATAGTCTGCGTAGCTCCGTCAAACTCAAGCTCATATCGGTCGCGCAGCCCCTCTTTATTTTTGGCGACATGCAGCCAGCGGTTAGAGCGGTAATTGCTTTGATCAACCGGGTAGACAAGCAGGGCGCTGTCCGCATCCTGCTCAATCTGACCGGATTCTCGGAAGTCTGCCATGCCGGGAGGCACGAACTTGCCCTTCTCCTTTTCCGGCCGCTTGAGTTGGGCGAGAGCAATCACGGCAATACCGTGCGCGCGTCCAAGCGTATGCAGCTCTTGCGATATCTGAGTCACCTGGTCGTAGCGACTCTGGCGGCCGACTCCGGCAATGAGCTGCAGGTAGTCAACGAAGATGACCTGATATTTGCGGCTCAGGCCGAGCGCCTGTATATCCCGGACCGTCATTCCGCCGGCGTCTATAAAGTCAAGCTTCATGCCGCTCAGCTTCTCCGCCGACCGAGTCAGCGCAAGGCGATCGGCCTCGCTCAGATCCCGGTCCTTGATTTTCTTGAGGGGAACATGGCTCAGGTGGCTGAGCAGTCTGTCCGTCAGCTTCGCAGGGTTCGTCTCAAGAGAGAAGAAGCCGACGCGATATTTTTCGGACAGATGCGCCGCCATCTGAAGGCTTAGAAGTGTCTTGCCGCTTGATGGATATCCCCCGATGATCATCATGTCGCCGAGCTCCATGTACAGCAGACTATCAAGCCGGGTCATGCCGAAGCTGAGGTATTCAGGCCGAGCCGCGCTTGCGCGGTCACAAAAGTCGGACGCAGCATCCATCGCCGAAACCACCTTCGCGTTTTTCTTCGCTACGAACAAGGCGTTAAGCCCGTCCATTTCGGACGCTGCTGCACTGTAGCTAGGAGCGTAAGCAACGTTCAGTGCAGCATTTTGAATCAGCTGCATCTTGCCGTGCTCCTTCAGCATCTCGGCGTAATATGCGAGGTCTACGGGCTCCACGATTTGCGCTTGCCGCAGGATAATCCTGAACTCCGAGCCAAGCTCGTGTTCCAGCGTTAGCGGATCCACCGGCGCTCCGGCAAGCCGCAGCCTCTCGATTGCCGCGAAGATCCTGCCATAAGCATCAATGCCAAAGTCTGGCGCACTTAACACAGAGAAGGCCTCGCCCGCTTTGTCCGGCTGCTGGATCATCGTGCCGATGATTTTGAGCTCCATCTCGCTCACATCAGTATGCTCGTTCACAAGATCGCCTCCCTGAATTCTGCCCAGCCGCCCTGCTGCGGGGATTCGTCCGGTTCTGCGTCGTCAGGGATTCGGTCGGTCCACCGGCGCTTAGAGAGCCAGCGGCAGGCGTACGGGATGCCGATGCCGCGCCGCCATTCATCCGACATTCTCTGCCGGTTGAGTGCGGCACTCATGGTGAACATGAGTTCGCGGTCTGGTTTCAGCTTGTCCCATTCACGCACTGCGCCCTGACGATCCTCTCCGCGAGGATAGGCCTGCCAGAATCGCTCGAACATTTCCGGCTCCCAATCCGGAATCGCTTTAGCCGCTCTCTTCCGCTTGGGCTTTGGAGCTTGCTCAGGTAACTTGTCACCCGCGCCGTCCCCCTCAGGGGGACTATAGGGGGTTTTATATTTTAAATTATTATTTTCTATTGGTATCGGATTTAAATCCGATACCGTCCCGGATTTAAATCCGATACCCCCCATCACGTTAAAGTGATAAGGCTTATCAGTCAGGTATATCCGGCGGCGATCCGAGTTTGCTCGCCCCTTGCAGACGTCCACCTGTATGTACTCAGCTTCCTCCAGCCGCTTCACAAGCGAGCTGACGGTGTCAGGCTTCAGCCCGAACCGGTCGGCGAAGTATTGGTTGTAGCAAAAGCAATATCCTTCCTCGTTGATCTTTGCGGCTATCTCCGCATAGATCAGTTTGGCATTGGCCGGCAGCGTTCTGTCATAACGCACCCGTGCGGGCAGAATTGCCCATTGCCCCGTAAAACCAGAGTCCACAAAATCACCGCCTATCTCATTTCTTGCAGAATATCATCACGCCGAGGATCCATACGACGCTGATTGCGCCGAGAAACACACCGGTAAAGAACGCAATAACCGTATCAGGCATGTCGCACCTCAGACCACTTTCATGCCGGGAACATAGCCGCAGCCTCCGGCGCCCGCACTTTTTGCTTTTGTGCGCGGCTGCCGCTGCGCATAGACGGTTCTGTATACCGGCCTGAGCTGACCTGCGACATATCGCTCGATGTCCTCGACCTTATACTTGAGCTGTCCTCGAATCTTATACACGGGCAGATCCCCGTCGGCGCATATCCGCCGCAGAGTATCCACGCTGACGTCAAGCAGCTTGGCCGCTTCCTCGTTGCCGATGAGCTTAGTCATGTCTGCTACCTCCTGCATATTTGACTGCAAGCGCAGCCTTGATGATACCGTCAAGACTTTCCAAGATATCCTCGAACACACTTGTTTCCTGCTGGTCAACCATGCCGTCTGCCGCGATTACAAGCAGGTCATCGGTCGATTCCTTGAAGTCACGGATTGCGACGAGAAGCTGTACGACCGCCTGCGGCAGCGATACCTGCGCAACATCCGGCAGCAGATCGTTCGCAATACCCGACTTGTGCTTGAGGTGCCAATAGCCGAGCACCGGCATTGGCGCAATCTCTGCCATGCGTGCGACTACCTCGTCGCTTGGCAGGCCACGGCCAGACTCGTACAGCCGGACGCTGTCCGCGCTGACACCGATAAGCTCCGCCCATCGTTCCTGCGTCATACCGGCAGTCTGCCTTGCGGTTTTATAGATATTGCGGGAGCTGCTGTCCATGGTGCTACCTCCGTATCTGTGGTATGCTTACTTTACTCTTGAAACTGCACTCCCGATTCTGGTAGAATTTACAGGAAGGGAGTTGATATACAAATGGAATGGGCGAACATTATACAAATGCTTATTTCCGCTGCTCTGTCCCTTGTTGGCGTGCTGGTTGGTGCAAGGCTTGCAGGCAAATGGCAGATGCAGTCTACGGCAATGACAGCTTTTGTGCAGGCGCGGCTTACGGCATATGGAGAGCTTGAAGCTGCGCTGAAGGATATCGATGTAAAGATTGAGCATCAGACTTCAAGAAAGATTTTTGCGGCGATTAATGCCGCATACCTTGTTGCGTCGCCGGAAACATTTGAATTGTTGAAACAACTGAACTTGATAATTAGAATCACAGACCGCTCAACGATGCCGTCCACAGAGGAGTTCTATCGCCTGAGAAGAACTTTGATAGAATCCATGCGAAACGATATTTTCTCATATCCGGTGCCAAAGAAAGAAAAAGTATCACGCAGTCGCGCACCAAGCGATACACAGAAGAAAGACGACAAGAAGCCAGAGCGTAAAAAGAAATGAGCGTATGTCTCGGCGTTCTATATCATCCTTCAGGAGAACAAAGAATGCGCCAAGCATAGTACCGAGGGTCGCGGCGAGGACGCTATAACCAAGAACTTCATGCACTGCTCAATCACCGTCCTTCTCGAATAGATCGTCGATGGTGCAGCCAAGGGCCTTAGCCAGCGCGGGCAGCTTGTCCGCGGTAGGCTGTGCCTTGCCTGTCTCCCATGCGCAAAGACTGGGCTGGCCAACGCCAAGCGTCTTGGCTAAGTTGACCTGCCTAATTCCAGCGGCCTTACGTAAAACTTTTATCTTAAGCATTAGGTATCTCCACTCCTTATCGCATAAATTCGTTTACAACTAATTAATTCGGCTCTATCTGCATTATATACCATGGAATAATTAGTTGTCAACTAATAAATCGAACTTTATTCGGATTTACGCCGCCAATATAGAAAAAATATTATTGTTGGTGTAGAATTTTATTGGGTGAAACGAATATGAATAATATAGCAGCTGCTAGAAAAGCGGCAGGATATACACAAAAACAGGTTGCTGAGATTATGCATTTGGCGCCAAGCTCCTATTGGGCATGGGAAAAAGGAAAAACAAGGATTGATTCTGTGTCAATCCTTGAGTTATCACGGCTTTTTGGCGTCAGCATGAGCTATTTGATTGGAGAAACAGACGACCCCACACCGGAGAAAACCGCAAGTGAAAAAGACACCGTTAAAGACGATGGACTTACGTTAGATTTATCGGGGCTTACTGAAGAAAATAGGCAGAGAGTCGCAGGATTTGTTGCTGCACTTCTGATGACTCAAGATAATTAATGTTTGAGTGATGTTATCAGTGCCTATACAGGCGAGCGCTGAGTCAATCACAATTGAGGCTTCAAAGGTATCAAGAATGAATAATATTAGATCTGCACGCCGTATGGCGAGAATGTCTCAAACAGAGGCAGCCCGGCATCTGGGGGTTACTCAAACGGGATTCAGTGCGTGGGAGAGAGGGGTGGTCAATATTGACACCTCGGCATTTCGTGACATGTCACGGCTTTTTGGTGTCAGCATGAGCTATTTAATCGGAGAAACGGACGACCCTACGCCGGCGAAGACTGCAAGTGAAAAGTCTGCCGTCAGAAACGATGGGCTAACGCTAGATCTATCGGGGCTTACTGAGGAAAACAGACAGAGGGTCGCGGGCTTTGTTGCTGCGCTTTTAATGACTCAAGATAAATAACTGCCTTAACCTTGTTATCGGGTGTCAGACGGTCAAACATCGCGTCGACCTCCATTTGGAGCGCCGACGGATCCGCCGCTGCGCATGGGATAAAGATTACGCGGGTCGGTTTCTTCATGGTCTTTCCTCCTGTCATATTTTTTTGCAGAAATCCCCGCGCAATAATACCGCTCTATTCGACTTTTTTCTCGCGTTTTGGCATGATATACCTTGCATGGTAAGAAATACGCAAAATAAAAAATGTGCCCGATTTGGGCACAAAGGAGGAATTCGTTATGAAGGTTCTGCGGTTTGTGCGTTATCTCTTCGGCGTGGTTTTCATCTCCCTTTGCTTTTCGTATTTCAAAGAAGGGGATATTGCTGGCGGCGTTATAGCCATTGTCCTCGGTTTGCTGCTGCTCATACCCGAAATAATAAAGCTCATTGCGTTGACTGTCGGGTACAAGAAGGTCAAGGGCAATACAAAAGCAGACTCGCCGAAAGAAGCATTGCCAACGACCCCTCCGCGTGGAACATATGACTACGAGTATGAAGCTGTGGGGTTGTATCGCCCCGAAGGCGTTGCGGAAATGCCTAAGATTGGAGATACGCTTCTGCTTACTGAACAGCCAGAAAACCCATACGATGATAAGACTGTTGTAGCCCAAAGGGTTAAAGATGGTAAGATTGAAGACGTCGGATACATGAACAAGGGGAAGCTGCGAGACATGGTTCGAGATTTCATAGAATCTGAAACCGGTACAGTCTGCGCGATAGTCACACGAGCTGACGAAAAGCTCGAAGTGTGGATTGGTATGGATAGATAAATAATAACAAGAATTAATTAAACATAGCGAGACACAACCACAAGATGTTGATTGAACGAAGAGAACTACATCTTGCGGTTGCAAACATGGGAGAGCTGTAATATAATATATACAACAGCGATGCTTATGTCGCTGCTATATTGCTAAACTGGCTCTTGGTAGTAAGCTCCGCGCTGATATGCGGTCTGCTGAATCCCTGAGCCTTTTTTTATAGGAGTGAGACGGGATATGATAAAAACGGCTATCTTGGTCGACGGAGGATTCTACAGAAAGCGTGCCCGCTATCTGTGGGGAGAGAAATCTGCAGAGGATAGAGCAACAGAACTAAATGCGTATTGCAAAGCCCATCTGAAAGGCACTAAGGATCCTGAAGGAAATCATCTTTATAGGATTTTCTACTACGATTGCGAACCAATCGGACGCCGAAGTGTTTACCATCCACTAAAAAGGGCAAATGTTGACTTAGATAAGTCAGATACATATACGTGGATGTCCGAGTTTCTTGAGCAGCTGAAGCAGCGCAGAAAATTTGCACTACGGCTTGGGACAATGTCAGATCAGATTAATTATAATCTAAAGCCAGCTGTCACGAAGGACCTGTGCAGTGGAAAGCGCTCGTTGGACTCGCTCACCGAATCCGACTTCGTCTTTAATGCGCAGCAAAAGGGCGTAGACATGAAGATTGGCGTGGATATATCATCGCTCGCATACAAGAAACAAGTTGATCAGATAATACTGATTGCCGGTGACAGCGACTTCGTGCCTGCAGCAAAACTGGCCAGACGAGAGGGTATTGACTTCGTACTGGATCCAATGTGGATTAAGGTTCGCGATGATTTATTTGAACATATAGACGGCTTAAAGTCGTATTGGGGCAAGAATGAGGCTGAAGTGGCCACGGTTGCGAAGTGATGCGCCTGAACAGTGAGCTTACTGCCTCGGCTTAAGCCGAGGCAGTAATTGTATACATAAGTTTGTTTCGGAGGTGACGCAATGCCAAAACGCGATGCACCTGAGTTTTATTATGACGAAAAACGCAAGCAGTATCGTAAGCGCCTGAAGGATCCAGCCACCGGCAAGTGGTCAGTCGATGTGTGGGCGTCCACCAAGGGCGAGCTGCGCGAGAAAGTCCGGGCAAAGCAGGCGGAGCTTGCCGCTCGAACTCCATCAGACCGGCTCTTCGTATATCAGTATGCGGCACAATGGTATAAGCTGAATACTGCGTCACTGACGGAAAGGGGAAAGCAAGGGCCGAGGAATGCAATAAATAATCACATCTGCCCGGCCATAGGCCAAATGCCGCTTGCAGACGTCCGCCCTGACGACATCCGGCAGGTAATGCTTGAAGCGGAGAAGAAGGGGCTGTCCAAGGCATCGCAGCAGAAGATAGTGAACACGCTGAAGCGCATATTCGATGCTGCCGAGGAGAACGGCCTAATTAAACGATCTCCGTGCCGCAAGCTAAAAGCCGGCGGCGCAAAAACGAAAGAAAAAATTCCCCTCACACGCAAACAGCAGCAGACCGTGCTGGATGTGATGCAGGGAACTCAGATATATCCGTTTATAATGCTCTGCCTGTTCTGCGGCCTGCGCCGGGAGGAGGCTTTAGGGCTTTGTTGGGACTGCGTACATCTTGACGATGCTGCACCATGGCTTGAGGTGCAGAGGGCTATGCATTGGGACCATAACAAGCCCGAAGTTACCGAAGAACTCAAGAGCGAGGCGGCGCACCGAAAATTGCCGATTCCTGCACCGTTGGGTGCGTACCTCAGGACGCTGCCTCACAGGAGCGACTATGTGTGTCACACCGGCAAGAATGTTCCGTACTCAGAGACGGCCTTCCGCCGAGCATGGGAGGCTGTCACTGCCCGTGAGGAGCACACCATGACATACAAGATGCGCGGCAAAGATGTTACCGTTAACCTGAAGGTCGGCGACCATGTGCCATATAGATCCTTTGACGTTGCGTTTGACTTTCACTTCACCCCACACCAACTGCGTCATACTTACATTACGGAGTTGATTTTAGGCGGCACACCAATAAAGCGTGTGCAGTATCTTGCCGGACATGCATCAGTCATTTTGACCCTTCAGGTATATACGCACATGCTGGAAAATGCGCCGGCCGATACCCTTGCGTCTGTTGATGCATCCTTCTCCCACTTTACGGATGATGGGGTTCCTGGCTTGGGGGTCAAAATTTGATTTGCGCCACGTATCCACTGCGCCGCAGCACATACGCGGATCGCGGTACTCTGCTTGGTAAGGATGAGGTCCCCAGTTCGAATCTGGGTAGCAGCTCCAGAAAAGACACACGAGAGTGTGTCTTTTCTTTTTGTATCACCCGTCCGTCCTCCGCAAGTATTGAACTTGCGGAAGCTTTGTTTTATAATCTGGGTATACTATCAGGACTCGGAGGATCAGATGCTCGGTATCTTGTGGTTTTTGTTCTGGCAGGCGCTGGGCGTACTGCTGGCATATAAATATTTCGCGGAGAAACGGCTCGCGGTGCGGCTGTGGCTCGGCAGCGCGGCGGGAACTGTGCTGTCAATGTGGGCGCCGATCCCATTTGCGTTTCTCATGGGCTTCACGCGCGGCGCACACCTCGCGGGGCTTGGCTGCGGGTTTATAATAGCGGCGCTCTCCCTCCGGCTGCACAGGAAAACGCCGTTCTCTCCGGACGCGGACGAGCCGCGCGGCGACAGGCCGCTCATATTCCTGCTGCCGCCGTTTCTCGCGCTGTGCGTGTACCTGCTGTGCACCCACACCCTCAGCTCCTACGGCGGCGGGCTTTACAGCGGCCAGTGCAGCTACGGCGACATGTGTATGCACCTCGGCTTCATCACATCGATGGCCGAACAGGGAAACTTCCCGTTTGAATACAGCATCCTGCCCGGCTCGCGCCTGTGCTATCCCTTCCTGTGCGACAGCGTGTCGGCGAGCCTGTACCTGCTCGGTCTGCCGCTGCGCGCGGCGTACATCGTGCCGATGGTCTTTGCGCTGGCTCAGGTTTTCTGCGGGGGCTGGTTCCTCGGCCGCGAGATAGTCCACAGACGCGGCGCGGCGGTGCTGGCGTTTATCCTGTTCTTCCTCAACGGCGGTCTCGGCATGATATATTTCATGGGTGACTACAGCCTGACCGAGCTTTTCACCGGCTTTTACACCACGCCGACGAATCTCACCGACTGCGGCATCCGCTGGGTGAACGTCATCGCGGACATGCTGCTGCCGCAGCGCGCGACGCTGTTCGGCTGGGCAGCGCTGTTTGCGATACTGTACCTGCTGTACCGCGCTGTGTTCCGCGGCGACGAGCGCGCGTGGCTACCGGCGGGCATCTTTGGCGGGCTGCTGCCGATGATACACACGCACTCCTATTTTGCGCTGGGGCTTGTCGCGTTCTGCTGGCTGCTCTATTCGCTCCGCCGCGACGGGCTGTGCATGGCGTGGTTCCGCCGCTGGCTGCGCTTCGGACTGCCCGCGGTGCTGCTCGCCGCGCCGCAGCTCATGCTGTGGACGCTGCGCTCCGTCGAGGGCAACTCGCATTTTCTGCGCATTGGGCTGGACTGGGTGAATCAGGGGCAGGAGAACTGGCTCTGGTTCTGGCTGAAAAACGTTGGCCTCGTGTTCGCAATGACCCCATTCGCACTGGTATTCTGCCCGCGCGAGCAGCGCCCCGTATTCTCCGGAGCGGCGCTGATATTCGTCCTCGGCGAAATCGTACTGTTCCAGCCCAATCCGTATGACAATAACAAGCTCTTCTATGTTGCTTATCTGTTCGCCTGCTTCCTGGTTGCAGACTTCATAATGCTGCTCGTCGAAAGGCTGAAGACGAAGCCGCTCCGCGCGGCATTCCTCGCGCTGGTCGTGGTCATCGGCTGCAGCGCCGCGGTATTCACGCTTGGGCGCGAGGTCGTGTCCGGTCTGCCGGATCACGCTTACCGGCTGTTCAGCGCGGACGACGTGTCGGCAGCGGAGTATATCATGGCGAACACAGAACCGGACGCCGTGTTCCTGACTGACGACAACCATAACAACACAGTCGCCGCGCTGACCGGACGCAATATCGTCTGCGGCAGCCCGTCGTATCTGTACTATCACGGGTTGGACTACACCGGCGCACAGCGCGACGCACAGGAGATGCTGACCGATGCCGAGGCGTTCGAGCGCCTGCGCGGGGAATATAAGATCGGGTACGTGTATTTCGGCTCCGCGGAGCGGATGCTCGACGGGAACATCTACGGCTACCTCGCGGAAAACTACCCCGCCGTGTTTGACTCCTGCACCGTGACAATATTCGACCTGCGATAAAAAATCACCGCGGAAAATTTCCGCGGTGATTTTTCTGCATATTATGATCACGCTGTGATATTCTTCTTGATCTGGTTTATCGCGTTCTTCTCCAGCCGCGATACCTGTGCCTGAGATATCCCGACCTCTTTTGCGACCTCCATCTGCGTTCGGCCGTCATAGAATCGCAGCGCAAGGATGCGTTTCTCGCGCTCGCTCAGGCGGCGCATCGCCTCCTGCAATGCGATCTGCTCCAGCCAGTGCTCGTCCGTGTTGCGCGTGTCGCCGATCTGATCCATGACGCAGGTGCTCTCCCCGACGTCACTAAACACCGGTTCGTAGAGCGACACCGGATCGCATATCGCATCCATCGCGAACACGACCTCCTCGCGTTTGATGCCAAGCGCCTTGGCTATCGTCTCGACGTCCGGCTCCCGCCCGTTTTCGGCGATGAGCTTCTCCTTGACCTGCAAGACCCGATACGCCGTATCGCGCATCGAGCGCGACACACGGATCGCGCTGTGGTCGCGCAGGAAGCGGCGCAGCTCGCCCGCGATCATCGGCACGCCGTAGGTTGAAAACTGGACGTTCTGGTTCAGGTCAAAGCAGTCGATCGCCTTTATAAGCCCGATGCACCCGACCTGAAACAGGTCGTCCATGCTCTCGCCGCGTCCGGCGAACTTCTGCACCACCGACAATACCAGCCGGAGGTTGCCGGAAATAAGCTCCTCGCGCGCAGATCGGTCTCCGGCGTGAGCCTTTTCCAGCAGGGCGCGGGTCTCGGCGCCTTTCAGCACCGGCAGCCGCGCGGTGTTTACTCCGCAAATTTCGACTTTTCCCTGCATACTGTCTCCTATCTGTCCTGTTTATGGACGCGGAGTTAGTATTTCCCGCGGCAGCGCATTTGATACCCCGTCATAAAACAGCGGAAAATCAGCAAAAAATGCTTGACAGCGCCGATTCCGTATAGTATTATATTGGGGCGCTCCGGAGACAGCAGGTGGCCTTGGCCGTAAATCCTGCCGAGGACATCAACAATTTTATTTGATTGTTATGTGCCTTTGCGTCTTAGGATGCAAGGGTTTTCTTTATGAGCGTGACCATCATTCGTGTGGAGGTGAAAAACACACATGCCAAACGCAAAGGTTCTTAGCGAAAAGCAGGCGATAGTGGAAGCGCTCGCCGAGCGTATCAAGAACGCCAGCGCAGGCGTCCTCGTTGATTACAAGGGAATCACCGTTTCTGAGGACACCGCACTGCGTACCGAGCTGCGCAAGGACGCTGTTGACTACACCGTCGTCAAGAACACCCTGACCAGAAAGGCTCTGGACAAGCTGGGGATGAACGAACTCGATCACGTCCTCAACGGCACCACCTCTCTGGCAACCGCGGAGAATGATCCCATCGCTCCCTTCCGCATCCTCAACGACTACAGCAAGAAGCTGGGCGAGCGTTTCAACATCAAGGCCGCCTTCATGGAGGGCAAGGTCCTCAGTGATGCTGAGATCGCAGAGATGGCAGAGCTGCCCTCCAAGGACGCTCTGTATGCGAAGGTTCTGGGCACCATGATCGCGCCTATCACCGGCCTGGCCGTTTGCCTCGGTCAGATTCTTGAGCAGAAGGGCGGCTCTGTTGAAGCTCCCGCTGCCGAAGCTGCTGAATAATTCCGCAGCACACAAAGATTTTAATGGAGGAAATTACAATGAGTGAAAAAATCACTGCTATGATCGAAGAGATCAAGGGTCTCTCCGTTCTTGAGCTCAGCGAGCTCGTCCACGCACTTGAGGACACCTTCGGTGTCTCCGCAGCAGCAGTCGCCGCTCCCGCAGCCGGCGCAGCAGCAGCAGCCGTCGAAGAGAAGACCGAGTTCGACGTCGTCATGACCGCTTTCGGCGCAGAGAAGATCAAGGTCATCAAGGAAGTCCGCGGCATCACCGGCCTCGGCCTCGCAGAGGCAAAGGCAATGGTCGAAGGCGTTCCTGCCAAGATCAAGGAAGGCATCTCCAAGGAAGACGCAGAGGCTCTCAAGGCTCAGCTCGAGGCCGTCGGCGCAACCGTCGAGATCAAGTAATTTTTTACTTATCTTATTGCCAAACAGAGCCCGCATCGCTTCTGCGATGCGGGCTTTTCATATCAAAACGCAAAAACACCGCGAGAGCGAAATGAACTGCACCCCATTTGTTAGACAGTATGATATACTATCTAAGAAGTGGGG